>SDBT01000109.1_pt1 | contig 103356 bp, 97 predicted proteins | sample 2277101 | NCBI WGS metagenome assembly SDBT01 (sample SAMN10404973, study PRJNA504765) | marine sediment metagenome | isolation source: marine sediment core GS10_PC15, 103 cmbsf | place: Arctic Ocean: Southern Knipovich Ridge | collected 2010
ATATAGTACTATATCCTTGAACACCTTTTACTAAGGTTCTTGACCTGTCAAGAATGCCAGCTACGATGTCCTCTTCTTCATGTGTCATTTTTACTTTTTTGTTTTAATGGTGATTGTGTTAATAACATTAGCATAATAACAGATGTAGGTCAAGTGGATTTATGTTTCGCTTTTGCTTCACTTTATTGTTTTTAGTAATCACACACGGAAGTATTGTCTACACATCTGTTGACCAGTAGTAACAAATCAGCTATAGTAGCCCATCGATTCAATAAATGATTAATGGAGCCCCCTTCCGATATGCCTATTATCAAGTCTGCAGCGAAAAGAGTTAAACAAGCCGAAAAACGTCGCGAACGAAATGTACAATCAAAGCGCACGCTTCGTGAAAGCACCAGAGCACTTGAAGCTGCTGTTGGCACAAAACCCCCAAAAGTCCTGAACGAGCTACTTGCCGAAGTTTACGGCGCCTATGACACTGCCGTAAAAAAGAACATTATTCACAAAAATAAGGCGGCCAGAAAAAAATCTCATTATTCTCAGCTCGTTAAAAGTGCTCAAACCTCTAAAGTTAAGAAAACTCCTGCAAACAAAACTACGAAAAAACAGACTACCAAGAACGTATCGGCATCTAAATAACCTACAGCTCCGCTATTAACTGTTTGACTAATTGGTCACTGTCTACAGACATCGTTTTAAGTCTAACGTCTGCTTTGAGCACTTTTCTGGCCACATTATTAAGCTGTGCCTTACCGATTTTACTCACCGCCTGTCTCGTTTTACTGAGCGCATAGGGGTTCATGCCTAATTCTGAAGCGATTTGTTTGTCAGACTTCTTTTCTCCTGCTTTAACTGACACAAAATTAGCCATCTGCCAACAGATCATCACTAAAATATAGTGCGCTTCGACTTGTGCATTGCTTAACTCTTCATATTTCGCCAAAGCTTTGGGCTTGTCGCCACGCGCCACATGATTTAAAAGGTCGAAAATATTGTCATCAGGCGTTTCGTTGACTAAGAGCTTTATTGACGAAGCTGAAATCGTTTTGTCGTAGCTGAGCAGCTTGTCAATTTCGCTAGCAAGCCTGAGCTGGTTCCCTTTAACTCTGTCTATTAATAACCTCGCGCTACCGCCTTCAAGACGCCCCCCTCCCTGCTCAGCGCGTTCACTTACCCAGCGTTGCAACTCTGCTTCGTTTAGGCTCTCAAACTCTTTAGTGGAGCTTGTTTGCTTCAGTAGTTTGTAGAGTTTTGAGCGTTTATCAACCTTTGGTTCGTAGATCACCAACATGGTTTCATCGGGTATTTCTGTTATTAGTTCTGTGAGCTTATCTTTTAGCTCGGTATTTGAACCAAGCCGTTTGACAACCACCATCTCGCGGCCACTACTAAAAAGTGACTGAGCCTTTAACGCCTCTTCCACCTCTTCTGCAGACGAATTTTCACCATCAAAAACTCTTAGTGACTCGACAGAATTGTCATCTACAAATTTAGCTAGCGTCTCTTTGTAGAATTGGCTAGCCCTGAATTCATTTGCACCGTGAATAAGCATTGCGGACATATACTTAAGTATTGTATTGCCTTGAATGGTTAAATGAAATTGCTTAAGGTGGTTTTGGTGGTTTTTGGCAAACTTCGCACACGTGCGTACCTCGACCGGCTACTTTAATTTTACGTATTTCTTCGCCGCATCTTTCACAGGCTTGTCCTTCACGTCTAAAAACTTTCGCAAAAGACAAGTAGTTGCCTTTTTTTCCTTCTGCATCTACGTAATTTCTGTCTGTTGAGCCGCCTTGCTCAAGACCTAGCTTTAGGACATGTACTATGCACTTGCGTAGTTCTCGCAGTTTTGAATCGGTAATATCCTCAACTCTCGATTCCGGATGAATTTTGGCACACCATAGCGCTTCGTCTGCATAGATATTCCCTACTCCTGCAAGCACCGTCTGATCAAGGATGACTGGTTTTATTCGGCTTTTGCTCCGTCGTCTAACTTGCCCAATAAAGATCTCGTTGGTGAATGATTTAAGCAGTGGCTCCGGGCCAAGCTTTTTCATGAACACCTCTTCTTCTAGGCTGTCGGTTGGAACTAGTTTCATCCAACCAAACACGCGTTGATCATTAAAAAACAGCTTAGCCTTATCTAAAACGATTACTACCCTAGTAGTTTTGTCTGGAAGATTAGAGATTAAGCTGTCGCTTGGATGTCCCGCGCCAAAAGCTTTACCCGTCTCTGCACGGTAGACAAGTTGGCCTGTCATTTTTAAGTGAACCACGAGTGTGTACCCACTATTTAATTCTATGAGTAGAAGTTTGGCCCTTCTTTTTATTCTAACTACTGTGGAATTAACTAAGAATGCATCAGCGAGGCTCTGGCTGTTGGGGAACGATTTGCCTCTTAGGACTATATATTTTTGTATGCAATGGCCTTTAAGGTGAGTGTTGAGACCTCTTTTTATTGTCTCTACTTCCGGTAACTCAGGCATTATTCTACTCCTAAATCTGCCAAATCTGCGCGCAGATGCGTCATGTCATTAAAACGAAGCGTCAGAAGACCTACAGATCTCGCTCCGGCTATGTGTCTTGGGCTGTCGTCGATTAGAAGCGTTTCTGCGGGTTTCATTTCAAGCAACTTCAGCATGTCGGTGAATGCTTCTTTTGCTGGTTTAGAGTATCTTGAGTCAGCCGACGTTATCACAGCATCGAAGAACTTGTTTACACCTCCGGTAGGCTCCAGCACACTAGAGATATGGTTAGAACTTCCGTTAGAGAGCAGACCGATCTTATACCGCGGCCTAAGACTTTCAATAAGTTCGAGCGCTCTGTAATTCAAACTAGGTTCTGCTTTTACGGCAGGCCGCCCAGGGTATTTGTCGTCTCCGGCAAGTTGGCCTGTGAGAGAAAGGAGTTCGGTGTTCGAGATTTCGCCTGCGTTTGCTTGTTGAATTAGCATTTTGAACTTCGTAGCACTCAGTTCGTTGCCGTATATGCGCTCATCAATAACGTCCCAATCGAAATTACTATAAATAACACCGTAAAAATCAAAAATTACCGCCTTTATCATTACTTTTTAAATTTCACCCCAATTTTTACCTACAGCCGTATCTACTTTGAGTTTTACGTCTAGTTTGTGGGCATCTTCCATAATTTTACGTATTTGTTTGGTGACTTTTTGGGCTTTTGCCTTAGGACACTCTACTATCATTGAGTCATGAATCTGCAGCAGGATGTTGCAGTCATTGTCCAAAACCTTGTCGGCATTGATCATGGCTATTTTCATTATGTCGGCTGCTGTACCTTGTATTGGCATGTTTATGGCTGCACGTTTAGCGGCTTCGCGAACTACAAAGTTGCTCGAGTTCACGTCTGGTGTTGGGCGCCTTCTGCCAAGTAGTGTCTCGACGTATCCTTCGGTCTTTGCTTGCTCGCGTAGGCCATCTAAGTACCGTTTTAAGTCCGAGCGAAGCTCAAAATATCTATCAATAAAATCTTTCGCCTCTTGAAAATCCATCCCAGTGCCGGCGCTTAGTCCGTGCACACCTTGTCCGTACATTACGCCAAAGTTCACAGCTTTGGCAGAATACCTTTGCTGCTTTGTCACCTTTGCTTCATCTATTCCGTACATATGTGCTGCAGTTTGAACGTGTATATCAACATCTTCATTAAAAGCTTTTATCATGTCTTTGTCGCCCGCTAAGACTGCTGCTATTCGTAGCTCAAATTGTGAATAATCTGCTGTCACGAATACATTTCCTTTGCCAGCGATAAATGCAGTTCTTATCTTTCGACCGGTTTCTCCGCGCACAGGAATATTTTGTAAATTTGGATCGTACGAGCTAAGTCGCCCTGTCGCCGCAGTGGTCAAGCTAAACGTAGTGTGCAGGCGACTGTTGTCGTCTACCTGTTTTGGCAAAGCGTCAACATAAGTGCTTTTGAGTTTTGAAAGCTCTCGGTATTTTAAAATATGCTTAATTATCGGGTGCTTGTCGAAAAGCTTGGCCAATTCACTTGCTGCCGTAGAGTACCCTGTTTTGGTTGTCTTGACCCCTGTAGTGGGCAATTTTAAATCTTCAAAAAGTATTCCGCCAAGCTGTTTGGGCGAAGCAATGTTGAATTCCTTTTCTGCATGACCATAAATTGATTGTTCAATATCCGATAGCAAACCCCCCAGCTCGGTTGACATTTTTTTAAGATACTTCGTGTCTAGGAGCACGCCTGTATTTTCCATTTTCGCCAGCACGCTTATCACGGGCCATTCTACATTTTTTGCTAGTTGTGCAACTTTCGGCATTGTTTCGAGTTTATTTACCTGCAGTGAAAATAGTGCCCACAAGACCGCCGAGATTCGCGGAGCCTTATTTTCAACTTCTTCAGGGGGGAGAGAGTCTAAATCCGAACCCATGTAACCTAGCTCGTTACTCGCTAATGTACCAAGGGTTTGTTCTTTTTGTAGAGAGTTTATCAAGAAGGCTGCTACTTTTGTGTCGTGGCCAACCGGCCCAACAACAACCGAATATCGCTCGAAAGATTTAATAAAACGTTTCAGATCGTGCCCTATAACTTCGACGTTACGCGCTTCTAGGTGACGTTTTAACTTAGTCGTTACGCTGTCGACAGAAAGTTCTTTGCCAATCTCAAACAGAATGGTTTCTTTTGTGTTTGGGCTGACTATCACGCTGCTTATATCCAGACCGGCTTTGTCTTTAGAAATACTATGTACGACCAGGTATTTGCCAACACTGAACTGCAGGGTGTTTAACGACTTCTTGTCTCTGATAACAGTAGTCTTCATCAAGCTGCCTAGGTCGTCGTCCGAACTTGGTGTCTCTTCCTGTGCGCCCTGGGACATGCTTTCGGGCAATTGACGAAGCAAAGTTTTGAAGTTGAATTTTTTAAACACTTTTTTTACTTCGCCAGGACTTAGATTTTCAATTGCAGCAGCTTCAAAATCTAGTTTAAGGGGAACGTTTTTATCTAGAATTACTAGTTTCTTAGTTAGATACGCCATCTCTTTGTCTTTTTCAAGCTTGGCTCTTAACGTTGGCTTAATGTCGTTAAGATGCTCGTACACATTGTCCATACTGCCGTAATCTTGTATTAATGTTACTGCTGTCTTCTCGCCAACACCTGCAACCCCCGGCAAATTATCACTTGGGTCACCGCGAAGCGATTTGTAATCGATAAATTCAGCTGGAGTCATGTTCATAGTCTTTTTGAGATATTGTTTATCAAAATTTTCAACGTTCGTAAGACCTTTTTTGAGAATCGCAATTGTGACGTCGTCGGCTGCAAGCTGGAGCACGTCTTTGTCGCTAGTTATAAGTACGGTTTCAATATCTTTAGCGCTGGCTTGAGCAGCAAAAGTTCCCATAATGTCGTCGGCTTCATGATCGTCAATCTCATACAAAGGCCAACTAAAGGCTCTGAGCACTTCTCTTAGAAGTGGTATTTGAACATAAAAATCGGGTGGAGCAGGTTTTCGGTTTGCCTTATATTCTGGGTACAGTTCGCGTCTTCTACGTATATTCGTCTTGGCTTTGTCCCAGGCTACACAGACATAATCTGGATCCATCTTTTTTACAATCTCAAGTGCCATCATCGAGAAACCATAGACACCTCCCGTAGGTGTGCCCTCTGGTGTCGAAAGATTGGGCATAGCGTAGTAGCCTCGGTAAAAAACCGATTTGCCATCAATAACAACCAGTCGCTTCTTCACCCTTGCCATAACACTAGTATCAACTATCTATTCTGTTAGGGCAAGTTACAAGCTCAGGGCTTTAGTAGCTTCTTTGATGAACTTGGCTGTACTCGTTTCGTTCATCAACAAGATGTCTGCTCTTTCTTTAACGCCAAGAATATTAAATTTTGCCGGGTCGTGTGACTCGAATAGCTCGGCCTCTTCTTGTTTTACGAAAGTTTCAAAATCTATACGATCATCGGTTCTTGTTCTTTTTTGCATGCGCTCGTATCTGATTTTTCTACTTGCGTCGATAAAAACAATCTTTCCGCCAGCCTCATGAATTACGTCAACCTCGCCAATAGTTCGGATACTGCTAATCACTAAACTCTTGTGGTCGTTGTTGTTGTACTCGTCAACACCCATTTGGGCTAGAATTCCTGCTCCACCCTCTTGCCTAAGTTCATTGCCGACTTTAAACAAGGTTGGGCGCAAAATATTTCCGTATCTCTTTTTGGCTTCGCTCCTGATGTAGTTGCTTGTATGCGAAAACCAAAAGCCTTGCTCGTCGCGCAGATACTCAGCTAGTAGGTCTTTCCCGCTAGCATTTGTACCCGATAGTCCAATAATCATCGCTACTTAATGTAATCGTAGAGTTTCTTTGAGTCTTTGTGCTTGCGTAGCTTCACTAACGATTTAGCTTCGATTTGTCGTATTCGTTCACGGGTAACGCTAAATTCCTGGCCAACTTCCTCAAGAGTGTGACTTTTGCCGTCTTCCAAGCCAAAGCGCATTTTCAAAATCTTCTGTTCGCGTTCAGTCAGTATGCCGAGCACTTTTGTAACATGCTCCTTGAGTAGTTGTGTGGTAGCAGATTCATCTGGACTAGGTGTATCTTCGTCTTCAATAAAGTCGCCAAGCACAGAGTCTTCCTCGTCGTCTCTAACAGACGCGTCAAGAGAGCTAATATCTTGTTTAATCTTCATGATGTGTTCGACTTTGTCGATATCTATTTCCATTTCTTTGGAGATCTCTTCGTGAGTCGGTTCTCGGTTGAGCTCCTGTGTTAGGCGACGCTGAGTTCTGAGTAATTTATTTATTGTCTCTACCATGTGGACTGGAATACGAATGGTTCTAGCTTGGTCGGCAATAGCACGGGTAATCGCTTGCCGAATCCACCACGTTGCGTAAGTTGAGAATTTGAACCCTTTCGAGGGATCAAATTTTTCTACGGCACGGAGCAGTCCTGTATTTCCTTCTTGAATTAAATCAAGCAAATCTAGCCCGCGTCCGACGTATCTTTTTGCAATAGATACGACGAGGCGCATATTAGCTTCTGCCATTTCGTCTTTGGCTTTCTTTTCACCAGTGATCACGCGGTTAGCAATCGAGATTTCTTGTTCCGCGGTTAGCAATGGTATTTTTCCTATTTCCCTGAGGTAGAGACGCACTGAATCGTCAGCTACATCGTCCACAAACGCTGCTGCACGTTCGTTAGCTTTTTTCACCTCTTCAGCTTCTTCCTCTTCAACGCTAAGAATCTCGACATTCTCGTCTGCGAGTTCCGAATAAAGTACGTCCAGCATTTCGGCATTTTCCGTTGTGTCGGCTATCTGGTTAAAAATTTCTTGCTGGTCTATATACCCTTTTTTCTTTGCACCTTTCAAAAGTTCCGCTTTAATATCTGCTAGAGCTTCAAAGCTAATACCCTTCTTTCTTGATCGTCTTTTTCTAGGACTCAATTGTCGCTCCCTTTTAGCATTTCGCTATATTTGGCTAATAATTTCTTCGCTTGTTGTGACTCGCCTTTCTCTTCGAGCAGGCGTATGTTTTCGGTAAGTTCTTTTCGTTGCTTTTGTATGTTGTCTTGCTCGGCGCGGCGGGCGAGCCCGATAGCTTCTACTGTTCTATCTGACGAGCTCCAGTCCCCGTATAATTCCTGCGCTTTCAGTGCAAGAATTTTTACATAATTATCCAAGGAGTGCAACTCCTGTTCGTGTGAACGAAATTGGATTTTGCCTAAAGTTTGTAGTAGTTCGAAAGTTTGCTGGCGTTCTTCTCCGACAAGCAGCTCTTGTGAAAGCTTTTTCAAGCTTACTCTGGTGTCAGGATAGTACAAATTAAGTGCAAGTAGATTGTCCTGATACGCATAGCTGTCTGTGCCCGACATTTTCACTTCGGAGCGTATTCTTTTTTTGAGCGAAATCTTTGATTTGTTCTTTACAGCGGTAGCAAGCTTCGATTTCACCGCGTCGTACGAAGTGTTGGTAGCGGTGGCTAATTCGTTTATGTAGTGGTCTTGTTCGACAGAATCATCTAGTTTGCTTAGGATTTTCATGAATTTTGTAGTCATTTCACGTTTGTCTTTGGCGCTTTTCATGTCATATCTTGACAAGTATTTTTCGAGCAACCAATCGAGTGCATATTTTTGAGAATTTATTGCCTGTTCCCAAAGCTTAGGGTCTTTGCGTACCAATTCGTCAGGATCTTTACCCTCCGGAATATCGATTACATACAAATTCACCTCTACGTCTTGTGAAATTTCTATAGCCCTCTCGGTCGCCCTGATGCCCGCAACATCTTGGTCGAATGACAAACGCACTTCTTTGCTCAGTCTGCTAAGCGCTTGGAGCTGAAAAGTGGTAAGAGCGGTACCTGCTGTCGCCACGACATTCACTACACCGGCTTGGTGAGACGAAATCACGTCCAGGTTACCTTCCACCATCACTGAAAAATCATTTGTTCGTATAGCCTCCTTCGCTTCGTACAAGCCAAACACATGTCGGCTTTTATCATAAACGAGTGTCTGCGGTGTATTAATGTACTTTGGAGCTTCAGGGTTATCTATTAGTAAACGAGCCGTAAAGCCAATAGCTCTGCCCTCTCTGTCGGTAAGAGGCACCATAATCCTGCCTCTAAACATATCGCTAAGTTCCCCTCTTCTCGAAGAAGTGAGTCCCGAAGCTTTTATCTCGGCTTCGCTGTAACCTTTTTTCTTTAGGAATTTCACTAACGCCGTTCCTGTGTTTGGCGCGTAACCTAGTCTAAACTGCTGAATTGTCTTTTTGTTGAAACCGCGCGTCTTTACAACATACTCAAGTGCAAATTTGTTCTTTACTAGTGTTTGCAGGTAGTACTTTGCAGAAATGTCTAGTATTTCGTATATCTTTTTCTTGATTGCAGCGGTTTTACCACCGTCTCCATACTGTTTTATTTCGACTCCCGCCTTCCTTGCTAAAATATTCAGCGCTTCACGAAAATCTACACCTTCCATCTCCATTACGAACGTGAATATGTCTCCACCTTTGTTGGAAGAAAAATCATGCCAAATTTGTTTTTCGGGGCTAACTATAAAACTTGGAGTCTTCTCACTAGTAAACGGCGAGAGAGCCTTAAAGCTTCTTCCAGCTTTTTTTAACTCTAGGTACTGGCCGACCACGTCTTCTACACTCAAGCGTGCTTTTACTTCATCCTTTGCATCCATACGTAATAGTTTAACCTTGAAACCTCTAAGAGAAAAGATAAGCAAAATCACTCCAATATTTATGCTTATGGCTTTATACTTAGCTACATGCAACCAGAGCAACCTATTCAGCCAACTTATACACCACCGCCAATTCAAAGTAATTCCAGTGGTTTCACCTTAAAACAAAAACGCGTAATGCTAGCTACAGGAATTTTGGTAGCAGTGTTTGCGTTTGTAATGATTTTAACGGCAATATTTGGGGGCCAAAAAAGTACTACCGAGATTGCGCTTACCTCTGTATCTGCGCGTAATTCAGAGGTGTTACGGCTAATCGACGAACTAGAGCCAGAACTAAGTAGTGCACAGGGCAAGTCCTACGCTACCCAAGCGAAAATTCTCTTAACCAGCGACAATCTAACGATAGTCGACTACACCAATCGTGCGTTTTCCAGTAGCTACAGCAGTGAACAAGTGGCGAATGCTGATGTTTCAGCTACGATAGCAGAGCTTAGCGACAGAATCGGTCAAAACAATTTCGACGAAGTGTTTATATCTTCGGTGCAATTTGAGCTGAACTTAAACAAAGTCTTACTCGAGCAGTTAAACCCTGAAACTCAAAGCGAAGCGCTATCTGCAATAATTCAAACAATTATTTCTAACTACACCAGCTTGCTCTAGCTCAAGTTTTGAAGTTTATCTTGAACGTTTGTTGGTAGGCCTTTTACGACTAAGTCATATGAATGGTTTATGAGATCCTTCACTTCGCCCTCACTTAGCTGCCCACTTAGTACTAGGGTAATCCAGTGTTTTTTGTTCAAATGATAACCAGCTAGTACAGATTCGTATTTTTCTCTTAGCACTTCGGAGAGCTGTGGGTCACATTTAAGGCTTACGTTCAGGGGGTTAGTTTTTTCAGCGATTAGAGCAAACATTTTGCCGTGTACTTTATAGGTAGCAGTAGATTCGTTGAAAGGATAATCGAGTTTTACGCCGGGTTTCGAAAGAATAATGTCTTCAAGTGTCTTTTGATTCATCGGGGTAAGTATAGAGTATGAAACGTCCTGCAAGAAGTGCGTTTCGCTTAATTTTGCTTGACGCCACTTTGCTAAATGAACTCCGCAGATATATCAAATAATTCTATAACTAGGTTATATAACTAATTATATAATTGTTGTGTTTTTCCTCTGTTGTTTTTAATAACATAGGTAGCAACATAGTTATATAATTAATTATTTTAAGTTTTCGAGTAATTCGTTTTACTGCTTTGCACCGGTAGTGCTGTATACTTTCAGCTGATGATTTATACGCTTTTTATTGTTGGCTTTTTCGTTTTAATTATTGGTGCGCAGTGGCTAGTTGACGGTGCTTCAAAGCTCGCCAAGAAAACTGGTATTTCCGAATTAATTGTCGGGCTTACTGTTGTGGCGTTCGGTACAAGTTTGCCAGAGCTAATTGTGAATTTATTTGCTTCTAGCAACGGCTCAGACGCTCTTGCAGCTGGTAACATCCTGGGAAGTAACATCACTAATATTTTACTTGTACTAGGTGTTGCTGCATTAATAATGCCCCTAACTATCCACCGAAGAATGGTTTGGCGCGAAGTTCTTTTCGGGGTTTTCGCTGCAAGCATGCTTGGGTTGCTTGTCGCCGACAAATGGCTCGGCGACACAGAAACTTTTGTTGGACTTAGTAGCATAGACGGTCTTGTGCTGATTACCTTTTTCGTAATATTCCTCTACTACACTTTCGGCAGAGCCCGAATTTCAAGTAGCGCAGCACACAATCGGCGTGTTCAAAAAAAGGCAATGCCTGGCATCAAAATTTCGAGTGCATTAGTTAAAATTTGCGGTGGTTCACTGGGGTTGTTTTTCGGTGGTAAGTGGATAGTCGAAGGCGCCGCAACTGCGGCAAGTAATTTTGGCATAAACGAAGCGCTCGTTGGTATGACAATTGTTGCTGTCGGTACTAGCTTGCCGGAATTAGCTGCGACTATCGCTGCAGTTCGCAAGAAAAAGGTCGACATAGCTATTGGAAACGTTGTTGGTTCTAATTTGTTTAATATTCTTTGGGTTTTGGGGCTTGGCGCGACTCTTTCGCCGTTAGCCTTCGCCCCACAGCAAGTTTTTGATGTTGGGATAGTGATAGCAGTATCTGTTTTGCTTTTTGTCACCTTGGTGTTCGGACGTTACAAGCATCAAATCAGTCGCCTAAAAGGCTTGTGGTTCCTGTCGCTCTACGCTGCATACACGTTATTTATTATCGCCAGAGGCCTTGCTTGAATCCAAATATTTTGGTAATTTCTTGAGGTAATATTGTAGTTCTTGAATAGACCCTCGTATATCCTCTAGCGCTCTATGTTCGTCTGGTTTTTTAAAATCGAATTTATACTTTCCTTGCATCAAAACTTTGAAAGAAGTTACGTCTAACATTCGGTAGTGCAGCTTTTCTTCAACATCGGGCCACCATTTTCTAATGAAACGACGGTCCTGATGTATCGAATTGCCAGCTAGAACCGCTGGTTCGTCAAAATTATTGCTCAAAACTTTTAGTAGCTCCCCGACGACTTCCCTTTCGTCTTTACCAGATGTTTTTATTTTTTCGATTAACCCATTGTCTACTAGGTTTTTGTTTGCCCATTCACTCATATTTTTAAGAACGCTATCGTCCTGCCTGATCACCGCTTCATACGTTGCGAGTTCTTTAAAATTAAAATCTGTAATTATTACTGCTACTTCCAATATCCTATCTTTATCTGGTTCAAGCCCTGTCATCTCTAAATCCACCCATAATAACTTGGTCGGCTTGTTTCTATTCATTGATTTTCTCCTCGAAATTTAAACAGACTGAGTTTATACAGTATCTAGTGCCTGTTGGTCCAGGCCCATCTGGAAAAACATGGCCCAAGTGGCCTCCGCAATTTACGCAACTCGCTTCTGTTCGCACCGCGCGTTCACTTTCGTCTTTTATCAGTTTAACTTTTGCTCCGTCAACGGCTTCTGTGAAGCTTGGCCAACCACTTTTTGAATCATATTTTGCCCCGGAATCAAATAAAGTTGTACCGCACGCTGCACATTTGTATGAGCCAGTTTTACTGTTTTTTAGAAGCGTTCCGCTAAATGGAGCTTCTGTCCCCTTTTCTCTAAGGACTTTGTATTGCTCGTCGCTTAGGTTTTTCTTCCAGTGTTCGTCAGATTTGTTCTTCATCTCTGTATTATAGTATGCATTCAGCCAGGCTCATAGGTATATGAAGCGCGTTTTTAGGTTGTGTTTAAAATTATTTAAGCAATTGCCGAGAAGTGTTCAAAGCCCTATCAACAGTGCTTTTAAACATGAAATTGAGGCTAAACTTCATTACTCGCATTATAATACACGTATGAGATTCATAGCTGTCATTCCCAACTATAACCACGGCGAATCGTTGGTAAGGCTCCTAGATCAGTTACTTAAAGAAGATTTTGACGCAATATTTGTGCTCGACGATGCTTCAAGCGACAACTGCCAAGCCTTACTCAAACCGTATAAAGACAAAGTAAAAATCATTTACGGTCCGTTTAACGTTGGTCCGGGAGGTAACAGAAACCGCATAATCCCTCACCTTAAGCCCGGAGACATAGTGATGTTCGTCGACGCCGACATGCAGCTTGTCGCGACAGATATTAAACCTAAGGTTACCAAGCTGTTTGAGGCTAATCCAAAAGTTGCTTTGTTCGGGGGTGGTATACAGGAGAAAAATGGACACCCAATGACTTATAACTACGGCCTGCACCAAAGTCAGTTCCGTCACGGCGTTGGAATATCTATAGAAAAAATCACCAAGTTCGTTCATCTACGGTTCTTCGCTAAACTCATTCGGCCTCTCGCCTTAAAATTCACGTACAACGTCGAAATAGCGTTTTTCAAGCCTGTAGAACGAGTTGTACTTGGTTCGGTGTCCGAGGGTCATTTTTACGTAAGGGGTGACGTGTTCAAGGATTTAGGCGGTTTTAATGAAGAGTTGCGCTATCACGAAGGCGACGAGTTTGGATATAGGCTAAGACAAGCCGGACATATAATTATGTTCACTCCAGAGGTTTGGACTCGTCATTTAGAGATTCATTCACGCAAAAGTTTAAGAACGACTGAAGCAAAAAAGCTTAGCCGAATTATCAAAGAAGAAGCCAAGTAGCTTTAGCTATTTAGCTCAGTTATGGCCACTTCGAAAGCAGCTTCCTTGTAGTTGATTCCTTCTTCGTCGGCACGGTTGTACATGGCGTCCACCGCAGCAATCATTATCTTTTTAAGTTTTTCGTTCACACGTGCTTCACTCCAGGTTTTTCCTTGTTTGTTCTGAAGCCATTCAAGATAGGAGACCACCACTCCACCCGCATTTGCAATTATGTCAGGAACTACCGTTATTCGCTCTCTCACAAGGTAATCATGTGCTTTTTCATTAACCGGACCGTTTGCAAGTTCTAGCACTATGCTCGCTTTTACATTCTCCATGTTGTCCTCGGTTATTGCGTTGTCCAACGCGGCAAGCACTAGTATATCTACGTCTAACTTTAGTAGTTCTGTGTTACTGATTACCTGAACATCGCGTTTCCCTTCGCCGTATGCTGCGACAGCACCACCGTGTTTTTTGACGTCTATAGCTCTTGTCACGTCTATTCCGTTTTCTGGATCATATACCCCACCCCTGGAATCACTTACAGCTACTATCTTAAGTGGTGTGTTTTCATTAGCTACCTTGGAAAAAAAGTATCCTACGTTACCATACCCCTGCACGGCCACTGTAAGCTCGTCGTTGGCCTTACCGCGCCTTTTTAGTACTTCCATAAGAGCCATTACTCCCCCGCGGCCTGTTGCGGCTTCACGCCCAAGGCTCCCCCCGTTGTTAAGCGACTTACCTGTAAATGCAGCTTTTGAAGTGTCGCCAGTTAACTTTTCGAATTCGTCGACCATCCAGTCCATCGTTTGAGCGTTGGTATTTACGTCTGGCGCTGGTACGTCTTTGTCGGGACCTATGAAATCAACTAGCTGCCTTACATACTTTCTAGAAAGTTCTTCAAGTTCTTTGGTCGAAAGTTCGCGTGGGTCAACAACCACTCCGCCCTTACCACCACCAAGAGGTATTCCGACAGCCGCCGTTTTGAATGACATCAAAGTCGCAAGCGCACGCACTTCGTCAATATCGACTTTCGGGTGAAAACGAATACCACCTTTGTACGGGCCTCTTTTATTATTGTGTTGCACGCGGTAGCCCTTATAGCTTGCGCCATTTTCCATTTCTATTTCGAAGACGTGTTCAGCATTAGTTTTTATGAGTTCGTTAATCGTTTTGTCGTCTAGCCCCATTCTTTTGGCAGCTCTGCTTATGGTATTTTGTGCGGTCTCAAGCATTTTTGTCTCCCTAAATTTTACAGCCAGAAATAGTATACACGCATCCTAAATATAATTATTTACAAATTAGAGGTCGAAAAAATGTAGTGTTTTGGCTTAAATCTCTTGGAAAATGTACTTGTCCAGAGCTTTCAGTTTAGCTGGGGCGCTCTTTGGGTCTAACCCCCATAGTGTTATCGCAACGGATGACAGTAGTGAATTGCCGTCTTGCGGCGTGAAACAATAACCAACTATTTCACGTTTGTTTATCGAAACCGCTAGGCTTTCAATAGGTATAACCGCTTGGTTTAGTATCCTTCCGTAATACCCGTGGTCTCTACCGAAAGAAAAAATCTCGCTTGCCGATGGTCTATGGGTGAATGCTAGCATTTTGTTTGCCCAAACCTTGTTCTTTACTTCGTCCAGCGTTATGTCTTCGTCGAGTGTAATTTTAAACCTTGTCGAATGCATGTACTGAGTGTTTGTAAGCATTGCCGAGGAAAATACATCTATGTCGTAACCCATCGTTTTGAACACGCCGTGTGCGTCCTTTGCGTGGTGAGTGCCGAATCGCTTGTCCGGGTGAGTACCCGAAGTGGGTGAAGACACCATATGACCGTTTTGACTTATATCATTCGCGCGCCGAACTAAACTAAAATCTGCACTCACCAAATGATTGTTGCCTCGTTCGTCAAAACCAAAGGTATTTATTAGTGACGATACAGCATGTGTATTACATGACACCACCTGTATAAAACGATCTTCGCCTGCTTTTAATGCTTTTGCGTTTATGCCTTTAGCGTACTTTTTTCCGAAACCATCTTCCGAGCCCTGGGCGACAAACAACTTAACAGACTTATACATGGCTTTGGAGTAATTTCGCTTATTCTCGTTGCCTGCTGGAGTGCAGTCAATAACAACGTCGGCTCTTTTTATGGCTTCAATTGTTTCGAGAGTTGGTTCGTAACCAAGGTCAACGAACTTATTCTTGACGTCTTTGTCTACGGCAAGCTTGGTACCTCGGTTCAATATTAATTCTTCAACAGCAGATTTGTCTCTAATGGTGGGGGTTCGTTTGTGGAACGTCACTTCGTCAAGATCAAATTCTTCTTTATGGTCCGCTAGCAACCCTATCAAAGGCTCGCCAATCGTCCCTGTACCGATTACATGCACTATACTACCCATAGCTTTATCTGCTCCTCGTTACTGTTAAGTTTATACACTTCGTGTTATGTAATGAATTCAAACAGCTACAGTATATTGCCAATGGTTTTTGTTTATCAAGCTCAAAAGTGTGTATCACGTACAGTATGTTCACCTTGTAGCTCATAGTCTATACCAAGGCTGGTAATGTCTTTGATAATTTCTTCGCCGTTGGGCTTGTACACCACCAGTAGTCGCTCTTCGCCTTCTTCATTCTTTTCTATGATAATCTCTGTAATGTTAACAAGAAATGCGGGGTCGCACTTATCTTTCGATCGTTCTTTTGGAATTAAAGACAACGACGCACCAACATATTCTTCTCTCATACTAATAAGATACTTTTTCTGAAATGCAATATGTCTCTGGTCTCCTTTTTCTACAGGGAGATCTTCTTTACCAATATTTTCTCCGTTAAGTATTCTGGCGATTCTATAAAGTGAGCCTATCACCCCTTGTTCTTTAATCCTTTTCACTTCTCGATCGTTTTTTAGATTCGCAAACTCAGAAATACTTGAGCTTTCGCCGTCTATCGTGCTTCCGTCTGATGTATGTTGAATATTTTCCATAGCCGCGCGAAATAATACGCCTTTAGCGGTGATTTTTCAATCATAAGCAAGTACGGTTACATTTTCGCTGGAATCTCTATTCCAAGTAATCCTAATGCGTGTTCGAAATTTGACCTCAGTAAATACAGTAATTTTACACGTGCTTCTTTGGCCGCATCTTCAGATTTAGCAATAGATACATTTTCGTAATATTTATTCCATTCTTTAGCTAAATCAAATGAATATTGTGCAATTTTGTGCGGTTCGTAATCTTTAGCTGCTTCTTGTACTGCAGAAGGATATTGCAACAGAATATTTAGTAACGACGCTTCGGCTTCCCAGTCGTACTCGTCGTTCCCGTCGAACGGTACTTCGTCAGTTTTTAATTTATTTAGTATCGAGCCGACTCGTACCGCTGCGTATTGTACATATGGGCCACAAAACCCCTGTAGGTTGAACATCCGTTCCCAGTCAAAAAGAATGTTTGTGCGCCTAGACTGAGCAAAATCAGCGAATTTAATCGCACCAATAGCAATTTTCGATATGTCTTCATCCGAAACTTCTTGGTTACTTATCTTTTCCCTAGCCACTTCTTCAGCTTTGTCGAGAAGGTTTTCAAGTAATGCTGTAGTCTTTCGTGAACTCATTTTGCCACGTTTGCCTTTTTCGTCCAGTTCATCAATAGTTCCAAACCATGGGTGAACCAACTTCATGTCAAAGCCAAGTTTATTTGCTAGTGCAAATACTTGGTTGAAATGAAACTGTTGCTCTGCGCCAACTGAATAAATTATTTCTTCTGGGTTCCAGACTTCTTTTCTGTGTATGATTGTCTGCATGTCTGTCGTTGCATAAAGCAAGGAGCCATCGCTTTTTTGCAGTAATATTGGCGTTTCAATTCCATAATCGTCTAACTGAACAATAACTGAGCCGTCGTCCTGGGCCATTGCCTTACCGGACTCCACCAGTTCATTAACTAGCTTTTTCGCCTCTGTTATATAGAAAGACTCGCCCAAATTTTTGTCTGGAGTTATCTTTAGCCGAGCAAGAACTGTGTTCATGTGCTCAAGCGATATCTTACTAAAATTGTCTTTGTAGGCTACGGCCTGTTCGTCACCCGATTCAAGCTTTTTTAGCCAAGCTTTTGCCTCGTCTATAAGTGCTTCATCTTTTTCGGCTTCTTCGCGAAATTTCACATATAAACGGCCCAGTTCATATGCGCCGTCTTTGGCTAACGTCTCTTCGCTACCCCATTTCTCGAAACCAACAACCCACATGCCGAACGGTGTGCCCCAATCGCCAAGGTGGCTGTCACCAATAACTTTGTAGCCCAGTGCTTTATATAAATTAATCAACGCCGCTCCCTGAACTGTTGGACGAAGATGCCCAACGCTAAATGGCTTAGATAAGTTCAAGCCAATAAAATCTACTACTACTGTTTTGCCTGCCCCTTCCTTTGTTTCGCCGTATTGCTCGGAAGTTTTCAAATCCTGGGCTATGCCATTTGCGACTACGCTTGGCTTTAACCAGATGTTCAAATAGCCCACTTCAACATCTGTTTTCGTTATGGCTTCATTCTGAAGTGCTTCCTGAGCAGCAATTGCAAGATCGTGAGCCGATTTACCAGACACACCAGCTAGCGCAAAAAACTGCATGGCCAGATCCGCTCCAAAATTTGCATTAGCTTTTTCTACACTTAGTATTCTGGTGTCTACCTTTAGGCACTCAGCAACCTGTGTAACAATCTCTTCTTCAAGTCTATCCAAAAAATATTTCATGCTGGCTAAATTCTATCTGTTTTATTCACTGTCTACAATTAGCTAAATTACTTTTTCGTACGAGATTTCTCATATATTTGTATTTACTCAGTAAAAGAATAAAGCCCGATTGCAACCGAAGTAGCAAGATTAAGACTGGAAACTCCTTTTTCCAGTGGAATCCCAATAACTTTCTCCGCCTGAGCCATTATTTGCTCGCTTGCACCTGCTCTTTCACTGCCAAATACAATTATTGAACTAACTGCAGTGGTTACTTTCTTTAATGCTTCACCGCTACAGTCGAAAACGTAGATAGGTTTATTAAACTCAGCTGGGGATTTTTCGGTTTTGATTACAGGAAGCGCAAAATGCAGCCCCGCAGCGCCTCTTAGAACTCCTGGGTTCCATAAATCGATATCTCCCGTTGCAACAATCGCTCCTGCGCCAAGTCCAGCACCTAGGCGTATGACTGCGCCAATGTTTTCATGATCTTTTGGATTATCTAACCACACAACAATGTTTCTTGTCTTAGCTACTGTCTCTTGGGAATATTCTTTCCTCTTGGCTATTGTTAATACTCCTGTCCTCGGTGGTACAGGTGCTGCAGCTCTATATTCTGCTTCTGTCACTTCTCTTACTGTTAACTCAACTCTTTGCGCTTGCTTCGGAGCTAATTCATTAACAAGTTCTAGTAATTTCGCTTTATCGGGTGTTACCGAGTCGACTATGTCTGCTCCGAAACGTATTGCGTGCTTTAGCGTGTGAAAGCCTTCTAAAACCGCTAGTTCAGGGTTTTTTCGAGCAGACAAGAATTGCTGAGAATTCATCTACTGCGTTATGTGAACTACAGAGATACTCTGGTTAAATGCTTCTGTGTCAGTTTTATTTGCCTGTGTAATTCTGTATGTCGCAAAACCAATGATAAATACTGCCAGCGCAATCATTACAACAATCATAAGAATAAAACCGTTCTGTTCGTTGTTTTTCATTACGTTAATGTTAGCAAATTTCCTCGTGCTTTAAGAATCTAATGAATGCGTTCATAGGTCAGGAATGAATAATCGTATTTGTTGTTGGCGTCCTTTTGAAAATTTTCTTCAGCGGTAAGTTCCCAGGCAGCTTCGTCTAGCTCTGGGAAAAATGCATCTCCCCTAAATTCTTCACCAATAACAGTTAGGTATACTTTGTCAGCGTGTTGGAGCATTAGTTTAAAAACGATTCCACCGCCAGTAATAAAGAGTTCGCTTTCACCGCTGTCTAGTTCTAGTAATTCTTCAACCGAACTAACTTTTGTTACGTTTTTGGGAAGATTAAGGTCTTTTCTAGACAACACAACGACACTAGATTTGTTGCGAGCGTGATCCGCTCCGGCGTACGTCTTGGCACCCATAACTATTGTCTTTCCCTTAATAAGACCCGTATAGCGCTTGATGTCATTAGCCATCGTCTTACCCCAGGGTAATTTACCATGGCTACCGATAACACGGTTCTTACTCATTGCTGCTACAAGACTTATCATTTTTACTCTCCAAGTACTCTATGTAGACATTCTCTCATATAAGTCCAGTGGTTCGACAGTGCATGTTAGTGTGGCGGAAGGAGAGAGGTAGACGCTTCGCTACTCTCTGCAATTCATGTTCGAAGCAAGGTTCTGGCGGAGAGGAAGGGATTCGAACCCTTGAAACGATTTGCACCGTTTACACCCTTTCCAAGGGTGCTCCTTCAGCCACTCGGACACCTCTCCGTACGTTCAAATTATACAGTTCTAATTACAGGGGTAAAGCTGTTATTTAAGACACAGTCGAGTTGCGCGTACTAATTTCTTCATTTCTTCGCTAATAAATTTTCCACTCAAAGATACTGTAATTATAGTTCGGGTGAAGTTTAGTTCTTCTAGCCGGACAAGTTTTTTTGCTTTTAGGTCATTGTAGGCCAGCGAGCGCGGCAATAAAGCCACGCCTTTACTTCGCAGTGCCATTTGAAGCATAAGCTCAGGGTTGGTTGAAAAGAACTTCGGAGTATAAGTAAGGTCGTTTTCGCTAAAATATTTATTTATCCACTGAAAGGTCGTTGAAGACTGATCATAGGTAAGAAAATCCCCAACACTGCACTCTTTTTTAAGCCTTTCCACTACTGTTCGAAAGAGTTTCGGCGTGCAAACAGCGTCAAATTGTTCTTCCCCTACACTAAGCTGCTCGTAGTCATCGCTAAGACTTCCAAATGGCTTTGTAACGAAAGCCATATCTAACTGGTCGAGTCGTACTGCACGTAACAAACGTGACGAATTATCTATCCGAGCTTCCAGCTGTCCAGCTATGTCTACAGAGGATGAATTGAATAGTCTTTCGGCAACACTATCTATCATGCCAACTCTTAGCAACCGTTGACCGGTCACCTCTGAATTAATTTCAGCTTTTAGATTTTTCAGCTGTAGCCTTGCCTGTGCTCCGTATTCATACGCGAGTTTTCCTTCTTCTGTAACCTGAAAGAAATTCCCACCCCTAATGATTAGCTGTGCGCCGAGTTCTTTTTCGAGTTTTTTTATCGCCATCGAAAGTGACGGTTGCGACACATTGAGCTTTTCTGCGCCTTTTGTAAAGCTTTCCGACTCCACCACTGCCATAAATTTTTCTACTCTATGATCCATTTTCTACGCTCGCACTATAAAAATAAATATTTTAGCCGCAATTATCAAAAACTACGTCGTTGATGTTCATTATAACATTATCTTATGTATTCATAACGATTATATATTGGATTTATAATGAAGAACTTTTTAAACTTTTAGTTAAGAATTCAACATTTAACCAAAAGGTAGCGAGGAAACAATGAGCAAAATTAAAATCGCGATAGTAGGTCTTGGCAACTGCGCCTCTTCCCTGTTGCAAGGTATCGAATATTACAAGGACTCTAAGGACGATGGTTTCATTCCAGGCCTAATGCATGTGAATTTCGGTGGTTACCATATAAAAGATATTGAAATTGTGGCGGTTTTTGATGTAAACACCAACAAAGTGGGTAAAGACGTCTCAGAAGCCATGTACGCAGCTCCGAACAATACGACGGTCTTTGCAAACGTGCCAACAACAGGGGTCATAGTGTCCAGAGGGCCAAAACTTGACGGAGTAAATAAATACACAAAAGCGCTCGTGCCGGTAAACGCAGACCAAAAGCCCGTAAATGTCATCGAAGTACTCAAAAATTCTGGTGCTGAGATTGTTGTTAACTATTTGCCTGTCGGCTCGCAAAAAGCTACAGAATTTTATGCCCAAGCGGCAATAGACGCTGGTTGTGGTTTTGCGAATAATATCCCCGTATTTATAGCTTCCGACAAAAAGTGGGCCAAAAAGTTCAAAGATGCTGGACTACCAATCATTGGAGACGACATTAAATCGCAAGTCGGTGCAACAATCGTTCACAGAAACCTAGTAAACCTGTTTATGGACCGAGGCATGAGAGTCGAACGAACCTATCAGCTCAATACCGGCGGGAATACTGATTTTCTGAACATGCTTGAGCGCGAGCGACTAGATTCGAAGAAACTTTCCAAAACAAGAGCTGTGACTTCAATGTTCGACAACAAAGGTCATGAAGTAATTGACGACAATGTGCATGTTGGGCCTTCGGACTACGTGCCTTGGCAAAAAGACAACAAGATTTGTTTCATCAGGATCGAATCTAAGCATTTTGGCGATGTACCTATGAATTTAGAGCTCCGCTTATCAGTCGAGGACTCTCCAAACTCTGCCGGCGTAGTCATCGACTCTATCCGCTGCCTCAAGCTTGCCCTGGACAATAAATTGAGCGGACCACTAGTGGCGCCAGCGGCTTATTTCAAAAAACACCCACCTAAACAGATTGAAGATCGTCGCGCCCGTGAATTAGTTGAGGATTATATTACCAAATACGGTAAAAAATAATCTGAAGTCTCCTCTGTTGAATTGCTTCGAAGCAAGTAGTAGACTTTAACTAAAGAAGGTGCACAATGTCAGTTATTAAGCTTTCAAACATTAGCAAAATTTATGGTTTGGGCGACGCTACTACAATTGCTGTAGACGATGTCGATTTATCTATTAACAAAGGTGAGTTTGTAGCAATCATGGGTCCTAGTGGCTCAGGTAAATCGACGCTCATGAACATCATCGGGCTCTTAGACACACCTAGCTACGGAAACTATGAACTAGACTCCAACCCTGTTTCCGGACTTAGTTCAAATACCAGGGCTAAAATCCGAAGAGACAAAATCGGTTTCGTTTTTCAGTCGTTTAACCTACTTCCCAGGATGAGGGTAATAGAAAATGTCGCTTTGCCTCTTTTATACAGTGGCGTAGACCATGTTGAAGGATTAGAAAAAGCTTCAGCCGTGTTGGAGAGTCTGGACATGCAAAATCGTGAATATTACCATTTGAACCAGTTGTCTGGTGGACAATTACAGCGAGTAGCAATAGCCCGTGCTTTAGTGAACGACCCCTCGATAGTATTGGCCGACGAGCCTACAGGCAATTTAGATTCGAAAAACGGAGAGATTATCATGGAACTGCTAAAAAAACTGAACGAAAAAGGTAATACCATTATTATGGTCACGCACGACATAAAACTTACAAAATACGCCGGGCGTATTATAAATATGAACGACGGTAAAGTAGCGGGCATAGATAATAAAGCTGCTTCTTCTAAAAAAGAGGCTAAAAAGACTCGCAAAACTAAGAAAAAGAAGGGTAAAAAATAATGTTACTACTCGCTAACATTAAAATGGCCCTGGCTAGTTTACGCAGTTCTAAGCTCCGCTCCGCTCTTACGATGTTAGGTATTATCATTGGTGTTGTTTCTGTAGTCACTTTCATATCTTTTGGCGAGGGCTTAAAGAACCAGGTGGCAGAGGAAATACAGCAGTTTGGAGATGATTTCCTTCAAGTTTCACCGGGAAATCTAGTCACTCGGGACGATGAGGGTAATATTGAAGATTTTGACATTGCAGCACTATTCGGTGCTACACCGTTTAATGAACAAGATTTAAAAGATATTCAAGAGCTTGAGAATATTTCAGCTGCGAGCGGAATCATGCTAGTGTCGGGCAAAACGTCTACCAACGAGAAGGAGGCGCCGAGCTCGTCGACTATTGCCACTACGCCAGAACTTCTAACCATCTTAAATCAAGAAGTTGAGGACGGTAGTTTCTTAAACGGTAGTATAAAAAATGATTTTACAGTAGTACTTGGTAAAAAAGTGGCTTCCGATTTATTTGGCGAAAGTTCCTCGGCCATTGGACGCACGGTGCAGATAAAAAACCACGACTTCACCGTTATTGGAGTAATGGCACGGCACGATTCTATACTATCCAGCAGTTCTTTCGGCAACGATTTTAATAGCTTCGTATATATTACTTTTGAAGCCGGAAAACAGCTGACTAGCGGACCGATTCAGCTTATAGAAATAGACATCAAAGTAGCTAATATCGAAAAAACCGATGAAACAATCAACGATATAACAGTCCAGTTGACGAAGAATCGCGGAGACGATGATTTCACTATCACTAAACCAGAAGAATTTTTAACTATCACAGACAAAATTCTTGGTTTGCTAACTACAGCTGTCGTCGCTATTGCATCTATCTCTGTCTTTGTTGGAGGTATTGGAATAATGAACATAATGTTTGTAACTGTTAGTGAACGAACACGTGAAATTGGTATCCGTAAAGCTGTTGGAGCTACTAATAAGCAAATATTGTCCCAGTTTTTGATAGAATCGATAGTTATTACAATGCTCGGTACCTTAGCAGGCTTTTCTATTTCAGCATTAATTGCACTTTTGGTGCGTGCAACTACTGAATTTGCGCCTGTAATCACCCCTACTAGTCTTATTGTCGCAACGATTGCCTCAACTATATTTGGGGTTGTGTTTGGAATAGTTCCAGCTGCGAAAGCTGCACGAAAAGACCCAATTGAAGCTCTGCGTCACGAATAGAATCTTAGTTATTTAGTTCTTTTTTCAATTTCTCAATAAGAGCTACTGGCGTTGGATTAACACCGTTAAGTAGCGCTAAGTAAAGACTTACAAAATCACCGAGCATAGTAGCCCAGAGCATTTGCTCGAGTTTCGTTGAGCCCTCTGTTTGAACCTCTATGGCTTTTGGCATTTTTCCACTTAGTAGTCGATTCGTCACTTCAAAACGCTTGGTAACGCGCTCGTGTTCAAGATCTGAAAGCAACTCAATGGGTTGAAAGGGTTTTTCTATGGGGTGCGAAGTCCAGCCGTTGAGTTCGTTATGATTAAATTCCGGAAACTGATTATAAAAAGCGATATTTTTCGCATTTTCATTAAAACTGATTTTCCATTTGTAGGCAGCAGCACTCAGGCCTGGGCCAGCAAGAATAACGGGTGTTTTACCCATTACTTTTTCTGCGATTTGTTTGGCGTAGTTGTCACTTGTGGGAACGTCAGCTCGCCACTGTGAAGCTGCTTGTTGCAGGAGTTCAGAGGTAGATTCTAGCTCGTCGGTAAGGCCAGACTCGAGTCCTGCGGCCTCTAAAAGTTCCAAAAGAGCCCGGTAACCATACCAAACAGCCATTCGTGGCGGTAGTCCACTTGGAATTTTCGCCATTGGGTAATTTTTCTCATGGGCAATTTCTTCAAGTTTGCCGCCAGCTGTAACGATGAATATCTGAGCTTGCGCTGCCTCCGCTTCCGCAAGAGAAGCCAGGGTTTCTTCTGTATTCCCAGAATAGCTCGAGGCAATGTACAGAGTACCCTCCCCTACGAATGCAGGTATCGAGTACTGACGATTAACGATAAGTGGTACCTTTGGCCCCGGCCATGCAACTAACATGCTTGCTGCTAACGCTGAGCCTCCCATGCCACTAACGACAATGTTGTTTATGTCGTTTTTTGGCTCGAAATCAAAATCAAATGAGAACTTAAGCTGTGAAACTTGTCTTTCTGCTAAACCCAACGCATCGTCAGCATCAAGCTGCGAAACTCTCCTTAGGTCGTCTAGCATATTTACCCCTCTTTTTCCTTACATATATCCTAAGCGTTAAATAAGAAAAAGTACACCTGCAAGACTACGGATGTTATACTCACACCAAAGTAAGAAGTTTGTAGGGGGTGGGTATGGACGACGAGCAAATACAACAAACAAATTTAGTTTCGGACGAAGCAGCAGCGGCAATGAACGACAACGCAAGTCCACAAATTATTCAACCCGGATCAGCTGAGGCGCCTGCGCAGCCAGCTGACACCACGCTAACTACTGATCAACCAGTCGAACCTCCTGTTGCAACAAAGCCCGAGGAGTCACCTCCCGATGCTGAACCTGCCGTAACACCTGAAACCCCCGTAGTCGAGCCCACGGAAAATCCAAACGAATTAGATGAGATTAAGAAAAGTGTACTTGGCGAACTGCGGTCTTTAATAGAGCTGGTTAAGCAATCGCCAGAAGAACGTTTCAAAACTGTTATGATGCTAATTCGTTCAAATGACGACCCTAGCCTGGTAGGTCAGGCCTACGAAACAGCTAAGACGATAACTGACGAAAAAAAACGCGCAGATGCTTTTTTGAACATCGTTAGTGAAATAGAATATCTAAAATCTAAAACTAATTAACAAAAGCTTCTGGTAAATAAAGACCCGGCTCTGCGAGAGAAACCGGGTCAATCAGCTTTTTTGTTTGTACATACATTGTACACAATTATTATCAAAAGCCACCTGTTTTAAAATAACAACATTATAATTTTTCGCATCTGTTAATTTTCCTTGTTAACAGATTAAAACGACTTTGTTGTGCATATTACAAACATGTAGCTGGGTACTAGTTTGAATATTTTTATGAACAAATTCAACTTTGCAGAAACTCACTTACATTTACTCTTCTTGACCATTAATAAAACCGGATTCGCTCCGGTTTTATTAATTCCTATCGGGGAAAGAACAGCCCAGCTTGCTGGGCGTTAAGAGAAGGAATCTCTTTTTCTTGCAGAAGCTTTCTCTACATTCCCATCATTCCGCCGCCCATACCGCCTCCCATTGGAGGAGCCGCTGGCGCTTCCTTTTCAGGAATGTCCACAACAAGCGCACCCATAGTCATAGCTGTTGCAGCTATAGACACCGAGTTTTGTATGGCTTCTCGTACAACACGTGTAGGGTCAACTATCCCGGCTTTCTTCATATCAACCACATCGCCTGTAACAACATCTACGCCTTTACTTGGATTAGTAAGTACCTCCAACATATATCCTGCTGAGCTTAGACCTGCATTGTCCATTAGTTGTTTAAATGGCTCGTTCAAGGCCCGTATTAATATATCTGCCCCAGGGTCACCTGTGACATTCTTATTATTTGCAATCAACGCAATTGTTTCCTTGCTCTTCCCCTTAAGGTGCTTGTTCGCAAGGATGACACTCAAATTTACCTGAGTAACACCGCCACCAGGAACAATTCCTTCGTCAAGAGCTGCCCTAACGGCTGCCACGGCGTCGTCTACTCTGAATTTCTTCTCTTCGATTTCGGTCTCAGTTGCTCCACCTACTTTTATTACAGCGACCTTACCGCTAAGAGCTGCTCTACGCTTGTCTAGGTTCTCTTTGTCATACTCACTGGTAGCTTGGTCTGCTTGGGCGCTAATTTGCTTAATACGAGCGTCTAGTTCGCTTACGCCTCCGGCACCTTCGATAATGGTCGTGTCGTCTTTGGTGACGATTACTTTTCTAGCAGTACCGAGCATGGTTAAATCTGCATTTTCAAAGCTGTGACCTTGGTCTTCACTTATGACAGTCGCGCCGGTAAGAATAGCAATGTCCTGCAATACGTCTTTTCGGCGGTCACCAAACGCTGGAGCTTTAATAGCCACCGTGTTAAACACACCTTTTAGTTTATTTAGTACTAGAGTTCCCAAAGCTTCGCCCTCGACATCTTCGGCTACGATAACTAAATCTTTCTTGCCAGCTTGGGCTGCTTGCTCGAGGATGGGTAGAAAATCCTGAACGTTAGATATTTTTTTATCCGTTACTAAAATCAATGGTTTTTCATAAACCGCTTCCATTCGCGCTGCATCAGTCACCATATATGGGCTTACGAATCCGCGGTCCATGGTGAAGCCTTCGACTACTTCGCTCTCGAGCTCAAGCCCTTCGCCTTCTTCTACGGTAACTACACCTTCCTTACCAACTTTGTGAATCACGTCGGCTATTAGCTTTCCGATAGTTTCGTCACCTGCCGATATAGTGCCTACTTCGGCTACACGCTTGCTGTCTCCGCCAATGTGTTCGGACATAGCGCCTAGTTTAGACAATACTTGTGCCGCTGCAGCTTCGACGCCTTTTCTTAGTTCCATTGGGTTGTGGCCGGCAGCTATTAGTTTGTTGGCTTCATTCAAAATGTGATAGGTTAGCAAAGTAACAGTAGTTGTTCCGTCGCCTGCGACATCATTCATTTTGTTCGCAGCTTGCTTAATAAGCTCAGCGCCGACGCTGTAGCCTAGAGTTTCATCGTCGTCCTCGGGTAGTTCTACTGCTTTAGCTACAGTTACACCGTCGTGTGTGACCGTTGGACCACCATAAGATTTACTTATCATTACGTTTCGTCCACGTGGTCCCATTGTTACTTTTACTGCGTCATACAGCGCCTGCGCGCCACCAAGAACTCGTGTCCGTGCATCTCCGTCGTAAAATACTTTTTTTGCCATATTATTTCCCTACCGTCGCTAGGACGTCTTCTTCTTTAACTAATATATATTCAATGCCGTCCATTTTTACCTCAGTAGTAGAATATTCCTTGTACAGAATCTTTTCGCCTTTTTTTAGTGTTTTCACATCCTTGCCTACTGCCAAAACTGTAGCCACTTTTGATTTTTCTTTGACGTTGTCTGGTAGGTATAGCCCTGAAGCCGTCTTGGCCTCGGCTTTTAGTCCTTCTGCTACCACCCAGTCTGCGAGTGGGTTGATAATCAATCCCATGATGAATCCTCCAAAAATTAATTAGTTTTATTCATGAACTAGTATAAATTAGCACTCTCATACGTCAAGTGCCAGTTGGACCATTTATTGCCTGTTTTGTAATCCGCCATAGGTTGTCACTAAAATCCTGCGCCGGGTGCCACACGGGTATGGGACCAGATCCTTCAGCTGTTCTTATGCTTGCGTCTAGTTCCCGTTGTTTGCTGTCTGCCCTGGGCCGCAAGGGACTTATTTTGATTAATTCATAAGGGTTTATCAGTAAATGTACTTCTTCGTTTTGACTTTTATTTGCCAAATCTTTTCGTGTAAATCTTACTGCATAGTCATTAACATTTTCGACTCTCATACCTAAAAAAGCAGTGGTGTCTACTTCAAGCCATTTTGAATGGTCGTTCGTTGCATCCAGCCCCTGCGCTAACGTTGCATTTCTTACATGTATGTAAAACCCGTAGTTGGTTTCATTAAATTCATAATAATAGTGTTGAGAGGAGCCGTCTATTGAATCTGTAACAGGTATTTTCCTTGCCGAAGGATGTGCGAGGCCTCGTTCGCCTTTGCTGCGGTACTGTTCTTTTTTATATTTGTCGATAAGTTCAGTAATTTTCAGATCGAATTCAGCCCAAGTATCGTATTTGCCTTGTACCTCTGGTGAGCCCTCTCCTTCGAGCATAACTTAATTATACCAGTGTTCGATAAATCAGAGTGGTATTTTCGCGTTACTTGCTCGTATGTAGGCCAAACTGGTGCCATTGACGTTGGAAAGCAACAGATGTATCCTATATCTTCAAAATTGTACGTTTTCAATTTTTTAAGATCCGACGACGAACCCGGGCATGCTCCTCGAGCATTAAAGGGTGTTCGTCGGCGGTTAGCGTGACACTTGAATAGCGCTGGCCACGCTATCGGCGGTTGAGAAGAATCATCTTCTGTGAGCATTTCGGAGGTCACTCCTTCATACAGCCCCAACTCACTGATTCATTCTCCCGCCGATAGCCCGAAATTTCTTTTGAGTGATTAGAGTCACACACACCCTCCGATCGCATTAGCAAACAAAAGAAACCAAACCCACTTAAAACATCTCGAGTTTGTGCTCGCTTCACCTCCACCACCCCAAGAAGCAACCAACCAACTCGAGATTTTTCACGTCTATTGACTTTTTGCATAAAAGTTGTAAACTAAACCTAAGTTGAAGCCATGGAGCGGACGAGAAAAAGTCTGCATGAATTCGTGCTTTCGACAGCACGTTGCAAAAGTTAGGAGAATACACCGACTAAAGATCGAGCAAGTTCAAACGTCGCTCGCCTACGGGCAGAGAGTGGGGACAGATGAAAGAAAACGTTCACTATGTCATCGACGGCAATTTAGTCGTCAGAACAGCAGGTCCACAAGCCTGTATCAAAGTTTCTTCTGTTGGTCGTGATTCAAGCACGGTCGACAACAAGTCGAAAGGTCAGAAATGACACCGCTTGTAATCGACAAGCTCGAGATCGTAGTTGATCTTGAAAAAGGTCCGGTTGGGATGGCAGTTCTGAAATGCACCCCCACCGAAGGCCAAGTTTTCAACACGCAGTTGCTGGAATGTGCCCTAGAGCACACAAGTGCCAACTGTAACGGTTGTGAAACAGATGTGCTCAACAGACTTGTTGTCTGCCGTATGCCTGTGTCGCAAGATGATACGGATGAAATTCTAAAACTTCATCTCGTAACTCAGTTCGAAGGCATCATGGCCGGTGCTGTCGATTGGGCTGCGGACCTCGGGGAGTCGATTTTTAGTGATTGTCTACCTGAAGTTGATCTTCACGTTGAGATCTACCAAGGTCTCAACTCCTAACTAAGTTTCCCTCGGATGGGTTGTACCGGGTTTTTATCCCCGCTCAGCTCTTCCTTCGGGAAAACATGGATAGTTATCCGAATAGTTCTGGCTAGTTCAGAGCTCGTCTCACCCGAGACACTTCGAATATCAATCCAACCCGAACCCATAGCTTTGCAGCTTTATGCAGCAAAATGTGGGTTCTTGAACTTTAAAGACAAATACTTGCCTTTGTCAGCATTAAACCCGACAATAGCTGCATGAAAATTTTAATGTGCAAACCTACCTACTTCGATATTGTCTATGCTATAAACGCCTGGATGGACCTGAACGTCCCACTAGACAAAGGCCTTGCTCAACAACAGTGGTTAAAGTTATACAATACGTACGAATCGCTTGGCTACGAGATAGAACTTATTGAACCTGTTGAAGGCTTGCCTGACATGGTTTTTACCGCTAACGGCGGGTTAGTTTACAAAAACAAAGTTGTCTTACCAACTTTCAAACACGAACAAAGACAGCCCGAAACTCCTATTTTTAAAAAATGGTTCGAGAACTTCTTCCCCAATTCCCAGCTTCTCTCTCCTGATTCCAACTTCGAGGGCGAGGGCGATGCCCTTTTCGTCAGCAACAAACTCTACGGAGGTTATGGCTTTCGTTCTAACCGCGAAGAATACAAACAAATCGGAGATTTTTTGGGTGTAGAAGTAGTGCCGTTGGAACTCGTTGACCCACGTTTTTACCATTTCGACACCTGTTTTAGTGTGTTAGACAGCCAAACCGTCGCATACTTTCCTGGGGCTTTTTCTGAAGAGGCCACAGAACTTATTGAAAAGAACACCCCAAACACAATTAAAGTAGGTGAAAAAGACGCTGCAGTCTTCGGGCTAAACATGTTTAGCGACGGTAAAAACTGTGTTGTAGCCGAGAAAGCCAAAGATTTCCAGAAACAGCTATCTAACAGAGGTTATAACGTTATTCCAGTAGACGTTTCCGAATTCCAAAAATCCGGTGGCGGAATTAAATGTTTAACATTGTTCTTGGTTCAGAGTCATCTTCTAGATGGCTTTGAATGATTTCCATCAAGGTCGCATCTATCTGTGACTGAAAAATATCAATAACAGCTTCTTCTCTTTCTGAAACAGATTCTCCCGCTAGCGTTTTTGCAGTAGCTCGGCAATAAGTTTCGGCGAAATTAAGGTAGTCTCTGTGATTCCAGCCAAGTCTAAACGTAACTACAGAAATATTCGGCAAGTAGTTAGCGAGTAATTTCTTGTATGTTTCACTTCGAGGGCTCTTGTTGCTATCCTCAGATTCTGGCAAAAAACTTCTTTTCTTTACTTCCACAGGAGTAAATCTCTGTGACCTAACTGGTCCAATACGTTGATCAAAGGCCAAGAGCCATCTTGGCGGGTTTGGCATGGTCTCTTTGTTGGTGTGGTCTTGTCTAAGATACCCTTGGCTAGTCTGGATTTTACCAAGCAGTCCCATGCCGTCAATTAACTCATACGTCCTGGCTAAGACCAGCTGTTCTCCTAAAAATCCTGCTACTAGCCCTTGAGACCCCTCGCCAAGTGTTTTGTGTACTGTTTTAAGTTCAGTAACAACATCTGCAAGCTCTTGGTGTTGGCTAGCCAACATCCGGCGTGCTTCGTGTCGTTCAACAAATGTCGACTCTCCATCTCTGTCATGAATCCTCTGCCCGAGTCGTCTGAAATAGATATCATAAACAGAGAACTTTGCGTGAAATTTTCGTGGACTCTCAGCAAAACTTAACACATTGCTATTCTCCAGTTCTAAATTCAAGGCTACTGCCTTATTCTCGAATAATTCAGATTCTTCCCCTGTTGTTAGGTTGCTGAGCTCTTCATAGGCGCTTGCTAAGCGCCTTGTCCTAATTAGAGCTGTCTTTTCGTCGCCATTCTTGCGTTGCGATTCAATATCTTTGCGCATGCCTGCTGCAGACACCTTCATTACTGGAACCATGGTTGACGTAGAGCAGAAGGGTGGAAACACGTGATACATCTCTTTTGCCTGGGTAGCTGTTACGTTTTCTTCATTAATAACCCCACTGATTACATCGGTGTGGACCCTAGTTATACGCTCCGAACTCCACTTAATGTACTCATGGAACTTTGGGTCGCGAAGAACTTCATTTCCTTGTTCTGAAGCTTCGAATTCTTCTATAAGTTCACCGTACGCAAAGTCAACGTCGCTTTGCAGTTCGGACGACTTTTCCCCCACCGTCATGACTTTTTTGTTTCTTTTGTCATGTTCTCTAGTATTTTACACCTACTGTTCAAAAATCCTGTTACTAGACTTTTGAAATATTTGATTAGCGCACACGTTTAAAACATCAGATTTAAATATGATTTAAATCTGATGTTTGCACTTTTATATCTGTAATAATTAAACACAGCTGTGCAGCAAGACGTGGACAAGCATGGACAGTGTTACTTTTTTGTTTTATTCTTCGTTAGCTTCTTTTTCGTCGTTTTCTTCTTTGGTTTACTAGTTTTTACTGCTTGTTTTGATTCTTTTTTACTCGGTTGCATAATTTTAACTAGCTCCTCACGCACTACTTCGCGGTCGTCCCACTTTATTTTGCCCTCAGCCATGCCGCGGTATTTCTGGTTTCCAAGGCCAGTAACTACCACCATGTCGCCTTTGTGCGCACGGCGCAGGGCAGAGTTAATGGCGTTTCGTCTGTCTGGGATTTCTTCAAAATCCACAAAGCCGGAACTTTGGATTCCGCGCAAGACTTCGCGGCGGATAGGGTCGGGGTCGTCACCGTACGGCTCTTGGTCGGTTACGTAAACGCGGTCGGCGTATTTGCTAACAACGCGGCCAATGGGCATTCGCTTTGACGAGTCTCTCTCGCCGTCGGCCCCAACTATGACAATAAGCTCTTTTTTAGTAGTGTGGCGGAGGTTTTCGAGTAAATTTTCAAGCGCGTCGGTTGTATGCGCGTGATCTATCATTACACCAAATTTCTGCCCTTCGCTAATGAATTCCATTCGGCCAGGAACCATTTGTAAATTCGCCAAGCCTTGCTGAATTTTAGTTGCAGGAATATTCAAACGTTGCGCAACCGCAACAGCAGCCATTGCGTTATAGACATTGAATTTACCTGTTAGATTCAGCTTTATTTCTAGTTTGCCAGCCGGCGTATCGAAAGTAGAGAACGACCCGTGGTTGGTTATTTTGGACCCGTGAACTCGTATGTCGGCTTCGTTTGTGGTGCCGTAAACAGTAGTCATTGCAGAATCGTTAATGTTGAAAAAGTCGAACCAGGAATCGTCACCATTTAGAACAACGAACTCTTTAGCTCGTTTGAAGAGCTTTAATTTAGTCGCAGCGTATTTGTCCATGCTGCCGTGATAGTCCAGGTGATCTTGGGTTAAATTCGTAAATACCGCCGCTTTGAATGGAACCGCCCAGATTCTTGATTGAGCAATCGAATGTGAAGACACTTCCAAGACAACGTGCGTTACGTTGTCGTCTACCATTTTTTTGAGGTGTTCTTGCAGAATATTCACATCTTCCGTTGTTAAAGTCAGCTCGCTGTCTTGCCAGTCTTTGCCGATCTGCACAACCGCAGAGGAGAGAATACCAACCTTGTGACCTGCTGCTTCTAAAATAGCGCCTATCATGTTTACAGTCGTTGTTTTGCCGTTGGTGCCAGTAACACCTATAATTTCGAGTTTTTTAGCCGGAAAACCAAAGCGAATATTAGCGACAACAGCTCTAAGCCAGTGATAATACGGCAGTAATGGTCGGTAAAACCATTTTGGAATAATTTTTTTAAGTTTTGCCTTCATTTCCATAGTTCCCTACATGATAACAGCTACATGCGGTCTCTTTCTACATGGACAAGCTGGTGTTGATTTCCATATCGTGGGGACTATCCGCTTTTGTCCGTTTAGAGTGGAAATACCCTAAAGACGCAATCATCGCTGCGTTGTCAGTACAAAGGTTAATTGGTGCATACTCGATAGCTATCGGCAAACGTTCTTTTAACTGCCGGCGGAGTTCGGTATTTGCAGCTACACCACCTGCTATAACTACTGTTCTAGGAGAGAACTCACCGAAAGCTTTCACAGTCTTGTCGACAAGTGTCTCGACAGCTATTCGCTGGAATGATGCCGCCACGTCCATAACACCTTCGTCACTCAGAAGCTCTGCTAGCTCGAAAGAAGGAAACGTGTGGTCTTTACCGCATATGACCTGGACTTGCCTCAGGACAGCTGTCTTGAGCCCAGAGAAGGAGAAATCATAAGGGTTCGATAGCCTAGCTTTGGGAAATTCGTACTTGCTGTTGTCACCCCCTCGTTCTGCGCTGGCTTGAATAGAGGGTCCACCCGGGTATTCCAACCCTAGTACTTTGGCTACTTTGTCGAAGGCTTCCCCTACTGCGTCGTCCTGCGTTTGCCCCAACAATTCGTAATCGTAATGGTTTTGAAATAGCACTAATTGTGTGTGGCCACCACTGACAATCAAAGCAAGCACTGGAAACTCAGGAACTATCCATTCGTTACTAGTATCCGAATGATAGTTAATATAATTAGCATAAACGTGGGCAAGCACATGGTTCAGGCCATACAGGGGTTTATCCTTAATAAGAGCAAGTGTACGAGCAGTAATAGTGCCTATTAACAGTGCGCCGGATAGGCCAGGGCCTTTAGTCACCGCTATAGCGTCTATTTGTTCCCATTTGTCGTTTGCACCAGGAAATGCTTTTTCCAGTGCCAAATCAACTGCCGGTAGCATCGCCTCGATATGGCTTCTGGCTGCAACTTCTGGCACCACACCGCCAAATGCCTTATGAATGTCGATCTGTGAAACCACAACGTTAGACAGCAGTTCGCTGCCGTCTTTTACCACCGCTGTAGCGGTTTCGTCACAACTAGTCTCTATCCCAAGAATATTCACTAAAAACTAGTATACCTGACATGGAGGGTGCTTTTTATTTTAGTTTCTTCTTGTCTTGCAAACTACAATCTACCAGATACTAGTTGTCTTTGTTACAATAGCTCATGAAAACAAAAACGTTCCGAAGGACAATTGGGTAGAACGCCGATACTAGTATTGGGATACTAGCAATTGCTTTTGGTGCGTTTCATGCGAAATTGAGATTTATGAAATTACCCAAAATTTACGAACCAGCACAATATGAAGATACTGTTTACGCCCTCTGGGAAAAGAGCGGTGCTTTTGCGCCTACGACCTCGGGTGAGAAGAACTACAGTATTGTTATGCCTCCGCCTAACGCCAACGGCGATTTACACCTTGGCCACGCTTTGACTATAGCTGTTCAAGACACTTTGATTCGCTACCACCGTATGCGTGGCTATAACACCTTGTACCTTCCCGGCGCCGACCATGCTGGGTTCGAAACATGGGTAGTGTACGAACGAAAGCTAAACGAGAAGGGTAAAACTAGGTTCGATTTTACGCGTGAAGAGCTTTACGAGCAGGTCTGGAAATTTGTTGAAAACAATAAAGACAATATGCTCGAACAAACTCGCAAACTTGGCGCAAGCGCTGACTGGAACAGATTCACCTACACGCTCGACGAAAAAGTAATCAAAACTGCGTATTCCACGTTTAAGCGACTTTGGGATGACAAGCTTATTTACAGGGGTGAGCGCCTAGTAAACTATTGCACCACTCATCGCACTGGGTTTGCCGATATTGAAGTGGAATATGTGGAGCAAAAGACACCTCTTTACTACATAAAATACGGTCCGTTCACGCTTGCAACTACTCGGCCTGAAACTAAGTTTGGTGACACCGCTGTAGCAGTACATCCTGACGATAAGCGTTACACCAAATACGTTGGTAAAGTTATAGAAGTAGAAGGGTTAGCTGGCAAGTTTGAACTTCAAGTTATTGCAGACAAAATGGTAGACCCCCAGTTTGGCACAGGAGCCGTTAAAATCACCCCCGCACACGACCTAAACGACTGGGAAGTAGCCCAACGCCATAACTTGCCTGCTGTAAGGGTAATAAACCATGACGGAACTATGAACCATAAGGCTGGACGCTTCGAAGGCATGACAGTGCTTGAGGCTCGCGCGGCAGTGGTTATAGCGCTTAAAGAACAGGGGTTATTAGTAAAAGTGGACGAAGATTACGCTAACAGAGTTGGCGTTTGTTATAAATGCAGCACGACCATCGAGCCAATGTTAATGAAGCAATGGTTTATAAACATGAAACCCCTAGCGTTAAACGCTATAAAGGCAATAAACAACAACGAGGTGAATTTCTACCCTGAATCGAAAAAGGGAGTAGTGCTTAGGTATTTGAACGAAATTAGAGACTGGAATATTTCACGTCAAATCGCTTGGGGCGTCCCTATACCTGCGTTTGAGAACATAAACGACGAGGACGATTGGATTTATAACGAGAACGTAACAGATGAGATTTTACATATCGACGGCCAAACATACCGGCGCGATCCGGACGTTTTTGACACTTGGTTTAGTTCTGGCCAATGGCCATTTGTAACACTTGACTACCCTGATGGTGAAGATTTTAAAAGATTCTACCCTCTTAGTGTCATGGAAACAGGCTACGACATACTCATTCAGTGGGTCACACGCATGATAATGCTAGGACTCTACGCTACCGACAGTGTGCCGTTTAAAGATGTCTACTTGCATGGGCTTGTACTCGATGAAAAGGGTCAAAAAATGAGCAAATCTAAGGACAACGTCATTAACCCTATTAAGATTCTCGACAAATACGGTTCAGACGCACTAAGAATGGGGCTACTTCAAGGGCGCAGCGCAGGCATGAACCAAGCCTTCACCGAAGACAAAGTCGTTGGAGCGCGCAATTTTGCCAACAAGCTTTGGAACGTAGCACGGTACGTTGAGTCGGTACTAGGTGACGACTATTCCCATTCACGCAACGCAAAGCCCAAAACCAGTGCTGACCACTGGATATTGGATCGAGTTAAAAGTGAGTCCGCTAACATTAGTGAATTGCTCGAATCGTACCGTTTTGCTGAAGGCTACGAAGCTATGTACCGTCTGCTCTGGAATGACGTAGCTGATTGGTACCTGGAGGTGTCGAAAAAACACCTCAACAAAGATGTCCTAGCTTACGTTTTAGAGAGCGTCCTTCGTCTGTCACACCCGATGGCGCCGTTTATTACCGAGACTATTTGGGACACGCTCAAATGGGAGGATTCACTACTGATAAACTCTGGTTTTCCAGAGCCGGTTAAACACAGTATTAAAGCCGCTGGGGAATTTGAAAAGGTAAAGTTGCTTGTTAGCGAAATACGTTACCTCACTTCACGACTTGGCCTACGGCAAAACACGCTTTACCACACAAACGATAAATTTATTGAAAAAAACCAAGAGCTTATCGTTTCGTTGTCAACTCTCTCCGGCGCGTCCGCCGTAAATTCAGGCCATGGGCTGCATCTTATTTCTGTGGACGTAGACGCGTGGATAGACGTCGAGAAAGACATTATTCACGACTACTTCGGGGGCTTGCTTCAGCAGCAAAAAAAGCTTAAAGAACGTCTGAAAAATCTCGACAAACGACTCAAAAACAAGTCGTATGTTAACAGCGCGCCAAAAAATTTAGTCGACGAAACTAAAGCTCAAAAAACAGAGGTGAAAGAAGCCATGGCGCGTATCAGCAAACAGGCGGATTCTATTAAGGAAACGCTCGCTAAAATCTAAACTTAGCCTGCAATCACTTCGCCGAGTCTTCGTACCGATTCTTCGGGTTCGTAGTTGTCAAACCATATTACTCGCCACCCCAGCTTCTCGGCAGTTATCAGGTTCGTTCTTGAGTCGTCTATGAACAATATTTCACTGGCTTTAAACCCTGATCTTTTCTCTGCTAGTTTGTATATAGCCAGATCTGGCTTAATTATTCCTTCAACAGACGAATCTATGACTACATCGAACTCTATGTTTGGTAACAAATTTCTTCGTTTTAACTCCTGTATAAACCCTGGCATGGTGTTGGTTAGCATGCCGATTTTAACTTTACTCTGTATGCCTTCAAGATACTTTTGCATCGCATTTATTGGTTTGACTACCGTCATATAGTGAGCTTCCCAATCGACAGATTTAACACCTAGGTGCTTAGCTACGGCGTCGTTGAATTCACCCATAGTTATGTCGCCCTTGTTGACGGCATCGTTATAGTGCCAGAAAGTACTCTCTACCAGCTCTAGATTGCATGAGGTTTCTTTAGAAATCCTCACAAAGGCCTTGTGATAAAAACGCACCAACACACCGTTCATGTCCGAGTAAACAAACTTTATCTTCTTCTCTGAACGATTTGGAGCTATTGTTTTGCCGTTTTCGTCGCCTTGCGTCTGGTTACCAATTAATTCGCCTATCTCCAGCCTTAGAGCCTCTGCAAGCGCATAAACAGTGAAGAACGAAGGCGATTTGATAGCTCCCTGTTCTATCTTGGCCAAAGTAGAATAGGCAAGTCCCGCCCTATCGGATAGTTCGTCCTGAGTAATGCCCGCGTTTTTTCGGGCTACTTTGATGTTTTGACCTAGCTGTTTACCACTAACCATTTAGTACTAGTATAGTAATACTAGTAGAATTATTCAAACTTTAATTTTTCGGCCATTTTTTTCAGATTGTCATGGTTGGGTTCGTTTTCCTGGCGATCTTTCGCTCCATAAAACTCGTTTGGTGAATTACAGGGGTAAGCGTGGATGTGAGCATGTGATATATCGAAACCTTCTACCCGCACACATATTCTTTTAGCACCAGTTACTTCTTTTTGTTTTATGGAAACTTTCCTAAGAACTTTAATGAGCGACAAGTAATCTTCTTGCGGCAAGGATTCGAGGTGGGGCTCGTGGGTTTTTGAGACAACAAGTGCGTGTCCGGGCTGAATAGGAAATATATCCAAGAAAACTACTGTTTTGTCGTCTTCGAAAACTTTGTGAGACGGAATCTCGCCATTAATTATTTTGCAGAAAGTGCAGTCGTTCATAATACTTTCCTTCCTTTTCGGTTCCAGTATAGCAAGAGTAATAGTTTATACTTGGGCTAGTCCGATGCATACGTTTAAAACAATATCATTTTGGTTCGTGCTATTTCTGTTAAGTGTATCTCTGGTACTTGCTTTGGTTACAACCCCTGTGAGCACGCGTTTAACTGACCGCCAGTCTTTGAAAAATTGGGTTTCAAGCCCCGAGGTCTTGGAGGGTGTGTCAGAAATAGTTCCCACTGTTTTGTCTGAGGCCTTTGAGGATGAAGAGGGAATAGAGATTTCACAGTTTGGCGATACGGTGATTGCTATCGACCTTGACCCACTCATGGCTAGCACAAGCGACGTCTTAACCACAGAATATTTAACTACGAAGCTAAACCCAGTAATTGATGGTTTATATGATTGGCTCGAGGGAAAGACAGATTCGCCCGAGTTTGAAATCGTTCTCAGTGACCGTTTGACTGCGTTGTCCGACGCAATTAGCGAGCCTTTGAAGAACGAGCTGGCCAAACTTCCGGTCTGCTCGAACGATTTCTTGTACTCATCGGATTTTAATCCTATTGAAGCAGTGTGTGTACCTAGTGGAGTTGACGCGGGTTTTATTGTCGACGAATTCACTAGTCAGGTAACTACTTCTCCGGATATTGCTGATATAAGCTTTTCGTCTGACGACTTAGATCTTGATGAAGATATCCTTACTGCAGTGCCGAGATTCTACAGTGGTGTCAAGAACCTGCCATATGCCTTTGCTGTAGCGGTTGCTCTGTTGTCAATTGCAGTAGTCTTGTTGGCGAAATCGTTCAGGCGCGGTCTAGATAGACTCTCATGGGTACTGATGGCGAGTGGGCTACTCCTTGCTCTGAGTTTCTGGATTCTGGGCAGTCTTAAGTCTTTTGTCAGCATCAACGCCGGTGATAGCATAAGCGACCTTGCACTAGAAAAAATTATCGAGCCATTGGCAGTGGTGGTTTTGGGGGATATTGCGCAAACAGGGCTTTTGATTAGTTTGTCAGTTGCTGCTGTTGGTGCTGTTTTGCTACTTTCTAGCTACACTCACCGTAAAATTAGACATGAACAAAAAGAAAGTTCCAAAATAACTGTGAAAAACAATTTGGACGACGCCTCGCCGACTGAACAACAGGAAACTCGTTATATAAATAAAATCTCAAAAAAGAAGTGATTTAACTTAAGCTTTGGCTTCGGGTTACTTTAGTTTATTGTCATGGTATGGGAAACGGCGAATTATATAGTCCTGAGGAGAATTCTGCTCCCGAAACTATCGGGCGTATTCTCGGTTTTGACAAAGACGGTAATATTTCAGCCTCGTTGGTTAAAGGAACTTTTCTAGCAACGCTAACACGTGAGGGCTACCGAAAAGACCTAAGCGATAACGAACTTTCTTTGGCAGACATCGAAGCCAAGTTCGGAAAAATAACCAGTGAAAAGCACGACGACGTTCCTCTTGCAATCATAAAAACTGAAATCCCGATAACAGAGGCCGATTTAGACGAGTATCGTGTCTACTTGGGCGAATGGTTCCTGCATTACATAGGTACAGGTAACGCGAATTTAGACGTTAATCGATTCTAACTTCCAGACTTGTGTTCTATTTCGTGTATGCGTGTGTGATCAAGACCAAAATGATGCGCAATCTCGTGCCAGACTGTGTTTTTAACGCGGGCGCGTAAATCATCTAAATCCGACGCTACGCATAGTAGGGGAATCTTAAAAATCGTAATCTTGTCTGGCAGAACACCAGAATACGAATTACCACGTTTTATCTGTGGAATACCTTCGTATAGCCCGAATAACGTTGTTCCTGGGCGTGCTTTAACTTTCTGAAGCTGATCGGTGGTGGGAAAATCTGCAATCACTACTGCGACATTTTTTATTTTGCTAATAAATTCCTCCGGAATAGCATCCATTCCGTCTGCTACGAGTTTTTCAAATTCTTCGTCTGGCATATATGAGCAAGGCATAGAGATTAGAATACAGAAGTTAGATGTTAGAAGCTAGAAAATGGCGGAGAGGGAGGGATGTCGGCTTCGCCTCCTCCGCTTCTTCGTTCTCGGAGCAAGCTCCTGCGAGCTCAGTCGCTTCACCGAACCCTCGAAACGTCTTGCGACGTTTACACGATTTCGAATCGTGCGCCTTCAACCGCTCGGCCATCTCTCCTCAGTTAAAATTTTAATTTCAAAATTATCTTATGCTAAACCGCTCAATTTCTTTTACCGCTAGAACCCAAGTAGTCGCAGATGTTTGGTGTACCCGACAGGGTTCGAACCTGTGACCTCTGGCTCCGCAAGCCAACGCTCTATCCAGCTGAGCTACGGGTACACGTCAAATCACTCGCCACCCGGCCTCGGCTCCTACGTATTGCTACGATGGTATTAGAAATCGAGGGCGGTGATTTAACACAAAAATATAATGTACTTTCCGCTTTAGAGGCGGAACGGGGGTTACTCTATCACAGTTTGTATATCGCTAAAAGCGAAGCTTTAGCATGGCTCGATCGACAACGCTGGAGTTCTTTTGCTCATGGGGAAGGAATTTTGCAAGTTCATCAACAATTTTATCGCCATCTTCAGGTGTAAAGTAAATTGAAACTGCCGGCATAAACCTCTGTGTTGGGTCTAGAGATACACTGGGAACGCCCGTTTCTTGCATAACCGAGAACGATTTGAACTTGTCGTAGGTAAAATGTCTTTCGCCAATGGACACACCCTCAGCACTAACGCTGTAGCGTAAAACCCGAGGCTCCCTCTTCGCATAGACAGTTATCGCTGTGTACATTACTGCTAAAACCACCAAGGACCAGACGTCTCTGAGTGCGAAATACAAAATTCCACCCAAAACTAACGTCGCACCGGTCATTATTAAGTACCAACTAGGGGACTTTTGATGATTAATGTATTCGGAAGCTTCCCAAGTAATTACTGAATCGTCAGCGGTATCAGTATGTATCTGAGCTTCGGATTGTTCGTCTTCTGTTGGCTTGAAAAGTTGCCCAGCGTTAGCACCAGCACTGTCGTGCGATTCTGCTTGAAGGTCCTCTTTGCTTGTGTCGTCATTCATAAGCGTTATTATACAACACCCAATAAATATTTAATTATTACTGTAAAAACTACCTGCAACTAAGGTATAATTTCCTGAGTTAGGAGGGGTCGGATAGCGGTTTATTCCACCAGTCTTGAAAACTGGCAGGCCCTCACGGGTCTCGAGAGTTCGAATCTCTCCCCCTCCGCCAAGAGCCTCCTTAGTGCTATTATTCTATTCTTATGCCCCCTGAGCCCATACAATGGACTCAGAGCGAATAAGGAGAGGTACCCAAGAGGCTGAAGGGGACGGTTTGCTAAATCGTTAGGTCGGGGCAACTCGGCGCGGGAGTTCGAATCTCCCCCTCTCCGCCAGGAGACAAATGGTCACATGTTGTGGCCATTTGTCTTCTTGTAGAAATGAAATTTCGAACGATCGAGTTCGGCGAAGAAGGCGAAGCCGCTATCCCTCCCTCTCCGCCAGAAATTATTTAACCGAGTTGTGGGCAACTACTACTGCAAAAACTTCATTTGCGCCGGCTTTTTTTAGTTCTTTGGCTGCTTCACTAAGCGTAGCGCCCGTAGTCAGAACATCATCGACTAGCAGAACTGACGCTTTGTTAAGTTTTTTTGTTGCTATATATGAGGCTTTGGTTTGAGCCAGCCTTTGCTTTCTAGTGGCTCCCATCTGTTGTGATTGACCAAGGCGACCTAGCAATGTTTTGTGCTTTAGTCTTCGCAGTTTAGTTAATTCTTTTGCTATTAACCGGGAGTGGTCGTATCCTCTGGCTCTAACACGGGACGATGCGGTTGGAACATGGGTAACAACGGTGTCGTGACCCAAGTAGGGAAGTGCTCGATTGATAATTTCAGCCAATTCTACGGCAGACGCTCTTTCACGCTCGTATTTAAAGCCGTGCAACAACTCTTTTATCGTTCCTTCGTAATCAGTTGCAACCCATACGTTCTTAATTGGTGACTTTCTTATACATTTCCCGCAGGTAGCATAATCCTTAGTTTGCTTGGCACACAAAAAACACCTAGAAATAAGGTTCGGTGATATGTCGGCCATGCAACCATGGCAAAGCGCGCTTCCCTGAACAAAACAGGACACACACCTGGCCGGAGCGTAGATGTTCAAAATTCTTTGCACTGGATTCATGGACGAAAGTATAGCGTTCGAACATACTTGACCAAACCATAAGTGTTTTGCGGTGGGTATTTTTGCACATTCAAGTGTTTTAAGTGTTGCACCTTCCTCGGGTTCAAGGCTATAATATGTGAAAAGAAAAATCTAAAAAATAAACTAAAGAGCAGTTTGAGCTTATATATTAAAAGTGGAGGTTTTATGGCGCGACGCACGAAAGACGAAGACGACTTACTTATGGACGACGAACTAACCGCAGCATTTTTGGAAGAAGACGCTCCTGTTGCTGCTACAACAACCGAAGACGAGGACAATTGGGAAGACGATGTCCCAGGCCAACTAGCTGTAGATGTTTACGAAACCAAAGAAAAACTTTACGTTAAAGCACGTACTGCCGGTGTTAACAAAGACGAACTCGATGTAAGTATTTCCGACAATACCCTAACTATTCGAGGCACGCTTTCTTCGGGTGAAGAAGTGGATACGGAAAATTTTCACGTGCAGGAATGTTACTGGGGTGAATTCTCAAGAACAGTCGCTTTGCCAGTTTCTGTAAAAGAAGACGAAGTAGAAGCTGTATTAAAAGACGGAGTGTTGACAATAGGTTTCACTAAACTAAAACAAGACACTGTTAAAAAGATCCAGATAAGCTAATAGCTTTTTGGGGAACACGAAAACCGCGACCATTTGGTCGCGGTTTTGTTTCGTGCTTACTTTTCTCTTAAATGTTATGAAGTGTTGCCGTATAGCCTGGACAATACGAAATTCACAATACCGTAAGCAACGACTGCCACGATAATACCCACTATGGCATACATTATGGTGTTTTTAGCACCGGTGACTGCGTTCTGGTCGCCAGCGGACACTATGTAGCGTATACCACCGATAATAAGCATAATTACCGAGATTGCGCCTACTAGAAATAGCAATACGTTAACTACTCTTTCGAATATTCCACCACTCTCAAAAATATCTATAGCATTTTCACTGCCTGGTGGAATGGCAGAGTCTAACCCATCTTGAGCACTTTGAGCCGCTACTGTTGAACCTGCTGCAACAAAAGTAGAAAGCCCTGCCATGGTTGCCGCACCGCGGTTCCTTAGTTTAATTATATTTTCTTGTTTTAGCATGTATATGCTCCTCATTGTTTTTTAAACTTATGGTTAGATTCTATCATAGAAGTCTTCCCACAGGGACGTACTAACTAGTGTCTATGTATAAAGCCTTCCTAACACCCAACCGACTATTCCGTATGCAGCAACTGCTACTACGATGCCAATGATCGAATAGAGTATTGTGTTTCGGGCATTTGCAGCAGCCTGGGAGTCGCCGGCTGACAAGACAAATCTCAAGCCACCGATAATAAGCATAATTACTGACGCTGCGCCTATTAGGAATAGTAATATGTTTACCACGCTTTGCAGTATCTCTGGAACTGTGCCAATTGAACCCCCGGCGTCGATGTCACTTATACCAGCCTGAGCATCGCCTATAAACCCATCACTCCCGCCTTCGTCTGGTGCTGCGTAGGTTAACTGCGCCCTAGTGACTAGTGTCGTGGCGACAACAGCAACTGTTGCAATTAAACTTGATGATTTGTTTTTGATGTATTTCATAGCTTAGTTAAAACAAATGATACTATGGCTTGCCCTACCACTGCAATCACCATACCTATAACCGCATAAATGACTGTGCTCCTGGCTCTGCCCGCAGACTCCGAGTTCCCCTGGGAAAAGACGAACATTAACCCTGCAATTATTATCAATATCATTGCTAGTGTGCCGCTAACCCAAACCAGCCATTGAGCTAACCTAGTTATAATGCCATTAGGGCCGACGAGAATATTGTCGCTTGCGTCTTTATTCTGATTATCTACATCACAAATGGCCGGTCGTTCTCCTCCACTTAATTCACACACAGCAGGGTCAAGCAGATCTATGTCGGCTGCAAGCACTGTTTGATACCCAAATGTATAGGTGAAAATACCAAGCAGTGTAATGAGTGTTAGAAGTGCTGTTTTTGTCATAGCCACGCAGCCAGATGCTTAGATGATTCGGCAGTTGGACTGCTGCCGACTGCGTTGAATATGAAGTTTACGAGTGCGAAAGCCGCTAAAGAAATTATCAAGCCGATAATCGCATAAATTATTGTACCCTTAGCGGAACTCGTCTGCTGAGGATTGCCGGTGGAGATTATGTAGCGTATGCCTCCGATTATTACCATTAGTGCTGAAATTGCTCCTGCGGCTGCGAACACATAGCTCAGGACGTTTCTTACGGTATTGTCGTCTGCGTCCACCTGGGGAATACCTATGTCGTCTGCAGTAAATATAGGGTCTCGGGTTATTGGGGCATCTGGGTTCGCAGTCTCGACTTCTCCTGCCGTGGCGATAGCAAGAATTTTGTGTAACATCAGAACGCTCCAGCCACTAGTTGAACAAAACCAGCAGATAGGACAACTATGACAAGACCTATGGTCGCGTGAAGTATCACGTTGCGACCAGACGAAATTCTCTCGGGGTTACCTTGGCTAGTCATAATTACAAACCCTCCGTAGATAAAGTAGGCGACTGCCAGTATGCCAGCAAGAAGCAACAACATTTCCAACACCGCAGCGAGTATTAACCAGATATATCTGAGTTCGAAATCTACCACATCGCCGTTTTCGCAGGGCAGATACTTATACCACGTAGGGAACTTAAAAAAACCGCCACCGCTAGAACAAGTTGCAGCAAAATTAGATACAGGTTCTACGAATTTATCCAAAAAGCCCTCCAGGTATTAACCACTGAAGTATAGCAAACATGAATATGTACAAAACTAGTCCTATGAGAGCGTTAGAAATACGGGTTATTGCTGCTTGGGTTTTCTGAGGATTTCCACCCGCCGTCATGTACTGAATCCCTCCGACTACCACGAGCGTGGTTACGACTAGACCGATGCCCGCAGTTAGGAAGTTAATAAACGTCAAGAGTAAATCATAATAGATTGGATTGCTTTTGACATTAGCTATAGCATTATTGCTCTCCTGTAGTTCGAGCTCGCTCTGTTCTAACTGTTCAGTGGTAGATTCTCCTGAAGCCTCAGCTTCCCGCACATTATTTATGCACATTAAATAATCTTTTTCAGCTCGCTCTGAATCATCTACTAACAGATCGCTACAATGCACCTCGGTATGAGTAGCCCTTACGCTCGTTGGTAGTACTAAAACGACAATGAACGATAGCGAAATTATCGCAATTAATAAGATGTAGCTTTTTGCTGAAATGAAATTATTTTTTATATTCATCATTGTTTTGTTTAACGACTAACTATAGTTAATACTATCTTATGACTGTACGCAATTCCATAGTTAAGTAGTTATCGTGCTTTACAATTATCTTGTTCTGTGCTTTAATATGCATGTTAATTAGTAGATAAATATGCACAAATTTGACGACGGGCACAACATAGATAGTCAACAACCTCGGCTTTTTGATTTTGCCGATGATAACCCTAGGCCACACCCGCCGGCTTCCGAGAATTCGGAATTTGTAGTAACAACTAGCACTGTCGAGAAAGCTACCGACGCAAAAGGTAAGTTTTTACGAAAAGCTGGCGCGAGCGTTACAGCACTAGCCCTTGTAGGTGCTGGGGCTTTTGTAATGCTTAGGGGCGAAACCGAGGCGTTAGAACCTGGAAATATTCCAACCACTTCCGCTCCTGTTGTTCCGGGTCCACAAACTTCTAGCTCAATCGAAACACCTGGTATTGCACCGGATACAGTCGACGATACCGCTGAACGAACGATGAGCATAAGTGAAATGCTTGAAAGTTTTGTGGACGAGAATGGTAATCCTAACAAGCAAATTAAAGTCGCCACCGACAACCCCGAGGATTTTGTTCGTATTCTTTATCATAATGCCTCCTGTGCGATCAATACTCGAAACATAGCCTGTGCTGATAATATTTATTATAACGAGAAAAACTCGCCCATACTTCAGGAGACAATAACTGAGTTCGCGTCTCTCGATCTTTACGCGCAGGTAGTTATTAATGAAATAATCTCTGTTGAAACAAATGCACGAGGAGAAATTGATGTTTTGGTAAATGTGACTGACAATCTTCTTATTAAAACTCCTACCTTTGAAGGACGCGTAGATTATTCGTCCATTGAAAGACTTACGTTGGTGAGATACGCCGATGACACTCTTGCTAATACTAACCTTGTCGTTGAACAAAATTTAGACGACTAGTCTCTTCAAAACATACTAATCCCCGCCTGTACTATCTGTTATAATCACGGCATGTTCAAAAAGCTTATGCAGTTTGGCATACTTGTGGTTGTTGCTACGAGTCTAATAGCCCCATTGCTAAACACAAACAACATTGTTCATGCCGCCGAAGAAGAAGATATCTTCACACCCTTATCCATGGACGAAATCAGTATCAAATTCCTCTCCAGAACTACCGCAGAGGTAAAGTTTCCTAATAAGCCGGCCTTTAATAATGGAGCTGGTATCACGTACGATGAATTGCTTAGCGACACGTACCTTGACACTTCAATCGATGGGAGATTCTCCTGGGTCTCAACTACAGGAGGTTTGTGTGATTATAGTGATGAAAAGAAACCGGAATTATTGCTGGGGACAGCCGATAGCAAAGCTCTTACGAACGACGGGAACGCCAATGGCTTGTGGCTGGATTTGCCCGAGTGGGACGTCGCTCATTTTAACAGCGTAGACCTTATAGAGGTGTGCATTAATGGCGACTCAAACGCCGGTTTAACAATGGATTATGAATTAAGAGGCGACAGCGGGGGGTTGGTCTGGGAAGCAGCGGACATTGGCGTGGGGGGTCTTCCAGCTGGTGCAACAGGCATCACGCGGAGAATTACAGGCACCGCAACAGATTATGCCATTGTTGATTGGAATTATATTAATCAGTCCCTAATATTCGAAGAAGGCTCAGGTGGGAATGCTTGTCTAAACGCTTTGGACGGTAGCTTGGCGCTGTGTAGCACAGGTTCAGATTCAGAGACATTCATAAACGGAGACATGACTATTAATGTTCCTGTGCGTTTAGCACGTACAGTTGGACCCGAAACAGCTACGTTTTCGCCAGCTACACGCACAGATAAAATTGGCTTCTTTGGTGGACGTTCAGATCCTGCCGACTTAGGCCTAGCCAGTGGTGCAACCGGTGAGAATGCTGAGACATGTGAATCTACCGGCGGAGGTATGGGGTGGTTAATCTGCGGAATCCTGGGCGTCGTAGACAACACGATAGGTTTCATAATAAATTCATTCATTATCGACGGCCTCGGGCTTGAATTTAAACAACACGACCTCCCGGGTATAGCCCCCGAGGGCGCAAATCAAGTTACCCAACAAAGCTACGACAATACCTATGCCTTGTGGTCCACCTTTAGGGTTATAGCTAATGTCATGTTCGTAATTGGGTTTTTGGTTATGATTTTTGGTCAAACGCTTGGAATAGATGCGTACATGATCAAAAAAATGGCGCCTAGAATAGCTATCGCCGCCATATTGGTTCAACTCTCGTGGGTTTTGTCTATAGAAGTTCTGCACTGGGTGAACATTATTGGTGGAGGCATAGATAATCTGCTGTTTGCTCCTTTTGGTGGGAACGTGCCAGATCCTCCTTTCTTGGGCGGAAAAGAAGGTATTGGCTTTGCATTGTTCGGGGGAGTTGTTATTGGTGCTGCGATGGGCCTCATAGGTGCGCTCGCGCTTGGTTCTGTTATCGCTTTGAGTCTACTTGGATCTTTCGCTACGGTGATTTTTCGAAATATTCTTCTTTTCATTTTGTTAATTCTTTCGCCTGTTGCAGCAGTTTTGTGGATACTGCCAAATACCGACAAATACGCCAAGCTGTGGTGGAGTTGGTTCATTAAAGCTTTATTGGTCTATCCAATGATCGTCGGGCTAATCGCTATTGGTAAGATCGCCTCCACCATTAGCGTAGTAGATGGAGGTGCGCTTGGCTCGATCATCGGCGTTGCAGTTTATTTTGCGCCGTATTTTATGATCCCATTTGTCTTTAAGTTTGCTGGTGGTGCCATAGCCGCGACTAGTGGTTACGCCCAGGGTATCGCCAAAACAGCTGGAGCCAGAACAAAAGAATGGGAAAAGCCGCGTACTGCAGAAAGACGACAAATTGCTCGGAGTGGTAAGCTTTACAAAAATAAATTTGCAAGCGGTATAGCTGCTGGTTTAACTAGGGCTCCACTTGATACGGTGGGTCGTGTTACAGGAACAAGCCTGGGTGGCAAGGCAAGGTCACGTGTTGCTACAGCTACAATGGCTAGTTATCAAGAGGCGGCAAAGCAACTGCAGGTTGACGGAATTAGTAACGATAAAGTTCTGAACTACATGGCTGAACAAACCCGTAGCGTAGCGGATATGGAAAAACAAGCTCAATCGTGGGAGGGGAAGGGTATGCATGAAGAAGCGGCGCAGTTGCGTGTTGCAAAAAAACACGCTGGGAAAGCTTCTTCTGCAGTCGGGGCTCTACTGTTGAACCAGTCATATGGCTTTGCAAGCGATGAGGCAGTGGCTGGAATAAATAATACAGTTGAGGATGCTGGAGTGCGCGGGCAGCTGTTTAACTACGGTGGCTCATTGGCGAAAAAATCTGGACGTCCCGACCAAGGTCCAAACATGTTTAGTCTTGATAAAAACGGTATGGTCGAAATAGAAGATGCTTATACTAATTCAGCTGGCGATAGAATTACTTACGATGCTTATCGTGAACTTAAGCCAGCTGATAGAGGTCGTATTCTTATTGGCCAAGGTGGTGCAAAGGCTGATCGTTCAAAGCTTCCAATATCGCTGAAATCTTCTGAGTTTAGTAATCAAAAACCTGCTTCGCTTAAAGCCTCGCGTAAAGCCTATACAGATATTCTTCGGGGCAATTCTACGAGTGTGTTTAAGGGTAAGTCTGCACAGGAAAAACAGACGATCATCGATCAGACTGCACAACGCCTTAACAGTAGTCTTGGAGAATATAGCAATACGGATGTTGAATCGCAGGCAATTATTAAAGAAATTCTCGAATCATCCGGACACCTTGTACCGCCACGAAGGCCGACTGGCCCACCGCCACCTGACGGCGAACCGCCAAGTACAGACGACCCTTTTGGTGGAGATAGTGGCGATGGCGGAGGAGGCCTTTAGGATTAATTATGTCAGTGCATAAAGTACCCCAAGACGTAGAAGCAGACGACAAGCTCATAGCTTTTTTAAGCATGAAACAGTTTATCTTTGTCGTAATGGCCGCGTTGTTAACTTTCGTCGCATTCCAGTTAGCCCAAGTTAATCTTTTCCTAGTGGTGCCATTCGTCCCTTTCATAGCCGTCTTCGCGATACTTGGGTTGTACCAGCGAAAAGACCAGCCTGTTGAAATTTACCTTCTTGCTATGCTTGGATTTTACCTTAAGCCTCACCAACGTATTTGGAACCAAGACGGCGTATTAGAAACTGTGAACGTAACAGCCCCAAAGAAAACTACAGTAAATTACACAGACGGGTTGTCGAAAGTGCAGGTTAAAAGCAGCCTAAGTCGTTTGTCGACACTCATGGACACCCGCGGCTGGGCGGCTAAAAACTCTGAATACCAAACCAACGTTGTGACACCCACTGTGGGCGTTACGAGTGATCGTCTAATCAGTCCCGTGCAGACAATTGCAGCGCAGCCAAGTGAAATCCACGCTTCCGACGACATTATGGACGTAAACAACAACCCCACAGCTCATAACTTCGACGAAATGATGCAGCGTGCTGCACAAAGCGCACGTGACGACGCCGTAGCTAATATGCGCACCGACACCGAAAAACCTGTTTATAATCCTAGCCCTACTGGAATGCACCAAAAAGTGCTTCGTCCCGTTAAAGACCAGTCGTACCAACAAAACGCTACCCCCGCAAAGTCGCCCGTTTCGAACGTTCCAGCCGCGGCTGTCGACGAAAGCTCAAGCACAATGACACCGCCCACCTCAGATGTTATACTTGGTCTTGCCAATAGACGAGATGATAATCTTAGTGTAGAAACCATTGCTAAAGAGGCCGAGCGAATGCAGTCCCTCGAAAGTGACGAAATCATTACTCTACGTTAAAATTCTTCTTTGAACATTAGGGCGGGTATAGATGAATCCAAATAATCAACAAACACCAAATCCGGCTGGAACAACACCCCAAGCTGCTGCACCAATTCAGCCGAACGTTAAAGGCGCCCCTCAGGCTCCTGTGTACCCTGAGCCCTCAAACCAACCACCACCAACTACACCTGTACAACCGCAAGCTTCTAACTCTCAGGTTCCTTTACCGGCTAGCGGTCCAGCCCTTCCGCAGCAAGAACCACATCTTGAAAAAATCGCCAACTCTAACCCCAATAGCACACAAAACACACTTAACGTTTCGGAAATTCGCGACGGTATAGTCATTATGAACGACGGCACTTACAGGTCGGTTATTATGGCCAAATCGATTAACTTCGACCTTATGAGTCCCGAGGAACGGGAGGCAGTTGAATTTAGTTACCAGGGGTTTTTAAACTCGCTTTATTTCGACATTCAAATATACATACGGTCCCAAAAGATAGACATGCGTCCGTACCTAGAAAAGCTCGATAAATTAAAGACCAACCAAGAAAATATGTTAATCGCTTTAATGACAGAGGATTACATGGGTTACATAGAGGCTCTGTCTCAGCAAACAAACATTATGGATAAGAAATTTTATGTAATAATTCCGTACCTTCCAACCTTAGCCCTCGACAAACCCCTTGAGACTGGGAAAAAAGTCGCAAGTGGTTTTCTGAAGCTTATCAAGCCCAAAAAATCACCTGTTATAACAATTAACGAAGCCGATTTAGAAAAAGCTAAACAAGAGCTGAAAAACAGAGTTCAAAGCGTCGTGAATGGGCTTAACCAAACTGGCGTGCAGGCATTACCCCTAGACACTCAGGAACTAATCGAACTTTACTATGATTACTACAATCCCGACACTGCAACCAGGCAACAGCTTAAGAACTTCGATGGTTTTAGTGTGCCAGTGATATCCAGAGCTGACCAGGCACCTGAAGGAGCTCAGTAGTGGGGCTATTCAACAAAAAATCAGCTGCCCAAAATGACCCGGTAGATATTGCGTCGTTGCAAAGACAAAGAGAACAATCAGAAGTTGAACAGGAATTTTCCAAGGGTGTTACAGCATTGCGAGACTTCATCGCTCCTAGTTCCATTGAAATAGAGTCGGGACATTTTAGGCTAGGTACTCGGTATGCCAGGGCATTTTACGTATACGGCTATCCGAGACAAATCTACACTGGTTGGTTGTCGCCATTAATCAATATGGACGAAGAGATTGACCTGTCGTTTTTCATATACCCAGTTAGCAGCCAAGTGGTGTTAAAGAACCTGAAACGTAAGGTTGGCCAACTCGAGGCGGGGTTACAGATAAATGCAGAAAAAGGAAAAGTCCGTGACCCAGGGTTACAAGCTGCAGTCCAAGACGCAGAAGAACTGCGTGACAAACTTCAGGTGGGCGAGGAAAGATTCTTCAGATTCGGGTTCTATTTCACTATTTACGCGCATTCAATGGAAGAATTAGACTTCGTACAGCATAAAGTTGAAACTGTCCTTGGCCAGCAATTAATCTATTCCAAACCAGCAACTGTTCAGATGGAGCAAGCTCTTAACTCTGTTGCTCCGCAGTGTATGGACATGCTTCAGATTAGGCGAAACATGAACACCGGCGCACTTTCTACTAGCTTTCCTTTTACTTCAGCTGATCTTACCCAAGACGAAGGAATCTTATACGGAGTTAACATGCACAACTCAGGTTTGGTCATTTTTGATCGTTTCAGTTTAGAAAATGCCAACATGGTAGTTTTTGCTAAATCTGGTGCGGGTAAGTCTTTCGCGGTAAAACTTGAAGCTCTTAGAAGTATGATGCTCGGCACCGAAGTGATAATCATCGACCCAGAGAACGAATATCAGAAAATGAGCGACGCTGTTGGCGGCTCGTACATAAAGCTTTCGCTGAACTCAACAACACGCGTTAATCCGTTTGATCTGCCGCAGGTAGTTGAAAAGGAAGATGCTGAGAATGCTCTGCGCTCCAACCTTATTACTTTGCACGGGCTACTGAGGCTTATGATGGGCGGAGCACAGGCACAAATGGCTAACACGGGCGGAGGCGTAGTACAGCCAGCCTTAACTCCTGTAGAAGAAGCAGATTTAGACCAAGCTCTAATAGAAACATACGCCAAAGCTGGCATAACAAACGACCCGTTAACACACCGCACAACTCCGCCAACAATTAACGACCTTTACGAAACTCTTCTTCACATGCAAGGAACTGGTCCGCAGCTTGCTCAGCGCCTTAGAAAATACACGACGGGTACATTTTCTGGCATTTTCTCGCAGCAATCTAACGTAGATATTAACAACAACCTGGCTGTTTTCAACATTCGTGACCTAGAAGATGAACTGCGTCCAGTGGCTATGTATATTGTTCTAAATTACATCTGGAACAAGACTAAAACTGACAAGAAGAAGCGCATGTTAATAGTAGACGAGGCTTGGCAGCTTATGCGCTATGAAGACTCTGCTAATTTCATGTTTAGCTTGGCGAAACGCGCTAGAAAATACAACCTCGGCCTTACTACCGTCACTCAAGATGTAGAGGATTTCATGAGTTCAAAGATGGGGCGCGCGGTTGTTGCCAACTCATCTATGCAGATACTCCTCAAGCAATCTCCGTCGGCAGTAGACATACTTACTGACACGTTCAAACTTACAAGCGAAGAGAAGAAACGGCTTAGTCAATTCCCAATAGGACAGGGGTTATTCTTCGCGGGACAAAACCATGTTCACATACAGATAATCGCATCGCCAAGCGAAACCGAGCTCATTACAACAAATGCCGACGAAGCAATAGCGACACCAGCGCATGAAATCGACATACAGCCGGACGCCCAGCAAGCGCCTTCTGAGCCACAAGTTATGGAGATCTAAATGGCTCAACCTGGGAAAGGCTTCGACCCTAGGAACGAGGAGAACTACTGGAAGCCAGAAGTTATTGGGGACGAAGGCAAGGGCAACGACAAACCAAGTGGTAATTTGAAGAGTGTAGATCTCAACTCAGCTGAAGACTCGGCTACTAGTAAAACGAAACAGAACCAAGTCAGTTCGACTGAAAAACAAGATTTACCCGAGACAACCTCCTCAGTTAAAAATAGTAAAACTACCACCAAAGGGTTGCGCGGTAAATGGCGCATGGCTTCCAAATGGAAAAAGCGCGGCTCCATTGCCGCAATTATTGCGGGGCTTGGCGGGGCTCTTATGCTGGGATTTTTTGCTCTCATACCGCTTAAACTTCAGTTTATTATCACAAACATACAGAATAAAGTTGCTGACGTGCCTCAGTACGCCATTGAACGCCGACTAGAATACCTAACAACTGATTATTTACTCCGTAGAGTTGGGGCGAGGACTGCAGTCGATAGCGCCAATAATTTGTATCTTGGAAACAGTTTTACCGACACTCTCTATACAAATTGGAAGGCTGCTCAATATGAAAAAGGAATCTTTAATGACCTTGGCATTGAGATCGAGAAAGTTGGTCAGGTTGGGCGGTATGGTGAACCCGCAAGCTGGAGGGTCACCTCGTCTGATTTTGGCTCGCTTTCACACGATGGTAAAAGTGATTTATTCAACTCCAAGGAGATGCGTAAGCTTATCAAAGATTTTTCTATTAACGACACAAAGTCTCATGAAGTACTGAAAAGGCACCATATGAGAAGAATTATGAGAAAAAAATACGGGATTAGACAATGGCGATTTTTCGAAGGACCGCGTGAGACTCTTTCGAAAACAACCTTACAAATTAAAAAACGAATCTACATAAAGCTAGTTGAAAACACAATAGGTCAGGTGTCCGCAAAGACTGGCACTTATCTAACTTGCATCCTCGAAGGTAAGGACGCTTGTAGTTTTAGAAATAGCGGGACTGATGCGACCGCAGCAGATACAAATAATAATAGCAACACCGATGCTCAAGCAGACGCAGAAGCAGACGCACGCAACTCTGCGTCGAGTGGCGGTTCGGTTGACGAGAGTCTCGAGGAAATCGCTGGTGAGGCTATCGAGGAAGTTGATGTTAACGCCCCTAATTCCCGTGGTAAAGCTTCGAAAACTGTGCAAAAATTCGCACTCAAGAAAGTTCTTGGGTATTTCGTGTCAGGCATAGGCTTCTTGGCGACAATATCAGCTGTAGATGAAGCAATTGACAGCGGTGCTGTAAGTGCAGTTATTGCTGACAGAAATATGTTGTCTTACGTAGGCTATTCGACTACCTTTTTGACTATTAATGACCAGATGACGAGCGGTCAAGAAGTTAGCAGCCGTGAGGTAGATGCTTTATTTGAGATACTTGAAAATTTTGAGGAAAGCCCCGTATACCAAGCTGAGTTTGGTGGATTAAATAGCTCTGGAGTGGTCAGCGCTGCAGCGGGAATAGCTAGAGACTGTGATGGTGATGGAGTAAACGATACCACACTAGACCCTGGTGAGTTGGTTTGCGATAACAAAAAAGTCATTGTCGATGTTGAGGGCGGGATGATTAAACACCCTGCATACCAAGCTTTCCACTCTGTTGTTGAGGTGTATAACGACACGCTCGGCGTAGCAGTCACCGGGTTGCTGAATATAATAGCCAATATTACAGATGCTATCGTTGGAGACTTACTCGCCAATATTACTAGCGCTCTTGGCTTAGACGAGCTGTTCGCTGGTTTCTTTGAGTTTATGATGAACTGGGTTTTTGGCGTAACAATCACCGGATTAGAGACTGGGGGTGATGCTTATGACGCCATCCGTGCTGGGGTTGAGATAAGTAGCTACGAGCTGATGGAAGATCGACAATATGGAGCTGGCGGCATGTATCTTACTGAGACGCAAGTGGCCGATATCACCGATTTCACCGAGTCAGAGCGTCAAACAGAACTACAAGCAAGACCGCTGTTTGCTAGATTGTTCTCAACTTCAGAAGATTCTTTGTTGCTTCGAACTGCCATGTCTTTACCTTCTAGTCTGGATAAGATGCTAGCTAGTTTAGCTAAATTACCCGCAAATATTTTATCCACTTCACAGGAACTAGTGACATTTATAGTTGCGCCCAAATTCGCGACAGCCCAAAGCTCGGGGTTCACTTCAAACCCATTCAATGTGGTGCAGACAGGCTATCCGTTAGACACAGACCCCGAGTACACCGAAACAGGAGCTATTGATTTAACCAATCCGCCGACCACATTCGATTTTGACACGCCGCCAGGTGTGTTATGGGAGAAATATGGTTGCCAGGTGTATGTTGACGGTACGCCAGAAGAAATTGAGGAGCACCAGAGGAATTTCTACGGAAAGGTTGATGGTGTGCCCTATGAAGTGCCTACAGCTATGAACCCTTGTATGCTTGAAAAAGCAGTAAGCGAAGCCGCTGGTGCAATTTATGGCGGTAACCTTAGTGATGGTGTTGGTGGTTATGTTCCAAATTCTACTAGCACAGTACCAATACCCCTTACACCTCCTGTTTCAACGGCACCAGAGTGTCCACCAAACTACATACCAAAACCAGGAGATCCGCCGTGCGTACTGTAAAGACCAGTTCGAAACTCCGAAACTACCTGTTGATTGCTCTACTGTTACTGTCGCCTCAGTCGCTTGTACTTGCAGAACAGCTCACCCAAGATGACATCGACGCTATCTACGGCAATACCATCTTCTTCGACGGAAACGATAGCTGTTCCACTTCTCAGTACTCAGCTTCAACTCTATCAACGTTCGGAAGTATATACCTAATAGGCGACTCTATCACCGAACGCTCAATTAGTGATTTTAATAACCTGTTTGGGGAGTCTATTAACATTAACTCGAAAGTCGGGAGAAATAGCGGTGCTGCAACCAGTGTTGTTCAAGAAAACACCGCCGCTGTTTCTGTCGCGAAAGTTGTTGTGGTTGCCTTAGGGACAAATGATGGCGGCGCCAATATAACCAACAACATCAACTCTACTGTCTCGGCAATAAAAGACATCAACGCGTCCGCGTCTGTCTACTGGGTAGACGTTGCCGCTTTGCAAGAAAGAGATGACCTCAATCAAGTAAATGTATCTATCTACAATAATGCTGGCGCAGGGAGCTACAGTGTAATATCTTGGTTTAATACTGTATTCCCCGGACAACCTCCAACCAAAGAGCATACTGACCTTGTTGACTCAAGCGGGTATATCGATACTGGTGACGGACTTGCAGTTCATCCTGTTGTCGGTGAAGGAACCGCTGCATTCGCAAGCACAATATTTAGTCGCGTTTCAGGTGCCACCACTCAAGGCACTAGCGGCATAACATCTTCTGCTCTACCCCCATCAACAATTGAATCCTTCAACAGTATAATTAAACCTCGTATCGATATTCTCGAGGGGGACTATAAAGCTGCTGGCGAAATACTCGGGATACCTTGGGAGTTTATTGCTGCCATACACCACCGAGAATCGGGTAATAATCCTGACACCTCTATTGGTTCGGGCGAGCCTCTGGGTGAAACAAATCCCGACACAGGCCTGCCTTGGCCTTCAGACAATGTGAAGAATTATGTCGAAGTATTAACTTCTGTCACACTTGCACATGCAAAAAACGTATACGGTATCGAGCTTGGATTAGATAACCCTATAGAGGATTACGCATACGCGCTGCTTACACATAACCGAGGCGGCGCTTATCATGATGTCCCTGAGAGTGAAGGTGGTGAGTGGTCTTACATGAAGTCACCCTATGTAGTGAGTGGCATTAGCCAGGAAAAACTCAGTGGTATTATGCGTTTTCCTAACGAAGGATATTGGCCTAATTGGAGCGGCCCTGAAGGGCCTGACCCTTATAACTCAGCCTGGAAATATAGCTGGGGTGCGCCCCCAAATAGTAGGGGTAAACTAACTACCTCAGGTGGAATCGGGGCTTTGACCGTATTTATGATGCTTATGGGCAAAACGGTTAATACTAGCGGTGAGTGCGTGAATGGTCTAGCGGGGGTTGCTGGCTCAGTTAACTACGGGCCGAATCCAAATGTTGTCCTTAATAATACTGAGATCACGTCGCTTTCTCAGTGCCCAGGTGGCTTGCGTGAGGGTTTGCTTATCTTAAAACAATATGTCCTGTCTCAGCCTCAATGGTCTCCGCCTGCTGAAATAGGTAGTTCATACAATTGTCGCTACGTTCGCGGGTTAGAAGCCGGGAAAGTAATAAGCTTGCATGCAACCGGCAGGGCTTTGGATATATACTTAGATGTTGATATTCCATTCGAGAAAGAGATTGGAGATAGTATTCGTGATTGGTTAATACTAAATAGCACCGCTTTGGGTGTGCAGCGAGTTATCTGGAATCGCGAAAAGTGGACCTCGCCTGGTGGTGGGTTATCCGAATACACCGGAAAGAACGCGCATAATACTCACATACATGCCGAGCTAAACCTAGAAGGAGCTGCGGCAGAAACTTCGTTCTTCTTGACTGGTGGTGCATCATGAAAACGCTACCACGAAACAGAATCGTTGTTGGTGTCGTCGTATTTATCGTTTCAGTCGTTTCTTTATACTTCGTGTTCCTTGGTGGTGGCGATATTACTTTTAACTCGATTTCAATAAGTAGCGAGGTTCCTATAACTACCGGGGTGCTACGAACTGAACCACCTACAAATGAAAACAATATTCGTTATTTTACCGGCTCTCAGTTTGTTAATCTGTCCCTATTAGACGGCATTATCACGCCTCTGGGTTCGGTTTTTTCTCTTCCAAATGTTAGTGACATCAAATGGTCCGAAGACAGTGTCGCTATTAATACCGCCGGCCACTCTAATAAAGACGACTTGTGGAATTTAATAACTACTGGTAGCAATCCTTATTTGCCTAGGTGGTGGGTGTACACTTTTAATGACGATGCTTATGTTGAGGTTGTGACATCTTCTTCCGGCGCGCTACTTGTCGATTTTGCTTGGGGTGAGTCTAAGGGCGATTATTATACAATTGAACGCTTTCGTGATGGAGTAAATTCCGCCGGTATCCCGTCCTACACTTACGGTTTCTATGTTACAAAACCTGATTCTAAGCCTAAAAAACTGTTCTCTATCGATCCGGGGGAGCATGAGATAATAAGCGTAGACACCGATTTAACAATAATCAAAACCGGTTCTTTGCTTGCGGTATACAATACGGCCGACGGCAAGCTGGTAACTCTGCTTGCTAATCTCTCAGACAAAAGAAAAACAGCTTACTACGATAAGACTAGTGGTACGCTGGTTTACATAGGAGCTCTTCTTGAAAACGGCAATGTAAAAGTTGGTGATGGCGAGGAAGACGAAGTTGTTCAAAACAACATCGTCGAGTACCAATTGGGTACTAGCGAGGAAATAACTCTTCTTTCAGATGTAACTGGTCTGCTTTCCTACACTCCATTCAACGGCTCTTTTCTTTTGACCACCAAAGAGGCTGTTTACGACATAACCCTGCAAAATAAATATGTTTTTGATAGTACAATTGCTGCTGGCTTGCAAAGAACCTTTAGTTTAGGTGACGGCCTACTGTTGTCGGGGAGTTCTTCTGCTCGCGCTGTTGTGCTGCTTCTTGCCGAGTCTAGTACAGCTATAGGTACACAGTCCTTATCCGCCGAAAAACTACCTGCAAACAATTACAGCTTCTTTGGCGATACTTTTGTTGTGGACTATAGCTCTACTGCAGGTGTGTTTACTATAAATACTACAGGGAGCGGTGCAGACGTTATTGATGCTTTTACCTATTTGGAGTCGATCGGCATCAACCCTCTTGCGAGTTACGTAAAAGTCAATACTTCGTTAAAATAGTTGTTTTTCAATCAGGTGTTGCTGCTCGTTGGGATTATTTTGTATTCACCGGTGTTGAAGTGCTCGATGACTGCTTCGGCGTCTGTAGTTGTTATGAGTGTTTGATAGCCCGAAATGTGTTCCGTCAGAGCCCGGCGGCGCCTGCCATCTAGCTCGCTGAAAACATCGTCCAGAAGAAGTATTGGTTTCTTTTCTAGCTCTTTTTCTAGAAGTTTCAGCTCTATGAGCTTGAGCACTAAAACAAGCGTGCGTGATTCGCCGCGCGACGCAGTGACAGAACTGTCCTCTCCGTTCATATAAACTTTGAAATCCTCCCTGTGCGGGCCTCGTAGGGTAAAACCTCGTTTCTTTTCTTCGTCCAGCGACTCTTGCAGGGTTTTTAAGAAGCCCGAGGTGTAGTCTTTTGCCAGAACCGAATCTATATACTCAATTATTACTTCGGTTTTTTTCCCAGCAATTTTTGAATATTTTTTACCAACCAGTTTGTTAATGTGCTCGAGCAGCCCTTTTCTTTTTTTGTTCACTATACCGCCGTATTCAGACAGCTTAACGTCCCAGACAAACATATCGTCGGGCGACGTTTTGTTGATTTGTTTTAGTAAGCTATTTCGTTGTTTTAGTGCGCGGCTGTACTTGTTTAGCGCGCTGGCAAATTCTTGGTCTGTTTGCACGAGAATTTGGTCTAGATACGTTCTTCTAGTTTCTGGTGATCCATTTAGCAGTCGCAGGTGGTTTGGCTCGAAAAGGGTAGTCGGCTGTTGGTGTTTTTTGGTTAGCCTTTTTACTATGGTCGAGTCAATGTTGAACGATTTTTCAATTTGCCCGTTGTCGTCTTTTAGCTTCCAGGTGCGTAGTGACGCTTTGGAGCTAGCGTCGATTCTAGACCATTTTTTTCCGTGTTTTATAAGGTCTTTGTCTGAGACTTTGAATGATTTGCCTCTGTTTATTACGTAAATCGCTTCCAGTAGGTTTGTTTTGCCGCTGGCATTTGGGCCCACAATAATGTTTACGCCTGGGGCAAATTCTGTTGTGTAGTCCAGGTACGAACGGAAGTTTTGTAGGCGCAGCGAGTTTATCATTTTTTCCTCATTTGAATATTAGCAATTATAGCTTCATCTACTGTAAACGCCCATCCTCACCTTCTTCCCGACATCAGATTTAAATATGATTTAACTCTGATGTTTGGCTAATTTCCTCTGTTGTTGCTGTGTGCAGGCTGGCAACAGGGTGGTGACTAGCTCTTCAGCGGCATGATGATGTGCTGATAGTCTGCTTTTTCTTTGCTGACGGGTACTAGTACGCACGGGTTAACTTTGCCCGAAAAACGCATGGACACTTCCTTGCTTGTCATTGCGTTTAGTGCGTCTATCAAATACCTAGAGTTCAGCGTAACGCTGCCCGCGCCTTTTGCCTTTACTTTTGCAGTAGAGGTGTTTTCACCTATTTGTGAAGCTACGGAAGTAATACTTATCTCGTTGTCTTTGGTGACGTTAATGGTGATGCTGCCTGCGCTTTCTCTGGCGAAAAGACTAGCTACTTTCGCTATGTTAATGAATTCGTCCCGGTAGACGGTGAATTCTACTTCGCTCTCTGCTGGGATAAGGTTTTTATAGTCTGGGTATTTTCCAGGTATTAGCTTTGTTATTACTTCTGAGTCGCCTGTAACGAAGCGTACTTGTGATTCGTCGAACGTTACTTCTATTTCTCCGTCTTCGTCGCCAATAACTCGGTTCAGTTCTTGAAGAGCAGTGCCTGGAATGATAAGGCTAATGTCGTCGTTGGTTTTGACCACTGTTTTCTCTGCCAAACGATAGCTGTCGGTTGCTACCAGCAAAAGCTGGCCTTCGTTGCTGTAAAAGTAAACTCCTGTGAGGATCGGCCGTGTTTCGTCCGTCGACGCACATAGTACGGTTTGGTTTATAGCTTTTTTTAGCTCGCTAGCTTTTATTCTGTGCACGGTGTTGTTGTCGATTTTCGGTAGTGTTGGGAATTCGCTTGGGTCGGTTCCGTTAATTGTAGATTCGGAATGTTCAGACTTTATGTGCAGCTTTGTGCCTTTGAGTTCCATTTCTATCTTTCCGCCCGGCAAACTAGAAATAAATTCGCTAGTTAGACGCGCCGGAACAGTAATAGACCCTTCTGAATCCACCTTGCCAACCACACTCTGAGAAATAGCGAGCTCTAGGTTCGTAGCAGCTACAATCAACCTGCCTTTGCTCGTTTTGAGAAGGATATTAGAGAGAATAGGCAGTGTGCTTCGAGAAAGAGCAACTCGACTCACGCTTGAAAGCGCGTTATTGAAATTTTCCTGTGTTACGCTCAGTTTCATGTTGTCCCCCTACTGGTTGTTAGTGAATCTTTTAAATAAAACGTAGTAGCAATAGTAAGGGCTGTGGAGACAGTGGAAACAAAAGCCGGCAACCCCGTAAAAAGCGAATGTTCTGCATGTGCAAAAGAACGTCGCAACTGTGAAAAACCAGGCGGGCTATGTGTGAACAAAAAGGGTATAAAAACGAAGGAGTGTGAAGAAAAGCCGAGTTTGCCAAAAAACATGCCCATGGCGTCCACATGCTGTGCACAGGTTTTACGCATACAACTTTTCCTTAATTTCATTAACTTGTTGCCGAATAACTGAATCGGTTGTAATCGCATGTTCTATTTTGTCTACAGAATGAATGGCAGTGGTGTGGTCTTTTCGCCCAAGCTCACGTGCGACTTTAGGGTAGCTCATATGTAGTTCGCTACGAAGAAGGTACATCGCGATTTGCCTCGGTACAACCACGTCCTGGTCACGCTTTGGGCCAACAATTTCCGGCAAATCAACAGAAAAGTACTTAGCAGTTTTCTCGACGACATTACGCGCGCTTATATGCTTTGGGCGCATTCTAGAACCGTTTAGGATGGCGCCGGCAGTTTCCAGATTTGGCTCAACACCGCGCATTTCGCTAAAAGCAAGCAGCTGGTTTAATGCTCCTTCAAGCTCACGAATATTTGTCTGGAAGTGCGTAGCTAAGAACTCTACAGTTTCTTGGTTCAGCTCCACGCCCTGAGCACTAGCTTTTACCTGTAAAATTGCACAACGCGTTTCAAAATCTGGCGCCTGAATATCTATAGTCATACCCCATTCAAAACGTGAACGAAGCCGTTCGCTCAAAGTAGGTATTGATTTAGGGGGTTTGTCGCTTGAGATAATAATTTGTTTGTTTGTCTGATGCAGGGCATTAAAAGTGTGAAAAAACTCTTCCTGGGTTTTTTCCTTACCACCAATAAACTGCATGTCGTCAATGATAAGTACGTCCACGCTACGGTATTTGTCGGCAAAGCCCTTCTTTTTAAAGCGGATGCTGTCCAGGAAATCGTTAACAAAGGTTTCTGAACTTATGAAAAGAACTCGGGTGTCTGGTTTTTCCTCGAGGAGAGCATTCCCAACAGCTTGGAGCAAATGAGTTTTACCCAAACCAACACCGCCGTAAATAAACATTGGGTTATATTTAGTACCCGGACTCTTAACAATTGCCTGGCAAGCAGCATGAGCCAGCTCATTTCCAGAGCCAACAACAAAAGTTTCAAAATTATATTTCGGGTTCAAACCGGTGGAAGTTGCCTTTTTGCCACGAGCGACTGGCCGCGGGGCAGTGTTAGCAGTAAGTACATCGTCTGCAGCAGCATTAGGCTTGGAGGCTTTGTTGTCTATTACATAAACGACTTCACTAAACTTAGCGCCATTTTTTTTCAACGTTTTAGTAATTTGCTCACTAAACTTAACCTCGAGTTGTTGTTTAGCGAAAATATTAGGAACACCGATTTTAACGGTGTTGCCGTCACTATCTATATAGCGGGTGTTTTTGAACCAAGTTACAAAGCTCGCCCTCGAGATTGTCAGTTCAATTTCACCTAAAGTAGTCTGCCAGACAGCCTCGTCCATTCGCCTCCAAAAGAGTTACCTTGATAAATCAATCCTAAACAATATACAACTAACCATAGCTTATCCACAACCTAAAGCAGTATCATCAAAAAAAGCGACCATCATCTGTCCGACTTATACACAGAAAAGCAGTACTACTGTTAAAATTGTGGAAACACTGTTGTCATGTGTGGAAAAACCACTATAATACAACATGATTTAGCGCAACGTTAAAGCATAAGAACGTTGTTAGCTTGCCAAGAAATGCTAATAAATGTAGGATGAATTGTCATGCCGAAAAGAACTTATCAACCAAAGAAAAGAAAACGCGCCAGAAAGCACGGTTTTAGAGCACGCGTATCAAGTGTTGCTGGAAGAGCGGTTATTAAATCGCGCCGACAAAAGGGCCGCAAGCGACTTACACATTAAAGCAGCCCCTTGATTGCTTGAAAATAATCCCCGATACTATTCCCTATCATGCTAGCGAAGAAATTCAGATTCCACAGGCAAAACGAAGTCCGAAAGGTGTACCGCAATGGTTCATCTGCTAGGTCTGTACACATGAGTCTCAAATATTTAAAACAGCGAACCCAAAGTGAAAACCGCGTTGCGGTAGTAGTTAGTAAAAAAGTAGACAAAAAAGCTGTTACAAGAAACCGGATTCGCAGGCGAGTATACGAAATCATCAGAAAATCCTGGCCCGACACCGCACAGGGGTACGACCTAGTGTTTACTGTTCACGAACGGTCGCTTTCTAACACTAAACACGAAGACCTGGAATCAGAAATCCACAGCCTTTTAAACAAAGCCCAGCTTAATTAAGAAGCTAGGGGTGCTTAATCGACATGTCGCGTGTTATGATACTCACCAAAGGAAAACATGTTTGACGCATTCATTGTCCAACCTATATTAAATCTGCTCTTTATTATCAACTCGCTACTGCCGGGGCATGATTTCGGTGTAACGATTATTCTATTCACAATTGTAGTGCGTTTAGCGCTCTGGCCTCTGGTAAGAAAGCAGCTGCACCAAACACGGGCCATGAAAGCAATTCAGCCCGAAATAAAGAAAATTAAAGAAAAAACCAAAGGCGACAAACAAAAAGAAGGCCAAATGCTGATGGAACTCTATAAAGAGAAGAATGTCAGTCCATTTGGTTCGATTGGCGTCTTGTTGCTTCAGCTTCCTATTCTTTTTGGACTCTTTAGTGTTCTAAGAAGCCTAACCAACAGCCCGGCTGACGCAGTAAATAAACTATATGGTTTCGTAAAAGACCTACCAGGTGTGTCTCATTTCGTTGAAAACCCCGCAGAAATCACAGATGCACTACAAGAAAGCTTCTGGGGCGCAATTGACCTTACACTAAGTGCCTTCAACAACGGCGCTATCTATTGGCCGCTAATGATCATTGCTGTTTCAGCTGGTATCCTACAGTTCTTCCAATCTAAACAGCTAATGCCAGACGTAGACGATTCCAGAAACCTGCGCGACATATTGAGAGACGAAGCCAAAGGCAGCAAATCTGAACAAAAGGACATCAACGCAGCTGTAGGCAAAAACATGCGCTATTTTATGCCGCTCATTACCGTTTTCTTTGCAGCAAGCTTTCCTGGGGCGTTGGCACTTTATTGGGCAGCAGGTGCTGGTGTAGCTATTGTGCAACAGCGAATTATTCTTAACCAAGACGTTGAAGAAATGGAAGAAATGGGAGAAACCAATTCAAAGCCGAAATCATCAAAAAAACAACAAACTAAACCAAAAAAGAAAGCAGCTACCAAGTCTAAAAAGAAGAAGGGGTAGCCATGGAAGAATCAATTAGTTATGCGAAGAAGTATCTAGAGGACTTGTTGTCCTTTTTTGGACTAAACACGGAAGTACACGTAAGCCGGGAGGACGAAGTTATCGAACTCTCAGTGCCTTCCTCACACCTTAATGGGTTTTTGATAGGTAATCGTGGTGACACGCTCCGGGCACTGCAGTACTTAGTTTCAAGTGCGCTAAGAAACCAGGAAATGGAACTAACAAGGGTAAATGTAGATGTTGCCGACTACAAGAAACAACGAAACGAGCGTTTAGCTGAAAAAGGGCTAGATTGGGTTCGCAAAGTCCGCGACAACAAAAAAGAGATGGTTCTAGAACCCATGAACGCTGCCGACAGACGAGTGGTTCACAAAGCCGTAGGCGAACTTAGTGGTGTCGAAACACAGTCTCACGGCGAAGGACGCGACAGGCATATCGTACTTACCCCTAAAGACGACGAACCAGAGGAAGACTACGTGGCAGAAGAAGACGAACCTAGCTCGGAAGAAACTACTCCGCAAGAAGAAACCACAGAAGAAGTGTCCGAAACTACCACGGACGAAAAATAATTATTTAATACAATTTTTTTAAAATTTGCCGACCACTGATGTTTCGTGGTCTCGCAAACTTCAACACCGTACTCGCTCCTGAATTTGCAATTGTTACCACATTCATAATCATAATATCTATCGCTGTCGTTGTACATTTGTATATCAACCCAGAGTCTGCACTGTTCAAGACTATCAAATATGGATGACGATATGCAGTAACTTGGATTATTTGGAGTCGACTCTCCCTAGATTAGAAAAGATCGTCTCAACGGCCTTCTTTGCTGTAATTTTATTATCGATTACATCAACTGCGAAGCTATGCAAAACACGCGAATCAATAAAAATGATGTCTTCAATAAGGCCAGACGATTCCTCGTCTGAATACGCCAGAGAACGTAAATGTGGCTCTCTTTCGTTATCGTGATTCAGTATAAGGCATGACTCACTGTCAGCACCTAGTCCTTGCCTCCTGACGTGTTGGTTGGCCTGTGAGGGATACCTCAACGAAGGGTATTGCTGTTTCGTGCCCTTAACCTCAATTAGTATCGCTGTACCATTAACTTCAACAAGCAAGTCTTCTTTAGGGTTTGATTTGTTTAACTCATCTGATTTAGTAACTTTAAGTTTCAATAAGTCACTAAGTACTCGATATACCGCGTCGGCAAGGACATCATTTTTTTCCACCAGCAAGTCTTTTAAGTATCCGTAATCTTCTTTCAAATTCTTAATTTCTCTCTCTCTTGTACTAATTTTTTTTCGTGCTGTGTCGATAATTTCATCCATCTCTTTGTTCAATCTCTGCAACTTTGTGGGTGGATAGAATATGTCTGAGTTAAGCCATTCTGCATCAGTTAAACTTACCCCATAGTAACTTCCGAAATGCTTAATGATTTTCGACACAACAGAACTGTGTTTTTTAACTTGCGGCAGAACTATAATTCCCGGGTTTTCACCACGAAAGTCAGAGTTGCTTTTCGACAATGATGTCGCTAAGATGTCGCCATTTTGATTCGCTATTAAACTCTGAGTTTTTGTACCTATGCTGTAGTAATAGTTAGAGTTTGAAGGGTATTCTAAATAACTCGTGCTTGGCATAACAATTTGCTTATCTATAGCCTCGTATATGGATTTATGTGGATAATCTGGATCGTCATTAAAAAACAGCGCTGTTTTTTTGTCTATACCTGATGACGTAGAAAGGTGTAACGGTACCCCAAAATCTAGTAGCGATGTTGTTCTTGTATTGCCTATGAACAGAACAAGAAGCGTGGAGTTGCGGGACCAATACCTCTGAAGATTATCCCTCTCCGTACCTGTCCATACTTTTGCTTTACTGCCGAACTCTTTTTTTGTCTCTTCGTAGTTATCAAGATTGATAAACACCATCTGGCATTCATAAGGAGGTGAAGGGGCGTAGTAAAAAAGCACCCGCTCAGTATTGCCCGCGCGCTTCATTATGAAATTCTCATAGTTGCTAACATAGCCCCTAACAACCTCTATGCCTGTTGAAGCTTCGACAGCTTTTGAAGTCTTTTTGTCGAAGTTGAACATAAGAATTTTAGGTGTATCTTTAGGAGTCAACATATATAATCCCGAGCCATAGGCGTTATTATAACGAACGGCTTCAGTTTTGCACAAAGAGTACTTAAGCGTTAAATCTACCTGTCAAATCAATTCTTAAGAATTTATGATTATTATCAACTTAGTTTACAGTAGTGAAAAGTCAGATTATCCACAAGCACTATTGACACGGACAGTATATAAGTTTTTAATATTGACAATGATACATCTATGGTGTATCATTTAATCGTAGGCATAATAGCCTAATAGTAATTGATCAAGACCCGTCCGCAATGGCGGGTCTTTGAATTATTGACTAATGCCAGTCTTCCATGCTTAACCTGTACTCGAAATCATTTGCATAGAAAAGTTGCTTTATTTTCCCTTCTTGCAAAGCATCTACGAGCTCCTTGCCAATATGGCCGCGAGCTCCGAACACGTAGACTTCTTTACCGAAAGCATTCCTTATATACTCAAGCGCATAAGCCATATCGCCATCGCCTGAGAACAGAACAAGTCGATCATACTTTTCGTGCATGCTGATCATATCAACTGTCATTTCAACATCGAGGTCACACTTAGGCTCAGGCTCTTCGCCGTTCTCTTTGTGAATGTACTTAACTCGTTTGGTGATGATTTTGAAATTACTCTGCTTAGCACCTGAAATTACTGATTCGGACCAAGGTGTCATGGTGGTAGAGGACTCCTTGGGTCCATAGTCTGAGCCATAGTAAAACCTTCTCAGGTTTTTGTCATCGGTAGATAGATTTCGTATTAAATTTTTTAGGTTAGAAATACCAATACGCCAACCAGTATTCTGTTTCCACTTCACGACATTCGCAAAATCAATTACTACTAACGTTCTTTTTTTGTGCGGCTTCCACTCAGAGAATAATTGAGTTATCTGGCCTTTGTTCATAAGTACATTGTCTCACACCAGAGCCCCAACACTTAGCTGTGACTCTTGCTACTGATATGATTAACGCATGGTAAAAGACCCAGAAATGTTACCAGAAAGCCTAATGCATTCGATTGTTAATGACCAAACGTCCGATGTTTTGCTTGAGATGAGTGAATCGGTTTTGGATGCAGCAACAGAAGGCCTTTTACAGAACGACACTCTGTCAGAGATACCCGTCCTCAAGACAGTCATAGGTGTAGCAAGAGGGGCGCTCGCTTTTCGTGATCGTCGCTATATAAGCAAATTACTACGTATGTTAGCCGAAGCAGCAAAAGTTAGCGATGAAGACAGAAAACAGTTTCAAGAAAAGTTAGACAATAATCCGAAAGAGGCTAAAAGAGCAGGCATTGTCATCTTAGATATTGTCGATAAAATTACGACCAACGAAAAAGCTGCGATGGTAGGAAAGCTTATGCGAGCGTATATGCATGAACCTGAATTAACTTTAGAACAACTTATAAATTTATGTGAGATCGTGGAAAGAGCATATCTACAGGATCTAATCAGTCTTGAGAAAAGTGAGACCCATAACGACGTGCACTTAGAAAATGTCGGAATAAAAAAGCCAATGAGGGTAGAGGATATAAATCAAGTTATTCTAGAAGCTGTAAATCAGGCGGTCGAAGAATCAACCTCTAGAGCAGGTGTGATTAAAGAAACTTTCACGGCAGAGCAAACAGACGGCAAGAAACTGCTAGCACAAGTTCAGCAATCTGGCTTTACAGATGTAGGCTACGAACTTATGAGAATCTTAAGATCGTACACATAAATCTGCTGCTCAATGTTAATGATTCATACGAACACGCAACCTTCGTCTTTTAACCTTTATGGGTTCTAATGTTACTCAGTAGAGTGCGCTAACGGGTGTATCTTACCTGATAAGTAATTCCACCTATGAAGTTCCGATAAGATAGGGTTCCAATCCGAGTGTACTCGGGCTACCAGGCGTAAATTCAATATGAATAGTACCTAAGGTTATTTTCACTTTTCTTTTAACCATGAGGCAGATTATAGCGTTTGAAATGAACATTCTCATAAACATACCCAAAATAACCTAGATTTCTACAACCAATGCTTGTAACATCAGATTTAAATATGATTTAAATCTGATGTTGGAACGTGGTACTGTTGCAGTGTTAATGAATAAAAAATAAAGGCGGGGGAGTTATGGCTACAAAAGAATATGAAAGCTGGAACGAGAGGTTAATCCAAAAAAATAACACGGGGACGTACACAGTAACTATACCTGTGAATATGATTCGCGATCTGAAATGGCGCCAAGGACAGCGAGTTGTTTTCGAGAATAAAGGCAAAACGGTTGTTATAAAGGACGCACCGAACCGCTAACAAACAAAACCTCTGTATTTTTCTAATGATAAATAAATCAGATTTAAATCATATTTAAATCTGATGTCGGAATGATGGTAACGCGTTTGGTTAAGTAACGTCCGCTGCTGGGTGTAGTGGTGAGTGTTGGTGTCTAAGAAATGTGAATATGGAATCTAGCTTAAATAAGGACTAAAATAGTCGTCATGTGCGGAATTATAGGATATATCGGCAAGAAACAGGCTCAACCAATCATTCTTAGTAGTTTGAAGCGTATGGAATACCGCGGATACGACTCGGCAGGTATTGCCGTGATTAACGGCGGCGTTAATGTTGCTAAAGCATCTGGCAAATTATCGAACTTGAGAAGCAAAATCAATGACAAACCACTAAAAGGCACTACAGGCATGGGTCATACCCGTTGGGCAACGCACGGTGGACCAACAGAGCAGAACGCTCACCCACATGTAGCTGGCAAAATAGCCTTGATACACAACGGAATTATTGAAAACTACGAAGATATTAAAAAAGACCTACTAAAAGACAAAGTAAAGTTCGAATCGGAAACTGACACCGAGGTTTTAGCTCAGCTAATAAACAAAAATTACAAAAAGACCGGCGAACTGGAAACAGCCGTTTACGATGCTCTTTCTGTTGTCAGAGGCGCCTTTGGAATAGTCGTAATGTGCGAGGATGAACCACGAAAGCTCATTGCCGCTAGGCGCGGTAGCCCAATAGTTCTTGGCCGTAGCAAGGACGAGATGTTTGTTGCCAGTGATCCAACGGCACTTGCAGGCAGAGCAGACGAAGTTGTCTACCTCGGCGAGGACGAAGTTGCAGTTATTACGCCGGGCAAATTTGAAGTGACTGATTTGAAAAGGAACGAAAAGCCGTACAAGGCTGAAAAATTAGACATGAAAGTCCAGGCCATGCAAAAACAAGGTTACGACCACTTTTTGCTAAAGGAAATAATGGAACAACCAAAGAGTATCGAAGCGGTGTTGCGCGGCAGGCTCGAAGTAAAAGAGGGCGACAGCCACCTTGGCGGCCTTAACATTTCTGACGCTTCGCTAGATAAACTTGATCGTATTCAGATAATCGGCTGCGGCACAGCGTACTATGCCGGACTTCTTTCCAAATATATGCTAGAAAAAATGACAGGTATACCTGTAGATATAGAGGTAGCTAGCGAATTTAGATACAGAGAACCTGTTCTTAGCCCGCACACGCTAGGAATAGTCCTAACTCAATCTGGAGAAACGGCAGACACGCTGGCGTCGCTCCATGAACTGCAACGTAGGAACGTTCACACTCTGGGACTGGTCAATGTCGTCGGCTCAACTATCGCCCGGGAAGTGGACGGCGGTGTTTATTTGCATGCTGGCCCAGAAATTTCTGTTGCATCCACCAAAGCCTTTACCTCGCAGGTGTTAGCGGCGATGTTGGTCGGTTTGCACATTGCGCGTAGGAAGAACTTTTCTGCGTGGGAAGGTAAAGAAATCATCGATGCTTTGCAGAAATTACCAAAAGAAGTAGAAGAAGCTCTGAAACTGAGCAAAAAAGTTAAAAAAATAGCCAAATCCTTGTCGAAATTCGAAAATTCACTGTATTTGGGCAGGGATTCACTATTTCCAATAGCTCTTGAAGGAGCGTTGAAGCTAAAAGAGATTAGCTACATTCATGCCGAAGGGTGTTCTTCGGGCGAAATGAAGCATGGTCCGATAGCACTTATCGATGAGAATATGCTAGTGGTGAATTTACTCGGCAAAGGGCCGCTGTTTGAAAAATCACTTAGCAATTTACAGGAAGTGAAGGCACGCGGCGCCAAAGTGGTAACAGTAACCGACGACCAAACCTACAAAGGCAACGAGGATGTGATTTTTGTCGAAACATCGTCGCATTGGACTGCGCCGCTAGTAATGAACGTTATTTTACAGTTGCTGGCATACCATATGGCGGTCCAGCGTGGGACAGATGTAGATCAGCCCAGGAATTTAGCCAAGAGCGTTACTGTCGAGTAGAGAACGAAGACAATAATAAGTGATATTGACAAACCGTACGTTTAAAGTGTACGATTAAAGCGTAATATATTATTTATTGGAGAAATCATGAGTACGAAAACTATAGCCGCAGCCAAGTTTAGAGAAAATTTTGCCGGTACACTAAATGCAGTTGGAGATGACGACGTGGTGATTATTACTCGTCGTGGTAAAAAAGAGCGCGTATTAGTAGATGTTGATAAATTTGAAGATCTTCTCGCTGCCAGTGATCCTGAATACATAAAAAGTATCGTAAAGGCTCGTGAAGAGGCAAAGAGTGGTAATGTCTTTACTTTTGAAGAGGTTTTTGGAAACCTTTAATGCCTAAATACAGAATAGAATTGACCCGCAGTGCCCAGAAGGAGGTGCAAAAACTTGACGTACAAATAGCGCGGCGCATAGAAAAGAAATTAAACTTTTTTATCGCATCGCGTAACCCTCTGTCGTTTGCAGAACCTCTAGCCAAACCGGGGGACGCGGATTATCGATGGCGAGTTGGCAACTATCGCGTTCTTTTTGACGAGAAAAATGGACTAATCACCATCATGCGAATACAACATCGACGTGAAGTGTATAGAAAGTAGCGACAATAAGAATAACGAAAAAACTGCTTACCTAAAAATTTGCTTAACTACAGACACGAATCAAATAGTTTGTCTTTTTTGACAGCAAAAAGGACGCAAAAAACTGCCTCCACGGACGAAAACACTATGAGATTAATTAGTTTTATGCTGGAACCCTCAATCAGCTTTGCTGGTCTGTTTATTACTACCAGAAGTAAACAGACAAAAGCTCGGGTTCATTACTCACCATAAAACAAATTAATCTCATCGGTTTTCTTTAGTGTCGGAAATTAACTGCAACTTACGGGTCTGGGCATAAAAGAGCTGAGCCTGAAGAGCGAATATCTTTTAAACAACTACCAGGCGAGGACTGTTTGATCCGCTATCTTGCGGAGAGTTCCGCAGACTGTTGTTTCAAAGATAGTGAACTCATCAAGTGAAGTGACCCTGCCCAGGAGTTTTGTATTACTTTGTCGGCACAAAGTAATTTGCGATGTGCTGGCGAAACAGCACTAGTTTATTTACTGCTTTTCAAAGCATTCATGTAGATTTGATGGGTTTCGCGGGCCATTTTAGCCCAAGAAAACTCGGAAGCGCGTTTTTTACCGGATTCAATAATTTCGTTGTGTAAATCTTCGTTTGTAAGTAACTTGTCGACCAAAAACGCTATTTGTGCAGGCTTGTTTGGGTCAAAGAACAGGGCACCGTTGCCATAAACCTCTGGCAGACAAGTGTAGTTGCTAGAAAGTACTGGTGCACCGTGAACCATCGCCTCTAAACCAGGTAGGCCAAAACCTTCCGCAAAAGAAGGAAAAACATAAGCGGCCGTATTCTCGTAGAGCCAACGTAGCTCGCCCTCGCTAACGAAACCTAGGAAATGTACGTCTTTGATACCTTTACCCTTGGCGTAGACCTCGAGCTCGTCGTAGAAGCTTTCTTTTTTGCCGGCAAGAGCCAGTTCAAGCTCGGGGTGTTTCTTTTTAGCAATAGCGTAGCCGTCTATTAAAGCTTTTATATTTTTATACGGCCAGGCGCGGCCGACGAAAAAGAGAAAATCCCTACCCTTAAGAGTTTTGATTGGGGCAGCCTTAGAAGCAATTTTGTCAGCTGCTAAATAAATAATTTTAGCTTTTTCTGGATCAAAACGGCCAACTTTCTCTAGAAGTTCGATTTTGGTATTTTTTGTGTCTGTAATTACAAACCTAGCCTTGCGCGCAGAGCGTTTAAAAACATAACTGTACACAGGAAGTTTGAGTCGATAAGACAAAGAGTTGCTCACGCTATTGCCCGGGGTCATCATAGGGCTGAACATCGTCAGGTCGTGAATAGTTGTGACGAAAGATTTTTGGTAGAGAATAGGATGGTGCGGCATAGTGAAGTGGACTAAATCTACGTTAAGATTGTTTAGGAAGCGCAAAAATCCAATTTGTTCGGAAAAACTAAACTCCTGAAAATCCGCCTCTACCACCTTGAAATTCTTCTGCTTTGGTTTCCAATAACCCATGTCTTTCTTTTTGACCAAAACTAGGTAATCGTTTTTCTTATCAACAGCTTGCAAATACTCAACTAACCGCTCAACGTAGCGTCCTGTGCTGGTGCTGATGATTCTTGCGTCGATGGCTATTGTCATAGTAAATACTAGTTTAACACTGAGTACGTTTCATGGTCAGCTTAAGAAGTATGATTATGCTAGAATACCCCCTGTATCAACCGTGAACATTAGGAGAATAAATGAGCAAAACAGCTCTGATAACAGGAATAACTGGCCAAGACGGCAGGCATCTTGCTGAACTACTGAACAAGAAGGGTTATGAAGTCTACGGAATAATTAGAGGACAGCACAACCCCAAGCGTGAACTGGTGGAAGAAACTATGCCATACGTAAAGCTAATCGAAGCAGACCTAACGGATTTATCGTCTCTAACTCGAGCAATGACAACAGCTCAACCAGATGAAATTTATAACTTAGCGGCTATTAGCCATGTTGGGTATTCCTTTAAAGACCCAGTTCTTGTTGCTGAGGTGACAGGCAAGGGTGTGCTTAATATGCTTGAGGCAATTAGACTAGCCGGAATTGAAAAAACTACCCGTTTTTACCAGGCATCTACTTCTGAAATGTTTGGAGGCTTAGACTATAACCGCCCAGAGAAAGGTTATGACGAGAAAGCACTTTTTCACCCCCGTAGCCCCTACGGTGTAGCCAAGCTATATGGTCACTGGATTACGACGAATTACCGCGAAAGCTACGATATGCATGCTTCATGCGGAATACTCTTCAATCACGAAGGTGAATATCGAGGTTTAGAATTTGTAACACGAAAAGTTAGCAACGCTGTTGCTAAAATAAAGCTTGGACGGCAAGATGTTTTAGAACTGGGCAATATGGATGCCAAAAGAGATTGGGGCTATGCCGGTGACTTTGTAGAAGGAATGTGGAGAATGCTCCAGCAAGATAAGCCAGGCGACTACGTGCTTGCTACAGGTGAAGCCCATACAGTTCGTCATTTCGTTGAAGAAGCATTCAAAGAGATCGACATTGATATTGAGTGGGAAGGCAAAGGAGTTGACGAGGTTGGCAAAGACAAGAAAACCGGTAAGGTTCTAATCAAAATCAACCCTGACTTCTATAGACCTGCTGAAGTTGATATTCTGCTGGGTAACCCAGCAAAGGCCGAAAAGGTTCTTGGATGGAAAAGAGAAGTAGATTTCCCTGGTTTGGTTAAAAGAATGGTGACATACGACTTAAATCTCGAAGCAAAAAACTAGTCAGCTTTGTTTTTCCAGTAATCAAGTGTATCTGAAATAGTTTTATCAAATGGGATTTGAGGTTCCCAGCCGGTATCTTCTTTCAGCCGTTCGTAAGAGCCGACCACCTTGGGAACATCGGTTGGTCGTAGTTTGCTGACTTCAGCTTCAAACGGAAGATCTGGGTTACCGGCGGCAATCATGAGTTTATCTAGTATTTCTTTGCCGGAAACAGACTTTCCAGAACAAACGTTATAAACGGTGTGTCGCAAGTCGTCTGTCATCATTAATTTTATGTAGGCCTGAACGATGTCTCGCACATCTGTATAGTCGCGCTCGGTTGCTATGTTCCCCACCTTGATTGTATATTCTGGATCATCAACAGCTTTTACCACCTGCTGGGCAAAATCTGGGACGATGAAGCCAAGGTTTTGGTTTGGTCCGGTGTGGTTGAATGGGCGAACAATTACTGCGTCGAAACCTCTTTCTTGGTAATGCTGTACCCACACCTCTGTTCCAATCTTGCTCGCAGCGTATGGTGAAGAGGGTTTTATTGGTGTCGACTCGTCGCGGTGTTCAATTTTACTGTCGTATATCGCGCCAGAACTTATCACTACAAATTTTGGTTTTGCGTCTTGACGCAAGGCAGCCTCAAAAAGCTCTACGACAGCACCCTCGTTTACGTTCATGTAGGCGATAGGGTTGTCGAAAGAAGGCCCAACAGCCGCAAGACCAGCTAAATGTATCACTCCGTCAACTTTGTTGAGCGGAAGTTTGTCTACCTCTGTCGATACTGTTAAATCACAATGAATGTATTCATTCATTTTGTCTGCAACGACGTCTGATGGTTCTTTTTGTATGCCACAACCTACTACTTCGTGGCCTTCTTTAACTAGCGCTTCTGTAAGATGGCCTCCAACAAAGCCGTTAACACCGGTAATTAGTATTTTAGATTCAGATTCTGTCATATTTAGCTCCTTCAGGTATGTTTAGTCATCGAATTACTTAGTGACAGTATAGTACAAGGAAGATGCTAGGAGGCTTTTTCAAGTGTTTTTCATCGGTTACATATGCTACATTTAAACACTGTTATGCAGATAATGAGTAAGAAAAACAAGAGCCTCCTGAAGGAAATGATTCGCACTGACTTTAAGTTGCGGTACCAAAGCTCGATATTGGGCTATGTCTGGTCGTTATTGAAACCACTGTTACTTTTCGGCGTGCTATATTTGGTTTTTTCTAAGTTTCTGCGCTTTGGAGGTTCACCGATAGCATTGTTGCTCGGCATAGTTATGTGGAACTTTTTCGTTGAGGCGACAATGACCAGCGCAGGAGCGATAGTTGCCAAGGGTGATTTAATACGAAAAATAAAAATACCGAAACATCTAATAATTATGGCCTCAACAATGTCGGCTTTTATAAATTTTCTACTAGGGCTAGTGGTTGTTTTGGTGTTTATCGTATTTTTTGGTTCTGGGCTTAGCTGGCTAGCCCTCCTAATGCCTCTGGTAATACTTGAGTTATATGTCTTCACTTTAGGTGTTTCTTACTATTTGTCCGCACTTTATGTACGCTTTAGGGACGTAACATACATTTGGGAAGTTGTTATGCAGCTAGGGTTCTTTCTAACACCAATAATTTATCCAGTATCTCTTCTAGTGGATACTCTTGGTGATGGTGCGGTATTAAAGTTGATTATGATTAATCCAATGGCGCAGATGGTTCAAGACGCTAAAGTTTTTTTGATAGACCCCAACATCATCCAGACATATGAAGTTGTGAATTTTCCTTGGTATTTCATACCGATAATCGTTGTTACTCTTTCCATAGTATTTGGCTGGGCTTATTTCAAAAAGCAATCTCCTGATTTTGCGGAGAATATTTAATGAGTAACAAAAAGAACACCAAAGACATAGCGATAAAAGTGAGCGGCGTCAGCAAGAATTTTGTATTACCTCATGAAAAGCAAAGCTCGGTGAAACAATCTTTGATAAATTTTAAAGGCGGAAAAACCAAAGAAGTTCAGCATGCACTTAAAAATATCAATTTTGAGGTGCAAAAGGGTGAGTTTTTTGGAATAGTTGGGCGTAACGGCAGCGGCAAGAGTACTCTACTAAAGATAATGGCGGAGATATATCGCCCAACAGCTGGAAATATCGAAGTTGACGGCTCGCTGGTTCCATTCATAGAGCTAGGGGTGGGATTTAACCCAGAACTTAGCGGCAGAGACAATGTTTTTCTAAACGGAGCTCTTCTAGGTTTTAGCCGCGAACAGATGAGTGAAATGTACGACGATATTGTTAAATTTGCAGAGCTAGATAGATTTATGGATCAAAAATTGAAAAATTATTCTTCTGGGATGCAGGTAAGGTTGGCTTTTTCGATAGCCGTAAAAGCCGAAAGCGATATTTTGTTGATTGATGAAGTGTTGGCTGTGGGTGATGCAGACTTTCAGAGAAAGTGTTTTGAATATTTCAGATCATTAAAGAAAGCTAAAAAAACTGTAGTTCTAGTAACACATGATATGTCGGCAGTTCGTGAGTATTGCGACAGAGCATTAATGATTAGTGACAGCAGGGTTAAAGCTGTTGGTTCTGCCGAGGAGATAGCTAGTCGGTACAACCGATTATTCGAGAAAAAGAATCAGCCAGAAGATAAGGTTGTCGAGATAAGTGATACAAGACATGGAAACAAAATGCTTACTTTCTCTAAACCAAGCCACCAAAGGACTCTTCATCAAGACGATAAAGATATAATTATAAAAATAAAAGTGGCAGCAAATAAGCTAGTCGAAGATCCGAATTTTGGTATTTCAATCAAAGATAGCAGCGACAATTATATTTGCGGCACTAACACCAGGCTTAAAAATGTTCACTTTGGCGATTTAAAAAAAGGCGATGAGATCTATTTTGAGTGGAAATTGCCCAACATCTTTCACGACGGGAAACATTATATAAATGTTGCCGCAGTTGATTTGAGTGAATCAGTGCAGTATGACTGGTGGGACGAAGCAAGTTCGTTTATTGTGTATAAAGACGAAAAAACACCTTTCGTAACAACTCCGAGAATAAACATTAAGGTGAATGAACGATGAAAGAAATAATTTCTTACGCACAGAACAGAGAAGATGTAATTATCAGTACGTTTTTCCCAGACGTTAAGAAGGGTTTTTACGTCGATATTGGTGCAAATGACCCTATAAACGACTCCGTGACAAAATATTTTTATGACAAAGATTGGTCTGGGATTAATGTTGAACCAATTAGGGCTATGCACGATAAATTGGAAAAAAGCAGGAAGCGAGATAAAAATTTCAATATTGGGATTTCCTCAAAACCAGGCAAACTAATTCTTCGTGAGTATGAAAATTCAGGGATTTCTACATTCTCAGACATTGAAAAGAAAGAAAATATCATCGACAAATATGAGGATTATAAAGTAGAAGTTCAAACTCTTGAGTGGGTGTTTAAGAATCAAGGGGTGGACCAAGTACATTTCTTAAAGATAGATGTCGAAGGTTATGAGTACGAGGTACTTGAAGGAAATGACTGGGATAAATTTAGACCAGAATTAATATGCGTAGAATCGAATCACGTGCACAAAGACTGGCGACCCCTGTTAAAGGGCAATAACTACCGAAAAGTTTTTTTTGATGGGTTAAACGACTATTATCTTGCAAAAGAACATATCGATAGAGTAAAAATGTTCAAGGAGAACTATCCGAAGTTATTGGTATCTGCGCCAATAATAAAGAATGACTGGAAGATAGAAGTAGACAGAATCATCAAACAACTAGAAAAGGTTCAAATAAATCTCGATAACACTAGGTTGGAGAATGGTCAACTTCGGTTAGAATTAGATAAATTCAATGATAAAAAACATTTGACTAAGCACATGTACGGTCTAATAAGAAATAAAAAACGTTAAGTCTATAGGTTAGTTATTAAATCCATAGTTTTTTTTGCAGTAGTTTTCCAGTTAAATTTTGCGGCTTGGCGCAAACCGGCCTCTATTAGCTGAGTTCTCTTCTGTGAATCAAGGCTGAGAACGGCATTGGCTAAAGAGACGTAATCACCATCCGCAACGTAAATCGCGGCACTACCGCCGGTCTCAGTTATGGATGAGTTTCGGTATGTAACTACTGGCGCTTCATCAGACATCGCTTCAATCACTGGTAAACCGAAACCTTCATACGAACTAGAGAAAATGAATGCGTAGGTATTGTTGTAGAAATATTTTTTCTCCCCCTCGTTTACAAACCCTACGGCGTGTATGTCGTTTGAGTATGCACTTTCTAGTATTGCATTTCTACCTAAGATGTCGGGCATCTGTTCTACAGATTTAAATTCGTTCCCAGCTAGTACAAGAGCAACGTTTAGACCGCGACCACGAATAATATTGAAAGTTTTTATTAAGTGGTTTATTTGCTTACGCACATCTGTACCACCAATATAAAACAGATACGGTTTGCAAGGGAATCGAGTTGGTTTTTTAAAAGTTTTAGCCTTGTCATTCATGACTGGCGCAAGTGGTATAGGGGATATTTTATTTTTACTAATTCCAAGCAAGTCAACAAACGACCTAGCGACAAAATTTGAAATACATAGAACGTGATCGGCTTTCTTGTACGTATCATATGCGGTGGAGTATTTACTCCTATAGTATATCGACCTTGAAACAGCTCGTGCCTTAGAGCTTAAGCCATTAGAGTTTCTCCATGCGTATGAAACGCTAGGATTGTATTGGTTTTTCATTATAAGAGGAATTAAATCGTATCCTACGACTACTGTTTTAACCCCTTTCCACTTAGGAATTCCTAAACTATGATCAAACTGAACGAATACGTCGGGCTTGATTTTAACCAATTCTTTAAAGTTATGACGCCTACTCCTGTAGATATTTATCAAGTCAGAAGGCTTTCTCACAATTTGATCGATGAATGAGGTTGTGATTATTTCATAATCAAATTTTACGTTTATATCCAAATCTTCTATCGGATTACTGCTGTCGTATAGGTAGAAGATGAATTTATTGCCAGTATCTTCAATATTTTCAAGCAAGCTTCTGAGATACATGCCGATACCTCTGTTTTCGTGACCAATCTGCAGTGCTCGTAAATCAAAACAAATAGTCATACTTAGCTGAGTTCTTCGAATACGCTAAGTAGCTTCTCGGCACTTTGTTTCCAAGAGAATGAATCTACCTGTTTGTAGCCTTTTACAACTAGTTCAGTTTTTAGTTTCTCATTATTCAGAAGTTCCTCGATACTAGAACTTATAGCCTGAATGTCCGAAGCATTTACTTGAAGCGCTGCGCCGCCAACAGCTTCAGGGAGTGACGAATTGTCACTAACAACAACAGGTGTTCCACATGCCATTGCTTCTAGTGGAGGTATACCAAACCCCTCGTAGAGACTTGGATAAACAAACACAGAAGCACCACTGTATAACGCTGGCAAATCTTTGTCCTCAACGTACTCCAGTGGTTGCTGAATATGATTACCAGCTATGCGTAATTTTTCGATTTGCTCAAAAATTTCGTTGTCTAACCAACCCTTTGCGCCAACTAACAACAATGTGTGTTCTTTTTTGATGTTGGAGTCCAATTTTTCGTATGCTAGTAAAAGGTTTTTTAAATTCTTCCTTGGTTCAAGATTACCCACGAAAAGAATATATTTACCGTATATTCCTAGACGCGCTTTCACAGAATTAATCTCATCTTTCGGTCTACGGTAAAAAAGAGATTGATCTACTGCTGGATAGAGGATCGGAACATTCTTTTTGCCCACTCTGTAAAAATTACATATTTCTTCTTGCGAGCTTTTTGAAATCGTTACTATTGAATTCGACCTCTCTACAGTTTTTTTAACTTGCTCAGATAAAAACGCTTGATTTCTTGGTTCAACAAATTGCTTGTGCTTTTCGAATGACAAATCATAAATCACGCTGACCATTTTTGAATGTAAAAGCGGCCAAGTAGTGTAGTTTGGGAAAAAGTACACTTGTTTCCCAAAGAAAAGATCATAGTAGGGCTGCTTACCTCTTGCTTTCAACTCATTAGAAATTCGTAATGAGAAAGGGGATTTTCTGATTTTGAAATTTCTAAAGCCGCACTCCTGTATGTGAGATTTTCTTCTGAACCACACACCCAGGGTGACTTGAATATCATCTCTATTATCTAGTAGATCGTCTAAAGCTTTAAGTAAATTAAGTGTGTAATGACCTATACCACTAAAATGAGGTGCCACTAGCACCTCCGCATCGACAAACACCTTAACCCTTCGTTTAAGCATAGGGCAATTCTACCTAAAATAAGAGTTTTAGGAAAGGGGGGTTAGGTTGTTACTCAACGCCGTAAGTGCGAGTATGCCAAGTGGGCCTACCTTTGGCATCGTAAAGAACGAGGTTGCCGTCTGGCTGCACCACTAGAGATGACGGACCTCTGCCGTTAGTGTGGGTATGCCACAGAGCTTTTCCAGATTTACTATAAATAACCAAATTTCCATCCGACTGCATAGCTAGGTACGCCACATCCTTACCTATTGTTTTGTAATTTGCCCAAATTGCACGGGTTGGCGAGTAGAGGACTAGATTTCCATCACTCTGGAGTATAAGTCGATATTTTCTGTCTGCTGTCTCCATGCTTTGTCCGATAAACAGTTTAGTATTCTCAATACCTGTAGTTACCTGATCCAGGAAACTTGGTCTAGTGACAGTGTAAGAACTCCAAAGGACAGCATCGTCGCTACCGTACACGACCATATTCCCATCAGTCTGTAGTATTAGGCGGGCGCCGGGATTTCCGTTAGTTACAGTGTTCCAGAGAGGGGTGCCATTTTTGTATAGGACAAGGTTGCCATCGGTCTGCATGGCTAATTTTGTGCCACCAGTACCCTTGCTCCACGACTTTACATACCCATTACGAAGCACTAGGGTACCGTTATTTTGTAAATAAAGTGTTGACTTAGTGTCTCGGGAGAGTAAGTATTCACTGTTTGTAATTGATTCACCCGGAAGTAATCGATAGTTGGTGTTTTTTTCTGATACAGAATTCGTAACATTAATGACATAGTTAAAATTATGATATTTCATCCAAGTTATTCCCTCAGCGACAAGATTGTAATTCTCTTTGTAGGTTCCAGTTGTAGACGGGGCAGTAATGCTAAATTCAAAAGTGCCAACTTCACCCTGTGCTACGGAAGCTTCTAATAAGTTTGTTGTGCGGGTGCTTCCAAGCCAACCACTATCTTTAAAAGGGCTTATTCTGTCGTTCGGCTTGCTTGCACCTAGGCGTACAAATGAAGGATCCCAAGGTTTTACCCCAAGGTTAAGAGCTCTAACTCTTAAGTATGCTGTCTCACCCGGCTGCAGGTTTAGTGTTTTGCTGGTGAAAGAGTGCGTTCGAGCACTATTTACGTAGGCTTCTTGGCTTTCTAGAACCCAGCCATAATTGATGTTTGTTCTATTTGTGCCGAACCAGTCTATGAACATTCTCCAGAAATTTCGATTACCGTAGGCACCGCAGGGTGGAGCGCTCCCATAAAGATTATCTAGAGCTGCTTGATTTGGTTGGTATGGGGTATAGTTGTATAAACTTGCGGTAGCCTGGTTTTCTATAAATACACTAGAAGAACCACATGAAGCTATCGGGCTGTAGAGAACAGTATTATTGATACCAGCCCTGTGCTTGCCAGCGGCTAGATTAGGACTTTGTCGTTCATAGTTAAACTGCCAAGCAGCCCTGTACACCTGGTTGTAGAAACCGTAGTAATTTGAATTACAAGCTGCTCCATCGGGGCAACCGTAGCCGGTTGCAGAGCGAAATTGGGTTTCAACTGGCCAATCATCGGTAATTAAAATCTGTTCTTTTTGGAGCAGGACTAGCAAGACCTTGGGGTTGATATTTCGACTTTGAGCGACGTCGAAGATAATCTGGGCGGCAGATTTAGCACCGGCAGGGGTAGATCGACCTCTCAGATTATTCGCTTTAGTGGTGGTGTTTTCATAGTATTCGCTAAGACAGATATATGGTGGTCCATGAACGTTATCATTAGGGTTGGAAGCGGCATATTGTGCGCGGGTACCACCACCAAACTCCGAAGGTTTACTACCGTTAGTATCGCAACCACCTTTGGTTCCATCTGGTTTCTGACCTGCATTGTTGAGCATATCCTCTAGGAAACTTTGAATTTGAGTTACAGACATGGTTGTTGGGTTATAAAATACACCATCATCTATGATATTCCCGGGGTTGAAAGCGCTTCCTACAAGAGCGTTGGTTGGTGAATAGTTCAAAATTACAGTACCCGTCAGTAGAAATAATAAAATTGTCGGAACGACGAGGTATTTCCAATCATTCAATATTTTAAACGCATTCATTAAATGCTCACTTTTGCAGGCGAACTAGTGCCTTCTGATTTGTCTGAGGAATAGCTAACCACAATACTGAATTTTCCAGAACCAAGCTGAGACACAAGAACAACAAGTAGATCGCAGTCTGTAGTGGTTGCGCCTGGCGTGGTAGAACTTTGTTTAGTGACAGATTCCCCAGAAGCATCGTTTGTTATAGTAGCCACACAGTTTCCGCCGGTTTCTACAACGGGTGCATAAGCGCTAATCTCGAAGCTACTACCAAACACATCAGCGTACACAATTACTGGAATGATTTGTTGTTTTCCGTTCAAGGCTGATCGCATGGTACCGGGTTCATTTTTTTGTAGTATCGCCTCCTTCTCGCTTGCCGTGGTTGGTGATGTCGGTGAGTTTTCGGCACTTTCAGTAATGGATGAATTACCCGCATTTTCTTTGGAAGACGTAGTAGAATCGAGGTTGTTTTTAGTATTTAGTACGGCAAAAGTAGCAACTGAAACGACAGCAAGAGTTGTAATAGTAATTATTATTCGAGATTTTTTATTCATTTTTTATGTTTAAAATTTTATACTGAAAATATAGCACAATGCTTATGCTATTGCAACACGTTTGTTGGCATATCGCAAATAGCCACTTTCTTAAATGTAGTAAATTATAATTTAATTCACGTATACTTTTATCAATGCACAAAAAATTAAACGATAAATGGTTATATTTCTTTGATGCGGTACCACTCTCTACGGTTGTCGCCCTAACGTTATTCAGCACATCGGTAATGGCGCTGCTTTTACTAGGTTACCTCACTAGTGCTGCTGTCCTGTTCCTCCCAGTTCCTTTAGCTGTGGTTGGCTTTATCTTATCATGCAGATTGTTCGTAAAAACAAGAAAAAAAGTAGAACCACTCACGCGCGCAGAAAATCTAGCTAATGTTGCAATTCTTGTGGGCGCATTAGCGTGGGGAGTATTTAATATGTTCTATGTTTCACAACACGTTTTTATTAATAGAGACCCAGGAATATACATTGTCACAGCCGAATGGGTAACAAACAATGACAACCTAAATATACCCGCACAGGATAGTGAAAATGTAAACATTGTGAACAATTCTGCTGGTTTCGAATTTAACCCAACAGACTCGAGATATTTAAATGCGCAGGGGCAACATCTACTTCCAGTACTGACTGGTTTAAGTGCCAGGGTTTTTGGAACCAGCATGCTTTTTTTCACGAATATTCTTTTTGGAATGACTGCTATTTTGGCACTGTTTGCCTTCTCTAAAAACTTTGTCAAACCAAGCTGGGCTTTACTTGTCTCTGGAGTTATGGCTTTTTCAATGCCATTTCTTTATTTCTCCCGAGATAGCTATACAGAGCTTCTTGCGCTGACGTTTATCTTTGGTGGTCTGGCGCTTATGCAATACATACAAAAAAATGACTCTAACTCAAAACTCTGGCTGCTGTGTGGTCTAACAATAGGAGCAAGCACGTTAGCTAGGATAGATAGTTATCTGGTTTGGATAGCGGTAATTGTTTTTGTTGGAATAAATATACACAACGCTCTAAGCAAAGGGGGTGTTGGTAAAAAGACGATTAGTAAGAACATTCTTTTTCTTTTGGGGGCGTTTACGGTAACACTGATTGGTTGGCTCGATTTGACTAAACTTTCCGCAGGATACTACCAAGACATAAGAGCTTTGTTTATGAACATTGTTATTGGGCTAATCGTAGTTGTAGCTGCGACTACGATTACAGTAGCAACTTTGCAAACAAATTGGTTCAAAAAAGTAGTAAATCGTATTAGTAAGGTTTGGATAAAAAATTTCGTCTATGCATCAATCTTAATTTTTTTTGGAGTGCTACTACTAAGACCATGGCTACTAGGTTTGAATTTACCAGAAATACTCCAGACTTTATTGGATAAATTAGCAATGGACAAAACCGAAGTGGGTAGAGCGTCTGCTAGCTACTCAGCTCAATGGCCTCTCTGGTATTTCGGGGTGGTTATATTGCTGGGTTTTATTGGTATTGCACTAAGAAGCCGTTCAATAATAGAGAAAAAAATTAGTCAAAATCCAGCAGAAGTAGCCAGTCTAGTTTTGATACTTGCTGTCATGGCTATTTACTTCGTCAAACCCAGCATTGCTCCTGATCACGTCTGGGCTTCAAGGAGGCAGTTGCCAATCATAATGCCGGCGTTGGTAGTTTTCACAGTATTTGTTGTTTCAAATTTATTTAACAAAATTGCCAAAAAATTTAATCGTACCGCCAAGGCGGTATTTGGTTTGGTTATAATAATTATATTGTTGGCTTCACCAATCACAATCAGCAAGCCAATGCTTTTTGTTCGACAAGACACAAGATGGTCTGCAATCGATGAAATTTGCCGCACTTTAGGAAGTGAAGCATCGGTACTGTGGTTTGGCAGGGCAGGACCTGAACTAACTATGTCCACGCGAGCCTTTTGCAACAGTGAATCTTTTTCGACCAAAGGTGCAAGTTTAAAGAGTAATAAGTATAGAAACATTAGCGAAGCTATGCTTCAAGATTTTGTCATACAATCTTTAAGGAGAGAGCTAAAACCTTTTATAGGTGGATACACGGCGCAGGCAAGCTCACTAGAAGAAATAACTGATGAACTAGCTAGTAGCGAAAGAACCGACATCAGCAATAAATCCTACAGACTAGAAAGAATTATTACTTCACCACCACAAAAAATAGTTACAAGTTATACCGAGATAGTGTTATTCGATCTCTCTAATTATAAAAATAATCAGGAAGTATCAGCCAAGAGTGCATTTACTGGGTTATAAACATTCTATATTATTAGCGAAAAGAAAATTAAACATAAAACCAGAATATCGAACTGTATTGCTATTTGGCAGCATAAGAGACTATAAAGGTGTTAATGATGCCCTCGAGGTAGCAGGATATATATAAAATCAACTAAAAAGAAAAGACATAAGTTTCTATATTCGGCAAGCGAAGCTATAATTATTTTAAACGTGTTACTAACAAAGTATACGAGAGGTTGTTTGTAGTGAAGAGAGAAGGTTGCTATTGGTACTAGAAAACAAACGAACTGGTTTAATCTAACTATTACTGTAATTTTTTTTATTGCAGTTGGCGTATATTTTACCTTTAACGGACAGGCTTTACAGGATCTTTTTAGTTCAGTATCTATAGTCACAATCTTTGCGTTAATGTTATTAAAATTTACACGCCTACTAACTACGGGGTTGTTTACAAAATTTACGCTCGGTGCATTCAATAAGAACATTTCATTTAGAGAATCAAACTACATCGCAATAATTACAGCTGCCGGTAATTTCTTCGGCCCACTACTCGGTGGAGCCAGCATAAGAGCTGTTTATTTAAAGAAGAAACATAATTTAGAGTACTCAAAATTCATATCCACCATGTATGGGTATTATTTAATTACGTATACAAACTACGCGGCAATAGCGCTAGTGGCTCTGGTGGCCATATACACACACTTCGGTTATATCAACGGCCTGAAAGTTACTGGTCTCTTCCTGCTAGCAGTGTTGTTTGCAGGAATAGTAGCTATAGTTATGCCTACGAAATATGCTATAGGACTATCGAACATGAGAGTACTTAGGCCGCTAAGGAAACATCTACAAATGGCCATCAATGGCTGGGGGGAGATTAAAGTACATCCCGGACTGATAAGGTCTTTAGCTATCATCAGTTTCGTAGTTTTTCTGATATTAGTAACCGAGAGTTTTATCTTATATAATTTATTTTCTGCGGATGTGTTTTTTGCAAGTGTGGTTTTATACACTGTGATGGGCGTATTCACGATGCTAATAAGTATCACGCCCGGTGCTATAGGATTTAGAGAGGGCTTGTATCTACTAATACCATCAGTTTTACTGCTCGACAGCACACAGATAATTCAAATGGCGACCGTCGACAGGTCTGTGTCATTCATACTGCTTGTGATTATGATCATGCTGACTAAGACGAAATATTTTTCTGCCGAAAGCTATACCGTACTTTCCAAAAAGACGAATACGCGATGAGCAAAAGTGAACATAACCTCTTAATTCTTACCTCTACCTTCCCAAGATGGGAGAATGACAATACGCCAACATTTGTTAAAGAATTCGCAAAGAAGATTCAAGACGGAACTTTGTTCAGCTCCGTTACCGTGCTAGCTCCGCATTATTACGGCGCGAAAAACAACGAAACGACCGACGGACTCAAAATTAGAAGGTTTTCATACTGGATTCCTCGGACAGGTCAAAATATTGTCTACGATGGTGGAGGGTTGAGTAAGAAGCGAAGTAGCGTTATCTATTATTTAAAACTGCTATCATTTATCGTAAACGAGTATTTGAGCTCATATAGAACAATCAAGAAGGAGAGTGGTGTTCTAGTAAATGCACATTGGATTTTGCCGCAAGGATTTGTAGCAATAATACTTAAGAAGACATTGGGTGTACCAGTTGTAGTCTCAATCCATGGCAGTGATATATTTAGTTTAAACTCGAGTTTACAGAAAAGAATAAAATCATACGTCCTTAAAAATGCCGATTCAGTTGTTGTCAACAGTTCGGCTACAAAAATTGCTGCAGAAAAACTATACAAAAGAACATATGCTGTTATTCCAATGGGGGTTGATACAACGGTATTTACTACGAACAAAAGACCTGTAAAGAGCGATGGAAAAATTGAGTTAATCTACGTAGGTAGGATAACCGAGGTGAAAGGGGTTGAGTACATAATAGATGCGGTGCACAAATTGACGAGAAGTTATGAATCGGACAAACTGCATCTTAGTGTGGTAGGAGATGGCCCAGAAAGACATCAAATCGAAGAGAAAGTTAAAGAGCTTGGTATCGAAAGCTACATTAGTTTCAAGGGCTGGATTGGACACAAAGAATTGCCAAACGTATACAAAAAATCAGATATTTTCGTTGGAGCTTCTATTGAGGCACCAGATGGAGCAAAAGAGGCGTATGGGCTTGTATACGCAGAAGCTCAAGCATCGGGTCTCCCAGTCGTCGCCACGGACACTGGGGGCATAAAAGACATAGTGAAGGACGGTCATACAGGGTATTTAGTCGACCAAAAGTCGGGCAGTCTCCTCGCGAACAAGATTAAAATACTTATCGAAGATAAAGCTCTTAGGAGAACCATGGGTCAAGCAGGAGTATTATGGGCAACAAATAGACTGTCTTGGTCTCATACAACAGAATCATATACGAAAGAATTCAATGAAGTACTTGCTAACAGAAAAAACTGAGCTCAATTCAAGCAGAGTAACAATGAGATTCTTATGTTAATCACAGGAAAGAGATAATAACGAACTAATCATTTCTTTTATTTTTGTAAATTCTCCTGATTTCATACTGTGTATGATTGGGGTTCTCATAAATCATCTTATTCTTTAGGAATGTTGTCGACACACCCTCGGTGCGATGCAAGTAAACTACTTCACAGAACTCCTTTAGGTCGTCAAATTTACCTTCCCAATCATCGCCCATCACAAAAACATCGACATTGTTACCCTTGATATCGCTTATCTTTTGTTCCCAGTTTCTTTCAGGGATGACTTTATCGACAAACTTCAGTGACTCAAGAATAATTTTTCTATCTGCGTAATCATGAACGCAAGCCTTCCCTTTGCCAAGGGTGAATTCATTAGTTGAAATAGCGACTATCAGCTCGTCACCAAGTTCTCGTGCACGCCTAAGGAGGTTGATGTGCCCGACGTGTAGCAAGTCAAAAGTTCCGTATGTAATTACTGTCTTCACGACCCAACCTTTCTAGTTAACGAAAATACATTATACAATAGGACGGCATGAGTGAGTATTCACAACAATGAAAATAAACAAGAAAAACCCTAAACACTTGGTAATTGTATTCCTGACCACCGTGAATGCAGCAGTAGCTTTGTTACTACGACCTTTGTTAAAGAAACAGACAACAAAGAAGAGTGTGATTTTTTTTGGGCACACACTTAACGGTAATCTTAGGTCTGTTTACGACAAACTGAGTAATGACCCAGGGTATGAGGTGTATTTTCTAGGGATAAACAAGAAGTATATTAAGTCGCTTGAAGAAAGCGGTGAAGAGGGCAGGTGTCTCTTAACTACAAACACGATGCAAATGCTAAAGCTTTCTAAAGCTGATGCTGTAATCTCGAGTCACGGCATACAAGTGCTGGCGCTTCAAAGAAAATTCACAAGCACGAAGTTCATAGATGTTTGGCACGGGATACCGTACAAAGGGTTTGATGCCGAAGACTTTAAAGAAATTCATGATCATGATCAAATTTGGGTAAGTTCACCAGAACTCAAAAACATGTACGTAGAAAAATTTGGCTTTAAAGAGAGCAAACTTAAAGTAACTGGTTATTCTAGAGTAGATCAGCTTATTGACAGGAGTTTGAATAAAGAGGAGCTACTAGAGAAGTACGAGATACCAAAAGCAAACAAATACGTACTAATAGCGCCAACTTGGCAACAAGATGATAGTGGACGCAATATAGTTCCTTATGGTGTAAGCAACGAACAATTTTTCGCCGAACTGGATGAGATTGCTCTAAGAAATAAAGCAAGATTTATTTTCCGTACACACCTTAATTCTGGCGATGACTTAGACATGCCGGTACTTAAAGCAATCAGCTTTATGCCGTACGTACGCTATGAAAACGCTGAGGAGTTTCTTTTTCTTTCCGACATCTTAGTGACTGACTGGTCTTCGATCGCCTTCGATTATTTACCGCTCGATCGCCCAACAATATTCCTAGACGTAGAGGCGCCGTTCAAGAAAGGTTTTAGTTTGGGGCCAGAATATAGGTTTGGTAAAGTAGCGAGAACCTTTTCAGAACTTAAGATTACCATCGACACGTACCTAAGCCGACCAATAGAATACAGGGAGGAGTATAACGAAGAGATAAGTAAAACAAAGAAAGTAGTGTACGGAAATACACTTGATGGCAAAAGCACAGAGCGATGCGTAACAGAGCTGAATAAACTATTGATGGAGTAATTCTTCTCAGCGGCTGAGTTATATTTAAAACTAGTTCAATGCTTAGCTTTATAGAGCAAGAACGTAGGCTATACTCAGAGCAATCAATATCATGAAGAAAAACTCATAATTGTTTGCAACAACGAAAGAGTACTAAATGTTCAAGAAGTTCAAAATACTATTGAGAGACCTAACCACGCCTATGCCACTAAGCAATAATTTTAGTGACTACGACGAGTACTGGGAAAGTAGAGGATTTGACGCTCCATCAATGAAAAGAGCAAAAATTATGGAGCCCTATATTGATAAAAACAAGAAAATTCTCGATATAGGTTGTGGTGAAGGCACTGTCATGAACTTTTTACGTGAAAATAAGAGTCCAAAAAAACTTGTTGGAGTTGATATCTCAGATAGAGCAATTCAATATGTGAAAAAACGAAAGCTTGAAGCTTATGTTTTTGACGTACAATCAGGTGAATTTGGAAAATATATTTCTAAAAAGAAATTCGACTACGTGATAATAACAGAAGTGTTAGAACACGTACAGAACCCAGAAGATCTAATACTCTCAATAAGAGACAGCGTAAACGATAAGGTAATAGTTTCAATCCCAAATTCTGGATTTTTTGTTCATAGGCTGAGACTTATGTTTGGTAAGTTTCCAATAGTGGTTATTGTCGAGCACGTAAAAGAACATATACGCTTTTGGACAAAAAAAGATTTTTACTACTGGGCAGAGTATCATGGTTTTTCTGTAGAAAAAACACTAGTTACTTCGGGTATGGGGATTACATTGCTAAAACCATTAGAAAAATATTTACCAGGATTATTTGCGAAACAGTTAATGTATATATTAAGAAAAAAATAGGAATATACTATCCTAGTCTATTCGCAAAACAGCTCGTATATGTAATGAAACAGAAATAACTAAATTTATTTATTTCTGTTTCGAACATTTACTAAAGGTAACAACTCATATTCATTTTTTATACTCTAGACGCTTAAGTCTTTCAAGAGCATCTTCTAGAAACATGCGATTTATTTTTATTAAATCAGCGATAACACCAAGCACAATAAACAGCACGCCGACAATTATCAGTACAGCCCCAAGGAGTAAAGACTGGATGTGATCACCAACAAGTGCTGAACTTGTCATTAATAGCACCAAGTAACGCGTGAACAACAACAAACCCGCCACTATGAAAACAGTAGCAGCAAGCATAAAAACCTTAAAAGGTTTGTGCATTGTGTAGCTTCGAATAATAGCTGATGCCGAACGCACAACATGCTCGCGAGTATTTTTGAACAGGCGAGATTCACGAGTCTTTCCATTTGTAGTTACGGGAACAGAAGCAATAGGAATGTGCTTTCTTCCCGCATGAATGATCGTTTCCATGCAATAACTGAATTCGGTCATAATGTTTATTTTCATGAGAGAATTTCGAGAGTAAGCGCGAAACCCACTAGCGGCATCTGGGATGTCGGTTCCGGCGGCCATGTTCACTATTTTACTGCCAAATTTTTGCAGGAATTTCTTTGGAGCACTGAAATGAGCAATCTTATCCGTTTGTCGATCAGCTACGACGATCTCCGCTTTGCCATCTAAAATGGGACGAACAAGGTCAGGTATGCGCTCCTGGGGATATTGATTGTCCCCGTCGGTGTTTACAACGATGTCGGCCCCAAGCTTTAGACAGGCGTCTATGCCGTCTGCGAATGAACGGGCAAGCCCAATATTTTGAGCGTGATAAACGATATGATTAACGCCAAGCTTCTTAGCTACTTCGACAGTTTTGTCGGTAGAGCCGTCGTCAATGATTAGGGTTTCTATAACATCGATACCTTCGATTTTCTTTGGCATCTTTTCGAACACCAAAGGAAGAGTTTCTTCTTCATTTAGACAAGGCACCTGAATAATTAATTTCATTTTTTCCTATCTCCCGACACCAATATATTTAAATCCTGCAGACACAACTTGTTTCTTGTCGAAAGCATTCATAGCATCCACAAAGACACTACCTTTCATCTCGTTCTTTATTGTAGCAAGGTTCATGTTTTTAAACTCATCCCACGGAGTAGCGACTATCAGAATGTCGGCGTCTGTAACAGCTTCTTTAGTAGAGCTATTTATGTTAATTGATTCGTCTAAGTCTCTTTTTGCGTCACCATTAGCTTGGGGGTCGTAAACTGATATTTCTGCTCCTTCCTGGGCGAGTAAATTAGCAATTTGAACAGCAGGTGAGAGGCGGGCATCGCTGGTGTTTTCTTTGAAAGACAGCCCCAATATTGCAATCGTCTTATCTTTCAGATTGCCCTCGGATTCCTTTAATTTGTCTACAACATAACTAGGCATACTAGAGTTGAGCTTAGCAGCAGAGGTCATAATATCTAAATCTACGCCGTGCTCCTTGGCGCTCATAATTAGCCCGCTAACATCTTTGGGGAAGCATCCTCCGCCGTAACCCCTGCCTGTATACAAAAACGCTCTTCCGATTCGCTTATCGCTTCCGACAGCATCCATAACTTCTGTGACGTCTGCGTCCGTCTTGTCAGCTAACTTAGCTATTGAATTTGCGAAGGATATCTTTAGCGCCAGAAATGCGTTCGCAGTTAGTTTAATAAGTTCGGCGCTTTGAAGGGAGGTCGCTATGTACTGACCTTTGTGCGACGCTAGCGTTGATGGTGACATGTCCAGCTTTGCTATGTCGTTAATTGATTGCTTGTTATCTTCAATAGAACGGTAGACCTTTAAAACTTTTTCAATAGCTGATGAGTTTTTTCCTCCAGCTACTACACGATCAAACAACAGCGTATCAGAAACAGCCGTGCCCTCACGCAAGAACTCAGGGCTCGACACATAGTTAATATTGTTCGTGGTTTGTTTGGATATAAGGTCTGTAACCTGTGTACCGGTTCCTACCGGTACAGTGCTCTTTTGTACGAAAATGGTTTTGTCATCCATAAACTTGGCCGCCGACTCAGCAGCAGCGAAGATGTACTCTAGATTGGAGCTTCCATCCGGTTGATCTGGAGTTCCGACACAGGAGAAAACAATTTCCGCACGTTTGATTCCATCTTCATAGGATGAAGTTGCTCTCAGGGTTTCATTATCGACAGCAGTTTCGATTAATTCTGTGATGCCAGCTTCGAAAAATGGCGACTTGCCAGAATTCACGATTGAAACTTTTTTTTCATCAATATCTATAACCGTGACCATGTGGTCGCAATTAGCTAGTATAGCGGCCGTAGTAGTTCCTACGTAGCCACTCCCAATAACTGCGATATTCATTCGTTACAATCTCCTCAAAAAATGTTAGCCATAGAATAATACTATTCTTGGCACTTAAATGCATTAGTTTGGGACTTTCAAAGCATGAAGTTGATTTACGATCAAATGTCGAATGACACAAAGAGTCGGCTGCTGTAAAATCGTTGTCTATGAAGAACAGTAAAGACAGTATAAAGAAATGGAAAATATTAGAGATAGAGGACCTGTCGCCAAGTAAATGGTTGTCTGTGTTTAGACACACAGTAAAATTGCCTAACGGTAAGGTTATCGATGATTTCTACGTTTACCAGTCTAGTGACGCTGTTATGGTCCTACCGATAACTAAAGACAAAAATGTTGTATTTGTTAGACAGTACAAACATGGCTCTGGGGAGATAACAATTGAACTACCTGCCGGTATGATCGAGCCAAACGTTAGCCCAACTGAACAAGCAAGAAATGAACTGCAAGAAGAGACTGGCTACGTCGTGGATAAGTTAATCGACCTTGGTAAAGTAGGCAGGGCGACGACAAAGGAAAAATTTAAACATTATTACTATCTTGCAACGGGACTAGAAAATCCTGGATCTACTAATTTTGATGAACATGAGCAGATTGAAACGATCGAAATTCCACTCGTAGAACTCGACGAATTTGCCTTAAACAATAATCTACCTGCTGAAACATACGCACTGCTGTATATAGCGAAAACCAAGTATCCAGATTTGTTTCGATGACGATGTAACGTCCTAATTAATACGGACACTATTTTCGTTGTAATTTGTCATGTATCGATTTAGTATTGATGATTGAATGATAGTTTTAATCAACTGTGGAGGCTCGGGCTCGCGGCTTTGGCCACTTTCAACACCAGATTACCCAAAACATCTTTTAAAAGTTGAAGGTGGTGATGGCAATGGTAGTCTTTTACAGAATACTTATTATAGAGTTAAGGATTTTGCCGATGAAGTATATTTTATTACTGAAGCAGGGCATGCACATCATGTAAAAGAGCAGCTGAACGACGTTGACGATGAACACATCATCATTGAACCTGCCAGAAGAGGCACGGCCTCGTGCATTGTTTACGCTCTAGACCACATCCGGGAAAAACATGACAACGACGTGCCACTAGTCTTCATAATGGCCGATCATGTAATACATGACCATGAGGCCTTCCGAGAAGCCCTAGACCATGCAGCCAAGACCTCCGCAGAGCATAAAGGAATCACCCTTTTCGGAGTAGAACCAACTTATCCGTCTACTGGGTTTGGATATATTGAAAAAGGCAGCAGAGTAAGTGACGATAACGAAAAAGACGTACACGAAGTCTCGTCTTTCAAGGAAAAGCCAGATCGCAAAACTGCAGAGAAATACATACGTGAAGGCCGATACTACTGGAATAGTGGCAACTTCGCGGCGCCACTAAATGTATGGGTGGAGACGATGAAAAACGATTCACCAAATCTACACAATTCTTACTGTAGTTTACGAGACTCGAGTGGCCGCGACGAAAAACAAGATTCTTATCTTAAATTTGAAAACAACTCCATTGATTATGCGTTAATGGAACCAGCAAAAAAGCTCTTAGTGGTTCCCGGGACTTTCGACTGGGTAGATATTGGTAGTTACCAAGACTTGCACACTGTCTCTGAACAGAACGACGACGGCAATGCGGTGCAGGGTGATAAGATTGCTACAGTTGACATGACTAACAGTTTTGTAAGGAATGATACAGACACGAAACTGGCGGTTATCGGGCTCGACAACGTGGCGGTTGTGGTCACAAAAGAAGGAATAGTGGTAACAAACAGAAACATGGCTCAAAAAGTGAAAGATGCCGCAGAGAAACTAAAGGAAAATAAATAATGAATCCAGACATATTTCTAGCCTATGACATCAGAGGAAAAGTTGGTACAGATTTAACGCCAGAATTTGCTCGAAATGTTGGCAGGGCCTTCTCTGACTTCTTGCCGCAAAAAGGTCCTGTCGCAGTTGGTTACGATATGCGGCCAGACTCAAAGGAACTCGTCGAAGCTATGATAGACGGTCTAGTCAAACAAGGTCGCGAAGTCTGGAACATAGGATTGGTTGCCTCAGATATGATTTATTTCGCTACTGGCCACCATGAACTAGCTGGCGGCGTCATGATAACTGCTAGTCACAACCCAGGCGAATACAATGGCATCAAATTTTGTCGTGAAGGTGCTGGGGGTGTTGCGTTAGATAGTGGTTTAGATGTTGTTCGTGATGCGATGCTTGCGGAAGAATACTTACCCAGCAAACCAAACGGTAAAATTGTCGAAAAGAATGTCATGAAGGACTGGATTGAACACGTTTTAACTTTTATAGACACAAAAGGTCTAGAAGAGTACAAAATAGCGGTTGATGCTGGAAATGGCATGGCCGGGGTTGTGATGCCAGAACTTGAAGATGAACTCCCGTTTGAATTTACCCAATTGTATTATGAACTGGACGGCACTTTTCCAAACCACGAAGCAAACCCTCTCAAGGAAGAAACACTTGTCGAACTCAAGAAAACAATAGTCGACAACAAACTAGACTTGGGCGTAGCATTTGATGGCGACGGAGATAGGGCGGTTTTGGTAGACGAAAAGGGCAATGCTGTTTCGGGAAGTGTACTGACGGCTATTTTGGCGGAACACTTTTTAACGATAAACCCAGGCAGCAAAATTTTATACAATGCGATTTGCTCGAATATTGTTCCAGAAACCATCGAAAGTAACGGAGGCAAAGCCATCCGTACTCGGGTGGGCCACGCCATCATCAAAAACAAAATGAAAGAACACGGCGCGTTAATGGCGGGGGAGCATAGCGCTCATTATTACTTTAGAGATAATTTTAATGCAGACTCTGGGCTTATCGCTTTCATTGCTGCCATAGATGTACTTAATAAATCCGGTAGAACACTTAGCGAGTTGGCGGCTAAGTACAGAATTTATGTAAACATCCAGGAGACTAATTTTGAGGTAGAAGATAAAGATGGAGCAATGAAACAAGCTGCCAAGGCATTTGAGAATGACGCTGAAGTAGATTGGCTAGATGGAGTAACGGCAAGGTTCGAAAATGGTTCGTGGTTCAACCTTCGTCCTAGTAACACAGAGCCACTCTTACGATTAAACGCCGAAGCAGGCGACGAGAAAACACTTCTAGGGCTTGTAGATAAAGTAAAGCGAATCATCGGAGTTTAATATGAACGATTTAGAACAGCAGAACTATGACGAGTTTAGAGAAGGAATCGAGGTTACGAAATTTTCCACCAACTCCTACGTGCGAAAAGTCGAAAAGCCTTGGGGCTGGGAAATTCATTTTACTCCAGACAATCTGCCGTATATGGGCAAAATACTGCACGTAAATGAAGGCTCCAGAATCAGCCTGCAAGCACATGACGTAAAGCAAGAGAGCTGGTATCTCACCGATGGTGAGATACTGTTGATCATTGAAGACGCAAACGGCGAAATGCAAGAGGTTACGATGGGGCCTGGGGTAGGCTACACATGTGCTTTAGGTCAAAAGCACAGACTGAAAGGTGGCGTGGGTGGCGGAGAAGTCTTTGAAGTCTCTACACCGGAGCTTGGGAACACATATAGAATAGAAGATGATTATAACCGCGCTACTGAAACGGAAGAAGACCGTGAAAAGCGAAATCAAGAAGCGAATAACTAAAGCGAAGAGAAGTTTAACACACCGAGAGGAGTTATATAATTAATTATATAACTCCTCTACGAACTGTCTAAAGTGATTTCTGAAGTTTACAGAGCTAAATTTACTGGCTGCTAGCTTAAGGTCGTTTCGATTCCAGGTAATTTTGTCCCATTTTTTCAGAATTTCATTGAGTGATTCTACAGATTGCTCGGTAAAGAATAGCCCTGTTTTATTTGGCTGGATAATATCCAATGCTCCGCCAGCTTTAAAGGCCGCGACTGGTGTTTCAGCGGCCATTGCTTCTACAGCCACTATTCCAAAATCATCATCTTGGGGGAATATGTAACCTTCGGCATGCTGAAGTTCTTTAGCTACTGCTGCGTCACTAATTCGGCCCAAGAACTTCACAGTAGGACCGGCTATCGATTTTAAATATTCATGTTCTGGACCATCTCCGATGACTTTTAGTGGGAGGTTAAGCTTGGTACAGGCCTCAACGGCTAGGTCGAAGCGCTTGTGGTGAACTTGCCTGCCGACTATTAAAAAACCTTTGCGTTTCGTCTGTTTGTTAATAACAGCGAACCTCTCGACATCAACAGGTGGGTAGATGATAGTTGAGTCTCGGTTATAGAATTTCTGAATCCTTTTTTGTACCTCAGACGACAGAGTGATGATGTGGTCTGGAGTTTGCGCTGCAAGGTAATCCCAGCGTTTCATCCAGGGTTTTAATAGTTTCAACCCAAAACGCCAAACAGGATCTAAAAATCCCACACCACCAGCGGTGTTAGCTGTCATGTACTCCTCGGGTCTAACCCAATAGTAATGAGTAGGTGAGAAGCAGTAATTGACATGTACACCGTCAGGCACGCGAGTAGCTTTTGCTTCCGCGCCCGACAAAGAGATAACCAAATCGTATCCCTCGAGTTTCAACCTATTGAAATAGAAACGACGAAACACCGGCCATAGCTGGTGTTTGGAACTAAATGGAAGTTTCTGTATGAAACTCGTATGAACGTTAGCATCCGCGAATAAGGGCATTCGCTCCGGGGCGTATGAAGAAGTGTAAATAGGGGCTTCAGGATACATTTTATGAACTTCTAAAATTACACGTTCGGCTCCGCCCATGGTAGTTAACCAGTCACATACAATTGCGACTTTAAGGTTTTTCTTCATCTTGTTTTGTCACTTTTGAATACGACGAAGATAGTTTTCAGCAGAATAGTTATGTCCAGCCAGATAGTCCAGTTCTGGACGTAGTAGAGATTTAGACGTGTACGTTCACGGTAATCTAGATCGCTTCTGCCTGATACCTGGGCCAAGCCGGTGATACCTGTTTTTACAGAAAGAAGGAGGTTTGCGTATTCTTTATAGAGCTCCATTTCCTCGGGGATGATGGCGCGTGGTCCGACTAGACTGATATCGCCTTTAAGTACATTCCAGAGCTGTGGTAATTCATCCAGGCTGGTTCGTCTAAGAAACCCGCCGAAAGTACTGACGCGAGGATCGTTGGCTATCTGACTGTCTTTGTCATGAAGTTGTTTAATGAGGTCTTGTCGACCAATAGATTCAAATACTTTTGCAGGGTCTTTGCCTGAGTACTGTTTCTTCATAGTACGGAATTTGTAGACGGTGACTTTGCGCCCGAAACGGGTGATACGTTTGTGTTTGAAAAATATCGGTCCGAAATCGAAGATGGGTAAAAGAATAGCTACAGCAAGTAGAACTGGCGATAAAATAATTAGCATTAATAAACTAACAAAGAAATCCATCAGTCGCTTCACGACCCTACCCCAGCCTAGAAGGCGAGTGTGATGTACGGAAACAACCGGAAAACCGTGAAAAATATCCACTGAATGATTACCGGTGAAGAATTCTTCATGTGTCGGTATTAGTTTGTAACTGAGATGTTTCTCCTGAACAGTGTCTAGGATTATTTTGTTACGATGTGCTTGGTCATAAAACTGTGTCTGAACCACTGAATGTACCTCTAGCTTGTCAATGTTTTTGAGGCCGTCTATGAGCTGAGAGTAATGTTTACCGCTGAAATTGGGGGGAATAGAGGATTTGTTGCCAACAATAGCAACTATTTGGTAGCCAGAGGTTGGTGTGTGTGCGAGCAATAATGCAAGCTTTTTAGTGGCGGCAGTGCTACCAATGAGCATAACATTTGTAACACCGAAGCCCGTTTTAAACATTTGCCTACGAAAGACTTTTAAAAAAGTTCTGCCGAGCAGCAGAAGCAAAAAACTGGCCGCTAAGCCGTATAAAGCAACACTTCTGGTAGGAAATACAGCGGTTTGAGTGGTGAATTCATAACCTATTACCAGTAGTACGCCAATCAGTGAACCGGCAAAAAGTCTAGCAGTCTCTGAATACCGGTTGTCAAAGACGTGTTTGTTGTAGAGCCCAAGCATGCCGAAAATAATTAGCCACAGAGGAATTAGCAAAAGGAATGCTTGTAGATATTCAGTTGCGGGAACTTCGGCAAATGGTCTACCCCCAGAATAGGTTACGCGGGACACGTAAGCCAAAACAAAAGCCAAAAGAATAGCGATGAAGTCGCTAACGATCAAAAACAAGCTGTATAGTAGTGTGATATTTCCTGTCACTGCAGTGAATTATACCTATAACTCCAGTATCTTGCTAGCCTGTCAAGACAGGCGAATTTATTGAATAACATGTGTAGAATTAGACGCAGATGAATAAAGAAACGCAAAAACAAATAGTTAGACTGCTTTCGCAGCTATTTATCCTTATTGTTGCCTACATTCCCTTCCATGGACTTGTGAGTACTTGGACGTACAGCAATTTCGGCTACGAATTGTTTTTCAAATCTTGGAAGGAAATACTGCTAGCATTAATGCTTCTTGCGGCCGCAGTAGTAGCGCTTAGTAACAAAGAAATATTAAAAATTCTCTGGGGTAGGTTAATTAACAAACTTATTGCAGGTTACGTAGTGCTTCATTTGGTTATGGCGCTATATACGGAGCAAACCCTGGAGGCACTTTTGCATAGCTTAGCGATTAATCTACGCTTCCTAGCTTTCTTTTTGATTGCACAGGTGCTGGTGGAGTCGGTGAGAGCGAAAGAACTTCGGGCAAGGGTCAAAAAAACACTACTGGTAGTAGCCACGGTAGTTTCAACCATAGTTTTGATTCAAATGTTTTTACCGAAAGAGTTTTTAGAATGGTTCGGATACAGCAAAGAAACAATCCCGCCGTATTTTACGATAGATCGTAACTTAGACTTTATTCGTTATGCCGCGACTACACGTGGGCCGAATGTACTGGGTGCTTATTTAATTCTACCGATAACCATGGTTACGGCGTTGTTTTTCAAGAAATACAACTGGAAAAAAGTTCTTCAAGTTGCAGTAATGTTCGGGGCGATGTTCTTGACGTTTTCAAGAAGCGCCTGGCTTGGGTTAATAGCCTCTGTCGGGACGTTTAAACTTTTCTTTGCACCCGAGAAAGTGCAAAAGATTACTAGGCGCGCGTTACCGGCACTGTTAGTTCTCGTCGTAATTTTTGTGGCAGTCTTTGCGACAACCGACGTCATCCAAAATACCGTGTTCCACCAAGATCCAGGTGAAGGCGGACTGGTGGATTCAACTAGAGAACACTTGAATGCAACGAAAGAAGGAGTAAAAGATGTTTTGGAGAATCCACTTGGCTCGGGACCGGGCACTGCTGGACCGGCGTCGTTTAGGAATGACGAGCCACCCAAGGTAAGCGAAAACTATTTTGTCCAAGTAGGGCAAGAAGTCGGAATACTCGGTTTAGCGCTGTTTGTATGGATAAATGTGTTGCTCGGAAAGATGTTGCTGGACAAACGGAATGAAGACCTTATGAAACTAGTTTTGTTTGCAACTTTGATTGGACTAACTATGGTTTCGATGTTTCTTCATGGTTGGGCGGACGAGGAAGTGGCTCTTACGTTTTGGGGGGTAGCTGGGTTGTACGTAAGCAGTAGTAATAAAGGTGTTAGCAAGAAAGTCTCGCGGTGGTTGTTGCTGGGAGTTATAGCTGCAATTATGGTAGTAACAGTAAGTTTGTTCGTGCAAGAAAAGAGCCCAGAGCCTAACACAGTAACTATTTCACCAACCGAAGAAATTCAAACAGCAAGGTTTATCGTTCTGGGCGATTCTGGTTCTGGAAGTGACGAACAACTGCAGATCGCGAAATTAATAGACCAAGAAAAGTTTGACGGAGTTCTTCACACAGGAGACGTTGCATACAACAAAGGCAAGGAGTCGGAGCTAATAAAGAATTTTGAGAATGTTTATTCTCTAAGAATTCGTCAAAATTTCTGGCCGTCGCCCGGAAATCATGATTACGCTACTGATTCACTAGCCCCGTACTTAAAGTATTTTGAACTGCCCGAAAACGCACTTAACCCGGGCGAGACCGAAAGATACTATTCTGTAGATATCAAAGGCGTTCATTTAATTGCGCTCGACACTAACGAGCCGTTAACCCGTATTTCCGATGAAGTAGAGGACGACATGGCGGACTGGTTAACAGATGACCTGAGCAACCATTCAAGTAGTGACAAAATTATTGTTTTTTTCCACCACCCACCATTTAACACAGGAGGACATGAACCCGATCTTGAAGTAAGGACAAAGCTAGTCCCGATATTTGAAGAATATGGAGTTGATTTGGTACTTTCTGGTCACGACCATAGCTACCAAAGGACGTGCAAATTAGTGATGCTTGGCGGTGAGCCCACGTGTAGCGAAGAAGGAATTCCATATGTAATATCTGGCGGTGGAGGCAAAGCGCTTTATGAGATACAAGCCCAGCAGCCAGAGTATTTTGAATTTGCAAAGTCAACATTTAACTATGTGCGACTTACAGTCAATAAAAACATCCTCCTCGAGGCAGTAGACTTAGATGGCGAGGTTATAGACTCGGTTGTTTATTTAGATAAATAGACTCAATTTAGGCAAGCGAAATAATCAGATTTAAATATGATTTAAATCTGATGTCGAAGATGGCTGAAAGTCCGCGCGAGGTTTGAGGTAGAATAGAGCTAGAAGCTAGAGTATCGTATAAAAAGAAAGAAACGGGAAGACATGGGCGAGAAAACAAGGCCAACGAAAAAACAGCGAGAGATGTTGGTGTTTATCGAGAACTTTATTTCCGGGCATGGGTACGGACCCAGCTACAGGGAAATTCAGAAAGGTTTGGGGTACAAATCGGTTTCGACTGTGGCTATTCACGTAGACAATCTGATAATACGTGGCCAATTAGTGAAGCGTGATAAATCTGCAAGGTCGCTAGAAGTAGTAGAAGGAGCAGACAGTGGGCCAAAGTCGACAAAGGTTAAGAAAACAGACGAAAAGTGGCTAATAGACCAAATAACCAGTCGTTTCAAAGTACTCGAGGGAAACAAAAACCCAAATTCGGAGAAAGTTGACGAGCTGTATGTACTTGTGGGTGCTCTGAAAGTACTTGGTTTTGATGAAGTCGCATGGTCTTTTGCAGCTCGCCTTGGCAAACTGAAACAGTAGAAACAGATTGACCGTTGAAGAACCACCTCATATAATCTGATGCGTACTATGGGAAACCAGAAGTAAGCACCTTTCTTTATATTCCTGGGTAGCTCAATGGTAGAGCATCTGACTGTTAATCAGAGGGTTGCCGGTTCGAGCCCGGCCCCAGGAGCCATGAAAAATCCGCAGTCTTTTGACTGTGGCTTTTTCATTATTCCCGGGTTGGGCGAGAACCGATAGCGAGCGTAGCGAGTGGGGTTCGAAGATGAGGAAGCCCGC
>SDBT01000110.1_pt1 | contig 103195 bp, 91 predicted proteins | sample 2277101 | NCBI WGS metagenome assembly SDBT01 (sample SAMN10404973, study PRJNA504765) | marine sediment metagenome | isolation source: marine sediment core GS10_PC15, 103 cmbsf | place: Arctic Ocean: Southern Knipovich Ridge | collected 2010
TTTTGTATGACTCTGGATACTTTTGTTGAAAACTATGAGCATCAAGATAATTTCTCATTGTTGTTTCAACTCTCTCAATAGGTTCTCCTATACGCTTTTTTAAAAACTCATAATATTTGAATCCCAAAGGAGTTACATCGAAATTGGGTGCGTCGTTAGCGCCATATCCAAGAGCCAGAAATCCCTCCCGAGCGAGGGTTTCGATATCACCAAAATATATTTGATTTTTATCTTCAGGAATGGAAGGGTGCACAAGGCTGTCCCCACCGAATGACTGAGCCACAAAAAATGTAACCCTTTTATCAACAGGTGTATTACGAGCTGCCTCAACGATTTTAATTAAAAGTTCCTCTTGAACCGGTTCAAGCAAAACTCTATCAACGGTGTTATCGACAGAGAAATTAGGGTCCACATAGATATTTAACTCAGCATTAATTTTAGAAATGACTTGGTTCCGGGAAGCCCCCAAGGAATTATCAATTTCTTTCTGAAAAGTGCTCAGTCTCATAGTATTCAGTTTTCCCTGAATACTATGAGTAAGCCTATCAAGTTCAAAGCTAATAAGCTTTTTGATTTCCTTTCTAATTTCATCTGCATCGTCAATCGACAAAACAATCTTTCGCTTTTCAAAGAGCTGCTGGATAGAATTCCATGCGATATTCGCTCTTGTCACAAGTTCGTCTGCGTATAATCTACTGATTTCATTGCCAGTTATACTTGATGCAAGCATGTTTCTTGCAGCTAAGTTATTTAATGTTTTCGTCAGATTCTGTTGTAATATATTCTCTCGCTCCGGCCTATATGCATGAAAGAAGCCTCTTATTTGTTCTAATATATCTGTTTCTAGCATGAGCCAACCTACCACACCGACAAAAAATAATTTTTACTGTATCTTTTATTATCTATTAACTGAGTAAAGCATAACGCTGCTATTCAGCGGGCGCGGCTTTTTGCGATCCGCTGAAATAGCTTGTTAACACTTCAATTTGTTCCATTTTTCAATAAATTCTTTGTGAAACAATTTCAAAAAAGTATCATCACCCTCATAAATGCTTGATAGAAAGCTCATCAAAATCATGTTCCCGCTTAATACTTCGTCCCAATTAATTTCATCATAGTTCATGTGATCAAAATCTGGATTTGTTGGAACCTCAATTTCCTTTATCCACCATGTATCAACCTTTCTAATAATTTCTATCGTCTTGTCTAAAAGATGTTTATCAACTTCGTAATTGGCAGAACCCAAGAATTTCGGCAGTTCGTGAGCAATAGAATTTCGGTGTTTTCTTATTTTTGGAATTGCATCCAAATCTGCCTTGCCTATTGCTTTATTTTCAAAGAACCAGAGACAACATGAATGGAACTCATCTTTTGGATATAATGAACGAACTTCCTTTTTATAGCTTTCACTTTGAATTGTTTCTATTTCACCTGTCTTTTCATTGAATTTCCATTCACTTGCGAAAAAGCCTGTTAAATGATCAATGATACTGGTTTTCAACAGTTCGTATGCGGACAAATATATCGATGCACGAATCAAACTGTCTTTCAGTTTTTTTGGATTAACGAATTTTTCCCAGCTATCAAATGTGTCTTTTGCCATTTTTATAGGGGGTTAACGCCGCTAATCAGGCGCGCGGGTTTTTGCGTCGGCTGAATTAGCCTGGTTAGCTGAAGGTGCTGATTTATCAGTTGATAATTGATTTAAGCCTTCTTTTAAGTTGATCTATAAAATGTTTAACTCCATTTTCCCAAATAATGTAAAATTTATCATTCAACAGTGGAAGTTCCTTGAAAATCTCTTTTCGTTCTTCTTCTGTACCAGACAACAAAGGAAGCACCTTAACTGCGCCGTTGGTCACCTCTGTGCTAAGCGCTGAATCTAATTCGCGTCGCGGCCAACGTTTACTAATGAAGTTTTTTGTCAATACGACAATTACAAACCTAGATATACCCAAACCCTGATTAATCTTCTGAGTAAGACTGTCCCCCCAGTTTATTTCAGCCTGGGCGTACCAATAAGAAATACGTTCTTTTTCCAAGGTAGAAACTAGTGGTTCGACTATCTTTTTTTTATCTTCACCCGCGTGACAAATAAAAACGTCTCTTTTTTTGGAAGAAGATATTTCCATCTCAGCCTCTTTTTTTTCATCTTCTTTGGGTTCATCATCGTCGATGATGCCCTTTAAAAAGGCCCCAAAACTACCTTCATCATAGTTGGTTTCATATATTTCTTCCATCAGTTCAGGAAACTGCCTCAGCTCACGTCCCCAAGCTTCTGGTTTCTGCAAATTATTTCGCAGAGATTGCATCCTCTGATCAGTGATCCGATTTTTTAAAAAATCAATGATTGATTCGGTTCGTATTTTCCATTCATTTCCTATTTTGAATCCATCGAGCTCGCCAGATTCAAGTATCGTTTCAACTGTCTTTACATCTGTGCGCAATAACGAAGCGACCTCCTCAGCGGTAGCCAAAATCTGGTCGCTTGTTTCTGATTCATTTAAAACTGAGTTAATTCTTTCAAATTGTCCCTGAATCTTTTCAAGATTATCCACCATCGTTCGGTGATACTCCTGCCGATCCCATTTGGTTTTTGCAGCACCTTCGCGAGCCCTATTGAGTAGACTTTGGATAATCGCCTTTAGAAAACGGCTGTTTAGGGGATCACTTATTTCACTTATTAGATCACGGGCAAGTCTCATGTAAGCTGGCTTACCACCGTCAAAATCAAGATCGATGTCATAAAGATCGCAGAGTTCTACTAACTCGTTGTCTTCATAATATCCTTTTATTGAATCAGCGAGTATTGGGACCAAATCTAAATCCATATTCCCTTTCCTGGTCTCTGAAATCATCTAACGAGTCTGTAGAAAAAGTCCAATTGAAACTGGGCACCCATTTCTGGATGCTGTTCGTGGCAATTCAGTACTATTTTTTTTCAGGGAGAGGTGTTTTTTCTCTTGACTAGCCCTTTAATGGGTGACCCCTTTACTTTTTACCCCCGAAAAAGCCATTATAGGGCAATAAATGGCCCGTTTTGCAGGTTGATTCAACATGTCTTCAGCCACTTAGCGTGGTCCGACCCCAAAGCCTCTGAGTGTTGAGGTGTGCTGAACAACGCTTTTGTCTTTTATAAATTAGATAGCTAAGGCTAAGGCATCTTGCCTGAATATATGAAATCTGTACTACATTCCTTACACTCAAACGTAAAACGATCTACTTCTCGCATTGGCTGGCCTGATCCAGTAACTCTGCCGCCTCCCATCCAAACAACATTTTTACTGCCACATTTTGGACATATCTTATTGCTTGTCGTTCTTATTTTGTTGTCAATTGGCGGCTTCATTGTATCATCTGCTGATTTTCTTCCCAGCATTTCTCATTATTTGAAGTATGTTAACACTTTCATCTAAAAGCTCTAATGAGGCTTGCATGGTTTGTTTACCCTCACCAATTAGATTTAAAGCTGCTTTATTTCTTATTTTCGAATAAGATCGTTTTAATCTTTCAAGCCGAAGATTAATTAAGTTCTTTTGAGTTCTTATTGATTTAGTCACGATATCATAATATGCTTCTGCATAATCTTCTTTTACATAAGGAAAGGTTTCAATAAGTTTGATAGCATAATCCAGTTCAGTATGTAATGTATAGTAATCAGTATTTGTCATTATCGTATACCAATTTCCTGTTTCCTGCATAATTGGTTTCAATTTTACACTTAACACAAACAAATAGCCTGATTCTTGAGATAACTTTTTTAGATTTGATTCTAAAAGTTCTTCGGCTGGAGATAGATCGTTTTGTGAAAGAGATACTTGTGGAGCAAAGATGATAAATATCAATAAAAGTATTTTTGACATTCTTCTCATATTGGTTGCCCCCCTTTTGTGGAAACCACATAACTTACTCTTCAGCGGGCGCGGTTTTTTGCGCTCCGCTGGAAGAGATTGTTATACTCTTTTCTGATATCTATTTTCTAAAACTTTTGAATAATGAATAAAAAACCATAGCTATTCCAAACAAGCCAATTGAGATGGAAACAAATTGCATTGGGTTTTCCTTGAAAATGATTAGTATATCTTTTCCTACTAAGCCATAGCTAAGCCCAAAAACGGCAAGAACTAAACCATAAATAAAATAAATCCTTTCCTTCAACGTAAGCATACTAATTCTACTCTCATATTTATTACTAGCAAAAGGACTTATTCTTGAAAGATATAATTCTTCATCAAATCTCATTTTTCCAGAAAGTCTATTCCATATTTTTTTTAGGGCATATTTATACAAAGATTTGGATATATCGTCCCAAAAGGATGGTTTGCCAAAACTCTTCATCACATCCATATCGAAAGGAATTTTACCTAAGTAATCTACCCCAATTTTATCAATTTTATCTAAATCCTCCGAAGTCTCAATATCACGAGCCTTGTTGATTAATCTAAACAGTACATTGTCGCTGTCACCCTTTAACTGCCCGATTAGATTGTTCGCCGTAATATCCGATATGTCGTCGTCTTCTTGAACACAGATCGAAATATCACTTAAAGAGTGCGTTGCCGATATAAAATTGTCGTATCCAGATCTGCTGTCTAAAAAAACATATCTAAATGTATGACGTGGGATTTTATCAAATATTAATTTTAGGAGAGAACGATAGTCCTCTATTGATTCAGGTAGTTGCTTTTTTAAAGAAAGTTGCGAATCAATTCGTGGAACAGAAGGACAAATATGAAATGATCTATACTGATATGCTGCGATTTGTTTGGAGCTTAAGACGCTTTCGTTACTCCTATTTTTTATAACATCATAAATGCTAAGTTCGTTATCTTTGGTTAAATTCACAGCGCCCTCTCTATGAAAAAATAACAATGAAGTCAGGCCTCTTACGAATATGTCAAGGTCAATTACTAAAACTGGGATATTCTTATTGCCAAGTTCTTCAGCTAATACAGCAGCCAGTAATGTCTTTCCAGTTCCACCTTTCCCACTGATAATGTTTATAATTTTAAAGTCATTATTTGACATTTTTTCTCTCCTTGAAGAAGGCCGTTACAGCTATGAATACAAGTAATTGCACAAACACTGCTATCATAAGGGTATTGCAAAAAACATCCAAAAATATCAAAAAATCAAAATTGTATGTTTTGTGTTTATTGAAATAAAATGGACTATTGAAAACTACTAACCAAAAGCCACCAATACCCAATTTAGAGTAAAATTTATTTAGATACGAATTACCTTTTTGGGTCCTTTTTAAATATGTGGTAATAAGAAACACCCAGAGTTGGCCACTAAAAAAAGAGCAAAAACAAAATAACATTGCATTAGGAGTTTTCATTAAATATTCAAGTGCTCGCTTTTTTAGCTCTGGGTCCATAAAAACCATCCTCCAATTGTATTCTGTGTATAACGCAGAATTAACCGGCGCGAGTTTACGAGCGTCGGGTTGAATGACAGGTTATACGCCATCCGGAGAAGACTCTTGCTGTTGTAACAAATCAAATACTTGCCCAAAAACGTATTTATTGTCCTTAACGGTTTCTCCATTCAAACGTGCAAGAGTATCAAGAAAAAATCTTGCAAATGAGTTTTTGGACCAACTTATACATACATAGAATTTATCATCCATCCAATGACAGCCATATCCTTTACTAACGTGCCAGCGATTATCCCATGCAAAAAACGTGGCTTCGCCACGATCCTCTGCTATGACTACGTTACCTTCTTCATTAAGATAAATGTTTGCTTTGTCAGTATCTATTGCAACCGGATGATCTTCGTTTATATTATTTTTTTCGATACCTTCTGGAGGCGGAATGACAGAAATTATCCCGCTAATATCAGGATGCTGGCTACAATGTAAGATCATTCCTCCGATAAATCCATGTACAGGAGGATCTGGTACTAACTTGGAGAGTATACTGTTCTTTCCAGCATGTTTTTCGGGAAGTTCAAAGAAAATTGCTGCCGTATTGAAAGGTGTTTTAAAATGTTTGTAAAATTGGCTCAGTGTGGATAGTTTTTTAATTGCCTCTTTTGCATGGCTTGGGGTAAGTGTAGCCTTTACTTCAAATACTGCTCTTACATACTGGGCTGGAATAGCCCTTCTTTTTCCACTTTCAGTTGAGTCTTCTGTGCCATCAATCCAAAGTACTGGGGCCTCAAGAGCGTCATAGATGATTACATCGAAGTGAGAGAGTCGATATTTATGCGTCATCAAATCAGGGATTACGTATCCTGACGTAACACTAAATTTCTTTGGTAGCGTTTTTGACAGCCAGGCTCTCAATTTGGCTTCTGCTGCAACCCCATGTTCAGTGCGAACAGGCCTATTCAGGTTTCGGGCTTTAGAATCAAAATAGGCGTCGAGAAGCTCACGTCGATTTTGGTTGAACTCACTCCATCCGAAAAATCCGTAGCTATTTTGTTTTGTTTCCATTGATTACTCGCGTATAACGTAGAAGTCACCTGTCGGTGTGAAGCGCAGCGAAACACCGATCAGGTGAACTGACAGGTTCGATGGTTACCCCTTCACCGGATGTTGTTGCCAAAATTCCTTCTCTTTTTCCAATAAATTATTAAAGTTCTCAACTAACCATTGTTTTACATTTTGAGCTTCTTTTGCTGTTTGCATATAAGAATCAAAATAAGCTTTATCAACTTTATCAATTTTCTCGCGATAAAAATAAGATGCCATAGCTGTGAGCCAGAACCACATTTCCAGTATCTTTATGCAATAGTCGCAGACCATCAATAAATTCGGGTGGCCAATCACACCAAGGACATATTGGTTCCCTTCACCCAAGAAGCGAGATGGTATTATACGATAGAGTACGATAGAGGGGTCAGGTCTTCATTCTTCACGTTATTCCTGCTCAACTCTGTCAAGAATGAAGACCTTACCCCGATGTTCCATGTCAAGAATGAAGACCTTACCCCGATGTTCCATGTTCTTATTACCAACAAGTACACTGTGCCCGCAATAGTCATATTTGTTAAGCCTGGAAATATCAGAGACAACCTTGGCCCTTAAGGGGTTCAAATGGATGTAGCGAACCAGTTCTTTCAGATAAATATCCTCCTGGCAGATAATGGATTTGTATCGGTTTTGGAAAAGCTGGCCGTGCCTCTTGTGTCTGCGGTTAAAACTCACTGCATATCCTGTAAGCAGCCTCCTCATCAGAGTTGATAGCCCGACGTCTCCGGTTCGAAACAGAAAATGAGCATGGTTTGACATCAATACCCATGCATAGCAGGCGGTGTTGGTTTCAACGACCAGCTTGCTGAGCCGTTCAACAAAATTGTTCCGGTCCTTATTGTCTCTGAATATCTTTCTGCGTTCTATTCCCCGTATGATCACGTGGTGCACTACGCCCGGGGCATCCAATCTGGCTGATCGCGGCATGAAAAAGCCTATATCATCAATATGCTAAGACGTCAAACCAATTTACAAATGGATGTCCCCAGTCTTATGTCGATGGGGTTCGCTTCAATTAAGACTATGGCGAGTCCAGTCGAATTGTCTCGTATTTTTTCCGCAGTAAACTTATGAAATTCTCCCCCTTGGCTATGGGGTCAAGGTCGCGCTGAGTCACCACAACAATAACCATCCCACGGTCCTGAAAAACCTTGAGTTGTTCTCGTTCTGCGTATTTTGTCTTGCCTTCTCCGGATATTCCACTCTTTGAGAACAGTATCCCGAATCGTGACTTAATGGAATCGAGAACACGACAGAATTTGGCAAATGACGTATAATCCGCTGGCTTTTGCCAATCTTTGCATTCGCACACAAAATAGCGTCCAAATTCAGAACGAAAATCAACCTCAAACCCCTGCATTGAACAAACTATGTCATAATCGGTGGAATGGCTTATCTGTCTTCGTTCTAATCTGCAACCAGGCATGCAAGAGAGAACATACTCTGCAAGGTGTTCCAGAATTTGTCCTGTTGGCTCCCCCAATTGATGGATAAGGTGTCGCACGTAACGAGTATTTGCTGAATAGACTCCGGCTTCCTGAGGTGATGGAATCTCAGTCATCCACTTCTTGTCGAGGCGCTGAAGTATCCACTCAGGGAACATAGCATCCTCACTGTTACTTTCCCGCAACTTATGTATTTCCCGAGCATATCTCCTTAATTCTTTATCAGGGAGTCCTAGACCCCAAACCGCACGGAAATAAACACCAGACCCTTGGGACACCTTGCCTTTCGTGCCGATACAATCTTCACAATGAGCAAGCATCAAGTATCGCTTGGCAAGGACAGGAAAGCCCAGCCGGATGTAGCACTCAGCGATCCAAACGAGAGGGGTTGCCTTCTGAAGCCATTTACCACTCCTTTCCTGTGCAGCCAGAAATTGGTCATAAAGAGCATAATATATAGAAAGGGCTTCATGGTATCGTCCCTGGTTCCTATAGTAGTTTCCAATTATTTCCCAACATCTAATAGCCTCCGTGTCTGATGCAAATTTCTCGGCTGGAAAGATCTTGGGCAGTTTCTTTTCAAATTTTGCTGCACCTGCACGATCGAGTAGCCAGGGCCACACATTCTTGGAAAGTCTCTTTTCACACAATGGCCAAGACGTTGGATCAACAAATGGATTTCTGCCTCCAAATTGCTTTATGGCTAGTTCTCTTATTTTGTCGATTCCCATATCTCTAAACCTTCAATATATGTGGATAGGCTGGCCTCATAACCAACATAACCTGCGATTGGGCGGTGCGACAGCACCGGGGCCCCGATCGTCAGTGTTCATTTTATTGTTATGTGGATTCTAATTCCTTTAGAGTTTTTCCGTCTTGTGTTTTCCAAGCAATTAATCCATTTGCACTACCACCATGAATTACTGCAGCCGCTGCACTTGGGCTGGAAAACTCAGCATCCTTCTCAAAAATTAAGTGATTTCCTTGTTGAACAAGGTGGTTTTCTTCTATAAGATTATTTCTCTGAGCAAGTACACCAGGATAATTTTTGGCAGATGCTCGTTCATTCATTACGGCTTGGGAACCAGAGAGTACAACAATGCCATTTGGTGTTAAATATCCTGTTGCCGACAAATTTTTTATTTTGCACGTTAATAATTCCCGTTTGGTTTCTAATTCCTCTTTTGACACAGTAGGAACAAATACCTCGACACCTAAAGCAGGTAAAACTTGTTGCATTTTTTCGAGGAATACTTCCATATCTTCTATATCAGATTCTGGTAATTTGGCTCCACTCCCTTGACTATTCAAAAGAACTGCTCTTTCTGCCTTTTTTGCTATGTCAATTAAACGTCCTTCTAAAAAGCGAATATGAGCTTTTGTTAGATTTTCATCTTTGCTTATGAAGAAAACAATATGATTCCAAAAATCTTTACCAAGATGTCCTTTAATCCTATCGCGGATTGATTCAGCTTCACCAATATATACGGCTGATTTGTTTGTTTCGGGATTTATTCCTGTCAGAAAATATACACCCGAACTTTCCGATTCTTCTCTTTCTAAAATCTTGTCAATTTCACTTCTTGGTCCTGCGACAGCTTTGCCAGTCCAATTGGAAAGCTCTGCCGTCCGTAATCTTTTAGGATCACCAAAGACCAAGAATATTTTGAGTGTTACACTTGGCATAAATTTTACTTAATCCGAATTTTCTTTTTTGGTGAATTTAGGCCATTTATTGTAACCTATAGTTGGGTCATTTGATCTATATTGCCTGATGAAATCGGGCTCTTTTTTATTTACTTCGTTTTCATCTTCCGATTCGAAAAGGATTTCTTTTCTAACTGTAAAGTCCTTTCTTTGTTCCTGTGTGAAATCCCTCTCAATCAGCTTACTGTCAGGACTGCCAAAGTAGTCGATGGTATCAGTTAGATCTTTACCTATGTAAATCTTCCCGTTTGGGTATGTAATCTTGTATATGACCTTCATTTTACTCATAACGCTGCTAATCAGCCGCGCGGCTTTTTGCGTCGGCTGCATTAGCCTTGTTAGCCCAAAATGTTCGGGAATTTTATTTTATTTCAATCAACCGCTTCATCGGCTCATTATCTTTGTTTGGTAACGCCCCTAATTTAGATGATAAGGACAAAAAAGTATGTATATATGCCACGTTAGCGGTCTTCAAAGATAGCGAATCACTGACTTCACCAGCATGAACGTATTGGCCCCTCGCCCGATATAATTCTCTAACTGCTGATTTAAGTTTTCGGTTTCCTTTAATCCCCCTTAGTAGAATCGACACTCTATCATTAATTTTTTCTGAAACTCCGATCGAATAATTATCTGTTAGCAATATTTCAAAGGCAATTGCCAAATATACAGCACTCTCACCCTTGTCATCAGTAATTCTGTGTGATTTTCGGTAGAATTCGAGCGATCTAAAAAATTTCCTATATACCCTGCTTTTTACATTATTCTTTGGTTTTCCAATTGAATACCTGAGATAATTTTTGCCAACTTGATCAAGAGCATTTATAAGCTCTTCAGACCAAGGTATTCTTCTTCGCCAAAATTTTGGATCTATATTCACAGGAACAGATGATAATTCAGCTAAAGTTGCGCTTTTTGAGTTCATTGGAATACAGTCACCCGATAGTTTTCTTGAGTTCGGTTTAGGAAAAAATAATATATAATGATGGATGTCTAATGTTTCCCAGTTATTTACTCGTGAGGTATTAAAGAGTTCCCCTTCTTTGCTTGATTCAAAGGTTTGAAATGCATTAAGCATTAAAAGTAAGGTTGTTGCTATCTTAAGTTTATATATCAGGAAAAATTGGTTCTCGTAGTAACCACCAGGAAAGGAATGCACTCTTAAAACCATAAGAGGATTTTTTTCCAACCATCTTGTGGGACGACTGCGTATCCAGTGTTCTATTAAATCGATGGGAATCGATTTTTTTATTCCAAGAATTGAGGCGGAGTCCTCTAAAAAGGAAATGGTTTTTTTGAAAGAGTTAGTTTGAGGGGCAACTATCAAACCATACCCAGGCACTTGGAATTGAACTCTTGCTGAACTATATGCATGCAATAGGCCCGCTGCTATTACACCAAAAGAATGGAGAGGATACACTACAAAACCTGGCCTCAAAACTTCAGAATCCCTTACTATTTCTAAAGCATGCAGGATAGGATTAGCTTTATCTGTATGGGCAAATGCTGAAAAAAGCAGCTGGTCGATCACAGAAATACCTAAAAAAAATTCTTTAGCCCAAAGCTCATTGGAAAGCCTGCTCCTTACTTGGAATAAATGGTGTTCACATGCTTTAAGTGTCCCTTCATCTTCGTCTGTTTTTGTTGTGTATTCCTCATCCCTAAGGATAAAATCCTCAATATCTTTATATTTTGATATAGTTGACCGATTCTGAATAAGGTATTCAACTGAATTTTTGATTCTCGTTGATAAGAGCTTGTCAGTGATTTTTTTTGGAGGGGGCAGACGCATACAATGTTCTTTGTTAATTTAGAGATTTCTGCTTAGTGAATTTAAGCATATATGTTTTAAAATTAGGTAAACGCATGGTTAGCCCGCTTTAGGCTGCTTAGGCTGTGGCACTTGTGCAAGATCGGCCTGAAGCTTGTCGATCTCTCTCAAAAGAGGGCGTAATTCCGCATCAGTTGGCACAGAGACGCCGTGAACCGCTGCATTACGTGATTTCGCAACCTTGTCAACTCTGGAGCGAAATGCTCCATCTAGAATTCGCTTCGATACGAGCCCATCGATTATGTTGAGCACCGGACTAAACTCGTGCTTCGATTTTGGCAAATACCAACTTGCCAGCCGCCGCAACACCTGCTCGAATGCGCCCCACTTCAAGACAAGGAGGCCCAAGGAAGAATGTGGCGGCGATGTTCCCGGCTCATCAACAGAAATATCGAGTAAGTTGCGCAGGAGGACTCTTGCAATTTGGATGTAGCTATCAACGTGCACTGGATCAACAGTGACACCATTGCCATCGTGGTACAGCGTATTCCGGAGGCGGTGATACCCTTCAAGGTCGCCAAGACTGACATCATCAAGTCGATTGGAGCCAAATTCTTCCAGCAAGTCAAGAAGATCAGGGAAAACTTTACCGTTTTCTTCCAGGCGTCGGCGAGATGGGCCATCGCTTCCGCGAACGCGTTTTGGAAGCCCTAAAAAGGTGCGGATGGCGAGCTCTACAGCGTTGTCGGCACTGATCATCGCGATCCGGCAGTCAAACGCGGTATCCTGCGCCAAGTGGCCGACAGCATGCTCAAGCAGTTCCTTTGGTCCGGATGTCCAAGGTCGAACCTTCATCGCTTCCTCGTCGGGCTAACGTTTTCGGATAACCAGCGGGCCAGATGCCTTTCAGGTCAGCACAGCACTTTACGTAAAACCGCATAGTTTTTCCCGTCTAGTTCATCGGTTTGTTCGACTTTTCTGTTCAATCAATCAGATAAACAGCACTTGTGTCAAACGCCTCCTCTGGAGTGCCATGCCAGGACCCGTTATTGAAGAAACATGGCTCGTACTTCTCGTGGCTGTACGTGTAAAACGCCATAGACCAACGATTTTCATCACCGAAATAGCGCAGACGGCATAAATGCGTAGGAGTGTTTCTGAGTCGTTCAATATGTTCTTCCCGGGATTCGCCAAATAACTTGGGGTCATAGTCCTCCTAAACATAGGGTTCGGTGTAAGCATCAACATAGCAAAATTTACCTCGGAAGCGGACATCGATTCGATTATACTTCCCAGCATAGTTTTTCTCTGCGTGGTCTATGATTCTGCTCCTAATTCTTGCTTGAACTGCTTTCGGGATTGGCAGTCCCCCTGAATGCGGATCGTAAACCCACCTTCTTACCATGGCCCAACTTTCCTCTGTTGCGGTCGAACTTTATAGTAGAGTGCCTAAAAGCGACATTGTTTTGTTGCGTTATTGCGCCATAATCTAGAAAAAGTTGCGATTCTGCACCATAAAGTCCCCTGCTCAGGTTTTATGACGCAATTTGGCGATGTAAGCCCTTTCTCCTTTGGGGTCGGGCCAAGCTATCATATTCAAATATCTTGGTTAGTGTCCCAGAAATAGGTGTTTTCAGCGCCAATATCGTCGTTTTTGGGGCCAAAACCGTCGCGATAGGAAACTGCCGGCTCTGGAAGTTTTCCTGCACACGTTAGTTTGTAGCTCCGAGATCTATTTGCTCACCGCCCACTCCCCCTCGACTTCGCTCAGGGTCGTTCGAGCCGCGGAGAACGCAGAGTTTTTATTTCTTTTCCCTTTCTGCTGAGAGGGCAGAAAGCAAAAACTAACGTCCCTCCGGGAGTCTTTTATAGCTGCAATATCTGCTGGTTACTCGCCAATGCTGTAAACGGATCTTTTCCGCCGCAGGCGTGAGCGGTTTGCCATTGTCCCGAAGAAATTGGGACAATGGCAAAGACTTTCCTCTTTGCGTCCTTTGGGAAAATTAGGGGACATCCATGACATTTGGACATTCTCCATTGATTTCTTGAACCCAGCTGATCCGTCAGGCTGAAATGTGAATATTTCATGGACGTCTCCAAAATTGCCTGAGTTGAACTGAACCGCCGAGCGGGACAGCTTGTATTTGGGTATGTAATATCCAGGCTCGCTTTTTTCAAGGATTTTTTGGAACACGTTGATGAGCGGCAGGAGTTACGATTATTTCTGTGGTGAGGAGAGGGGAGGGCGTCATGGAAGTGACTTCGGGGTCTGACCAAGCTATCCTATTAATATCTAAGGGTAAACACTATCGTTGCAGGGAGCAGCCGACAAGGCTGCAATCCAGCGGGTGAGAGTCCCGCCATGATAATTGTCCGATTCAGTCGTGTAGCGATACCACAGTTCCGGAAGGTAACTTCCAGTCCATTGCGTGGCGTAAACGTCCCGGCTGCCCGTAGGACGCAGTGCCTGCGCGGTAGGGGCAACGCCCTCTGACGTGCTGCGGTAGACATCACGCCGATGGGGGTAACGATTCCATCGGGCAAAGGGGCTCCGTCAAAGTCACATTGCGATGGTTGAGGCCCTTTTTGGTCTTTAGTGAAACGAGCGATGTGCCGAAATGACAACCAAAAGTCTTAGAAGGGGCTTACGAGATATGAAAACACAACCGGCGGGAACAGACGAAGAACTCGGACTCGCTCCGTGTGAACTCTGCGGGACTCTCTTTAAGCCAGGTTCGATCGTGGGAATGTTCCGGGGAGACGATGGTAATCTTATTGGTGGCGTGTGCCCTGAATGCCTGAATGCCGGCAAAGATGGCGTGAAAGATCGAATCAGAGACCAAATCAAATACCATGAAAGCGAACTGCAGCGATTGAAAGGGTTAGGAGTCTAGCACTTTTTACATTGTTGGGCAGTCAAAAGCCTGACACCTCCGACGGTCTGCAAATCAAATCCCCCCATCTTCATACTCAGACACTTGTACAAGAAAGTCTCTAATTAGTCTGAATTCCAACACATTATCTGTCCGCACTGTTGAGCCATCTTTCCTTTTGACCGGTACAAAGGGTGCAGTGGCACGGCATAGAAAATGGCATGAAAGCTGCACAAAAGCCAGGCAAGGTGCCGCGGGACAGACACAAAAGTGGCACAAAAGGGGCATCGGACATGAAAAGAGAGATCCTGACTGTTGAAGAAGCAGCCGCGTTTCTGCAAATAAGCAAAAGGTCTCTCTACAAACTTGTAAAGGAAGGCAAAATTCCAGGGAAAAAGATCCTGAACAAATGGAGATTTGAAAGGGAGAGTCTAAGGAGATGGGTGAGCGGGTGAACCGTCAACCCCAAGGGAGTCATCCAATGAGCTTGAGGCAGTCAGGTAAGGATCGGAAAACCGCATTGGGATGGGCGAAATTCGTCTTTCGGCAGGGACTTGGAAGAACGCTTTTCCTGTGGCTTTTTGTCGTTTCCATCATTCCCCTAACGATTGTCAGCATGGTCAGCTATCAGAATGCGCACATGAGCCTCAGGGCGGATGCGGAGAAGTCACTTAGGGCCATTTCAAAGATGAAGACCGAACAGATCCGTTCCAGCTTCTCCCGCATGTTGACCGATCTGAGACACCAGGCCGAGATGAAGACGAATGTGAAATTCCTGGAAGATCTCATAAGCGGGTCCAGGAAGAGCGGCAAGCGGCTTGGGGATTTCGTGAAGAGTCTGAAATGGACCGCAATTGTTGACGAGCACGGGGCACACTTGACGAATTACCGCAGAACTTACGGCTACCATGACATATTCCTCATGGATGCGAAAGGCAATATCCTGTTCAGCGTTACGACTGAAAACGATTTGGGAACCAACCTGCTCAGCGGCCAGCATTCAGACACGCGCTTTGCTGCTGCCTGCAACAAGGCGCTTGAAACAGGCAGGGTGACCTTTTCGGATTTCGAGCCCTACGCACCTTCTGACAATCAAGTGGCGGGTTTTCTCGTTTCTGTGATGGTCGGCGAAGACGGGGAAAAGATCGGGCTCATGGCCTTCCAGATTCAAATGGAGCAGATCGATCCCGTAATGCAGGAGAGTGCCGGCCTGGGAAGGACCGAGGAGACCTATCTGATCGGAACGGATTTGAAAATGAGATCTAATTCAGTCTTCTCCGAAGAAGAGACAATTCTGAAAAAACAGATAGATACCGAGCAGGCACGGCTCTGGCAAAAAGGACGCTCCCAAGGTCATGGTGAGTCAGATGAGACGGAGGAGCCGGCGTTTATCTATGACGGTCCTCATGGCAAGCGGGTCCTTGGCATGCATCGTGATATCCACATTGCCGGTGTACACTATGCGGTAGTTGCCGAGATTGAGGAAGCCGAGGCCTTTGCTGCCACCAACCGACTGCGAAATATTGTTGTTTCCCTGCTGATCGTGACCATCGCGGTTGTTCTGTTGGCAGCAACTGCCGTTGCTACACGCATAGTGCGTCCAATCTTGCAACTCTCAACCTGGGCACAGCAGGTTGCCACAGGGAGCCTCACCTACGAAGAAATCAGAACACCAGAGAATGAAATAGGGCAGATGAACAGAAGCTTCAGGGGCGTGGTGGACTCATTTCGTCAGATCACCGCAGTGTGTGAGTCCATAGCTTCCGGCGACTTTAGCAAGTCGGTTGAGATCCGGAGCAAAGATGACGTTCTTGGAAAAGCCATAGAACGAATGGGCCGACACTTGAAAGAATCAAATGAGGACGCCCAGAGGAAAATCAGCTATCTAAACAACATACCAACAGTAGTTCATGTCATAGACAGGGACTTCAATATCCAGTTTGTGAATCAGGAGTGCACGCGTTTGGCAGGCAAAACCGCAGACGAATGTATAGGCGAGAAATGTTACAGACTATTTAATACTAGTCACTGCAATACAGAAAAATGCCGGGCTGCCAAGGCAATGAAGTTAGATAAGACCATGACCGGAGATGCCACTGCCGGCTTCGCGGAGTTTGATACATTTCCAATGAGATACACCTGTGCACCGTTGAAAGATGAGACCGGGAACATGGTCGGCTCCATAGTGTACATGGTTGACATTACCGATGAACAGACCACGGTAGACATTGCCGAAAAGATCTCTCAGGGGGATTATTCCATCGAGGTTGCAAGACGTTCGGAGGAAGACCGACTGGCTGATGCCATCAACAAGATGACCAGAACGTTGCGCGACGTTAGCGAGGAAAACGAGGAACAAAACTGGTTCAAGGCCGGCCAGATGGAACTCAACGACCGCGTCCGCGGCGACCAGGACCTTTCCAGCATTGGCCGAAATATCATCACCTTTCTCGCTGAATATCTGAATGCCCAGATCGGCGCAGTCTATTTTGCCGGTGACAACAACCACCTTACACTGATGGGAAGTTATGCCTTCAAGAAGCGAAAAAATCTTTCAAATGAGTTCGAATTCGGCGAAGGCCTGGTCGGGCAGGCGGCCATGGAGAAGCAGAGCATTGTTCTGACTAGCGTGCCTGACGACTACATTGCGGTTGGCTCCGGCCTTGGCGAGGCTGTCCCTCGCAACATAGTGGTGCTGCCTTTTCTGCACAATGGGGAAGTTAAAGGAGTCATTGAGTTGGGCTCGTTGAATGAATTCTCCGACAGGGATCTGAATTTCCTGAATCAGGCTGCCGAAAGCATCGCAGTTGGCGTCCACTCAGCGCGGTCCCGCCAGCAAGTGGTAGAACTGCTCGGACGAAGCCAGACTCAGGCGAAAGAACTCCAGGTCAAGCAGGAGGAATTGACGCAAAGCAACAAGGAACTGGAAGAACAAGCCCAGGCGTTGAGGGCGTCTGAAGAGCATCTCCAGACCCAGCAAGAAGAACTGGAACAAGCCAACAGACAGCTTCAAAAAAATGCAACTGAGCTTGAAGAACAGACAGCGCTCCTTGAAATGCAGAAAGCAGAAATCGAGAAAAAGAACGTTGAACTGAAAAAGGCCCAAAGGATCGTCCAAGAAAAGGCAACAGACTTGGAAAAGGCCAGCAAATACAAGTCGGAGTTTCTGGCCAACATGTCTCATGAGCTCAGAACCCCCCTAAACGGCGTGCTGCTCCTGTCAAAGCTTCTTTCTGATAACAAGGAGGGCAACCTGACAGATAAAGAGCTGGAGTTTGCCCAGACCATTCACAGTGCCGGTTCTGATCTGCTGAGGCTGATCAATGATATTCTTGACCTCTCAAAGGTGGAAGCAGGAAAGATGGAGCTTCACATAGAGGATGTGGCCCTGAAAGACATTGCCAGCACCACGGAGAGAAATTTTGGAACAGTTGCCGATGAAAAGGGCCTCAGCCTAAGCACGGAGCTGACACACGGTTTGCCGGACCGCATCCGCACAGACCGACAAAGGGTGGGCCAAATCATCCAAAACCTCCTTTCCAATGCCTTCAAGTTCACACTCAAAGGCGGAAGAGTCTCCCTCAAAATAGGCCGCCCGGGCGAACAGATCAGTCTCTCAAAAAGTGGGTTAGATCCCAGCAAGGCCATTGCATTTTCAGTCTCTGATACAGGAAAAGGTATTCCAAAAGACAAACAGAGACTGATCTTTGAGGCCTTTCAGCAAGAAGACGGGACAACGAGCAGGAAATTTGGTGGGACTGGACTCGGGCTTTCCATTTCAAAAGAGCTGGTGAACCTTCTTGGTGGCGAAATCCAACTGGAAAGCGAAGAAGGCAAGGGTTCTACGTTCACTTTTTATCTTCCCCAAAAACTGACAGCCAGCATGAAGCAGAGGGCAAGAGACAATTCTTTTGACGCTATGCCACCTGCCCCACGCCCTACGCGGAAGGAAGCGACTGATGAGCAGCCAGACTCTGGCAGCGAGCAAGAGGCTATGGCGTATGTTGCCGATGATCGAAAAGAGATGACCCCAGGGGATAAATCCATCCTCATCATCGAAGACGACGCCAAGTTCGCAAAAATTCTCTGCGACCTGTCCCGGGAGAAAGGATTCAAGGTCCTCATTGCAGAGGACGGCGAAACTGGTCTTCATTTTGCGGATTATTACATGCCGAGTGCCATCATTCTGGATATCGGGCTGCCGGGCATAGACGGATGGGGTGTCATGTCGAGGCTAAAAGACAACCCTCAGACCAGACATGTTCCGGTTCATTTCATATCAGCATGTGACGACGGTCTCGATGCCATGAAGATGGGTGCCATCGGCTATCTTGCCAAGCCGGTCAGCATGGAAGGCCTTGACGCGGTCTATTCACGAATAGAACGGATGATTTCAAAACCCGTAAAAGAGCTTCTTGTGGTGGAAGACAATGTGTCGCAGCAAGAATTCATTGCCAAAATCATTGGCAACGGAGATGTTCGAATTACCACTGCATCGAACGCCGTCGAAGCCCATGATCTGTTATTGTCAGGAAAGTTTGATTGTATGATTCTCGACGTGGGACTCCCAGACATGTCGGGTGTAGATCTGCTGAACAGGATCAGAAGTGAAGACCCCCTGCTTCACATGCCGGTGATTATCTATACAGGCCGAGAACTTACAGAAGAGGAGAACGAAACACTCCATGAATATGCCCAAAGCATTATAATAAAGGGCGCACGATCCCCAGAAAGGCTCTTGGATGAGACCACACTGTTTCTGCATCGCGTTGAGGCCAACCTGCCTGAAGAAACAAGACAGATGCTGAGGATGGTCCACGACAAAGAATCAGTTCTGAATAATAAGAAGATACTTCTGGCAGATGATGACATGCGCAACGTGTTCGCTGTCACGCATATCCTTGAGGAAAAGGGGATGGAGGTGCTTGTGGGCAAGAACGGGAAAGAAGCCCTCGAACACATGACCAATAATTCTGATATTGATCTGGTATTGATGGACATTATGATGCCTGAAATGGACGGTTATGAAGCAATGCGAGAGATTAGGAAGGACGAAAACTTTAAAGATCTTCCTATTATTGCCCTTACGGCAAAGGCAATGAGGGGGGACAGGGCAAAATGTATAGAAGCTGGGGCGAATGATTACATAGCAAAACCGGTTGATCCTGACAAGCTGCTGTCAATGTTGAGGGTGTGGCTATATTGATTGAAAATTGAATAGTGAATGTTGAATATTGAGAACGAAAGAATTGAAATTCAGTCTCTTCTGCAGGCTGTGTATCTGAAATACGGCTATGATTTCAGAGACTATGCAAAGGCCTCTCTAAAGCGGCGGATTTTGCACCGGCTTTCACTGTCAGGGCTAAAGACGATCTCTGAGATGCAGCACATCCTCCTTTACGACAAAGAGTTCTTCGAGGCGCTGCTTCTGGACCTTTCCATAAACGTCACGGAGATGTTTCGAGACCCGTCATTTTACAAGGCCGTCAGAAAGGAGGTCGTCCCCGTATTGAGGGACCGGTCATTCGTAAAAGTGTGGCATGCCGGATGTGCCACCGGTGAAGAGGTCTATTCCATGGCAATCCTTTTCAAGGAGGAAGGTCTGTATGAAAAGACTCGAATATATGCAACTGATTTTAACGAGGAAGTGATCAAAAAGGCAAGAGAGGGCATATATCCCATTAATAGGCTGAAAGAATACACACACAATTACAAGGACGCGGGGGGGCTTGAGTCTTTCGCAGATTATTACACTGCCCGGTACGACCATGTCATTATGGACAAGTCTCTGAAGGAAAGCATTGTCTTTGCGGATCACAATCTGGTGACAGACGGCGTGTTTGCTGAAACAGACATGATTGTGTGCAGAAATGTACTCATATATTTCAGCAGAGACCTGCAGAATCGCATTTTCAAGCTCTTTCGAGACAGCCTCGTTGAAAACGGAATCCTCTGCCTCGGCCCAAAAGAGAGCATAAGATTTTCCGAGTACTCTGACCAATTTGAAAATGTGGCGATGGGTGAGAAGATATATAGGAAGAAGTGCCTAAAGTGAGCTAAAGTGCCTAAAATGCCTGAAGTCGAAATAAGGTTGATGGTCTCGTAAAAAGTCAATAAACAGCATGTACCGAACAAACAAGAAGTATGAGGCAATTGTCATTGGTGCTTCAAGGGGGGGGATGGAGGCACTGCATGCTGTTATTCGACACTTGCCGGAAAATTTTTCTCTTTCCATGGTCGTTGTGCAGCATTTGCATGCAGGCTCCGGCGACTTTCTGGCCGATTACCTGAATGGGGCGTGCAAATTGAACGTCAAACAGGCAGATGAAAAGGAAGGCATTGTTCCAGGTGTGATCTATGTTGCACCTGCTGATTATCACTTGCTGGCAGAAGAGGATAGAAGCTTCTCTCTAACAATTGACGCTCCTGTCAATTATTCAAGGCCGTCCATTGACGTATTGTTCGAATCGGCAGCCGATGTCTATGGGGCGCGTCTTGCGGGCGTAATCCTGACAGGGGCAAATGCCGATGGGAGCAACGGACTAAAGAGAATAAAGGAGTTAGGAGGTCTGGCCATTGCCCAGGATCCTGAAACAGCCGAAGCAGACGTTATGCCGAAGGCTGCAATAGCTGCAACTGAAGTGGATCATGTGCTGCCTATTGAGCAGATCGGGCCATTCTTAGCCAAGCTAGTGTCCATCCATAAATGAGGATGTTTGTTCAAGATCAAGGCATGCGAAAAAAATAACCACAGGCATATAGTTGATATTCCGAGGACTATTTTTTGAGCATAACGCAGAGATTGGGCAAAAAGACCATTTATGGATGGACACAAGTTAGGGTTAACGTGAGACTATGAACGATACAGAAAAGTTCGATGTCCTCCTCGTTGATGACAGACAGGAGAACCTCCTCGCACTGGAAGGACTGTTGGAAGGTCCTGACCTAAATATTGTCAAGGCAACATCAGGCAACGAGGCTCTGGGCTTAACGCTTGAACACGACTTTGCTGTTGTGCTCATGGATGTTCAGATGCCGGAAATGGATGGTTTTGAGACAGCCGAGCTTATGAGGGGCACGGAAAAGACAAGGCACATTCCCATTATCTTTGTAACTGCCATAAGCAGAGAGCCGCAAAATGTATTCAAAGGCTATGATGCCGGGGCAGTGGACTACCTCATTAAGCCGGTTGACCCGAGCATTCTAGGGAGCAAGGTTCAAGTATTTCTTGAGTTGTACAAACAGAAAAAGTCTCTGGAAAAGACTGCCGAAGATCTCAAACGGACTGTTGAGCAACTGAACACGGAAATTGTTGAGCGCAAGCGGGGGCAGGAGGCGCTCAAGGCCAGAGAATCCCTATTGCGAAAGATCCTTGAAAAAAATGCCGACGGCATCATCATAGTGGATAAAAATGAGCGAGTGCTCTTTGTAAATCCATCGGCAGAGGCCTTCTTTGGCCGTAAGGCAGAAGAACTCCGGGGTGAGTTGTGTGGTTTTCCGTTAGTGACAGGCGAAACAGCAGAACTCAGTGTTGTCCGGTCAGAGGGAGAAAAAGCTATAGCAGAAGTGCGGATGGCGGAAATAGACTGGGAAGGCGAAAGCGCCTACCTGGCATCACTTCGCGACGTCACAGAGATATACAAGGCCAGAAAAAGAGTGGAACTTCTCGCTCACCTTGTGGAAAACGCCAGGCACGTCATGATTTTCATTGCGAGTCCTGATGGTCAGATTGTGGAATGTAATGCCTTGGCAAGAAGTACATTCGGCTATGTGAAAAGCGAAATGCTTAGGAAGAATATAGGTAGCCTGTTTGCGTTCGGAGCAGATGGGGACTGGGAAAGCATTGCTGCTGTTGTCCAACAGGACTCACACTGGAGAGGAGGGCTTGTGGCAGCCTGCAAGGATGGCGGCGAGTTTCCCGTTGACATGGCTGCAAGCAGATCCGAAAAAGAAGAGACTGAGGGCGGAAACATCATTTGCTTTGTCCGAGATGTGAGCAGAGAGAAAGAGATAGACCGCATGAAGTCGGAATTTATATCCATGGCTTCTCATGAAATGCGTACCCCCATGACCTCAATCAAGAACGCGATCGATATTATGTTGAAAAAAAAGGCCGGGGACATAACCGATACGCAGGAGAACTTTCTCTCCATGGCAAGTAGGAACATAGACAGGCTTGCCAGTCTCATCAATGACTTGCTTGACATTTCCAAGATAGAAGCTGGAAGGATGGAGCTAAGTTATTCTGAAGTGGACATGAAGGAGTCTATACAAAATCTGATAAGCACCTCCAGGCCATTGGCAGAGGCAAAGTCCATCACGCTGGAGACAGCCGTTCCACCTGACCTGCCAACCGTCTATGCAGACGGTTTCAGGATAGACCAGGTCCTGATCAATCTTGTTGGCAATGCAATCAAGTTTACGCCTGACAATGGGGTGGTGAAGGTGGCTGTGCGCCAAATGCAAGAAGCACCGGGAACGGCAGGGGGCGGTATAGGTCTCCTGGAGATTTTGGTTACAGATAACGGCGTTGGGATACCAGAGGGAGGCATAGAATATATCTTTGACAAGTTCTATCAAGTAGAATCATCTCTGTCAGCACAGAAGCAGGGTGGTTCGGGGTTGGGTCTGGCCATAAGTAAACACTTAGTTGAGGCCCACGGCGGTGAAATCCGTTGTGAAAGCAAAGAAGGCGAGGGGAGTACTTTCAGCTTCACGATTCCGGTAGTTGACAGGGAACAGCGGCTTTACCGGAGCCTTGACGGCGACCTTCACAGGGCAAAACAAGAAACTTCCGTCCTGTCTATCTTGCTTTTCAAGATAGAGGAGCTGGCCCATTTCATAGAGGAATATGGACAGCAGGCATGTGAGACACTTCTGAAAGCAGTGCAGGATGAGTTCATAGAACACAGTGTAAAGAAGACGGATAAGATCTCCTTGTCTCCACCAAATGGTGAGATTCTGCTCGTTCTGCCTAATACCGACAACAAGGGAGCTCAAGTCGTCCAAGAAAGAATTAAGGGACAAATAACCGGCAAGAGCATTGAATTTGGAGGTACTCATTACCGACCCTCTTTCGCGGCCGTCGTCGCAAGCTTTCCTGAGCACGGGGGGTCTGCAAAAGAACTCGTTGAGTTTGGCAGAGGACATATAGAACGGAGGAAAAACAATGGCTAATCAAAAGGTGCTTATTGTCGATGATGAGCCGGATATTGTGGAGTCCATCAGGTTCAACTTGGAGAGTGAAGACATTGAATGTGTGGAGGCCCGCGACGGCGAAGAGGCTTTGCTCAAGGCCCAGATGGCAGCACCGGATCTGATCCTTCTGGACATCATGCTGCCCAAGATTAACGGTTATGAGGTGTGTCGTATTCTCAAATATGATGAAGGCAAGGAGCACATACCCGTCATCATGCTAACCTCGCGAACGCAAGACACCGACAAGTTGATGGGAAAGAACGTGTCCGCTGATGAGTATGTGTGCAAACCTTTTGCAATGGACCAACTGGTGAGCCTGGTAAAGAGGTATCTAAACAGGAGCGATCACTAATGCGGTCATAATTAAGTCGATATCGTTCAAGTTGCCATCGGCCGATGCATCCGTTTGGATGGTTCTAAAGCTCTCTCCGGGCGCTCTGTGAACTCGCCCCTTTTGGGGCTCAAACAGCACAGATCGCTCCCCTTCGTTTCGCTAAGAACCATTTCCAAAGACCTGCAAAGGGCCTCGGGCAACTCAATCGATGTCTACATACAAAGGCTTGCATTGGTAGCTGTGGGTTCGTCAGTTGAAAGGGGAGTGGCGCAATGGACAAAAAAAGAGTGCTCATTGTCGATGATGAGCCAGACATTGTGGAGTCCATTAGATTCCATCTGGAACTGGAAAACATCGAGTGTGTGGAGGCGCGCGACGGCGAAGAGGCCCTCTCCAAGGCGCGCACGGAGGCCTTGGATCTGATTCTTCTGGATGTCATGCTGCCAAAGATGAGTGGATACGAAATTGCGAAGCTGCTCAAATCCGATGAATCGCGTCAGAACGTTCCCATAATCATGCTGACTGCCCGATCGCAAAAAGGCGATATCAAGCTCGGGGAGCAATCTGGCGCAGACGAATATGTCACGAAGCCATTTGACGCGGACATGCTTGTTGCCTTGGTTCAGAAGTATTTGGATCAAGAGTAACTGTCTCGCAAAAAGTTCGAAGTTGCTGGGAGGTGGCTATGCCAAGAAAGAGAATCCTGCTAGTCGATGATGACCCGGATCTGGTGGAGACCGTTGAGTTCTTCTTGACGGCCAACGACTACGACGTCATTGTGGCTACCAATGGGAAAGACGGACTGGAGCAGGCAGAGGCAAGGAAGATGGATTTGGTGCTTTTGGATGTTACGATGCCCGGCATGGACGGTTTGGAGGTGTGCAAGAGGTTGAAGGCCAATGCCATGACGACCTCTATCCCGATCATCATGGTGACTGCAGAAGGAAAAGGCGATGATGTAGCTCATGCCCTTTCTGCAGGCGCCAAGGACTATGTAGTGAAACCGTTCAACTTGGAAGATCTGGTTGAGAGAATTGAAGTCGTGCTTGGAGACAGAGGACCTGCCAAGGAGTAAGGTGGAATATGAGCACAGAGCAAACACCTGAGGAAAGATCCGCAATAATAGTGGAGATGCAAGGGGAAGTTTACCTGACTGTGACCCCTCCTCGCGGCGTGGGAAAGCCTGTGGACAAGCAGGAGGTTCTGAAAGAGATCAGGAGCAAAAACATTGACAACATAAACGAGGACATTGTCAAGGAGCTGTTGGACATCTGCCCGGAACAACCGGTAAGGATAACAGGTAATTTGACCCCAGAGGACCTGGCCAAATTCAGACCAAAGGACAGGGATGGGTTTGCTGACGCAATTTCAGAGAAAAGTGGTTTGCATTTGTCGGTCCATGCACCAATAGGAAAAGGAAAGAAACTCAAGTACAAAGAGGTTCAGGAGTATCTTAGAAGAAAGTGCATTGTTGATGTGGACTACGATCTCGTTAAAAAGGCGGTCAAAGACGCCGCAATGGTCCCGGTTAGGATAGCGGATGAACCAAAGGAGGGGCTTGAACGTGCCATTGGAATATCTGTGTCTGAGGACAATATGGAGGCGCGAATTGTCCTGCATCCGATTGTGGAGGACATACTTCCCCTTGATCCTCAAATGATCCTGAAAATGCTAAATGAGAGGGGCGTGGTCCATGGTATAGACAAGAAGAAGATACAAGAGTTATCACAGGGAAAAAGCATTGGTGAGCCGGTGGTGGTAGCTCAGGGCCAGAGAGATATAGTGGCAGTGTGCGCGGCCGAGATTCCCGAGAAGGGCGATCCCCGAATAGTACAACTGGGAAGGGCAGACTACTTCCAGCAGGATCAACTGCCATGGGTTTATGGGGGGCAGGTGCTGGTTACTAGGAATAGGGCTGAGAAAAAGACCCTAAGAAACGTGATGGGGGACAAGGCGCCTTCCTTTGATCTTGAGTCAATGCGGGGTAGTAACACCGTGATATCCGCTGACAGTAGAGAGCTTGAAGCTGCTATCAGTGGTCACGTTTATATGTCCGAAGGCAGAGTGAATGTGGGGCGGGAATGCATGGTCATAAAGGGTAACGTTGATGGTTCCAAGGGAGCTATTGATTTTCAGGGTACTATACTCATAGGCGGGTCAGTGGGGTCAGGTTGCAGGATTGAGGCTGTTGGCAATGTAGAAGTGTCAGGAGATATAGAAGAGGCGACAATAACATCCATAGAGGGAAGCGTCAAAGCAAGGCGTTGTGAATGTTCCACGATTTGCGCAGCAGAAGATGTCCTGATAGAGCAGGAGGTAATTGAGAGTATAATTGTCGCGCACCGCCGGGTTTGTGTGGAAGGGCAAGGCGGCATTGTGGGCGGCAAGGTGGCGGCAGGGGTTGAGATAAAGGCTGTAAATGTTGGATCGGCAGATCATAGTCTAACTCAGCTATTCATAATAACCTCCAAAGCGGTTCAGATGATTGGCGAAATAGGGGACCTGCAGGGAAGGGAAATACGCTATGTGGAGGAAGGGGTTCAGGATTTGAAGAAAAGACTAACGGGCGTGAGCGAAAAATTGAATACTCAACAGGAAAAGGCCAAATTATTCAAAGAGATGAACAATTACTTTGGCTTGAAAAAGGCAATTGATACGTTAAGATCGAAAAAGGAGAAATTGGAAAACACAGTCAAATCATCAATGCTCAGGGGCTGGAAGGTGCACATTTCGGGTACTATGTATCCAGGGGTGTACATACACATCGGGGATAGAAAGATAGAAAAAAAGGTGAAGCGCCATAGTGTTATCGTGTGTGACAAAGAAGGACGGGCAAGCGTTCTAGTTGGTGCGGAGTGACTTGGCCTGTCGCAGATGACAGGCGGACTTGTCATTGTCAATTACCAGTTGCTGGATCACCCGGGCATGCTTTTCCGCGGCGTGATGGTTTCTCATCACGGCATCCCGAGCCCGTGCGCCGACGCTTTTCAGGTCTTGGGGGTGGCTGAGAAACCAGACGGCCTTCTCGGCCAGCGTCTCAGGGCCAGACACCTGAATGCCTGCCCCCACCTTTTCCAAAAGCTCCTTTGCGTCCAAGAAGTCTTCCATGGACGGGCCGTAGAAGACCACTTTCCCCCATGCTGCTGCTTCCAAGGGATTTTGCCCCCCCAGAGGCACGAGGCTCGCTCCGCAAAACACGATGCTTCCGACACTGTAGATGTCGGACAGCTTCCCGAATGTGTTTACAATGACAACGGGAGCCGTGCGTGTTGTCTCACCCGTGTCGAGCCCGCTCCAGAGCTGATAGGAAAGGCCGCGGCCTTCAACTAAAGATCCAATGGCAGTGGTCCGTTCAACATGCCTCGGGCAAATGATAAGAAGCGTGTCTGGAAACTGCTCCAAGATTTTTTCATAGGCCTCCAGCACCAGAACCTCCTCGCCCTGGCGGGTGCTGCCGGCCACAAACACGGGGGCAGATGCTCCAACGTTCAGGATCTTGCGTATCTGTGTCCCAACAGCAGGATCTGCGATCCGCGCCAGGGAGTCATATTTGGCGTTTCCGTTTATCTGGACCTTGTTCGGGTCGGCCCCAATGGCTTTGATGCGAGTGGCGTCCTGTTCCAGAATCATGCTGAAGGAATGGACATTTCTTATGATTTGACGAAACAGGGGCCGAAACCTGAGATAACCGCCGATGGATCTCACGGACACGCGGCCGTTGATGAGGGCGGTCTTGATTCCCATCCGCTGGGCTTCTGCAAGCCACGTAGGCCAGAGTTCAGTCTCCAGAAGGACCAAAACGTCTGGACGCACGCGGGACAGTGCTTTTCTTACAGAGGCAATGAAATCTATGGGTGCATACACCACTGGAATCTCTTTCCCGAAGGTCTGTTCTGCAAGGTCACGGCCGTGCTCGGTAGTGGTTGAGGCTATGATCGAGCAGCCGGGCATGATCCGCTTAAGAGCCCTGATGATGGGCCCTGCCACCCTGACCTCTCCCATGGACACCGCGTGAATCCAGATACGCGGAGAGCCCGAGAGATGTTCAATGAGTTCCGGGGGCACATACCCGAACCGCTCTTTCAGATTCTTGCCATACCTTCCGCTCAGGCGGGTATAGATCAAGAACGGCGGAAGGCAAGACAAAAATAAAGTGCCGGCAAAAATAGTGTATGCTCGGTAAAGAATACTATTCATGGCCTTATTTGGATGAAACGGCGTCCCTTGATTTTCAGAAGATACAGATCTTTTTCCACATCCCCGGTTTCATTAAAGGAAGTAACGCCTGTGATGCCAGGAAAGTCTTTCATCTCCAGCAGGGCCATCCTCAGAGTACCCCGGGAATTGACCTCTGGCTGGTTCACAGTCTCAAATAGCATCCGTGCTGTGTCAAAGGCTTGGGTTTCCAAGAATGCCGGGGCTTGTCCGAATGCCTCTGAATATTCTTTGACAAAATCCTGAACCCTGGGTGACGGACTGTTTACAAAAAAACCGTCCGACACGACAGCCCCCTGAATATGGCGGCGGGCCATTTCGATGAGTTTGTCCGAATGCCACAGGTTCGTGCCCAGCAGCAGCACATCGGTCACATCGTGATAAGAGAGTTGGGGCGCGATCAGGCCCACCTTGTCGAAACTGTCCGGAATGAAGAGCGCTTGAAAATCAATGATCGGTTCAGGTTCTTTTTCCTCTTCTTCAGACAATTCATCTTGGCCACTGGCTGTGTCGTCTGCGGCTGCAAGGTCCGACCAATCGATTTCACCCTGTTCTTCATCCCAGAGCTCTTCGAGCCGGGGATAATAAAGTCCTACCAGCTTTTTGATAGCATCGGAAAAATCCGTTTGTTCCGGTGCGTAGGATTCAACGCCAACTATCTCAGCGCCGCGGCTTATGAGTTCATCCCACAATCGATTCATAAAGGCGACACCGTAGCGTTCGTCAGGGTACAGGACAGCAAATTTGTCGAGTCCCAAGTCATCTACTGCATAGTCCACAAGGGCCTTTACCTGTACTGATGACGTGAGAAAGTCTCGAAATACACAATCGCCCAATTCCGGGATGCCGGATTTTTGAGTCAAGGTGACTATGGGCACCCTCAGGGTTTGTGCCCGGACGGCCGCCGACTCTGACGTTGTCATAGGCCCGATAATCCCTATTGCTCGGTGTTCCAGGACCAGGCTCTCTACAGCTGCTGCTGCTTCATTTGGGTCTCCTTTTGAATCCTTGATGACCAATTGGATGGGGTAAACGTCGTCTTGACGGTTGAACTGGTCAAGCGCAAGCTCAATGCCGGTCAGGGCACGTTCTCCAAAGATCTGGTAAGGCCCGCTCAGAGGAAGAATGCAACCGACCAAGAAGGGATCTACCAGGGATCTGGATGTCAATTCGTCCATAAATGCCTGGGCAGTTTCACGTTCGTGGTGGTCTGGAAACAGGCCGAGAAAATCCGAAAGGACTTTTACGGCAGGCTCAAGCTGATCATCTGAGGCAAGCTCTCGGGCAAGCTGAAGGCGCAAATAGCCTCCAGGAACCTTGTCGGTATACACGTGGAGGAGAAAGTTCAAATCCTCTTCTTTAAGGAAAGAGATAACACCCTTCATTTTCTGCAAGACTTCCGGGCGCGCTTCCTGAGAGGCAAGTTCGTATGCATCCACATAGCTTCTGATGGCATTGATGTATTGTTTGTTGGCACTGTAGACGTGTCCCATTAGACTGTGCAGGCGGAATTCCTGGTAACGCGTCTGCTCGAGCCCAAGGAGGGATCGTGCATACTGAATGGCTGAGCTGTAGTCCTCCTGTTCATGGTGTGTGACTACGACATTGTACGCGGCGTCTGCAACGTAGAGACTATCTGAACATTCAAGAATCAGACGCTGAAAAGCTTCTCGGGCACGAGAGTGGTCACCCATAGCCATGTAGATCGTACCTGCTTTCATAAGGGCCGTGTCTAGCACTGGCCCGCCAGGGTGCTGATTGAGATAGTCCTGATAAATCGTCAGTGCCTCTGAGAAAGCATGCCGTTGAAACAGGCGGTCGGCCTTTTCAAAGCGCTCCAGGGCCATCTTGACCTCTGGTGAAGCAGGAACCCTTCTTTGGGAGGGGGCGTAGCCGCGGGAACAGGCAGAAAGGACAATGAGGCTCAGGATAATCAGCCCTTGCCGAGTATTTAACACGTTGAGTATTGATTTACCGGCCACGAAAAGCAACAGAGATGCCTTGGGTTCGGGGTTGAACCGAGACCTTTGAAAAACGCCCCCTTTTGCCCAATGCTGGCGTTAGGCTCAAATCTTAATCCTCAAAATACTCAATGTATTCCTGTAGTTAAAATTTTCGCCTGCCTTAGCCTTGAACAAAATTGCACATTTTTCAAAGGTCTCGAACCGTAAAAGTGAGCGCATTCCCCGTCCCGATTCATCGGGACTGCAGGGGATTTTTGATTTGTTTTCTGTACCAAAACGCGGTTGCTTTGTAAATAGGTTAAGTGTATAGAAAAATTCTGTTAGCTTCAACCCACCTTAAGGAGGTTCAAAATGGAAGAAGAAGAAGTCGGAAGGGTGGAGAAATTTTTCGCCAAACCCAGCGTGGCGGCTATTGAGATTAAGGCGGCAACCGTAAAAATTGGGGACAAGCTCCATTTTAAGGGCCACACCACTGATTTTGAGGAGGCCGTGACCAGTATGCAAGTGGATAACCAGCCCGTTGAGGAGGCAAACCCAGGAGACCTCATCGGAATCAAGGTCAAGGAAAGAGTCCGGGAAAACGATACTGTTTTCAAAGTTGTTGAACTCGCAAAAAGTCCGAATTAGACGGCAAAGCAAAAAGCTCCAAGTTCAAGGCGCGCAAATCCTGAGGAATGAGGCGTAGTTACTGTACTCCGCAGTGACGAAGGATGTAGCGCAACACAGAAATTGGACTTTTTGCGAAGCCGTCAAAGTTGTTTGAGGCCGTGTGCACTGCGGTTTTTGCCCTTGACACATTTTCGCCTTTTTGCTAATAAAATCCAAAATGTGCGTACTTGTGGTTCTTGTGAGGAAACAACAAACCTTTTGTTGGTGGAGGCAGGGGCGCAAGTGAGCCTCGCCACGGGCAGTTCGTCATTGAGTATGGAAATTGAGCCGTGGGAGGACTTTTCCCATGGTTTTTTTGTTTAAAAGGAGGACGTGTAATGGAAACAGTAAAGGTATTCTTGGACGAAAGTGAAATCCCTAAACAGTGGTACAATGTGCTGGCAGACATGCCCACACCCATGAGCCCGCCGCTGCACCCGGGCACAGGGCAGCCTGTGGGCCCTGACGACTTGGCCCCTGTTTTTCCGATGAATCTTATTGAGCAGGAGGTCAGCCAGGAGCGGTGGATCGACATCCCAGAAGAGGTCTTGGAGAAATACTTCCTGTGGCGGCCCACACCGCTTTATCGGGCGCGCAGCTTTGAAAAGCTTCTCGATGCCCCGGTGAAGATCTTCTACAAGAACGAGGGGGTCAGTCCTCCAGGGTCACACAAGCCCAACACGGCCATTGCTCAGGCGTATTACAACAAGGTTTTCGGTATCAAACGCCTTTCCACAGAGACGGGTGCAGGCCAGTGGGGAAGCGCTCTCGCCATGGCATGTCAGATGTTTGGCCTTGAATGCAGAGTGTTCATGGTCAGGGTGAGTTTCGAACAAAAGCCGTATAGGCGGCTGATGATGATGACCTGGGGTGCCAATTGTGTTCCGAGTCCCAGTGACCTGACCCAGGCAGGCAGAAAGATTCTGGCTGAAAACCCGGATTCACCCGGGAGCCTGGGTATAGCCATCAGCGAGGCCATTGAAGACGCTGTTGGTGATGAAACTGCCCGCTATTCTCTGGGCAGCGTTTTGAATCATGTGCTGTTGCATCAAACAATCATTGGCTTGGAGGCCCAAAAACAGCTTGAAAAAATTGGTGTTTACCCGGATGTGGTCATGGGTTGTGCCGGCGGTGGGAGCAACTTTGCCGGCTGTTGTCTTCCCTTTGTGCGGGACAAGATTCACGGAAAAGATATTTCCATTGTGGCGGCCGAGGCTGCGTCATGCCCGACCTTGACCCGCGGGCCTTTTGCCTATGACTTCGGAGACACTATCCAGACCACACCGCTGCTGCCCATGTATACCCTCGGCCACGATTTTGTGCCCGCGCCGATCCATGCGGGCGGCCTCAGATACCACGGCATGGCTCCCATCATAAGCCACCTGGTCAAAGAGCAGATCATAGAGGCAAGGGCCTACGATCAGATCGAGGCCTTTGACGCTGGTGTGAAATGGGCCCGCACAGAAGGCTTTATCCCCGCTCCTGAGACCAACCATGCTATCGCCGCGGTCGTCCAAGAGGCCAAACGCGCCAAGGATGAGGGCAAAGAGAAGGTAATCCTGTTCAACTGGAGCGGTCACGGACTTGTGGATCTGGCGGCCTACGATGCCTATCTTTCGGGCAAGCTCAAGAAGTATGAGCTTTCTGATGAGGAGATTCAAAGAAGCTTGAAGTCTATTGAAGGGTTGCCAAAACCTTAGGGCTTGCGGATGAGCAAAGCGAACCAAGTTCGATCGCATGATGATTTAGAAATCAGGTGTCCCAGACTGGGCGGGGAGGTTACCTTTTCCTACTGTCAAATAGAGGGGGGAGAACTCCCCTGCCCACGCACTGTCGCCTGCTGGCAACCGCACTTTCCCGTGGAGGCCTATCTGAAAGAAAAACTCAGCCAGGCCCAGCGGGACCGCTGTTTCAATCAAGAGCCCAAGGACAAGATGACCACCTTGATCGAACTCATTGAGGCGGCCAAGAAACGCCGGGTCCAAGACTGATGGTCTCGTGTTGTGATCATCAGAAAGGGGGGTAACCAAAATGGATCGTACACGCGCTTGGTATGAAAACCGTCTGTTCTTTACGCTCATAGTACTTGCAGTACTTTCTCCAGGTATTGTCAAGATCATTGCTTCTATTGTCGGGGCCATTTTTTGACCGTCTTTCGGGGGCTCACCCGTTTTATCATTTCGAGTATTTACCATTGAGCCAAACTGGCACACTCCCTATACACACACACTTTTGAGCACTTAAACTACGTCATAGACGGTCACGGCGTGCTGGTGGCAGAAGACGGCAAAGAGCACGAGGTAGGAAAAGGGGATTTTGCCCAGGTGGCCCCGGATGAAAAACACCAGTACAGGAACAAATCGGAAACCGAACCTTTAGTAATGATTTGCGCGGTTCCCAAGGAATACGAATGAGATCATTTTCCTCCCAGAGGTATCTTCTTGCCGGGATCCTTGATTCTTAGCCCCAGATTTTATTGTAGATATCACGCAGGTTCCCCCACTTCAACCAACGAATGCCCCGACCAAGATTCCTGGCAAAAAGGAGCTGATCGTTCGAGAAGCGTAAGCAAAGCACAGATATCCGAATGTTACGGATCTCTCCGTTCTTCTGCCAGCTATCCCGCCCACTTTATTTTTACCCGTCCAGGATTTGGATGTAGAGAATGATATGATTCTGCCATTGAGACTATTGAAGCCATTGTAGAAATTGTGGACGCAGAGCTGATCCAGGATAAGAAATATGCCGGTATGGGCAAGGCACCAGCGAGTCGGGTTAAAACGTTGCTGAGAAAACTTGATTCAGTGAGGAGAACGCAAGAAAGAGGATCCGGGATTTCCAATCAGTCTAAGTCGCTGTTGCACAAATTTGTGCAACAGGTAGAGAAAATCTTCACAAAGCTACCTAAGTCCTTGGAATGGCGATCTTTTTACAACCACGACCTGCCAATTCTGATGGACATTTGTCAAGAGGTCCGGGAAATATCGATTCAAGATGGCTTGAACCGATCGCAGGCCAGCCCTCAAGACAGTATCTCTGGCCCAGACCTGGATTACTGGCTCGGCAGATAAGCCGAAGAGCGATGGCTGGCAGGGCAGGCTTTACCATAGAAACAAAGATTCTCACCATGGGCCGGTTGGGGATTCCTCCCATTTCTGACCATTTATCGAAAATGCCAGAATTGGCAAATCCGATAAATGCTGATTTGTCCACAGGCTTCACAGTCCCGGGGGTTGCTGAAAAGCATGCCTGCCCCGTAGGTCCGGAAGATCATACTGGGGGCTGGGCAGAACCGATGGTATGGTCCATTGCTTTTGAAAAAACCGAACCCTGAGAGTCGTTCGGCGCTCACTGATCATAGGAAAAAAGAAATGATTTTCCTACCAGCCCCGGCCCTCCTTCCTTACATTATGCAGTTCTGCTGGAAGATACCATTTGCACATTACAGCTGATTGAAACATGACCCGTAGTAGAGATAAATGGCAGGCATCTGTGTTTTCAGGAGTCCCGATCCATCCGGCCACAGAATGATGGTATCTACATTTTCGCCAGAACACAGACACATAGCAGAAAGTGAAAATCGTGCCATTTTTCACATGGACACTGATCTCTAAAGGATATCGAAACAGCAAGAAGACGTTACATGCCAGCGGGACCGTTTGGTTACCCAAAATAATAAATGTGCCACGACTATTCACTTCCTTATTCAAAGAATATTGTATAGACAAAAAACGACAAGAAAGATAAGGTCAACACCGTTGCGAAAGTGAAAAAGTATATTCTGAAAATCCGCAAACTAAGACATGCTTTATTTCGTAGTTTGAGGAATTTGTCATCCTGCCTGTATTCACATTCTTCAGACAACAAGAATGGATTAAGTAAATAGATTGGCAATGGTATGCCAATTGTATTTTCATGGCGCTTATCTAACCAAAGCTTATAATTTACCTTTTTGACATGGGAAGTGAATCGGGCATTATGAAAGAATGCTAAGAATAGGATGGCAAGAAATCCAGCTAGAATTATTGTGGATGCCAGGAATACTACAATAATCCAATTGACCATATAAAGTTACATCCAATTAACGGCGAGGATAACATGCACAAAAAAAGCGTAAGCTTTCTTATGTCAGAGTTAATCCGCTGATTATCTGCTAAATTATACTTAGAAAGATCAAAAGGCCAACTATAAGGAATTGAATCGAAATAATAACCGCAAAAGCCTTACCATAACCGAGAAACCATTTTGAAATCATCATTTCCCGTTCTTTGTCGTCTTTAGCTCTTTCGATTTTAATATTCAAATTTACCCAGAGGATGTAGACAAACATCAGAATAAGACAAGAGAATACTCTGAAATTCGTAAAACTTGATGCTGTTTCATAACCAAACAATTCGTAAAGCTCTATTTTCAAAACATACTTGACGAAAAGATACCACGGAAGAATTGAGAATAGAATTGTAATAATAGGATATACATATATTTTCAAGAATTTCTTATCCATTCATTCAGCAGATAACATTACATATTGAGCAGATTCTTCTTATAGCAAGTATCGTTACTCTGGGGGTTAACGTTGCGGGTAAGAGATTGGCAATGGAGCGCAGCGTATTTGCCAATCCGTCTTCAGCCGATTGTTAGGCAAGATAACAAAAAGGAAGGTGGCTCATTTCTCTTGAACTTGACAATTCTTGTTTCCGGCCGGTGTTCATGATGTAATCTTTTTACCACGTCATCCTTCGCAATCCAGTGATAGGCGGCCTTTTTCGCGGACCTTTTGTTCTCACTCTCTCAATCTGGGACGATACGAACCTTCTGAGTTCTGCAGATATGGGGGACGAGACCTCAATGGCTGCCTCATAAGAACTGATTGCCTCAGAAGGTAATCCCATGTATTCAAATAGCTCGGCCTGCCTTAAGTTGGCCACGAAATCGTGCGGGCTGGCGGACAAGGCCTGTTTCAAATATTCGAGTGCCTTGCTATATTTCCGTCCTCTTACGGCGATTTTTGCAGCTTGGACATACACCGGAAGTTTTAGGTGATCGTTGGCTTGGTTCTGAAGCTTCATCAAAACCTTCTGGCACATCTCTCCCTCATACCACGGAATCTCGCTCAATTGATCCAAATACCACCTATAGAATCCCGCTCTCCCCAGCGCCCGGATGAAGATTTCCTTTGTCCGCTTTTCAAGCAGATATTGTTTGTACTCATATTCAAACGCCCCCCTACGCTTACCCCAAAAGTGGCTAAAAACGAGGCCTTGATGAAATAATAGCATGAGTATTGCCACCATCACGCCTCCGAGAGGTGGTTTAGCAAGAAAAGCTCCAGGGACAAAGCAGCCCACCACAAGCCCCGTGGCAGTTGCCATTAATGAACCCGTTAGCCAGAAACGGAAGTAGAAGGTAGAGGGGATGGGCACAGTCGCTGTCTCCAGGCCTCGAACACGGACATGAACTATGGACTACCGCCAACGATGCGGTTTTGATAATCCAACTTCACTCTTGCGGCTGTTTCGCCATACAACAGTATTATACAGCAAAAGACTCCGCCTTGGTGTCTGGTGTTATACTCCACTGGGTCCAGTTGAGTCAAATCAGTGTCCCGTGACGTCAACCAAAGGATGCCTCGACCAAGATTTCTAGCAAAAATCTTTGTTCAAACAACCGTTTGATTTTCTAATAGATTTGTAACGGCCATCCCAAAATTTCGTCCAGTTCTGGAGCGATATTTTGGTCTTGGAGGGCTGTTTTGGGGTGTGATCGAAAAATCAAGGCTTTTGGCCGTCGAAGGTTATTGGTGGGCGTGGCTGCTTGGTGTCGGTGTCCTATTCACCTCGTCTGACTCGCTCTGCATAATACCGCAACCTTGACGGGGTGAGACTCAAGAACAAGCATAAGGCAAACCCCAAAGGATGTTTTAAGGCTCCAGCCGCGTTTGCCCTTATCTCCCTCCAGAACCACCATCTGGTTTTGTCTCCAAGGTGATACAGTTCATGCTCCCGCACAAAGTCCCTTACGCAACGAGGGAGGTCCGTTCGGACATAGGCGAGGTGAGTCTCCAAAGCAGCATAACCGAATCGAGGGTGAAGCTCTTCTTTGGAGGCATATGCGACTCTAGGTTCGATTCTGTCAGGCTCAACTCCTCTTGGGGTCATGTGGATAGAAATACCACACGTTAATGGCAAAAGTGAAGACTTAGGTCAGCAAGCACAAAAAGTGAGCATTTTCACAACTTTAACATGATGGTATCGACTATGTGACTTCGGGGACATCCCGTTACATTTACAGATTTGAAATTATGATTCTTGAGTCAAGCGGGACGCCCTTAAGAAATCAAGAAAGTCGATCAACGCGTTGATAATTGTTGTCTCAGGGAAGACTATGGAGACGCCTAGGATTTTAGGATTTGCCCGCAAGTTTGCATGCCAGTGTCGGCCAGCGCTGAGTTGCGAAGTGAAGGAGGTTTCAGCGTGTGATACGCTTCAAGTTTTTGTGATCAGATTGCTTAAGTCCTTCCAAAAACAGGTGAATATATCCAGTATCCATCCTAAAGATTCGTGCGCCTTGCATCTGGAGTTTTTTACTGTGCCGTCCATGTGATGCCTTTTTGCGATTCCATCCTATTTGAAAGGGTAAATCTTCACATCAAGATTTTTGAAATGTATGTTCGCTATGCTGCGATTTAACCACGCTTATGACGGTCATGCCTGAAACGTGAGTTTGCGCCATGGGCGCCCGTAGTGCGAAATCAATCAAAAGTCGAAGTTTTCCCAGAACTGTGCTAGGAGCACCTTAGGGCTTGCGAAAAAATGCGAAGTTATTTTTGCACAAGCCCTTAGAATCTTGCGAGATTATCAAGACGTGCCAATGACAGAAGAATCTTTACTGACAGGGATTTCACGGGACGACGTAGAAAGGCTGGTTAGGGTTGAGCATAGCAACCCGCACAGCGTTCTTGGCGCGCACCCGTATACTCTGCATGGAAAGAGCGGGGTGGTGGTACGGGCTTTTCATCCGGAAGCAGTCAAGGCGGAGGTGCTGATCGAACGGAGAAAGCCTGTGGTGATGGAAAAGTGCCATCCGGGGGGGCTTTTTGGCTCCTTTGTTGTCAGGCGACGACTTCCGTTGCCATACAGTATTCGTTTCACTTTTGCCGACGGAAACGACTGGGTGAGCCAGGCCCCGTATCGGTTCTTGCCCACTCTCGGGGAAGTGGATGTTTATCTGGCCGCAGAAGGTACTCATGAGCGCCTTTACGACAAGCTTGGCGCCCACTTGTGTGAAGTCGATGGTGTGTCGGGTGTCTCGTTTGCCGTGTGGGCGCCCCACGCAAAGAGGGTCAGTGTGGTTGGTACCTTCAACGACTGGGACGGCAGGCTTTTCCCCATGAGGCTGATGGGCTCTTCGGGTATCTGGGAGGTGTTTGTTCCCGGTCTAAAAGCCGGCACACTGTACAAATATGAAGTAAAAACTGCCAAAGGACATCTGAGAATAAAGACCGACCCGTATGCGTTTGCCACTGAGCTGAGGCCGAAAACCGCCTCTGTGGTGTGGGACCTTCAGGCATATGAGTGGCACGACGAGAAATGGATGGGCAGCCGGCAGAAACGAAACTTTCGTCAGGAGCCCATGGCCATATACGAGGTTCACCTGGGCTCATGGATGAGGGAAAACGGGTGGCTTTCATACAGAGAGCTGGCCCCGAGGCTGGTTGAACACTTAAAGAAGTTCTCGTTTACGCATGTGGAACTCATGCCTGTGGCAGAGCATCCTCTTGACGCCTCCTGGGGTTATCAGGTCACAGGCTATTATGCGCCCACAAGGCGTTTTGGCGACCCGGACGATTTCAAGTATTTTGTGGACACCTGCCATCAGCACGGCATCGGGGTGATCGTGGACTGGGTGCCCGGCCATTTTCCGAAAGACGACTGGAGCCTGCGCCTCTTTGATGGCACAGCCCTTTATGAGCATGGCGATTCCCGTCAGGCAGAGCACGCAGAGTGGGGGACCCTTATATTTAACTTCGGCCGACACGAGGTGTGCAATTTTCTTATTGCAAATGCCCTGTTCTGGCTGGAACAGTATCATATTGATTGTCTCAGGGTAGATGCGGTGGCCTCTATGCTCTATCTGGATTACGGGAGAAAACAGGGCGAATGGATACCCAACCGATACGGAGGAAATGAAAACCTGGAGGCCATTGAATTCATGCGGAGACTCAACAGGGCCATTTACGGGCTGTTTCCGGGTTGTTTCACTGTGGCAGAGGAGTCAACTGCCTGGTCCGGGGTTACCATGCCGGCCCATCTGGGGGGTCTCGGGTTTGGCTTCAAATGGGACATGGGCTGGATGCACGACACCCTCTCGTATTTTAGCAAAAACCCGGTGCATCGAAGACACCACCACAACAATCTCACCTTTTCCATGGTGTATGCCTACAGTGAAAATTTTGTCATGCCCTTTTCACACGATGAAGTGGTTTACGGCAAAGGCTCGCTTCTCAGAAAGATGCCGGGTGACGAATGGCAGAAATTTGCCAATCTAAGGACGCTTCTGGGATATATGTACACGCATCCAGGGAAAAAACTGCTGTTTATGGGCACTGAACTCGCGTCATTGGACGAATGGGATTATGACAGAGGCCTTGATTGGCATCTGGAGTCAGACCCCACGCGTCAAGGCTTTCAGCGTTTTATGATGGACCTGGGCCGATTGTATCTTGAGCATCCTGCCCTGTGGGAACTGGACACACTTGCCGAGGGCTTTTCATGGATCGATTGTAACGATGCGGACAACAGCCTGCTCTCCTATGTGCGTTTCGGGAAGAAAGATCATCTGGTCTGTTTGTTCAACCTCACCCCTGTGCCCAGAGACGCGTATCGACTGGGCGTGCCCGGCAAGAAGGGTTACCGGGAACGTATCAACAGCGACTCGGATCACTACGGCGGAAGCAACCTGGGCAATCACGGACGCGTGAAGGTAGAAAAGATCCCCTGCCACGGATTTGCGCAATCCATTTGCCTCACCGTGCCACCGCTCGCCTGCCTGATACTGGAAGAAGGGGAGATGCAGAAAAGCACGTAGAGATTCGGGTTGTCAGGATGTTGGATGCCTGATACCAGATACTGGATGTGGGAGGCTGGATGGGCAGAAAGTGAGCTGGCGTAGGGCGCAAGGGATTAAGCCTTGCGCCAGGCATTGCTTACTCTCTGATGTAGTTGTAGATATTTAAGTAGTGGCCTCCGGGGTGATTCCAGGAGTAGTCGTATCGCATACCGTTTGCCATTAGTTGCCGGAAGTATTTGGGGTAACTGTACCACATACCAATGGCACGGTGCAGGGCAGATTCCAGGCCTTCATTATTAAAATCACGGAACGTATAACCATTGCGCTCGTCATAGGGTTTATCGGCGCAATCGGCGTCAAACACGGTACATGCCAATCCGCCGATACTTCTGGCCACGGGCACAGTACCATACTTCATGGCAATCATCTGGGTCAGACCGCACGGCTCAAAAGCGCTTGGTATGACAATCATGTCGGCGCCTGCGTAAATCAGGTGAGCCAACTCTTCATTGTATCCGATCTCAAGGTGGCAGTCCGGATTATCATTCAAATCGTGCTTCAGACCCCAGAAATCGTTGCTGATATCGTGATCAGGACTGGACCCCAACAGAACAAACTGGCATCCATTGGCCAAAGAGTAAAAGATCGCATGTCGTATCAATCCAACACCCTTTTGATCATCCAATCTGCTTATGACGGCAACGATCGGTTTGTAGCCATCACTTAGGAACAATCTATGGCGCAAGGCCTGCTTGTTCTTATATTTTTCGTCCAGGGTATCAGGCGAATACTGACACGCGATGTTTGGATCTATTTCTGGATTCCACACATTGTAGTCAACACCGTTCAGGATCCCTCCAAACTTCGAACCGTGCACATAGAGGGTGTGTTGGAGTCCGCAGCCAAGATCCGAGTATTTTATTTCGTCGGCATATGCAGGAGAAACAGTCGTAACAAAGTTGGAAAAGACAATGCCCCCCTTCATGATATTGACGGCGGCATGGTTGCTGTTGTCCTGGAACCGCTCCTGAGTCATGAAATTGCCATTGTTGAAACCCACTTGTCTCAGAATGTCCCCCCCGGTTACTCCCTGATGTCTTAGATTGTGCAGGGTATAGCAAACCCTGGGGTGGGTCATACCCATGTGTTTGTACATCTCAAACAGAAGTACCGGCACAAGCCCTGTCTGCCAATCATGGCAATGGATGATTTCTGGGTGTTTGTTTGCCTTGAGCATAAACTCCAAGGCTGCCCTGCAGAAAAAAGCAAACCGCTCAGGGTCGTCATGGTGGCCGTAGAATACGCCCCGGTTAAAGAAGTTGTTGTGAGAATGCGGCTCAATAAAGAAACATTTCAGGCCGTCTGCAGAGCCAAAGTAGACATCGCAATGAACATGTTGATCGTGAAAGGGGACCCAAAGATCCTCGTAAGTTTTTTCAAGCCCCCAAATTCGATCGTAGCGCATGCAATCGTATTTGGGCAGGATGATCTCCACGGAGTTTCCCCGGGTTTCGAGCTCGCGGGAAAGCCCCTGGACAACATCTCCCAAACCCCCGACTTTTGCAATCGGCGCACACTCCGGGGTGATCATGATGATGTTCATGTGGCTCAGGCCTCCATTGGCCTTTTCTAGATGGACACTAGATAGGAACAAATGGCCCGTTCTGTCAAGGGAAAAACCAGGAGGGGGAGTCGGATGGGCACTACATTTCCAAATAAGCCCGCTTCAGACTCAAAATACGTTGAACCGATGCCAATGTCTTGCTCCTCATATCCGGTGACTCCTGCACCGTCCCAAGCAGGGCGTCGTAGACTGCATCTATCCTGGCCCTGCTGCGACAAGCCAAGACAACATCCACTTCGGCATCCAGGATTCGGCCGACAGTCGTGTCCATGTCATAGCGTTTGTCAACAGCCCCCATGTCAAGGTCATCAGTCATGGTGACTCCTTCAAAACCCATGGTCTTCCTCAACAGATCTTTTGCAATGGGAGAGGAAAAACCTGCAGGCCACTCAGGGTCAAGATCCCTGTAGACCACGTGCGAGAGCATCACGGCCGCCACACCACTTTTGACGGCAGCTCCAAACGGGATCAAGTCGCTGGAATCAAGCGTGTGGCGCTCTGTGTCAAGATAGGGCAGATCTACGTGGGAATCCACGACAGTGCGACCTATGCCGGGAAAGTGTTTTGCACACGCAGCAACCCCGTTTTCCTGCAGCGCCCTGATAACAGTGATGCCAAGCTCTGCCACCAGTTCGGGATCTTCTCCAAACACCCGGTCCGCCATGACAGGAGAATCGAGTCCCTCTGGAACGACGTCTAAGACCGGCGCAAGGTTCATGTTGATTCCCACTTTTTTGAGTTCCCGTGCCGCTGTTGTGCCGAACTGCCAGGCAGCACTTTCGGACCTGGCTTCACCTATAGCACGGTTTCCTGGAAAGACCGTGAAAGGGGGCCCCAATCTTGCCACTGGGCCGCCTTCCTGATCGATGGAAATCATGAGGGGCGGGTTGCCACTTTCTGACGCAAGGCCTTGAGCTGCACTACAGAGCTCAGCAAGCTGGGAGGGATCAGACACATTGCGTTTGAACAAGATCAGCCCACCCACACACATCGTGCTGATCATAGACCGCAGGTCATTGTCCAACACCTTGCCTTCAAATCCCACCATCACGCGCTGGCCAGCCAGTTGTTCATTTGTCAAAGAGTCTAACTCGATCATACGCACCTCCGGATGGCTAGCTAGTGCCTGAAGGAAAAGTTCAAGACTTTTTTATAAATCCCCCCCCCCAGCCCCCCTTTTCCAAAGGGGGGAGAGTTAAGGGATTTTCGTTCAAGCACTAGCGTCAGTTTCCAATTCAGAAACGGTAGATTTCGTTCCGAGACAAGGCCGCACAAGGGTTTCTACCGCAGACGTAGCAGGGCTACGTTGAGGATAGAGACCCGCGGAGAACGCAGTGTCGGGGCGAAAGATGCCATTTCTGGATGGAAACTAGATGAACCCAATGATCCAGAACGCTAACACCCCGGCGGCGGCAACCGATGCGGAGGGCAGCCAGAGCCTTCTGTATACTCTAATCAGATCGGTTTTGAAATACTCACAGGTCAGGATCAGGCAGATATGCAGGGGTGACAGCAAAACCCCAATGTAACCTGAGCAGAACGCCAGGACGGTATAAGCCAGGATTTGGTCGGCGCCTCCTGTATCTGCCAGCAGAGAAAAGATGATGGGAAACGTTGTCCCCACAAACGCAACCGTGATCCCAGTAATGGTGCCCACAAAAAATGGAAGTGCCACAATTACCAGAACCACGGGCACATGTGCAGAGGTGAGTGCCTGGCTTACTTGAGAAACCGCCCGACTGTCTTTCAAGACGCCTTGAAACACCATGATGCCTGCAATCATGAAGATCATGGAAAGCAGAGAGCGATTAAAGAAAATGCGCTGAATATCTGCAATCGCCATGCGGTTTGAGCGCCACACCCAGAATATGCTTATGACCAGGGCGGCAATGAGTGGTGTCTCCCTGGCCAGTGACTTCAAGGATCCCCATGTGAGGCCCATAACATAGAGCAGCACCCCGAAAAAAAGAGCTCCCCCGACGACAAGAAGTATCGGCATCAATTCCGCCAGGAAATTCCTCAGGGCCTTGGGCGAAGGGGAAGTGAAAGCCATATTTTCGAACCTCACAGAGTGCAGTTGTGTCACATATCCGATCGAGCCTGTAAAGAGGGTTAGCGGCAACTGGACCAGCACAAAGGTCCACAAATCAATGCCAGACAGTGCACAGGTGAGGATAACGCCGGGATAAAGAGGCCAGCAAAACTCCCATATGTGGCGAAACCAGTAATTGATGAGCGTTTTGTGCTCAGCCGAAAGGGCCTGCCGATTGCTTATTTCATGCACCATGGGGGCAGAAAAGATCGCCCCCCCGGGCATGGGAAGCAACCCGATGAGGGATGGAAACAAAGCCAGGTTCAGACGAACGTTTCGGCTAATGCCCACAAAGGAATCCAGGAGGCGTTTCATCTGCCCGGTTTTTTCCATGGAGTGGCTCAGGACCAGGATCAGGGTAACTACTACATAAAGCGTCACTGCCCGCGCCTCAATGAGGGAGCCAACCATGGACGCACCGATTTTGACCGGGGACAGGCGAAACCAAATACCCAGCAGGATGGATCCAGCAGTCAGCGCGATGCCAAGAGAAAGCCGAAGCCTTATCAGGACAATGATTATGACAAAGATTGCAAAAAATTTGATGAGGGGAGATATGTCGAGTAAGAAGTCCATGGCTGTGTGAGCTAGTGTCCATCTATAAATGGCATATTTTGGCCCGGTGCGGCGTTCTCCGCGGGCTTGCCTCCTCGACGTAGCCCTGCTACGCCTGCGGCGAAAACCCTTGTGCGGCCTTGCCTCGGACCAAAATCTACCATTTCTGAATTGGAAACTGACGCTAGTGCCCACTACACGAAGATTCATTTCCGGATGGGCACGAGCTAAGACTTACAATAAGGAGGGTGTGGTGTCAAAGCCGTTGAGTCTAGTTTCCATCCAGAAATGGCCCTTTTCCGCAATCTCGGCGTCAATCTGCGGGATCGCTTGTGCGTCGTACCCAATGTACGCCTCCGCGCAATCCCTTGATTTCCTTGACCTTGCGAAAAATTGCTCATTTCTGAATTGGAAACTGACGCTAGTTCCGATTATCCAAAGATTCATTTGTGGATGGGCCGAGCTATATTCAGATGAGTTCACCGACATATCGCCTTTCGGAAAACAACATGACCTCCGCATTTCACGGCTCACGTTGAGTTCAATGCCGGGCCAGTCTTGAATTTTGTGTCAAACGGGGGTGCGAAACTTGAGTCATTTTTTTCGTGAGATGAGGCGGGTTGCAAGTGCGTTGAGGGCTGCCCCACCGGCAGTCATGGCCGCAAGAAGGGGCAGATGACTCCTTGCAGAGTAAAGCACAAAGCCCAAGATGAGACCCGAAGCGATTGCTGTGGCCAGCCGGTGGGCTCGAGTCTGCTTCAACTTTTTGTGGATCCTGTTCAATTCCTTTTTGAGTTCTTGCTCAACGCTGTAAAGTTTCATGGTGTAGGACCCTTCGATAAAATGGCAACCATTGGTTTGGGCGCCCCTCGGGCGACGAGTTCGTATGGAGCATGAAGCGTGCCACGAAAGGCAGGGGGGCCTGGCGGCCGTTGGAGGTTGAAGGAGCGGCCCGCCGGGCCTTGAGGTGGGGCATAGGGCAAAGAGTTCGGGGCAGAGAGGATGGGGTAGGGGGCGAATCTTGTCAAAGCTGAAAGCTGAAGGCAACCGCTTAGCGCAGTTCGGGCAAGCTCTGAACTTTCAGCGCGGGGTGGTTTCTGGGGGCAGCGTGACAAGTAAGAGTCATTAGTGTCATTTTTCAGACACCCCTATGTCAAAAAAATGGCACTATCATTTTCGGGCGAGGATCTCTTCTGTCAAGGCCATATAATCACTGGCCCCTGTAGAGGATCGCATGTAGGTAACCACTGGTTTGCCGTAATAAGCACTTTCAGCTATGGTGGTATTGATTCGAATAACCGTGTCAAAAAGCCTTCTCTTGAAACGCTTATCTGCTTTCAGATCTGCAAGGATCTGATTCGAAACCCTTGTTCTTTGGTCAAAACAAGTAGCCAGAATACCCATTATCCCTATATCCGGGTTGATTTCTTCCTTGATGATCGAGATTGTCTCTAGCAACTCATCCAGGGCCCCGTATGCAAAGGGGTGAGTCTGGCACGGTATCAAGACCTTGGGGGCAAAAGCGAGCACATTTACAGTGAGAAGGGAAAGACTGGGCGGTGAATCCACCAAGACAAAGTCATACTGGTCCACCACCGGCGCCAATGCTTCCTTAAGACGATTTTCCCTGCCCGGCTCGCCAGCCAGTTCTACCTCAAATCCTGATAGATCTGCGTGGGAAGGAACAAGACGAAGACCCTCCCAGGCGGTGTCGACAATAGCAGATTGCACCGGCACTGGGTCTGGCAACTTGATAACGTCATAAACCGAGGGACCATCCTCATTCGGGGTGATGCCGAGTCCCTTGGTGGCATTGAACTGCGGGTCCATGTCAACAACCAGGACACTTTTTCCCTTTAGGCAAAGACCTGCTGCCAAGTTGACAACCGTGACCGTTTTCCCTACCCCGCCTTTTTCGTTTACCACTGCAATGATGCGCTTTTTCGTTTTGGCCATGGGAACCTCCAGTATTCGTTACTTGTCACTCGTCATTTGTCATTGCGCTGATCGCAAGCCCTAAGAGGTGCTGTGGATTTCCATGAGCTTTTCCATATCCCTAATGCGGTCAAAGACAGCCGTGAGCGCTGCTTGCATGGAAGCAAATTGTTCGACCAAGTGGTCTTTGGCTTCGCGTTGGTCTTCTATCAGGGTTTTCATGTCCAGGAAACTGCCTGTAAGGGCCGTCATCCGATCGACGAGAGACTCATAGAGCCTGTCGGACATGGCATCAACGAGCTTGAAGAAGTATTGATATTTCAGGTTTTCTTTGTAGTCCATAAGATGGGTTGCTATGGATTCCTGCATCTGCTCCTTGATGCGGCGCACACTATCTCCCAGCGAGCGAATGGCACTGTGGGGCCCTTCTGCAACAGGTTTCTTGAACAGCTTCTTTACGCCGTTTATTGTGCCGTAGAATCCAAACCTCAAAATGGCCTCTGTCTTAATACGGGCGGTGTATTGCATGGTGTCAGCGAGGTGTGGGATACTCAGCTGGGCGTCGCTCCTGACCAAAGCAACATCAGGGGCACGAACGGCTTTGAAAGGACGTTTTTCAAGGTGAATACCGAGCTTCTTCATGGTCCGTTGATGCTGATCCACGGCGTCTTGAATCATCAAACCATAAGGTCCGGATACCTGCTCAAAGACACCTTCCACCCTGTCTTCTTCTTGACGAACAAAACTGACGAGTTGGGGATTGATGGATTCCGCTATGAACTGATTGGCAGCCTGTCGCAAGGTCTGGAAGACGCGGTACAGAGTTGGTAAGAATCCCAAAGCCTGAAGATCCCTTTCATAGTCTCTGACCGCCAAATTGTAGGAGCCGATATAATCAGTGATTTGCCGAACCAAATCCCCGTATTGGGGGTCAAAAAGGCGGTCCACGCTGGTTGCGAGGTCCTGTCGCAGTTTGCCACTTGTGCCGTCCAAGGTGTCCTTGATCACTGCGGTTACCTGGCTGGAGGCCTGGCGTCTTTTGTCCATTTCACCAAAGGCCTTTTGCACCTTGTCAGCATCCTTGTCCAGGAGGTCTTGATTGATCTGTACCCAGTCTCGCATGGCAGATGAGATGTTAGAAATCCGCTCTATGTTACTTTCCAGAAGCAAGTGAAACCTGTCGGCAAATATCTTTTGGACGATGGTTTCCAGGAACCTTTCCGTTTCCTCGTCTGAAAAGGCAACCATTTCGGTCTCTTCACGCCATTGCTCAAGCCGGAGGCGATCTTTGCGCGACAGGCCGTGGTCTGCCGGCCGCTCAGAGTCAAGGGTTTCGAACAGGGTAAGAAGGGCAGAGAAAACAAACACGCTGGGAGAAGACAATATCATATTGATTTCCTCTTGCGTTTTGTCAACGAGCCCCTTGAGATCTCCCAGGCTTTCGTGCTCACTAAAGTCACAGTTCACCACGAACAAGACGTTTTTCGTCAGCCCCATCTTCTTGATCAGGTTCAAAAACTTTATGTCTGCCTGCCGAACGCCTGTTCGGCTGCTCAACACATACACGATGACATGAGTTTGAATGAGGTAGTCTTGGATCATAGCAAGGTGGAGGGGGTTGGGCGAGTCGCTTCCTTGACAATCAGCTATTTCAAGGTTTTCTCCAAATCCTTTTGGGGCATTGAGAGTTAGGCAGACATCCTTGAGATAGACCGCGAGAGACTGATCACCCACAAAATCCTTTTGTCTGTCAAGGTCGTCGGACTCAAACACGTGGGTTGCCGGGTCAAAGGAGACAAAGTCCTTAGCGCGGTCGTATCCTTTCAGATATTCAGTAAGGAGCACGCTGTTCGGATCTAGGGCATCATCGGAGATTAGTTGCTCGCTGTTCAGCTTTGCCAGGTCCTGCTGCAGTCGCTGGCGGTCCTTGTCCCGGTTGATGTCAAAGTAGTGCCCGGCAGTGTCTGATTCGACAGAAGAAAACAAGATGAGTGCCTGATTGATCTCGGCGTTTATCTGGTCCCAGGACTTGAACTCGAGCTTTGCTTTCAGGTGATCGCCAGGCCGTACCTTGGTTATGATGGAAGTTACAACCCCTGCGCCTCTTTTGAGATAGTCGCCTTTAAACAAGGAATTGACAAGACTGCTCTTTCCTGACTTGATGGAACCAACAACAGCCACGCGAATAGTCTCTTCGGATAGCTGCCTTTCGATTCGAGTCGTTGTCGACATCCACCCATCAAGGGATTGGGAGGCGAGCCCTTTGATGGATGAGGCCTGCTGAATAACAATGCGAACATCCCGATTGATGTCCAGCAGCCTGTTTTTTATGTCATTGTAAGCTTCCACGGTGTCTCACCTGGAGACCTTTGCAAAACGTCCTTTTTTGCCCAATTGAGCGCTATGCTTCACTACGTGTCTGCGTCAGGCTCAAATCCTAATCCTCGAAATACTCAATGTGTTCCTGTGGTTAAAATTTTCACCTTTCTTGAATTTTAACAAAATCGAACATTTTTCAAAGGTCTCACCTGATCCCTTACCACCAGCAACACGAAGGCAAGAAAAGGGATTTCCAAACAGACTTTCGCGTTTTGCGGCCAAGACAAAAAAATGGGATGATGGAAGGGCCATCATCCCAACAGAAATCGAAAATCCTATCCCGGAGCCTTCAGCACAACCCTATATACAATAAAGGTTACGCCCCTGTCAACAGGTTGGGGCCGGGTGTCCCCGGGCAAAATTTCAGTCGAGCGTGGCAGCCACGCTTACCGTCCGCTCTGTAAGCATATGGGTATATCCTCCCATTTCGTTGTCGTACCAACCGTAGACCACCACCTTGGTCACTGGAAGGTCAACAACGCTGCGGCCCAAGCATGCGCGAACTTCCTCTGAGTACCCTTTGAGGCGTGACAGGTCAAAAGAAATCTTTCCTGTTCGAGTGTGGGTCTCGTGTCCTTCTATAATGGCTGCAGCCAAGGGATGACCGATCATGTCTGATGAAACATTTTGCTCGTCAGAATACTGAAGATACCCTTTTTTTTCTCTCTCTGCGGCATCTTTGTATATCTGATTGATCAGGCTGCGCTTTATGGGTTCTGTATCCGGGTCATCCTGAATATCAATGACCAATATAATCAGAGAGCCCGTGTTCGTGGGTATCCGCACGGATTCAGCGATAAAACCGATCTCTTTCATCTCCGGGATCACCAAGGCCAACGCCTTTGCAGCCCCCGTGGTGGTCAGAATAATGTTGTTGAGAACGCTACGGTTGCGTCGAAGGTCGGTCGCTGCCGCCTTTGGCGGTCGATCCAGGACCAACTGAGAGCCTGTGACCGCATGGACAGTGGCCATGGATGCCGTGAGAATTCTCTGTACACCAAAATAGTCCAGCAGAGGCTTTATCATGTGGGCCAGGCAGTTTGTGGTGCAAGAGGCGTTTGATACGATCTTGTGTTTTGCCGGATCAAAGTCATTGTCATTAATACCCAGTACCGTGATAACTGCATCTTCGGGCATAGCGGCTGCCTTGTCCTTTATCTTAAATGGCGCAGACGCAACCACCCTGCGTGCCCCTGCAGCCAGGTGGCCGCGGATACTGCCTCCTGGCGCCTCCGCAGGGAGGGTGGGGTCAAGAAACTTCCCAGTGGTGTCAACCACGACACCAACGCCGAGCGATTTCCAGTCGATTTCCGCAGGGTTGCGAGTCTGCCGAAGCACGGTCACCCGAACGCCATCCACCGTCATAGAGCCTGTTTTTTCGTCCAAATTTTCAATCACACGGCTGGCCCTGTATCCCCCGATGTAATTGTGCAAGGTTCCGTAAGTGGAATCCTTTTCAATGAATCTCGCCACATCCTCAAGACCCGTACCCACGGGGCGGCCGATATTGACCGCGATTTCCGAAAAGCTTTTTCTTCCCACATGCTGCCAGATGGAAAGTTTTGCAATACGCCCCAGGCCATTGATTCCAAGAGCTCCGTGTTTCATCATTGCATCCCTCCTGCCCTAAGTCGTTGTGTTATGTTGTCCCTTGTAAACGAAACCGTTCTGACCGTCTATGCTCAAAAAGTCTCCACGTCGGATCATGTCTCCGTTTATGGTGCCATAGCCTTGCTTTTCGAAAACCCTGAGGTTGGAACATCCCACCACACACGTTTTTCCCAGTTGATGAGCAACAATGGAGGCATGGGAAGTAGCGCCCCCCCTGCTGGTCAAAAGCCCGTCGGCGGCCGATATTTCACGTATGTCGTCGGGAACCGTGTCAAAACGAATCAAGATAAGTAATGTGCCCTGTTCCTGGCTGCGGAAACGTTTGATGTCATCAAGTGAAAACACAATCCTTCCGCTCAGGGCACCCCCGCTCACGCCGATGCCCTTGGCCAGGAGGCTCTGTTTAAGCTTGGAAGAAGGGGCAAAAGTCGGGTAGCGTTTTTTTTCGTGGATAACCGTGTCCCTGGATTGCAGGACGAAGAGCTTGTCCGGCGTGGGGCCCTCAAAGGTAAACTCAATCTCTTGGGGACTCCATCCTTCCCCGTACACAAGGCCCCTGGCAACGTCATGCAAAGCGGAAAAGATCTCTGGGAACGCCTCTTCCAAAGGATGATCCTGATCTCTGTCCTCTGCTGCCTTTTGCTCCAGTGAGATGGAATCTGTCCTCACCAGGCCGGACACCACGTCTTCCCCCTGGTTTCCCACGGTGTAGTCGCCCCACAGCATGACTTTGTCCAGGGAGGCGTGGGGGTTATGCGTGAAGACAACGCCTGAGCCGGCTTGTTTGTGCAGATTGCCATATACCATGCTTTGTACTATCACTGCCGTGCCCCAGTCATCAGAGATACCCATGATGTCACGGTATGTCTTGGCCTTTTCCGAACTCCACGAATAAAACACCTGCCGAATGGCCTGAAACAGTTGTTCATAGGGATTGTCGATAACAACCACACCTGCATCAGACAAGGCCCGGTGGTAGGCAAATGCCAACGTACGCATCTGTTCCGGTGTGAAATCCCTCTTATGTTCCACGCCGTATGTGGCCTTGCAATCGTTCATGAGGGCGTGAAACACGTCACGCTCCATGTTGTAAGACATGCCCCATGACTGGAGAAAGCGCCGGTAGTTATCCCACGCAAACCAGGGCTTTCCGGTTCTGTTGACCAGGCCTTCCAGAATGGATTCACTGAGCCCCACGTTTAGAAAAGTATTCATCATCCCCGGCATAGAGATGGCAGCTCCGCTGCGGACGGACAAGAGCAATGGATTTTCAGGATCACCAAAGCCCCTGTTCGTGTCTTCTTCCATCTGCCTGACCTGAAAGAGGATCTTTCCCCTGAGGTCCTCATCGGCCTGCCTGAACGCACTGATCCCCCTGAGACACCGGAAAACCTCTGTTGTTATGATAAATCCGGCAGGCACCGGCATCTTCAGTTCAGCTAACCGCACCAGGTTGTGCCCTTTGCTCCCCAGGCAGATGGGGTCTCTGATCAGATGCAAGGGTTTCTGAATTCCCGACAGGGACCTTCCCGGATCATAACTCAGCAGGAGATCCAGATTGTCACCCGCAAGTTCTTCGGATTGACGCGATAAAGTGCGAGTGATTTTGCTGACAAAGTTGTCCAAATATTGAAAACCAAAAGTGGTGGCGACTATGTCCCGGAAAAAAGTCTCGGAGACCTTGCTCACGACCTCTTCGGTAATCTCCTCGCCTTGTTTCACAGGATATTTGGGCAGAAGCGCTTCAGTGCCCAAATTCCGGACAATCGGTCCCAGATTTTCCTTGTGGATACTGGTGTAGTGGGCTGTCAGGATATGCTGCTCGGCCCGCGAGAATTCTCTAAAGATGTCCAAGTACTGAGTAAATGTAAAACGGGTAGCTTCTATGGCATGGGTGAGGAGATTCAGACAATCTTTCAGGCCCTTGACGACTATTCCGTCAAGCTCCATTGCTTGAACAAGCAGATGCATGCAGTCGGCAATCCGGAAAAACGTGGTGCGGGTCAAGAACTGCAGGTTGATAGAGTTGATGAGGTTTTCGAAAAGGACATTGGCCAGGTTCTCAAGGCGGAACGTAAATCCCAGAGCATCGAATTTGCGCTCGTGATAGGTGCCATACATGGAAGGGATGTCTGCGGCAATGTGCCGTTTGCGGTAAATGTCTTCTGAAGTCTCGAATCGTTCCGACGACAGGATGATCTGTTTTAACAGCTTCAGATAGTCAAGGATGCCTTGCAGACGAGCGATCAGGTCAGGGCTTTTGAGTGCCTTTTTCAGGTGTCCGGTCTTTGGCAGCCCATTGGCTGCTGCTTCCTTGAGAAGGCTGTCAGTTTCAAAATGGATCAAGTTGTACTTCTGGTCAAGGAGCTTCAGGAAGCGGATCAAAAGCAGTACCCGTTTTTTGTCTACCGCCGACGTGTCGGAAACATCGGAAAGGTGGCTTCCCACGGCAATCATGTCAAGATCCAGCAACTGGCCACAGTCGCCTATGCCTGCCTGTTCAAAGAGCGTGTGAACCACCTTGTGGACGCCATCTACGTATGGCCCACTTCTTTGCACCTGATCAAGGAGTTCATAAGGCACAAAAGGGACGAGGGGGTCCTTGTCCCTGTTTCGCCAGAAATCTATTATGGCGGTGGCAAAATCTATCAACAGGTTGTTACTTTCCACATGGGACTGCTTGCGAAAGAAGTGGATCAAGAGGTCTTTACGGTTTGAAAGCTCATCGATCTCCGTTGAGACATCTCTTAGTTTGCCTTCGGCATTGATTTCGTTGAAATAGACGGGAAATAATTTGGCAAGCTGCTTGGCCAGGTTGTAGACAGGGCCCAGCTTACTATTCAGGAACAAACTGATCTCCTTTTGAAAAAGATCCGTGTCTTTGATGTAGAAACCCGCAAGCTTCAGATTTATCATCAGGGCTGAAATCAGTCTCCTGCTCCACTTTGGATTGTTTTCAATCAAATGAAGCCACACCTTTATGTTGGTGAGGTGGGCAGGGTTTACTTTCACCTTCCACTCGGCTGTCGTGCCTCTCAACTCCGGACACTGGAAGCCCAGATCAATGGTGTGTCTGATAAAAAGATCCACCATGTCGCTGTCACTGCTCTTGAAAATCTCCCCCCCTATGTTTTCCAGGGTGTGAAGGGCTGCTTCCGGAAATTTCTCAATGCTTTGCCTGACGGCCTCAAAAGTTCTGCTGAGCAGGCCTTTGACATTTTCAACCTTCTCGGTGTGGATGTGGATGATGGTGGCCAGGCAGCGGTTAAGCCTACCAAGGGCATCTTCATGTACGTAAGAAAGGCCCCTTGTCTCCATGATCTTGAGCAAAGCCCTCAGCGTATTTGTTGGTCCGTCTCTGGTACTTGCCTCAAGCTGTTCGATCCTGTCCGGCAGGTTCTGATAGGATCTTACAATGTCAATATAACTGGGCAGTTCGAGCAGCGCCTTCAATGTGGGCACCTCAGGGCCAGTGTCGTGGATTTGACGCAACCTTTTCACAAAGTTTCGAAGATCCTGGTGAGAGATGTGCTGAAAGAAGTCTTTAGAAACCGCTTCTGGATCAGGCCTTTTACCATCGATAACAGGCCACTGGGCAGGGTCCTCTTGTGTCAGCCAGTATTCGTAGGCCCTCTGGAGCGTCTTGTGAAACAAGCGGTTGAGGCGAGGATAATCAAAGTCGTCTTCTTGCAACTTGTGGGCGATTTGTCCGATCCGTTTCACCTGATAATAGCCGCTGGATAAAAGAAAGAACTGTGGGTCAGGCAAACTGATAAGGTGATCAAAGATTTCAGACAGCACAGGCATGCATTCTTGCAGGCGACCTTTTCCGTCATCTATGATTTTCTCCACAAAGTAGACTACATTGTCCAGGGCACTGGCATGAACTGACTGCTCAGTTGAAAAGGTGAGTGCGTCGAGCCATTCGTTCAAGATTATTCGTATCACCTGAGGGGCTTTTGGATGTTCAAGAAACACAGACAGGTTTCTGAAGGCGTAGTTGCGCATTTCCTGGACAACATAAGCCCAGTTTTTGAAAGGATGATTCAGTTCGCACAGAAAGGCTTGAGTCTGTTTGAAAAGTCCTGGAAGCTCTTCAACGACCTCCTGGAGAGGCAAGTACTTGGAGTCAATGGTAATTGCCCGATCGGTTGCCTCCAGGTTGACCTGAAGTGCCTTGGAACTCAGCCCGGGATCCCGGGTAGTTCTTGTCGGACAGGTTTCCTTAACAGGCGTTTCTTTCATAGGACCGGACTAAAAAACAGTTGTGGCAAAGTGGATGAAGGCATCCTTAGAGCCAACAATCTACGAGCCTCTTTTTGTTCTTGTCAAGGGAAAACCAGGATGTGTTTTTTTGCCTTGATCTTTCAGCTGATTGCTAATATTTTGGCCTCATCATAAACTCCGGACAATGCCTAAAGTATCTTCCCATCTTGCCATAGCCGCTTTCTCATTTCTGGTCTGTGTAGTGCTGACGCCTCTTGTTGCGCGGGTGGCCAGGCACTTCGGGTGGCTGGCCACCCCGAGAGAGGATCGCTGGCACAAAAAACCCACGGCCCTGTTGGGCGGCATTGCCATCTATTGTGCTGCCGGCCTGCCCTTGTTGTGGTTTGCTGATTTTGGATCCATCGCGGAATTTGTGCGGCTGCACTTTTCCATGGCTGCTGCCCCATGTCCCGTGGCTGTGGTATGGCTCGGCATAACCAGCCTGTTTGCCCTTGGGCTTATTGATGATTTTTTCAGTCTCAGGCCACAAAACAAGTTGATTGTTCAGATCATCGTGGCTTCAGTGGTTGCATTCTTGGGCTACCGTCTTCAATGGGTTGCCTCGCTTACTGTTGACACGATGCTGACCATCATCTGGATAGTCGGAATAATCAATGCCGCCAACCTCTTGGATAATATGGACGGTCTGTGCGCAGGTGTCAGCCTCATTGCTGCAGGCTTTTTCGCTTTCTTGCATTACAATGCAGGGTCTGGCGAGATGCTGACGATCGGCCTGTTGCTGTCTGGGGCATTGGGGGCCTTTCTGATCTACAATTTTCGCCCTGCTTCCATCTTTATGGGAGATTCGGGCAGCCTCCCGGTGGGGTTTGCCCTTGCCATGCTTTGCCTTCGCCCTGTTAGAGAGGCAACAGATTTCAGTTTCAGCGTGTCTTTATACGCGGTTCCGGTGCTTGTACTCATGGTTCCCATATTCGATACCGTTATGGTCACCTCTATTCGCCTGTTGAGTGGGAGAAAGGCCTCCACCGGGGGGCAAGACCACACATCACACCGTCTGGTGCTCATGGGTTTGAGCGAAAAGGGTGCGGTCTTGTTCTTGTACGCAACTGCCGTGCTTTCAGGACTGGCAGCGGTTTTTGTGCGACAGCACGATTCCCTCTCAGCTCCGACGGTTATCATACCCCTCTTGCTGTCTTTTTCGCTGATGGGGGTCTATCTGGCCCAGATCAGGGTCTACCCTGAAAAGGAGTTTTCTGTGCTCCGCAATGGCCGTTTTACTCCTATTCTCATTGAAATAACCTTTAGGCGTCAATTGTTTCAGGTGACCCTGGACCTTATCCTTGTGGCCTTTGCCTACTATTTGTCCTACCGGATTCGTTTTGGCCTGGGCGAACAGTTCAATGTCTATTTCAATGTGTTCCTGAAATCGCTTCCCGCCATCATCGTATGTAAATTTGCGGCCCTGTTTTCAGCAGGCGTCTACAGGGGCTTCTGGAGCTACATCGGCTTGAGCGATATTTTTGTATATCTCAGGGCAACAGTACTGGGGTCTCTGCTTTCCTTGGCAGCTGTCACCTATGTCTATCGCTTTGATTCTTTTTCCAAAGGGGTCTTTGCCATCGACTGGTTCATTGTGACAGCGTTTTTGATCGGCTCCCGGCTCTCTTTTCGGTCTTTCAAAGAGATCGTGAAACGCAAGACCCTGAAAGGAGAAAACATACTTATCTATGGGGCAGGCCAAGGCGGTCAGGTGCTGTTGAGAGAAATTCTGGACAACGGCAGGCTGGCCCTGAAGCCGGTGGGCTTCATAGACGATGATTCTACGAAGGTAGGGAAACGGCTTCAGGGTTACCCGGTGATGGGTACTGGGGCAGAACTCGGACAGATTCTGGAGTCGCAGCCCGTGGGGGGCGTGGTTATATCTTGTCGTGGTTTGGCTGATGAAAATCGAGAAAGACTTGTTGAGGTTTGTCGGAACAAAGGGGTTTTTCTGAAGCGGTTTACCGTTGGTCTCAAAGACGTGGATTTCGAACAGACCTCATCATGATAGTGCTGGGAATAGAAACTTCTTGCGATGAGACAGCCGCCGCCGTGGTATCGGGCGGTGAGGTGATATTGTCAAATGTTGTTTGGTCTCAGGTAGCCACCCACCATCCTTATGGCGGGGTTGTGCCAGAGCTCGCCTCCAGAAAACACATTGAAAAGATCGTTCCCGTGGTTGAACAGGCCCTGGCTCAAGCTGCCATGGACCCGGCGGGCCTCGAAGGCATTGCTGTCACATGCGGTCCGGGTTTGGTGGGAGCACTGCTTGTGGGGCTGTGTTTTGCCAAGGCCATCGCCTATGCCTGGGGGCTGCCACTGGTAGGGGTTAACCACTTGGAGGGCCACGTGACTGCCGTTCACCTGGAACCTGACCCTCCGGCGTTTCCATTTGTGGCGCTTTTGGCATCCGGAGGGCATACGAATCTTTACTATGTATTAGGCCCCACGCATTTTGAACACATGGGCCAGACCAGAGACGACGCTGCTGGGGAGGCCTTTGACAAGGTGGCAAAGACGCTGGGCCTGGGATATCCTGGAGGCGAAGTCATCGACGAGCTGTCTCAGAAGGGGAACCCGGAGCGGATACGCTTTCCCAGGGCATTTTTGGACAAGACAGGCTTTGATTTCAGCTTCAGCGGTATCAAGACCGCTGTTGCTCGCTACGTGCGCACCCATGAAGATGGGGGTTCTGTTGGGGCAGAAGACATTGCAGCAGCTTTTCAAGAGGCCGTTGTTGACGTGCTGGTCAAAAAGGCCATCTTGGCAGCGGAAACGAAAAAGTGTGAACGCCTTGCGGTTGTGGGCGGGGTGGCGTGCAACAGGCGATTGCGTGAGCGTATCAAGAAAGAGGCTGCTCAAGCCGGCATTTCAGTCCACATACCAAGGCCCGAGCTTTGTGGCGACAACGGAGCAATGATCGCTGCCATGGGCTACCGCCACCTTCAAGAGGGCACGAGCTCATCCATGGATCTGGATGCATTCTCCAAGGTGGCGCAAACGTAACGAATATTGACGGCTTCGCAAAAAGTCCATCTGCGGTGCTGTGCTTCATCTCTCGTCATTCCGACGTACGATAAGTACGCCCCATTCCTCAAAATTCGCACGCCTTGCATATGAATTTTTTACAAAGCCGTCTGTTTTTGACTTTTTACGAGACCGTCAATATTTCGCATGAATTGCCCCTGTTTGAAACCTTCGCCTTTCAGGCGAACAGCTTTAGCCTGTCTTGCACTTTGAATATCGAACAAGGAATTTCGAATCGCAGAAGTCTGTAGAAGATGACGCGTTTTGTGTGCTCCATGTCTGGTGGTGAAAACATGTTTTCCCGAATATTGGAGATTTTCTTTTCTGTATTCTGCGGCAATTGGCATCAATTTCGCAGGGGGGAGGCTTTGCGAAACCCTCTTTTTTTCTTTGATGCCAATGGCGATACGCTCACAAAATAAAGGAAAAACAAAGGCTGACCAGACATGTCCGCATTTTCCGAACGTGGGAGATTTTGACAGTGTTGGGCAATACAATGAGGCGGTCAAGGGATATTGGAATGCTATTGACGCTTACCGTCGTATGGCTGTCGAATTCTACAACGAGATAGAGCAGGAAGCGGCGGATGGGCACTGAAGGAGACCTCTGAAGAACAGGAGACCTGACTTTCTACGAGACCATCGGGCCTGGGATCACTATATATTGTATTTTTTTTTCAGATGACCACAATATATGCTTGACATTGCCATTTTGCCGTGTTAACGGGCTTATTATCAGGAGTTGCCTCTGAGGCGTGACATGGAAAAGTGCTGTGGTTTTCGGGGGCCTATGAGGATTGAAGCTGTTTGCCCGAAACTGCCCTTTTGCCATAAATGGCTGTGGCCCTTGGCAGGGGGTTAGATGATAGGGTTTATTACCGGCATGTTCCTGGGTGTGTTTGTCGGAGTCTTTGTGATGTGCTTATGTTTCGTGGCCAAAGAACCACCCGTGTACAACAGGGATTGACGGGTTATTGTCCCTCAATCCCGTTTTGCGCAAAGGTCTCGTTATTTCTCGAAGTGTAACGAATATGTGTGAAGGGATTTTTCATGTTTTGTGAAAGTTTTTTGGCCTGTTTCTTGCTTAATCAAACACTTGTCTTAGGGGCCTCACCTTCCTGTAAGACCAACCCTTCCTTTCCCCCAACCCTGAGGGGAGCAGCTTAGGTGACAAACAATGGCGCATGAGCAAGAAATCTCACCAGAGGCCCCTAAGTCACCAACCCTTTACAGTTTCGCAGGAAGTCCGTCTGTGCATCTGAGGCGGACTTTTTTTCAGGCTTGACGGCCAAATCGTATCAGCCAGACTGTTGACGGGTGCCTGTTTAACAGAGTTGATTCCCTCTTCCGAAGCGGCCACACTTCTCTCTAAAATTCGCCTTGTAAGTTTAGCTATCGTGTGCTAAAAGTTTCAATTTATAAATTCACACGCCCTTGGACCTTCCTTTGGGTGCCTTAGGGACACACGCCTTGAGGTAGATGGAAGGGAAGATGGGGGCGGAGGAACAACCACGAGACCTTTGAAAAATGCTCAATTTTGGTCCAGTTCAAGAAAGGCGAAGATTTTGACCGCAGGAATACATTGAGTATTTTGAGGATTGAAATCTGAGCCTGACGCAGAAATGGGACAAAAGAGGGGATTTTTCAAAGGTCTCACCACAACGAGGGAGGAACACATGTCCTATGTAACAATGAAGGAGTTGTTGGAGGCTGGCGTGCATTTTGGCCACCAGACCAGACGGTGGAACCCAAAGATGAAGCCATACATCTTTGGTGCGCGCAACGGAATCTATATCATCGATTTGCAGCAGACGGTCAAGATGTTTAAGAGGGCCTATCAGTTTATTGCTGAGGCTGTTGCCAGTGGCGAGTCGATTCTTTTTGTGGGAACCAAGAAACAGGCGCGGGATTCGATCTATGAAGAGGCCAACCGATGTGAAATGTTCTATGTGCACAACCGTTGGCTGGGCGGTATGCTCACGAATTTTCAGACTATCAAAAAGGGCATCGACAGGCTCAACTATCTCAGCACAATGAGTACAGACGGGACAATAAATCGGTTTCCCAAAAAAGAGATACTCAAGCTTGAGAAGGAGAGGGTGAAGCTCGACAACAATCTGGGTGGTATACGCCACATGGGAAAACTCCCTGCCGCTGTATTTGTTGTGGATCCCAAGAATGAAAACATCGGGGTACGTGAGGCAAGGCGCCTGGGCATTCCTGTTGTGGCGATTGTTGATTCGAACTGCGATCCGGACGAAATAGACTACATTATTCCCGGAAATGACGACGCCATCCGGGCAATCCGACTCCTTACCTCCAGGATAGCTGATGCATGCATTGAAGGTCGCCAGCGATTGGAAGAGCGTCTGAAGGCCGAAGCAGACAAGGAGTTTGCAGAAGAGGCCGAGGAAGGAATCTCGGCCGCAGACGAAGTGGAAAGGGCAGTCATATCTGACGGTTCAGAGGGTCCTGTTGTTGAAGTGGTCAGAAAAAAGGCGACTGCACCTGAACAAGCCCAGGCAGACACGGGCGATAAGGCACAAGAGGGGCTGTAATCATGGTAGAGATCAACGCACAGATGATCAAACAACTGCGTGCCAGAACCAATGCCGGGATAATGGATTGCAAAGGTGCCCTGACAGAAGCCGGCGGAGACATGGAAAAGGCAGTGGATTTTTTGCGCAAAAAGGGGCTGGCCACCGCCTTGAAACGCTCTGGACGTGAGACCTCTGAAGGCTTGGTCCATTCCTACATTCACGCTGGGGGAAAGATCGGTGTTTTGGTGGAAGTCAACTGCGAGACTGATTTTGTGGCTAAGACCGAGGAGTTTACAGGGTTTGTCAAGAATATTGCCATGCACATTGCCGCCACCAGACCTCTGGGCGTGCGCAGAGAAGATATCCCTAAAGAAGTGGCCGAGCGTGAAGAGGAGATATATCGAGAACAGGCCAAGGACATGGGAAAGCCCGAGAAGGTGATGGACAAGATAGTGCAGGGCAAAATGGAAAAATTTTATAAGGAATGTAGCCTTCTTGATCAGCAATACGTTAGAGATACTGACCTCACCATACAAGACGTCATTCACGATATGGTTGCGAAGACGGGCGAAAATATCACCGTGAGACGATTTGCCCGCTATCAACTGGGAGGCGAGTAGAACGACCCAAGCGACCCATTTATCATCTACCATCTACCATTTACCATTATCATCTATCATTGATGGTCTCGTAAAAAGTCGAATTTCTGCGTTGCACTGCATCCTTCGTCGTTAGTAGAAGAAAGTGCCCGTTAAGGATTGACGATTGTCGATTGAATATTGACGATTGTTCTTTCAACAACGAAAAGCAAAAAAATAGCTACGAAAACACGAAAAAAATACTGTTTGGAGCTTTTTGCTTTGCCGTCTAATTCGGACTTTTTACGAGACCATCACCATTTATCATCTATCATTCATCGTTTTGCATTGGGCTTTCCTGCCGCACGGCTCGTCGCCCATTCACAAAATGAGAGATGATCAATGACAAATGGACAATGAAAGGTTGTCCGCATGCCGACTCCTAAGTACAAGAGAATGCTGGTCAAGCTCAGCGGCGAGGCCTTGATGGGGGAGCAAGATTTTGGCATAAGCCCTGAGATGATCAACTATTGTTCAGGCGAGATTCGTTCCGTGTACGATCTTGGGGTCCAGATTGCCTTGGTAGTCGGGGGTGGCAACATCTTTCGGGGGGTGGCAGCCAGTTCCTACGGGATGGACCGCACTTCGGCCGACCACATGGGAATGCTTGCCACAGTGATCAATAGTATTGCTCTGCAAGATGCCCTTGAAAAAAGGGGGGTCCAGACCAGGGTCCAGACGGCAATTGACATGTTTGCCGTGGCTGAACCCTACATCCTGAGAAGGGCCATTCGGCATTTGGAAAAGGGCCGCGTGGTGATTTTTGGTGCAGGGACCGGCAACCCATACTTTACTACTGACACAGCAGCTGCGCTGAGGGCCCAAGAGATCCATGCAGAAGTGCTCATGAAGGCGACCAAGGTGGATGGGATCTACGATGCGGATCCGATGGTAGACCCCAAGGCAAAGAAGATGGACAAGGTGAGCTATCTTGATGTGCTCAAACGGCGGCTGAAAGTCATGGATTCAACGGCCATCTCCCTGGCCATGGACAACGAGCTCCCTGTCATTGTCTTCAATTTCAAAGTGAAAGGTAATCTGCGACGAGCTGTGTTCGGAGAAAGAGTTGGGACTTGTGTAGGGGGGGCGCTAGAAGGTGATTAGTTCAGTCTACGACGATACACGAGAAAGCATGGAGAAAGCGATTGATGCCTTGAAAAATGAGTTCAAGAAGGTCCGGACCGGTCGGGCTTCCCTTGCCCTGTTTGACGGTATCAGGGTGAATTATTACGGGACCTCCACTCCGTTGAACCAGATGGCGTCTTTGTCCGTTCCGGAAAGCAGGCTCATCGTTATTCAGCCATGGGACCAGACGGTCATTGGAGACGTCGAAAAAGAAATACTTAAGTCCGAGTTGGGACTGACTCCCATGAATGACGGCAAGGTTATTCGTATTGCCATACCGCCGTTGACCGAAGAGCGCAGAAAAGAACTTGTCAAAGTGGTCCACAAGATGACCGAAGAGCACAAAGTGTCTATCCGCAACATACGACGGGATGCCAATGAGTTTCTCAAAGGCTTGAAAAAGGATGGGGACATCTCGGAGGACGATTTGTTCAAGGCGCAAGATGAGGTCCAGAAGATTACCAACGACCAAATAGAATTGGTTGACCAGGCCTGCCAAGAAAAAGAGAAAGAGATCATTGAATTCTGACACCCCGTTGTTCAGTCCCGAAACACTCCCAAGACACATAGCTGTTATCATGGATGGCAATGGCCGTTGGGCCAAGAAGCGGTCTTGGAACAGGATAAGAGGCCACCGGGAAGGCGCCGAATCAGCAAGAGATATCGTGCGAGCCTGCCGGGAGATAGGGATAGAAGTCTTAACCCTTTACGCGTTTTCCACGGAAAACTGGCAGCGCCCTAAACAAGAAATTTTGGCCCTAATGAAACTTCTGAAGGATTTTCTGAAGTCAGAATTGAGCGAAATGATGGAAAATGATATTCGTCTGAGCACCATAGGTGATATTGAGCGGCTGCCGGATGATGTTTTAGGGGTTCTTCGAGACGTCATGGATCAGACTGGAAAAAACCAGGGCATGATTCTGAATCTGGCCCTCAGTTATGGTGGCCGCGATGAGATCGTGAGGGCTGCCAGGAATATGGCAGAGCAAGCGAGGCAGGGGGAGCTTCAGCCGGAGGCTATAACAACGGAGCTTTTTTCCACCTATCTTTACACCCATGGGATGCCTGAGCCGGACGTCCTGATTCGAACAAGCGGAGAGATGCGGATTAGCAATTTTTTGCTGTGGCAAATTGCATATGCCGAGATTTTTGTTACTCCGACCCTGTGGCCCGACTTCAGGAGACAGGAGCTTTTCAAGCTACTGGGCGAGTACGAAAAACGTGAGCGTCGGTTCGGGCTGACTCATGAGCAGATGAACAAAGGCCTTGGCGGGTCGTAGTCTTTCAGGTCTCAGTGTCCGGACAACCAACTCCCAGACTCAGAAAAATGCCATCGGAGAGATCACAACAGGCCCAGGTGAGGCCGGTGACAGGGCACCAAAAGCGCTGGCTTACTGTCGCAGTTACCCTTCCTATTCTGATCCTGGTCATTCTTAAAGGCGGGAGGGTCTCCTTTGCGGTTCTTATCGGTCTGGGAACAAGTGTCAGCCTTCTGGAATACTACGCGCTGGTGCTTCCCGAGGAGGCCCGATTCGCAAGGGGCATTGGGCTCATTCTTGGCCTGGCCGTGTTCGGGTCTTTTTATGTGCAGGACTTCAACGCAACGTGCGGCATGCTGGTCCTGTCATTTTTTGTCTCTGCCATCATGTGTCTTGTGCTGTTTGGCTCAAGGGGTTTCACAGCCGATGTCCTTTCCAGGTACCTCCTTGGCTTTGTCTATGTTCCGTTCCTGGCAGGCCACCTGATACTGATCAGGAATTCCCATGAAGGAATGATTTGGACATCCTTTGTCCTTTTTGCCGTGTTTGCCAGCGATACGGCAGCATATTACGTGGGAAAAGCCATTGGCCGCCACAAGCTTTGCCCTAGCATAAGTCCTGGTAAGACAGTGGAAGGAGCCGCAGGCGGGCTGGCAGGCAATCTCTTGATCGGCGCTCTATTCAAGCAATTGTGGTTGCCGGAACTGAGCTGGGGGTTCTGTATTGTCTTGCTTCTGGTGGTGGGCGTGGCGACTCAGGTGGGTGATCTGGTTGAATCCATGCTGAAACGGTCAGTGGGTTCAAAACATTCAGGATGGTTTATGCCGGGTCACGGGGGTATGCTTGACCGAGTTGATGGCCTGTTTTTTGCTGCGCCAGTTTTTTACTATTTTAGGACTTACTTGTTGTAGAAAAACAATTGGCGCAAGGCGCACGGGAGACAACTTTACTCCTTTCAGCCGTGCGCCTTGCGTCAAGGATTATGAAACGTCTTTCCATATTGGGTTCAACGGGCTCCATCGGAACAAATGCTCTGCGAATTGTGGAGCAGTTTTCCGATCGATTTTCCGTTGTGGCTCTGGCCGGGGGTCGAAACATAGGTCTGCTTTGCGAACAGATAAGGTGCTTTCGGCCCGACGTTGCGGTGGTGCTCGACGATGTGTTGGCCCGTCAGTTGGCTGATATGCTTGGGCCTGAAGACACCGTGGAGATTTGCCACGGCCCGGACGGGTACAAAACAGCTGCCACACTTGATTCGGCTGACATGGTCGTTTCAGCAATGGTGGGTTCCGCTGGTTTGCTTCCCACTTTGGCGGCTGTTGAACATGGCACGTGTGTTGCTTTGGCAAACAAGGAGTGCCTTGTTATGGCCGGTGGGCTCTTGATGCAGACTGCCCGGGAAAAGGGGAGTCAAATTATGCCCGTAGACAGCGAACACAGTGCTATTTTCCAGTGCCTGGCGGGGAACCACAAGCAGGAAGTAAAAGAAATACTGCTCACGGCGTCTGGTGGGCCGTTTCGGGAAAAGTCCTTAAAGGATCTGGAGGCCATTACACCAGAGATTGCACTTCGCCATCCCACTTGGGACATGGGTCCGAAGGTGACCATAGATTCATCTACACTGATGAACAAGGGCCTTGAGGTCATGGAAGCGAGGTGGCTCTTTGACGTACCCTTGGAGTCTATCCGGGTGGTCATTCATCCTGAGAGTGTGGTCCATTCCATGGTGACCTATTGGGACGGCTCGGTCATAGCACAGCTTGGAGTGCCTGACATGAGAGTGCCTATTGCCTATGCTCTGTCTTATCCGGAGCGGCTTCCCCTGGGACTGTCTTCGCCGGATCTTGTTGGTCTGGGCGCTCTGACTTTTCAAGAACCAGACATGGAGAAATTTCCTTGTCTCGGTCTTGCCATTGAGGCCTGCAGAGAGGGAAAAACCCTTCCTGCGGTTTTGAACGGGGCAAATGAGGTAGCAGTCAGGGCGTTCCTGGATCGCCGGATCGGGTTTCTCGGCATTGCCAAGGTCGTAGAAGAGGTGATGAACAAACACAAACCAGTATCCAGCCCAGCCCTTGCCGACATTCTGTCGGCCGATACCTGGGCTCAGCGGACGGCCGAGGAAAGCATATGAGTGCCAGTATTGTCTCTTTTGTGATTGTATTGGGTGTTCTGATCTTTGTGCACGAGGTCGGTCATTTCCTCATGGCAAAGGTCCTTGGGGTGGGTGTTGAAAAATTCTCTCTGGGATTTGGTCCCAGAATCTTTGGAAAGAAGATCGGGATGACCGATTACAGGATTTCAGCCATACCTCTGGGAGGATACGTCAAGATGGTGGGAGAGGCCCCCGATTCTGAGCTTGACGAGTCCATGATTCCCCTGTCCTTTTCCCACAAGACTGTGTCAAGGCGTGCGCTGATCGTCCTGGCAGGCCCGGTCTTTAATCTTCTGCTCTCTGTTGTGATATTTTTCGGATTCTTTCAGATATCAGGCCTCCCTATCATGAAGGCAGAGGTTGGTGCCGTGCAGGAAGAAATGCCTGCCCACGAAGCAGGGATCGTTGCCGGCGATAAAATTGTCGCTGTGGATGGTCACCCTGTGTCAGCGTGGGACGAGATGGCCGCAATGATCAAAGAATGTGACGGCCGATCCCTAACGTTTGAGCTTTTGCGGGACAAAACTCTTGTTCCGATCGCCGTCACTCCCAAACTGGTCGTTTCCAAGAATATGTTTGGAGAAGATGTGGACACATACGTGATAGGGATAACAGCCTCAGGCGAATTCGATGTCAAACCGCTCAACCCGTTTGAGGCAGCAGCCCATGGGGTGCTTGAAACGTGGAAGATTGCCGAGCTCACGGTCGTGTCTATTGGAAAGATCCTTACGGGCACGCTCTCTGCAAAGACCCTGGGCGGTCCAATCATGATAGCTGAGTTGGCCGGGAAACAGGCCAAGGCCGGCATACTGAATCTCATATTCTTCATAGCCCTTTTGAGTGTGAACCTTGGTATTCTGAATCTTCTGCCCATTCCCGTACTGGACGGAGGCCACCTCTTGTTCTTTTTGATCGAAGCTGTGAGCCGCCGACCGGTCAACGTGAAGATGCGGGAAGTGGCCCAGCAGGTTGGCATCTTCGTCCTAATCATGCTGATGATCTATGTGTTCTACAACGACATAACTAGAGTTCTGTTTGATTGATGCTTTGTGCGGGATAAAACCTTGATGGCTTCGCAAATCCCGACGTGTCCCGACCTGTCGGGATTGCCCTTTCAACAACGGAAAGTAAGAAAATCACCACAAAGACACGAAGGTACGAAAGCACGAAAAAGAATACAGCTTGGAGCTTTTTGCTTTGCCGTCTAATTCGGACTTTTTACGAGACCTTCAACCATGAACCTTGACCTAATCAGGGCCGTTGACAAGTGGATAGGCATTCCCGCCTGTTTTCTTCTTTCCGTTGGGCACAGGATTTTGGCCCGCTTCAACTACAAAGGCGAGAGGCGAGAGAAAAGGCGCGGGACACCCGAGAAGATCCTCTTTGTCGAGCTTTCGGAGATGGGAAGTTCCATACTCGCCTATCCTGCCATGAAGTATGCTTCAGAGCGGTATCCAGCTGCACAGCTTTATTTTCTTGTGTTTGAGCACAACCGCTTTTCAGTCGATGTCCTCGGCATTGTTCCTGCAGCTAATGTCATTACCATAAGTATCCGTTCCCCCTTTCACTTTATCTCCACTACATTGGGGGCCCTGAAAACGATCCGAGCAGAAGCAGTTGATACTGTTTTTGATCTGGAACTTTTTTCACGCTTTTCATCTCTGTTGAGTGGACTTTCCGGGGCGTGCAGGCGTGTAGGTTACGCAAGATATCACGAGGAGGGCCTCTATAGAGGCGGGTTTATTACCCACAGGGTATTTTATAACTGCCACCAGCACATTGCAAAGAACTTCATGGCCCTGGTCAGGGCGATAGAGGCACGGAAAGACCCTCCCTTGGTAAAAGAAGTCATCAGGGAACAGGATTTTGTTCGGCCGAGCTATGAGTCTTCCGAAAAAGACCTGAAGGCATTACGTGAGCGTCTGGCCGCAGTGAATCAGGCGGTGCGGGACGCAAAACATCTGATTCTCTTTAACCCGTCTGCCGGCGAACTACTGCCGATACGTGCCTGGCCTGTGGAAAACTATGTGGCGTTGGGCAAAAGGATTATGGAGCAATTTGATGCTGTGGTCATTGTTGTCGGGCTCAAGGAAGCGCGCTCGGAAGCTGCAACGCTTGTTGAGCAACTGGGTTCTGACCGGTGCATTGATTTCACCGGCCGGACATCTTTCAGAGACCTGTTCGATCTGATGAACTTGGCTGACGTACTGGTTACCGCTGATAGCGGACCGGCTCATTTTGCGGCTCTCACGCCAATCAGAAACATTGTTCTGTTTGGGCCGGAAACCCCCGTGCTTTACGCGCCTCTCGGCCAGAATACCTGTTGCCTTTCTTCAGGCCTGGCGTGCAGCCCGTGCCTTTCGGCCTATAATCACCGAAAAACGAGTTGCACTGACCCCAAGTGCATGAAGGCAATCACATTTGAACAGGTATTTGAGGTGGCGTCTTCGTGCTTGGCTGAGCCGGGTGTAAGGAACTGAAAGGGACCTGTGCACGCCCTGTTTTCCACGAAAAAAGTCCGCCAAGACTATAAGGCATATCTTGTCGTGTTCCTGACAGCTATCGGGGCACGGATCTTTTTTCTTGTCTACATCGACGAATCCATCTTCTTCTCCAAGTACCCCTTCTTTGCTGAAAGACTGGCACAAGGCATTGACATCGGTGACAGATTGGTCGATCTGAGCCCTTTCTACCTCTATTTCTTGGCCGTGCTGAAGCAGGTCTTGGGCGCTGACTGGTGGTCTGTGAAGTTGATCCAGTCTTTTGTGGGGGCCCTTAATGCGCTGCTGGTGTTTGCAGTCGGCAGCAGGGCGGTCGGCAAGCAGGCCGGCCTTTTAGCGGCAATGATATATGGACTGTATGGAAATGTGATCATACTGGAAACAACCCTGGAGCCGACTGTCTTTGCTCTGCTGTTTAATCTACTGTGTGTCTATCTCCTTCTGAGGGTAAAAGAGGCTTCTTATGATGCAGGCCTGCGGCAGTATGTCTTGGCCGCCCTTGCAGGTCTGCTTGCCGGTGTGTCGATAATCACAAAGCCTAACTTCTTGCTGTTCCTACCGATAGGCGCGGCCTGGTTCTTTTTTGGGGTGAACAAATCCCTGCGCGTTCAAACAAGACTTTCCTGTGTGCTGTTTTTTTGTGTTTCCGCTTTGCTCGTTGTATTGCCTGTGACTGTCAGAAATTATGTGAAAGTAAACGATTTCGTTTTGGTGACGGCAGATGCAGGCAAGGTGTTTTTCCATGGAAACGGACGCGGTGCCACGGCCTTGGAAGGAACCGGGCTCCCTGACGAAGGTTTTGCCGAAGAAGGCCAAGACGAGCCCGATTACGCCCATGTGTTATTCCGGAGGACGGCTGCCAGAATGAGTGGCAAGGAACTTTCTCCCTCTGAATCTTCAAGGTTTTGGGTCAGGCAGACGCTTGACCACATTGTTGGTGATCCGGCATCTTATGTAAAGCTGGAGATTAAGAAGCTCTGCTATTTCTTCAATGACTATGAAATGCACTACATTGCCTCGACCTACAAGGAATACAAGGCATCTCTTTCTTTTCCGTCTATCAGATACGGGATTATTGCCTCTCTCGGCCTCCTCGGTATGGTACTTGGGGTAAGGCGTTTTCGTGAACTTTTCCTTGTCTACGGCACCGTGTTCATTTATCTGTTGTCGTGCATGCTGTTTCTGGTTCAGTCTAGATACCGAACCCCGGCAGTACCGTATCTCTGCCTTTTTTCGGGGTACGCGATATATGCTCTGAAGGAGATGATCGTTGACAAAAGATTCAGATCCGCAACGGGCGCACTGATTATTGTGGTGGTATTTTTCGGTTTTACTACCTTTTGCTGCAGAGGTGAAATTGTCAATGTGGATCGATGGCAGCGGGCAACAAAGATTCACTATCAAATGGGCGCCCGGCCTTTTTTTGACAAAGGAAGATATGAGGATGCGATTTCTGAACTGAACAAATGTTTGGCTATGATCCCGGATTTCGGCCCGGCCTATAATCTGAGGGGCAAGAGCCTGGCCGTGCTGGGAAAGCATGAAGAGGCGTTGGCGGATTTTGAAAAAGTCATGTTCCTGAGTCCGAATCTTGCTGAAGGATACAAGAACGCAGGTTTTATTCTTCTGTTGCAAGGAGATGAAGACACGGCCAAGGCGTATCTTTTCAAGGCCCTTGCCCTTGCCCCGGGTGATGAAAAGGTGGCCAGGACGCTTGAAAGCCTGAAACAACCCTGACAAGAGATGCCAAGTGCACTATCACAGCTCGCGTTAGATCTGCTTTTTCTCACAGCCTTGAGTCTTGTTGCTGTTGGCCTGGGAAGACTCATTCTGGTCAAGACCCGCACAAGGTTTTTCTCCTTTGCGGAGCAGGTGGTCTTTTCCATCGGCCTGGGCTTTGGAATCCTCAGCTACTCAGTCTTTTTCTTGGGCGCATTGCAGCTACTTCATCCTGCGGTTGTGTACGGCCTCGTGGGTGTATGTGCTGCCTTGGCCCTTGTTGGATTGTTTGGAACCGGACCCTGGCTGGAAACGACTTCTGATCTCAAAACCCGCCTTTTTTCCCCGAACCTATGTATCTTCATCATTTTGGCGGCATGCCTGATCCTTGGCTTTTTGCTGGTCCTGACACCAGGTGTTGGCAAGGATGCGCTGATATATCATTTGGCTGTGCCCAAGCTGTTTCTGCAGCATCATGGGATGTACTTTATTCCGGGAAACATATTCGCTCACTATCCTTTGAATGCCGAGATGTTGTATGTGGCGGCGCTTTCCCTGCGCGGAGACATACTGGCTAAGGGGATTCATTTTGTCATGGCGCTGTCCATTCTTCTGGGCATGTGGCAGTTTTCAAAGCGCCATGTCCCCAAGAATTCTTTCGTACCGCTAGCGCTTCTTATTTTCTACAGCATACCTTCAGTCTTTAGAGCCTCTCACGTCGCATATAACGACCTGACAGTCACCTTGTATGGCTTTTTGGCAGTGTATGCATTCATGAACTGGTTCGGTCGCACAGAAAACGTGTGGCTCATATTGTTCGCGGTGCTGTCCGGCCTGGCAGTATCTTCAAAATACACGGCCCTTTTCCTGCCTTTATCAGGATGTCTGGGGATCCTGTGGGCTTGTCGACACCACCGGGTGGCAGCAAAGCAGGCACTGGGCTTTCTAATGGTATATCTCGTATGTACCCTTGTCGTGGGAAGCCCCTTTTACATAAAGAACTGGATCATGACTCAAAACCCGTTCTACCCCTTCATGTACACAATATTTGGCGGCAGGGGATTGGATCCTGAGCAAGCCCGGCTGTATGACATGTTTGTTAGAAGCCTTGGTGCGGGAAGGGGGTTTTGGGACTATCTCCTGTTGCCGTGGAACATGAGCGTGAACGCCAGGTTTGACAGCCCGCAGTTTGACGGGGTGTTGGGGCCGATGTTTATTCTGACGCTGCCGTTTGCTGTCGGGATGCGCAATGTTGCTATTGGGGCGAAGGTTGCCTTGGGCTATTGTTTGCTCACTTTCATGTTCTGGGCCTCGTCTGCCCAACAAATTCGCTACCTTATACCCATATTTCCGTTTCTGGCCATCATGACGAGCTATGTGTTGAGTTATTATCGCCCACGGAAAACCGTGTTTGGTGTTTTGGCCGTCTTGATTGCGGGATGCTTGGCCTTTAACGGCGTTCATATTGTGAAAGACTTTGCCAAGATCTCACCGGTTCGTGTCATCTCCGGCCTTGAGGATAGAGACCAATTCTTAGGTCGAATAATCCCGTCATATGCCATGTTTGAATACATCAACACACACTTGCCCGAAGACTCAAAGGTCTTTTTTATCCACATGAAAAATTTTGGATACCTCTGTGACCGCCCCTACTATTCAGACTCCATGTTTGAGTCTTACACCATGCAGAAAGTCCTTACACGGTCTGCATCTCCAACAGATGCGTACGAGTGGCTAAAGGAAAGAGGCTTTAGTCACGTACTCTACGATAGGCGTTATGTTTCAGGTGAATTGAGTGTTTTCTCGGCACAAGAAAAGGGTCTATTTCTTTCTTTTCAAAAGAAGTATCTGGAATTAGTAAATACTGAAAAAGGACGATACCATCTGTATCGCCTTGTCTGACAGGGACGTTTGGGGGCCAAGAAAAACAGCACTGTGGGGTAGGTTTTTTGCGAATTACCCAGGTCGACGGGACCCGAGTGAATCTGAACCCGCAGATCAGGTGGCAGAAGGCGGGTCAGCTGCATGCGCCGATTCGGCGGTTAATTGCCGCCTTTGTTGATAGCGCCAGACAAAGTATGCAACACCCGCATACAAGAACAACGCCAAAGCCAGCAAAGGACCCATATGAAAACGTTTTGGGCGGATCACAACAGGCCGCGTTTTGTCTATGACTCGAAAAGTCACACCATTGTCATTGGAGACAGAATCGCAGAATTCTGCGTTCTTGATATGAAACTCATCTAAATGCTTCTCGCTCAACCAAGGAAGCGAAACTTGTCCGGTCTCAGTGTCACATATCGTTATGCGATTAGGAGTTGACGCACAACTGCGTGAAGAAACGCCAACTCCATGTTGATCAAACAAGATTCGAAGACTATAGCCTGAAAGTGGGTCCGGCTGGACAGTAGCAACGTTTACGAACAGTCTGTTGCGTGTGTAAGCTGTGAACACAAGCGGCACAAACAGCAGGCTGATGACTATCTTCATTCCAAGATTTGAATGAAAGAAAGTCCTGGCAAACACAAGGCTTTCCCAAACTACAAAAACAATTAGTAAGAAAAGAGAAACAAAACTAAATCGCCATGGATATATCTGTGAACCTAACAAAGGGAACATATCGACGAGGTTTTTCCAGATCCCGTCCCATCCGAGAAAGCAAAAAAGCAAAGCGACTAATACTAATTCAAAAGACGGAAATTGAGGATAAATAGTTGATTGTCTGTCAGATTTGACAAAGTTATATAGGGAGAATATAACGCAAAATGCAAGCAGAACAATAAACCAAGGTCCCATAAGAATTGATCCATCGTATAAGTTGACTCCGTAAATATTGTATGATCGCGGCAAATCGTAAAGCGGTGCATTTGAATCTGTCAGGAGACCCCACAAATGCGAAAGTGAGCTGTAACTGCTCTTTATGCCGCGAGTCCATCCCTCAAAAACGCTAAGGATAGCAACGATTTTGGGAAGGATTAACAACCCTGTCATCAGAAAGAACAGAAATGCCTTTGTCAGTACACGCAAGGCCTTTCTTCTTAAGGCAAATACTATATAGAAGATAGCAACTGCTGCGTTGAACCACAAGAATATGTGTAAGCCCCCCCCGTAGATAATAAGCGCGTTTAGACATGAAGCTACGACCAAGGGTGTTATCTGTGTGCGCCAATTCACCAGCATAGCAACAGTCATTGGCACCATGCAGAATTGAATCCACGGTGTGTATCCAATTGCCAAATGCTGCATTAACCAAGGGTTCAATATGGTCATCATAAACACAATTAGTGTTTCATATACACCAAGGCCCAAGCGCCTGAATAAAACGAAAATGCCAACAGCTCCAAATAGGAGATATAAGAAGAAATAGGTTTTGATGAATGCAACCGTTGACAAGAAAGGTATGAGTATCAGAAGCGGAGAAAATGTTAGGACCTCAGGGTTTGCCCAGTATGAAAGAGTTTTAGATAGCGTTGGATACCAATTGATGCCTTCTGACAAGAAGACAAAAGAGAAAGGAAATTCGCCAAACTCGACGAGACTACTTCGCAGAAAATGGAAAAAATAGATTTCTTTTTTCCAATCGTAGATACCAATGTTGGGACTGATCAAGAATTTTGCATTCCATAACAGAATGAGAGCTGTGGATATCAAAAGATAGACGATCAAACTCAATACATTCTTTGAGAGTTCGCCTTTATGTCGCTGCTTATGCGTAGACACAAAAACCGTAACTGTTACGACCAAAAAGGCGAATGTTACGAGAACAAGTAATATTGGATTCATTGCGTACCCTGTGGTTGCGTAAACAATATGGCTGGTGACGGTTCACGTTTTTGAGAAAGGGCCATTTCGCTCACTCCTGCAGCTGGCGGGTTTTATGTAAACGCCTTACGGGAAGTATACTGACGGTGCCGTTTCTGGGTATTCAAATCGGCCCGTCTCGAATCGTTGAAGGGTTAGCCGGTTTTTTTGATTGTTGCGCAAAAATACAATGGAGATGAGGTCAGAGTAGACGTAGATCCATGGGCCGCCTTGCTTGATAAGTTCCTGAAAGAAGGGAATTTGAGAGGCGAGAAGGATGTCTGAGGGGTATTTTTCAATCAAGGCCCGCCATCGAGCACGGTCGTTTTCTGCAATGAAATGATCTTGGATAACAGACTGGGGATAGACCGTCCTGAATCGGCCGTCGATAGAAACCTTACAGCCGGGATATAGCTTCCATATGGCATATTCACCCCAGTCAAACGGCAGCAGAAGGTTGCCTTTGATATTGTTGTGCTGCAAGAACCGGACTGCTGCTACAGGGTAAGTTCGAGGATCCACGATGATGCGACCATAGGCCAGGACATAACGACCAGTACCGTGATATATCTGATAAGCTGAAACCAGAACCAGAAATACGGCTATAAAAGTCTTTGACAGTCTTGAAAGGGTTAGTGTCGGAAATCTGGCTTTGATTTTTGGAGTCAACCCGGAGAAGTGCAAAACCAGATAAGGGGCGACCATAATACCGAAAAATGGGGTATGACGTTGGTGAAGCAGAGAGGCAATCAGCGTCATAACGATGGCTGCAACTTCCCATCCCTGGCTTTGCTTCAGCTTTGCCAAGAGGGTTGCCAGAAACAGCACTATGAGTACTTTGGTGTGCCAAGAAGATAGGTCCCACAGGGTAACCGCCTTCCATTCGCTGATAGGTCGAGGCACAGACAGGCTTTTGTAAAGAAAGACTATCAAATTGTACCCGTACGGATTCAACAGCGTCGCCAAACTTGCAGCGACAAACCAAAGCCAGAGGGATCGAACTTCGTCCTGATTCTTGCCGGAAACGAGGCTCGCAAGAGTCTTGGAAGCCACCACTACAGCCATGAGGGCCCATCCCATCAAAAACCCGGCATGAAGATTGACCCATAAAGCCATGATGCAGGGCAGTAAGAAAAGCAGGTTTTTTTGTTTGGCAGAGTATGCATGAAGCACATACAAGAACAAGGTGAAAAACAAGAATGAGAACACCTGGGGCCTGGTCATGAATCCAGGTGAAATCACATAGATTGCCAGCACGATGACACCGGCGGAAACAAGAGGAGCCTGGTTTCTAAATGTGCCTATCTTCCAGACGACAGAAACAATAATGAGCCCGATGCCGAGTTTGCCAAAGAGCAGCCCGGCATCACCGAGGTGACGGTAGGTCAAATAGAATATGAGTTCTGCAAGCCACTCATGGTTGATCCATGGTTGACCGTGGGCGGTAAAGGAATAGGGATCGACCCGGGAAAGGGTTTTGGCCTTCCAAAGGTCTTCGCCGAATCTTATGTGACCCCACAGATCAGGATCTGCTGTGACAAAGGAAAAAAAATAGATGGCAGAGCTTGCAGCCAAAAGTTTGGCTGCAACACCCAGAAATGTTGTGGGAAGATGATTGGTCATGGGTGGATCACGTGCAAGAAGGTTTTGCAGCACGGCACGTCGAATTGATCCTTACGTTCCATCCGGCAACCGGAGCTGTGACAAAAAGACTAAGGCCGGCCAGAGAGAAGTTGACATAGTCGGTGGTACTATCTCGGATTGTCACGGGGATACGCTTGACCTTCAGGCCCGCGTGAGAAGCTCGTCCAAGGATCTCAATGTCGAACGCAAGACCCCTGCACCGCAAATTCGAGAAAAGCAGTTGTGCTGCATTGCGGGTAAATCCTTTCAGCCCGCATTGGGTGTCGCGGATTCTTCCGGTGTCCGAAACAAGGCGCACCCACATGCGAAACACAATGCTCGCAAACCGTCTGGCAAGCGGTGCAGCAGACAGATCCGATTCGGAAAGGTCTCTGGCGCCAACCGCCACATCCACTCCCCGTTGAAGGGCAAAAAAGAGCCTCTCTATACCATCGAAGCCAAAGGGAAGGTCAACGTCCGTGAACACGGCATATCTGCCCTTTGCAGCAAGCATGCCCGCTTGGACCGTTGCCCCTTTTCCCGCAGGAGCGCCGAGTGAAAGTAGACGAGCGCTGGAGACGCCTGTGCTTTCAAGAAACTCCCGCACAACAGAGCGGGTTTTGTCGGTGCTTCCGTCATCGACTAGCAGGACTTCCGTCACGGACAAGGCTGGCCATAGCCGGAGTTCGTTCAGGAGTACCCCGACTCTGTTTTGTTCATTGCGCAGGGGAATGACGAGGGTTCGTTCGATCGATGTCATTGAACCTCCGAGGCAGCAATGTGGCCACGTTTCGTACCATGATTTGATGATTCGGGTGGTATATAGTATGAAGCCCTTAAGCTGTCAATCCGTATGAAGGAAAGCAGCACGGCAACGTCAAAGTAGAGTTAGACAAAGTGGAGACAAACGATATGGGCAATGTGTTGGCGCCATTTTGACCCTAATGCTCATAAAACATCGAAAATTATGTGCTCAGGTTTCGGACCCACAGCTTTGACCGGATGCTCGACAGGAGTGGGGTTGGGACTGTGTTGGGTATGAATTTGGCTGAACCGAACTCAATCCTCCGGTCATGCTATTTTCCTGCAGGCGACATGAAAGGCGCTGCTGCCGTGTGGACCACTATTTGGGATTATCCAGTCGCCTGGAAAAAGACGAGAGGTTTTGCAGCCAATCCCAAATAGTGGTCCACTGTGGTACATATAGACGAGTTCACGGACATATCGCCTTTCGGAAAACAACATGACCTTTGCATTTCACAGCTCATGTTGAGTTTAAGGCCGGGCCAGCCTTGAACTTTGTGTCAAACGGGGCTGCGAAACTTGAGCAATGTTTCTTCTTCTCCTCCATCATGCACCTTTTGAATCTTTATGGGTAGATGATGTAAAGCAAACCAGGATACGACAACAATGTCACGGACCTTTGTTTGGTGGGGTTAAGGGCGTTTTCGTCAAAATACTGATCTTTTTTACAATTTCCGCATTGTCTGCAATTCTTTCAACAAGCACTCTTGCGGCTATTCTGTGAACCTCCTCGTTTGGATGTTGATCTGTTGGATGAACCCACAGCGCTTTTGATTCTAAACCCTTAAGTGCATGGAACAAATCAACAAAAGTCCCCCCACTGCCTTCAACTTCTTGCCGCACAAGGGAGTGAATGTTAGCAAAAGGGTACCGATCACTAAGCTCATACAATACTGGAAAACTCAACACGTAACAGGGTACATTCTTCTCAAGACACAGATCAATAATTTCTTGCAAGGCTCTACGACTTTTCATCCAATCACTATCTGTGTTCTGAAAAAGTGACTTGTAGTGGGAAATTGTCTTTTGTGTCCGCCTGTTGTTTTCTGCGAATTGCCACAGCAACCGCGATGTACGAAGACGATATAACAATGTGTTTGGCGGCAGCTTGTCACCTAATCCTTCTGGAACAGAATGTTCCCTGGGGTGCCTCACCATGCGGCCACTGCTCATTTCCCTTTCAATAAGAGATGGTTCTGCGTCGTTCAGTGTGTAGCCCAGTACTACTAAATCAGGATTAAAGCGTGCTGCAATATTTCGGAAAACGTATGACGTTTGGGAGGTGTTATGTCCCCCCACTCCAAAATTGAAGCTTTCGAAGTTAACATGTGACGATTTGTATTGCTGCCTGAGCAACAGCGACACCTGTTCAGGGTAAGTATCTGCAAACCTGACGCCTTCGCCAAACGTAAAAGAGTCCCCAAGAAAAGCTATTCTGAAAGTGCGATGTGGTTTGTGAACGATGAATTCATTTCCACGAAATCCCAGTGAGTTAGTATGGTGGTCTATCTCGTTATTCTTGCCGAAATAACCCCGCGGATTACCATCATAGACAAAACGTATGCGCTCCGAGGGGACGTTTACCCACAGATCAGTGCCTTCAATAAAGGCAAACTGGGGTGCATTGGAATGCATCTTGTAGAAGCGAGGCTTATCGAGAACCCACAGGAGTAATTCTGCAATCATGAACCCCAAAAATGTCCCGAGAAATAACAGGATGATTCGACTTGTGATTCCACTGCCGTTCATCGATATGTCAATCAAAAGACGTTAAGCTTGACAAGCGTTATGATGCTTTGGAAAGGTTCATCCTGCCGACTAATTCGCTTCGCAAGTGGTTCTTCTTTCCATGAGCGAAGATGAGCCAAATGGCCAGCTCTTATTGATATTATCCCAACAGAGTGAAAAGATCAAATCTCATTGATGGCCCTCTAGGCAGTCCGGTTTGTGAAAATATGTGGTTTCCAGTTTCTTGCTGCCAGTTTTTCAAGCAAAATGAAATAGTTGGCATGTTTTTCGCATGTCAAACGCAAGCATCTTGACCAGGTTCCCTGGTCGTGATATGAGTAGATAATCTACTCATAAAGGGGTCGCCGGCAGATAATCCCGTTGCAGGACTGATATCGTCCAAGGTCCGAATCAGGCTACTGGGCTCGGCTAACGGGGAAAGTCGCGACCAGACTGGCCCGCGTGCGTTGGGTTGATGCTTGGGCTGCAAGCCAGGGCCAAAGAAGAAAGCTAAACATGAGACCTTTGAAAAACGCCTCCTTTCGTCCAATTTCGGCGTCAGGCTCAAATCTTAATCCTCGAAATACTCAATGTATTCCTGTGGTTAAGATTATCGCCTTCCTTGAACTTGAACGAAATTGAGCATTTTTCAAAGGTCTCAACATGTCAACGAGTTGCGGTGTAAGCTGTCACGTAACTCAAGGGGCGGAGCTGCAGTTTCCTTTTGTTTGTGCCCCCGAATTGAGGAGACATGGTGAATAGTGTTTTTTCAGCAAATGAAAGAAAACTAGCCCTTTTCACGATTATGCTTGCCACTGTGGTTGTACTTGTCCTGGCAGAGCTGGTTCTGAGGATCTTCTGGCCGCATTATTTTGCTACGATCGGACATGTGTACTCAAGGAATGCCGTGACATACGGATGGGGATACAATCCTCATGAGCTCATATCGATAACAGATCCCGACACAGGGGAAGTTTACATTAGTCGGGGTAATAATCACGGATGGCGTGACAAGGACAGAAGTTACACAAATGATAGGAATGCCTATCGTATTCTTGTGCTGGGAGATTCAGGCACTTTTGGGGCAGTTGTTCCATCGGAAAAGGTATACACGCGCATCTTGGAGGATAAACTTATTGCAGACGGATTTAACGTGGAGGTAATTAACATATCTTATGGAAAGTGGGGTACTGACCAGGAGTTAGAGGCATTGAAACACGAGGGCCTCAGATACAAGCCGAATCTTGTTATTATTCAGTTTTGTACCAACGATCTTACAGACAACACGTACTTTCATTCAGGAGACAAAGAACTAAAGGGCTCTAAGCCGTTTTACTATGAGCTGGATGAAGGTGGGGCTGTTGCCAGGCATGAGAATCCATATTTCGGTCGGAGGAGAATCGAAAATTGGAAGGATGTGGTCAAGCATGTCATCTCAAAGTCAGAAATACTCAAGCGAATATATTCTTTGTATCTGGGTTACCGACTGGAACGGCTTGCAAACATTCCAAAAGATTCGAGGCTACCAACAACATATCAGGTAACTCATAACCAGCTGGAGCAGGTCAGATTAGCACTAGGCTTAGGAAGAGATGACGGTTTGTTGCAGTTGCTGGAAGGAAAAATAGGCGAGGAAATAAGCTTGGAGGCCGCGAATAAAGTCGTAAGCAAACACGGGCACGAGAACAACAGAAGCGTGATATTGAGGATACTGGAAAAGAGATGGTTTCATGCATATTGGTCAAAGGGGTACTATTTTCCAAAAGAACAGAATGCCGATTCAAATGGATGGAGATTGTATTTCGGCCTAATCAGTGAGGCTCGTAACGTGGTCAAGGAAAATGGTTCACGATTAGCGATTCTCTCAGTCCGGGAAAAAGGCGTTTATGAGTGGGAAGTCTCATGGCATCGAGTGAGCAATGATGAAAACTCGAGGCGGAACTATCTTCAACCAGGCCATATATTGAAGGAATTTGCCCTTGGAAACGGAATTGGGTTCATTGACAATACAAAGCCATTCTGCCGCGCACGCAACGATCCTCATCCAAATACGCAGGGCAATGAGGCTATGGCCGAATGCACTTATCTGTATCTAATGAAACGCCATAAGGCCGAATTGCAGTCTTATCGCCTGCCCCTGTCAAGTAGGCTTTGATGCAGACATCTTGACCAGGTTTCCTGGAAAGGAGTCGCCAGTGGATAATCTATTTTCAGGACTGATATCGTCCAAGACCCGAATCAGGCTACTGACACGGTTTTTCTTCAACCCGCAGACCCAGTCATATCTGAGGGAGCTGGCAAGAGAGTTCAACGTGTCAACGAACTCTGTGCGGGAAGAGCTCAATCAGCTCACAAGAACGAGGCTTCTTAAGTCTCGGAAAGACGGACGACAGGTTCACTATATGGCCAACGTGGAACATCCCCTGTTTCCTGAGCTCAAGTCAATGGTGGGCAAAGTGATGGGCATTGATCGAGTCATAGACGGTATTGTCAACAGGCTGGGTGCCCTTGAGTTGGCCTATTTGATAGATGACTATGCCGAGGGAAAGGATACGGGTATCGTGGACCTGCTGCTGGTGGGAAACATCGATCAGTATCATTTGAACGATTTGAGCAGAAAGACTGAACGATATATCCGGCGGAAGATCCGTTCGCTGGTGTTGAGCCCTGAGGAATACGACAGATTCCTGCCCGAACTGAAAAGGCGCCCCCGCGTGCTGATCTGGGAGGCTAAGGAGGAACAAGCACGCATGGCCTCTTGATCTCGGCCTCGGCCTACTGGAAAAGTCGGGGCCAGGCTGGCCCCCTGTGTGTTGGCTTGATGCTCGGGCTGCAAGCCAGTCCCAAGGAAAAAACCAAGCGTTTCAATGGGTTGCGGTACAACCGATCAGGTAACTCAAAGGGCGGAGCAGTATAGAGCCTTTGCAAAGGTCTCAAGGAGGCACATATGAAGCGCGTATTAATAACCGGCATAACAGGTCAGGATGGGAGCTACCTGGCAGAACTGCTGCTTGAAAAGGGCTATGAAGTTCATGGCCTGATTCGCAGGGCAAGTACCTTTAACACGGATCGGATTGATCACCTGTATGTGGACCCCCACGATGCAAGCGCGAGACTTTTTCTGCATTATGGGGATCTTTCTGACGGGGGGCAGCTGACCAATTTGATCTACAATCTCCAGCCAGACGAAATTTACCATTTGGCAGCTCAAAGCCATGTGCGGGTGAGTTTTGATATGCCGGAATTCACGGGTGATGTCACTGCCCTGGGGACGACAAGACTTCTTGAGGCAGTGAGAAGGAGCGGGATAAAGACCAAATTCTATCAGGCATCCAGCAGTGAGATGTTCGGGGGCGCCTCTGCCCCCCAAAATGAAACGACACGCTTTGAACCCCGCAGCCCATATGCCGCAGCAAAGCTGTATGCCTACTGGATGGTGCGAAACTACCGGGAAGGCTACAATCTGTTTGCCTGCAATGGGATTCTTTTCAACCACGAGTCGCCGCGTCGCGGTGAGACATTTGTTACTCGCAAGATCACTCGGGCTGTGGCGAGAATCAGATACGGATTTCAGGATAAGCTGTATCTGGGAAACTTTGACGCAAAAAGGGACTGGGGGTATGCACCAGACTTTGTGACAGCCATGTGGCTCATGCTTCAACAGCCAGAGCCGGATGACTTTACCATTGCCACGGGTGAGTCCCATTCGGTCAGGGAATTTTGCGAACTTGCCTTTGAGCAGGCTGGAATAAAGCTCGAATGGCAGGGTTCTGGTACCGAAGAAGTCGGGGTGATTGACAGCATCTCCTGTGAATTGTCTGATGATATTCGCGCCCGTCTGGTTCCTGGTAAAGCAATTGTGCAGGTGGATCCTCGCTACTTTCGTCCCACTGAGGTAGAGTTTTTGCTTGGAGATGCCTCCAAGGCTCGGCAGCAGTTGGGGTGGGAACCAACGGTTACGTTCAAGGAATTGGCCAAGATTATGGTGGATGCAGACATCGAAGATCTTCAAAACGTTCAAAGGTGCCGTGACGTCATGCAGCAGATTGTGAACAATAAAGGGCAAAAGGACAACCAAGGACCATAAGAGTGCCTAAAGTATAAAGTGCCTAAAGTGAGCTAAAGTTGATGTGCACGCCTTCGGCGTGGCTAGTCTTTTAGGAGCAGATCCATGATGGAAAAAGATGCAAAGATATATGTTGCGGGCCACCGAGGTCTTGTGGGTTCGGCCTTGGTCCGCAGGTTGAAGGCAGAGGGTTACACTAATTTTATCCTGCGCACACATGCAGAGCTGGAACTGACCAGGCAAGCAGAGGTTCAAGCCTTTTTTGAAAAAGAGCGGCCCGAATATGTGCTTCTAGCAGCAGCAAAGGTCGGTGGGATCTTGGCAAACAGCACATACCCGGCGGATTTCATATATGATAACCTGGCTGTGCAAACCAATATCATCCACGCATCGTATCTACACGGTGTAAAAAAGCTACTCTTTCTTGGCAGTTCCTGCATCTACCCCAAGCATTGTCCCCAACCGATGAAAGAAGAGTATCTACTTGACGGTAAACTCGAGCCAACAAACGAACCGTACGCCGTGGCCAAGATTTCTGGCATAAAGATGTGCCAGGCCTACAATCGGCAGTACAAAACCAAATTCATATCTGTTATGCCCACCAATCTATATGGCCCAAATGACAACTTCGACCTGGAGACAAGTCACGTTTTGCCCGCACTGATCAGAAAGATGCATGAGGGAAAGGCAGGAGTTGAGGCGAAACCAGAACGGAGTTCGGCCGAGCATGGCAACGATCCGGACAGACAAGGTATTCAAACGCCACGGTCGGTTACTGTCTGGGGTTCTGGAAAACCGTCCAGAGAATTTCTGCATGTGGACGACATGGCCGATGCCTGTGTTTTTCTAATGAAACAATACGACGGCACTGAGATTGTTAACATCGGTTGGGGAAAGGACATTTCCATTAAAGACTTAGCCTTTTTGATCAAAGACGTAGTTGGGTTTGACGGGGATTTGGTCTTTGACACATCCAAACCGGATGGCATGCTAAAGAAGCTATTAGATGTGTCCCGGCTGAACAATCTTGGATGGAGGGCAAGCATTTCACTTGAAGAGGGCATAAGACAAACGTACGAGTGGTACGTCGACAATATTTCAGGGTAGTAGTGAGGTAGAACCCCCTAATGGGAACCACATCTCGGGCAGCGTATATATGCCAAACAGACCAAAAGGAGGAGCTTCAGAGATTTTTCACCCTGATGTGGGCACTGGTCATGCGGGAATTAAAGGGCCGCTATCGCCGGTCACTGCTTGGGCCTGCCTGGGCAATCATCCAGCCACTGTTCTATATGGTCATTTTTACCTTCTTACGAGGTGTTCTTGATATTTCCAGCGAGGGTGTGCCCTACGTGATATTTACTTACAGCGCTTTGGTACCTTGGACGTTCTTTTCCAACGCGGTCACTCGATGTGGGCCCAGCATCTCGTCCAATGCTGGACTGCTTAAGAAAATCGCTATTTCCCGTGAGGTGTTCCCGCTGTCTGGCGTGGTCACCTCACTCGTTGACTTCTTTATCTCGTCTCTTATTCTGATTGGGATGATGATCTGGTTTAAAGTACCTGTGGGAGTGTCCCTGCTCTGGTTGCCGGTTCTTGTGCTGCTAACAGGTCTCTTGGCTTTGGGGGTCGGGTTTGGAGTGGCTGCTGTGGGGACGTACAAACATGATATCATCTTTGCCGTGCCCTTTTTTATGCAATTCTGGCTCCTGGCAACACCGATCATGTACCCTCTCGGCAAAGTTCCCGAGCGGTGGCAGTCCCTCTATATCCTTAATCCTATGGTTGGCCTTATTGAAGGATTCAGAGCTACGATTATCAGGGGCACGGCACCGGATCTCGGACTTTTGCTGGTTTCCTTACTAGGCATCGCCTTGGTCTGGCTCGTAGCATGGCCACTTTTTCGGTACATGTCACAATACTTTGCTGATGTTCTATAATCATGAGCGATGATACGATCATCAGGATAGAAGGCCTCTGGAAGCGTTACGGGCTCCCCTTGCCTGCTTTCGTACGTCAGGGCCATCGCTGGCTGCGCTCCTTGCGGGACAGCCAGAATCCCAAATCCCAAACTCCAAATCCGAAATCCGAAATCCGAAATTCGAAATCGAGTGATGGTCCTTGGGCTCTACGCGACATCGACCTGGAGGTAAAACGCGGCGAGACCCTCGGCATCATTGGACGCAACGGTGCCGGAAAGAGCACGCTGCTCAAGGTGCTGGCCGGGGTGACGCCGCCGACACGGGGAAAGGTGGAAGTAAGTGGACGAGTCTTTCCAATGATCGAACTCAACGCCGGCCTGCACATGGAACTTTCAGGACTGGAGAATGTACGCCTACTAGGTTCCATCATGGGGCTCTCGAGGAGGAAAATCGAGGTCAAGCTACCAGAGATTGCGGGGTTCTGCGAACTGGGGGACTGGTTTGACCGGCCGGTTCGCAAGTATTCCAGTGGGATGTTGGCGCGCCTAGGCTTTGCAGTGGCGATGAACATCGAAGCGGACGTGCTTCTGATCGACGAGGTGCTGGCTGTGGGGGATGCAGCATTCCAGCGGAAGTGTGTCAAGTCGTTTGAAAGGCTTCGAACATCAGGTTGCACAATCATATTTGTGTCGCACGCGATTCGTCAGGTAGAGCGTGTCTGTGGACGAGCCGTGCTTCTTGATGAAGGAAGAATGATCACCATCGGGCCATCTTCTGAGACTGCCATCGCATACTATGAGCAGATACAGCGTCGGCTCGAGCAGGAGGAAAGAGCCTCACAGTCTATGTCGGCGGTCCTGCGATATGCAGAACAACATGGCCGTCCGGTGCGGCTGACGAGCGTCACCTTTTGGGATACGGAAGGCCGGCAAATTACAACCATGGATACGGGAGATTCCCTGGAGATTCGCTTAACTTACGAAGCGGAGGAAGAGATTCCTGAACCGCGCATTGGCTTGAGCTTCATCACTACGGACAACCTGGTTCTGGTAGCGTTTAAAAATGAGGCGTGCAACGCTGGGACGCAACTGGGCCGTCAGGGAACGATCAGATGCCGGATTCCACGCCTCCCGCTGATCCAGGGCACGTACTATCTTTCATGCAAATTGCTAGATAGGATGGGTATCATGGTGGGGGGGTTATCGGAAGCAGCATATCTGAGTGTGACGACCCGGGGAGACGACCGATTTCGAGGCGGTGGGTTTCTTGTTCTTGACTCGGAATGGATCCTGGAGTCAGGATCATCCATCCGAAGCTAGAGCGGCAGTAGGAGGTCGAGAAGTGAAAAATCGTCTGAGCAGCCTTGCACGACGCTTACGACGAAAGTCTGTCCTGATGATAAAACACCGAGGATTTGTGAACTCTCTTCGGCCTTCCGATGTTTTCATTGTATCCTATCCGAAGGCTGGACGGAATTGGGTTGGCTTCTTCCTCGCGATGATTCTTGCGAAAAGAATACCCGAAGCATCAGAGGCCCTCACACTAAAAACCTTTCAACAATGTGTTCCAGGGGTAGATATAGATGGGCGTAATGGTTCTCTGGACAAATACCATCATTGGCCAGAACCGCGAGTATTCATGACGCATGCTGAATCGGGCTACAGCGCCTATCTCCCGAAAGTGGTTTACTGTGTCCGTGACCCCCGTGATACCATGGTATCTTATCACTATTACCGTCGGCGCGTAGATCCAACGTTTGATATGTCAATGCGTGAATTCATCATCAAGAATGAGATGTATCCATGTGATTGGGGAGACCATGTTGCTAGCTGGTTGACTCACGCGAAGACGGGGCACCTGCTCGTGATTAGATATGAAGATCTCCACGCGGACTGTCAGTATTGGTTTCAAAAGCTTCTAGAGTTCTGTACTCTGCGAGTTACTGAGGAAGAAGTGGTCGAGGCGATCGGGAAAAGCTCTTTTGACAATATGCGAAGTCTAGAGGAACGGTTTGGCACACATAAAGGAAGCCGCGGAGATCCTAACATACATCTCATTCGACGAGGTGAGGTCGGAAGTTGGCAACGCGAGTTGAGTCCAGAACTTGCAGAAATTATCCAGAGACGATATTCTGATCTCATGTTCGAGTTGGGGTATACAGAATGAGATAACGACCGATTTGTCGTTTTTCACGATGTCCTCTGAGAATATCGCAAGAGCTTACACGATAGTGGTTTCCCTTGGGTTGAACCTATGAGAATAGATTTTTTCTCTGGTGATCTATATGACACTTGGAAAGAGGCGCATGCTGTGAGGCGACTCTGCACCAGGGTGCGCAAGCCATTTTACGAGCGTGTCATACCGTATCTACCCACCAGCAAAGCTGCAATTGTAGTTGACTTAGGTGCTGGGGGAGGGAGCTTTGCTCGTCATCTGAACTTGGCGGATCGATACGAAAACCTGTTCTTGCTTGATGGAAATGATCAGACAGTTTCGTATTTGAAAAATTACTTCAAGAACGTCATTCTATACACAATACCCGACAAGCTCCCATTTAACTCTGAAACAGTAAGTTTGCTTCATTGCAGTCATGTCATAGAGCATCTTCAACCATACGAATTACACAGGCTTATGATGGAGTGGAATCGGGTATTAATCCGAAGCGGAATACTCGTAATCAGCACTCCACTAATGTACTATGGGTTTTACAATAATCTTAGTCATGTAAAACCATACAACCCGAATGTTCTAACCTCGTATCTGTGCTCAAGTGCTACGTTAAATCGTTGGGTCGACACCGTAGCTAGTGAATATCGGGTCTTAGATCTTGTCTATCGTTATCATGCAGTAGGTCTTGTCGAGCTAGATGAGGGCTGGTGTTCGTCGAATCCGTATATAGATTTTCTGCTATTCGCCATAAAGGCAGTTTTGTCGGCTTTTGGGGTAAAAAAGTACGAACGAAGTGGGTACACGATTATCATGCAGAAGCAACAGCCTACCTGTTCTTCGACCGAGTAGCCAGTGCCATATAACCGCATAGCTTGCACGCGGGTATGCAGCGGACCTTTTGTCTATTAGATGCAATTCACAGTTGTAGCGTTACTCCACTCCCAAATTACAGTGCGTATTCTATTCACCACTGACTACCGCGATGCGGTCTCGACCGTTATCAATGCGCCCAACTTCGCCCGCTTGGGTGAGATTGACGGCGTCAGTATCGACTTTTATAACCGGGACTTCGCAGCATATGACGTAGTTCTTTTCATGGGTTACGATCCCCGTGTCGCGGAAGCCCGGCAAACAAAGCCTTCCCTTAAAATCGGTGTGATCGATCCACGTCCTTCAATGCTTTCCCTGGCCTTGGGCGCTGATTTTATTGTCGCGAACGGCATTGAGATGCAGGACTGGTGCGCGAATCATTTTTCAAATATTTATGTTTATCCTGTCTATCCCCGCTTGCAGGAAAAGACCAAAGTCCATACGAAATGCGACCGCATCGTCATTGGCTATCATGGTAACAAGATTCACCTTCACACCGTGTTTCCGTATGTCAGCACCGCCCTGGAAGCACTGGCTGAACATTATGAAGTAGAGCTTTGGGCGGTATATGATATGGCGACTCTTGGCCTGTGTACCCTTCCGCTCTGTAATCCGACTAGAGTGCGGGTAAAGCATCTGCAGTGGTCGGAGACGGCCTACGAGATGTACATGTCAAAGGTGGACATCGGCATCGTGCCAAACCTGATTCCAATACGCGACGTGGAGAAAGTCAACCGTCTTATCGCGAGCTTTCCAGCAGCGTTCCAAGAGGACGAAACCGATTATTTGCTTCGATTCAAGGCCACCACGAATGCCGGGCGGCTCTTCGTGTTTGCCCAGTATGGTGTCCCGGTTGTCGCCGATATGGTCCCGTCGGCGCTTCAAGTAATCCGCGACGGCTACACCGGATTTGTGGCATCCAGCGCCGGCGGATGGTACCGCGCACTGAAGCGTTTGGCGGACTCACCGGAAATGCGTCAGACGTTCGCCACCAGGATGCAAGCGGAGTTTCGCGAGAACTGGTCAGTGGAAGCGCTGAATCGGAGGTTCCTTATGTTTCTGGACCATCTGGATGCGCAGCCGTCAGTACCAGATGGACTTGCTGCTGCCGAGGCGCGAATGGACGACCGAGCCTTTCTCCAGGTGGCGCGTGGTGTCCCTACTGCTAGGCCGACCCGTAATCTCAACATACTTCAGGGGCTTTTGCGCCGCTGGCGTAAGGGAGAAGAATAAGAATAAATGGAAAAGGTCCTTGGAGTGCGTTACGGTCATGACGCATCTGCCTGTTTGGTAATCGGTGGCAGGGTCGTTGCTGACGTCGACGAGGAACGCTTCACCCGCGTCAAGCACGACGCCTCTTTTCCTCTGAACGCGATCCGGTTCTGTCTGGAACAGGGTGGCGTCTCCTCCGAGGAGCTGGATGCTGTGGCAGTACCTAGCTTGGGTGTGCCCCAGCCTTTCCGCTTTTTTTTCCGCTTGCCCCAAATCGCTGCTCCCCCTGTTCCATCTTCTCTATTGGGCACTATCAAGAAGCGAGTGCGAGCGTACAGGAACCCACCCCCAACAGAAACCGTACCCGTGTTGCCGCTCTACATTAAACCCTTTCCTCTCTCAGATACCTGCAAAATCGTCTCTGTCCATCACCATCTGGCGCACGCGGCCAGTGCCTACTACACGTCTGGTCTGTATGCCGATAAGATGCTGATTGTAACCATGGACGGCCGAGGTGACAACGTTTCAGTTGCAATCTGGCGCGGACAGCGCAACCGTATCGAGTCGTTGCGCCAGTGGGATGGCTCATCGTCACTTGGGTGGTTCTACTCTTGCGCGACCGAGGCGCTTGGCTGGCGGCATGCTAGCGGTGAATGGAAAGTTATGGGGCTTGCCCCGTATGGAGAACCTTCCCACGGTGGCCTCAGGGGATTTCACCCAGAGTTTAAGAACGGCGAGTTGGTTATGCCTCACGGCTTCGGCGAGGCAGACCGCTGGCCCGATCATGGTGTCAACCACTACCACATGCGCGATGCCGGTCCAATGAGCCAGTATGTGGTAAAGATGGGTCAGGAGAACTTTGCTGCCGAGGTGCAGCGAGTGGCTGAAGAGCAGGCAATGGAGATTGTCCTCCCCTGGCTGAGGCAGGAAAAGACTCGCCACCTTTGCTGCGCAGGGGGGGTTTTCCTGAACGTGAAGTTCAACCAGAAGCTCTGGTACTCTGGCGAACTGGACACCCATTGGACTTACCCCAACCCGGGCGACTCCGGGCTGGCAGCAGGCGCAGCATTGTATGTGTATTACTCTGCGCATCCTGACCAGCCCTCCGAAAAACTGCGCACTGTATACTTTGGGCCGGAATACAGCAACGATGAAATCCAGAAAATTCTTGATGAAAGAAAGGTTGCCTATGAGTTCCACGAGAATATCGCTGCCGTCGCTGCTCGATATCTGGCCGACAATCGCATCGTCGCCTGGTTCCAGGGGCGCATGGAAGCTGGCCCTCGAGCCCTTGGCAACCGCTCCATTCTGATGAGTCCCCTCCGGGCTGAGCACAAGGACATGATCAATGCGTGCGTGAAATACAGAGAAGCATTTCGACCCTTCTGCCCCTCCTTGCTCCAAGAGTGGCGGGATGAGTACTTGGTGAACGCTCGGGACGAGCCGTTCATGATTACGTCCTTCAATGCCAGAGCTGAGAAGGTGGCTCGAATCCCTGCTGTGGTCCATGTGGACGGGACTGTTCGTCCACAGACGGTCCGGCGTGAGAGCAACCCTCTGTACTACGATCTCATCAAGGTATTTGGAGACCTCACGGGTGAGTACATTGTTTTGAACACTTCGTTCAATATCAGGGGAGAGCCAATGATCTGCAATCCCCGGGAAGCTATTCGCTGCTTCTTTGATACAGGATTGGACGTCTTGGTGATGGGAAATTATCTTCTTAAGAAGCCTGGCGTTCCGTAAGAGCGCTCCTCTGCAACATGAAAGCTCGATGATGACAACCACTGGTTCAGGAGAGAAGAAGCCTCTGCGGGTGCTGTTTGTGCATCATGGAGTTGTTTTAGGAGGTGCTCCGGTAAGCCTGTTGCATCTCGTCCGGAGCTTTGCAGAGACAGATCTCATCGAGGCAAAAATCGCCAGCCATAGCGCGGACATGCGCGCCTTTTTCTCCGAAAACGCGGGTGTTCCCGTCATACCCTGGCCCGATCCGTGTACCATGTTTGGTAAGGTTTTGATTGGATATGCTCCCGTGAGTAATCCTCAAGTGTATCTCAGTCTCCTTCACTCTCTCCGTAGGCTACGAAGAACTATCCGAGAACAAGCCGCGTTGTTTCGGGATATTAAACCGCACGTCATTCATCTAAACTCGTCGGTGCTGTTTACCAGTGCCTTGGCTGCTCAAAAGGTGGGTATTCCTTTTGTCTGGCATGTACGCGAGATGCTGCAGGGCGGACGTTTCAGCCTGCCTAGATTGTATGGATGTCTGATTCGCGTCTTGGCAGACCAGGTGATCTGTATCAGCCCGGCGGAGGCGAGTCGCCTGGGGCGGGACAGGGCGGGGAGAGTCGAGATCGTCTACAATCCGATTGACCTCACCACGCTAGACCCTTCACTGTACGACACGGCGACGGAAAAGCAGACGTTGGGGATTGAACCTTCGACGAAGGTGATCCTGAGCCTAGGGGGCGTTGCGGTGCGTAAGGGAGCGGTCGAATTGGTCGAGGCGATGCGCTGGGCAGGAGAGAACGTTCGGATGGTCTTCGCCGGCCCCCCTTTACCGAAAGGGGCGCAGCCCAATCGCGCGCGCAAATGGCTTTTTCTTGAGGATCTGTTGCGGAACGTGGGGTTAAAGAAAATCTATAGCTGGCATTATACGGACCGCGTGGCATCGGCTATCGCCTCTCTGCGGCCGGGTACGGTTAGGTTCACTGGGCTGGTACGAAACGTGGGGCCGCTTCTAGCCGCATGCGACGTCTTGGTCTTTGCCGGTACCACGCCACATTTTCCGCGCCCAGTCTATGAAGCTTGGGCAATGAAGAAGCCCGTCATAGTATTCGAGATGGATGGTGTGAGCACAAACATTAAAGACGGAGTGGATGGAGTCATTGTTAAGAGGCGAACCGGAAAGGCTTTGGGAGAGGCAATCCGCTCGTTGCTTGCGGACCCGGAACGCATAAAGCGTATGGGTGAAGCCGGATACGCAAAAGCAAGACTGCGCGTCCGACCGGAGGATAGCGCGCGTCGCGTCGCAGACATTCTAGAGGCTGTGGCCTTACGTGCGTCCGGCCGACAGTCATTTGTATGTTCAGGAATTGAGCCCCGTGTTCAAAACTGACTACCTCTACACTGATCGGGAAACCAAGGCCAAATACGTGTGGCTCAAGTATCAGTCGATCTTGCGGGGACGCAAGATCCTGGATGTGGGTGCCGGTGAATGCCATCTGAGGCAACACCTGGACGAGGGAGCCTCATACTGGGGTATTGACCTTGGTGGACATCCTGATCAGGAAGTAGACCTGGGGCACGGGGAGATTCCCTTTCGAGACAACTCGTTTGATTGCGTGCTCTGTCTGGACGTGCTGGAGCACCTGGAGCGCCTCCACCAAATCTTTGACGAGTGCTGCCGCGTGACCTGCCAGCACCTCATAATTTCACTGCCTAACCCTCTGGGCATTTTGTATAGCCGTCTGCGCTTCGGCGATTATCGGCCGGGACAGTTTACCAAGTTTTATGGGCTCCCATTGGAGCCGCCCCCTGATCGCCATCGATGGTTTTTCTCGTACGAGGAGGCGGAAAAATTTTTTCTCTACCGGGCGGGATCGCAGGGAATGAGCGTTTTGCAAATGGAACCGGAAGGGATGGGCGGCGAGCCGACGCGTTTAAAGCGGCTAGCACAGATGGTGCTTTTCCACAGAAACCTGAATCCGAAGAACCTGTATGCTGGTCCACTTTGGGCAGTGTTGGAGAAAATAGGGCGTGATTGATCTGCGGCTGGTTCTCTTCTTTACCCGTGGTGTCTCCCTAAAAACCTGGGGGGACATTGGTATGCTGGATCGGGAAGTGGCCCTTTACCGATTGATTCGCCCGCATGTGCACAATACCACGTTTGTTACCTACGGCGGTGCTTCGGACCTGCATTATACCCAACAGCTGGATGGCATTAGCATCATCTGCAATAGATGGAACCTGCCTAGATGGTTCTATAATCTGCTTATTTCCCGCGTGTATCCGCTGTCTTGGCGGGGGGGTGTTGTGCTCAAAAGCAACCAGGTTCAGGGTGCCGATATCCCTATGCTAGTTGCCCGCCGCTTTGGGAAGAAGTTCATCGCTCGGTGTGGGTATCTTTACTCCGACTTCATGGAGCGTCAACACGGGCCAAATTCGTCCGAGGCCCGCCGTGCACAGTCATTGGAACAAAAGGTCTTCAGGGCCGCCGATCGAGTGGTAGTAACCACTCCGGCCATGCGAGATTCGGTAATGGGGCGTCACAAGGTTTCAAAGGAACGCGTCAGAGTCATTCCGAATTATGTGCAGACAGACCTCTTTCGTCCGAATTCCAACAGTCGTGACCGCTCCAGGCGGATATGTTTCGTTGGTCGCTTAGATGAACAGAAGAACCCGCTTGCCCTGCTGGAGGCCATCAGGGGGCTGGACATAGAACTTATCATGGTGGGTGACGGTTCGTTGGGTGAGCGACTACGCATGGAAGCCAGTACAAATGGGCTCCAGGTGCGATTTTTGGGAAATGTCCCACACCGTGAACTTCCTGAGATACTCAACAGTGCCACTTTGTTTGTCTTGCCATCGCACTATGAAGGGCACCCCAAAACATTTCTTGAAGCCATGGCAAGCGGGACGCCCGTCATCGGCACAAACGTGCCCGGCATCCGAGATCTCATTCGCCATCGCGAGACAGGGTATTTGTGTGACAGCTCACCTGAAGCAATCAGGGCAGCGATTCAAGATGTCCTGGGCGACACGGATCTCCGCGCACGCATGGGCCGTAACGCAAGAGCGTTTGTGGTAGAGCACTTTGCTCTGGAAAAAATCGTGCAGAAGGAGTTGGCGTTGTTAGAGGAACTGCTGGGATGAGACTCGACCACGGCCCAGTGACGGGCGTCAAGACTGACGGCTTCGCAAAAAGTCCAACTTCTGCGTTGCGCTGCATCCTTCGTCACTGCGACGTACAGTAAGTACGACTCATTCCTCAGGATTTGCGCGCCTTGAATTCTGGTCGGGTCTTATTCCCCGCTGCTTGCGGCGTCAAGAATGAAAATTTCCTTTGGCAGATACCCCGTCCGCTTGCGGCGGGGTAGTTCATTTTGGAGCTTCTTGCTTTGTCGTCTAATTCGGACTTTTTACGAGACCATCAAGACTGGAACTGGTGAAACTACAGCCTTTGGCTTGATCTCAGGCTGATTCGGTCGATTTGTGAAACGTGGCATAGTCACTTCAATTAAACAAATCCTGATGCGTGGCACTGCATGCTTGTCCACGCCACGGTTGGAGTCTCTCATCCACCAGCTCGTGGCTCGGCGGGTAGCATCATTGAGGCCGGATGAGGCACTGCGCTTCTTGTTTCGCTTGGATGTCATGCTTTACCCCTTTCAGGGCCAGAAGGCCATCGAATACGACGGAGGCATTCACACAAAGCACCGGCACATGCGTTATCATGATTTTTTTGTTGGCAGGATTCGTGACGGGGAAAAGGTCTTGGATCTTGGCTGTGGCGTGGGAGCCGTAGCACATGATGTAGCAGAGAAGACTGGCAACTACGTGGTGGGTATAGACCTTGATCCGAACAACATTGCCGAAGCTCGTAGGCAATATGGCCATCCTAAGGTGGAGTACCGAGTGGGTGACGTCCGGGCTGGATTCGGTGATGAGTCCTTCGACGTGGTGGTTCTTTCTAACGTTTTGGAGCATCTATCGGATCGGCCTGCCTTTCTGCGTCGGGTGCAGGAAGCGGCGCGTCCTTCCCGCTTTCTGATCAGGGTGCCCCTGTTCGAGCGCGACTGGCGCGTGCCTCTCAAAAAGGAGTTGGGTGTGGAGTGGCGTCTGGATCCCACCCACGAGACCGAGCACACTCTGGAGTCCTTCAACGACGAAATTAGTGCTGCCGGGCTGGTTGTTTCCTACAAAGAGGTCCGGTGGGGCGAGATCTGGGCGGAGGCAGAGACACGTGGCTAGACCCATGGTCAGCGTGCTCATGAGTGTTTACAATGGCGAGCGCTACTTGCGTGAGTCAGTCGAGAGCATTCTCAACCAGACTTTCGCGGATTTTGAGTTCCTGATCATTGATGACGGGTCAACAGATGGTTCCAAGGACATTATCGAATCCTATTCTGATCCCCGGATTCAACTGGTTCACAATGAACGCAATATTGGGCTGACTCGCTCCCTGAACAAAGGGCTGAGGCTTGCCAGGGGAGAATACATCGCTCGCCAAGATTCCGATGATGTGTCACTTCCCGAACGTTTGACAGTTCAGACTGGATATCTAGAACAACACACTCGTGAAGGGTTGCTCGGTTCAGCATACTACGTAGTGAATGCTCAAGGAAAGCGTGAGGCCGTGCACCGCCCCCCGGAAACTGATACAGAGCTTCGTTGGCAAATGTTGTTCCACAACGCCTTTTCCCATACATCCGTCATACTGCGTCGCGACCTTCTCGACAAGGCACATCTCTTCTACGACGAGACTCTACCTTACAGCCAAGACTATGAATTTTGGAATAGAGTACTGAAGTACACTTGTGCGACTAATCTCAAGATTCCGCTGGTGGCATGGCGCAAAAGCGATGAGGCGATCAGCACCACTTGTCATGAAGAGCAACAACGGATTGCAACGGCTATCTCGGCCAAGCAAATCAACCGCTTGTTTCGTCACACATCCCTGGCACTTGCCGATGTGGCGACGCTGCGTGAGTGGTATTACAGATTGCCCGAGAGGTTGACCAAACAGGATATGGTACTATGCCGGGTTGTGTTGGAGATTCTCAACGCATTTGAGAAATCGCACAACGTTGATCCTGACATTGTACGCAGTCTCCGCAGGCGCTGGATCGATCGTGTTCTGGCCACCATAGCCCCTCAGCAGATGGGGGACTTATGGGCATCGGGTCTTCTTGGTTCCATGTTCTGTGAGGACACTTCATCCACGCTGACTCACTTGCCCAGACGATCAATGCGTTGGGTTGAACGAGTTTTTCAGGTCAGAGGGCGAGTGTGAATAGGCGCGACATGCGGAACGCTGAGCCTTTGACTTTGCCGGCAATAAGCGTAGTTATTTGCACCCACAACCGGGCTAATCTAGTGGCGAAAGCTTTGGAGAGTGTCATCAAACAAAGCCTCGACAAGGCCCTCTATGAAATCATCGTCGTAGATAACAACTCCAGTGATAATACGCGGGCCGTGGCAGAAGAGTTTTGCCGCTGCCACCCCAACGTGCGCTATTGTTTCGAATCTCAACAGGGCCTTTCGCATGCCAGAAATCGCGGTTGGCAGATGGCGCAAGGGGAGTACGTGGCTTATATTGATGATGACTGCAAGGTGCCAAAACAGTGGCTCTCAGTGGCCAAAGAGGTCAGTGAGGAAGTCTCGCCAGGTGTGTTCGGTGGCCCTTATTTCGCGTTCTATGACACACCTAAGCCTGACTGGTTCAAGGATTCTTACGCTTCCCATGATCAGGGCAATGAGGCTCGGGTTTTGACTGAGCGTGAATATTTGGATGGCGGTAATATCTTCTTCCGTCGTGCGTTGCTCGAGATTCTGGGCGGATTCGATCCCAGCTTTGGCATGTCCGGCCAAAAGATCGCCTATGGCGAAGAAACAGTTTTACTCAGTAGCATCCGTTCTGACATGCCCGAGCAACTCATCTACTACGACCCCGGATTGTATGTATATCACTTGGTTCCGGCCAGGAAGATGACGATGCGTTGGATTATACGGCAACGTTTTGCCGATGGTCGTTATTCCTGTCGGGTATTTCGGGATAGCGGCTCCCCACCAGTCAAATGGTTCCAACGACTGGGCAGGGTCGTACAGTCACTGCTGAGTCTAGTTGTAGATATTTCACTGGGTGTACTACTACGCGACCGTGTGCAATACCCCTATGCTCAGAACTATTTTTATGAGCGTACCTTTCGCCATCTGCAAATATTGGGAGCACTTTACGAACAGCACTACCAGCTTCTGCAGCGATCAAAAGTCAAACACAAAGAGGTGGCAGCCTAATGTGTGGCATCTCCGGCATCATCGGCAAACACCCCTTAACTGATGAACTGCTCCAACGGGTGGCCGGCATGAACTCGGCCATGGTGCATCGCGGTCCAGACGGCTCCGGCGAATATCAGGATATGCATCTGGCCCTGGCCATGCGTCGCCTGAGTATCATTGACCTGGCAGGAGGTTGGCAACCTCTCTATAATGAAGATCGTTCGCTGGTGTTAATCGCCAACGCTGAGATCTACAACTTCGTTGAGCTGCGCAAGCGATTGCAGGCCTTGGGCCATGACTTTTTCACTGGAAGCGATTGTGAAACGATTCTGCACCTGTATGAGGAATATGGCATCGGGTGTGTACATCACCTACGCGGCATGTTCGCCTTTGCCTTATGGGACACCGAACATCAACGTTTGCTGTTGGCTCGAGATCGCATGGGGGAAAAGCCCCTGTACCTTTTTGAACGAGAGGGGCAGCTACTCTTTGCCTCTGAAATGAAGGCATTGCTGCGTTCTGGGTTGATTCCCTTTGAGTTGGACCCTGTTGCTGTGGACCTCTATTTTCACTACCAGTACGTGCCTGAACCGGCCACGCCGATAAAAGGGGTGCGCAAGCTGGACGCGGCTCACATCTTGACGGTGGATGTTGACCCGTGGCAGGTGGAGGAAACCTGTTACTGGCGCATGGAAGATGCCCCGCCTCTGGAAGGCGACCCTGCTGAACTCATCAGGGCTGAGCTAGAGACAATCAGCCAGTTGGCAATCCGTTCCGACGTGCCGGTAGGTGTAGCACTCAGTGGTGGACTGGACTCCAGTGCTGTTGCTGCCCTGGCTGTTCGCAAGTATCCTGATACCATGCATGCCTTCAGTGTTGGATACCCAGGCCATCCTCCCAACGATGAACGTGCGGATGCCCAGGCGCTGGCTGAGTACCTGGACATGCCGTTTCACGATGTGGAGCTTGCCACGGATGATATGGTGGCATTTTTTCCGGAACTGATTTGCTGGCGCGATGATCCCATTGCCGACATCTCAGGTTACGGCTACTATGCAGTCATGAAGCTGGCCCGAGAACACAACGTGCCGGTTATTTTGCAAGGGCAGGGGGGCGATGAGTTGTTCTGGGGATATCCGTGGGTGCGCCGGGCAGTCAAGCAGTCGATGCAAAAAGCAGCTCTCTGGAGCAAAGGATGGAAGGCCCTGCCGCACTATCTCCAGTTCGAGCCACCGGAAGGGCCGGGACCACAACATGTGCAACGTTGGCTGGCCGACGGGTTTGGCCTGTGGTCTGGCTGGAAGCGCTTCTTGTGTCACAAAGCCGGACCGATGGAACAGATGGTCTTTTACGATTTGACTCCTGATTTTCGTATGGCTTGCCAAGGAGCCAAAGGCCTGTACACATCGGAGTTTGTTGAGCTACTGGACAGCGCTCGGCCAACGGACTTGTTTACTTATTCTCAGCCATGGCCCCGGGTTGATGTTCGTATGACTCGTTTGATCAGCGAAATCTATCTTCGGGAAAACGGGATCACCCAAGCAGACCGTCTCAGCATGGCTTCTTCTGTTGAAATGCGTTTGCCATTGGTGGATCATTGTCTTGTCGAGACGGTGATTGGATTGAGGAAAGCACAGACAGACCACAACTTACCCCAAAAATATTGGTTAAAGGAGGCATTAAAAGACCTGCTGCCAGACTGGGTGATAAATCGGCCGAAGAAAGGTTTTGCTCCCCCCGTCCGCCAGTGGCATGAGGCGCTGTTTGAAGCCTATGGAGAACAACTTGACGGTGGTTACTTGGTAAAGGCTGGTATCCTTAACTCAGAATCTGGCCGACGTCTGTGTGCTGCGCCATTTCCAAAAGGGGCGGTGGCTCCCTTGTCCTTCAAGGCACTCGTGCTTGAGTTCTGGTGCCGCCGGATGGCAGAATATGCCGTTTGCCCTAGTCAGGGGGAAGTCCATGCATCGAGAAACTAACCATTCTGCAGAATCCGGTCATTACACGGGTGAACAGGGCAAAGCCTATTTCGCATACCAAGACAAAGGGGGACTGCGACGTGGATGCATCAATGCCCGCAAGTTTTCGCCCTATATCGATTCCAGGTCCACCGTGTTGGACTTCGGATGCGGCAGGGGGGCGCTTTTGCACCATTTGAACTGCAAACGACGCATCGGCGTAGAAATCAATCCGGCAGCCAGGGCCGAGGCTGAGCGTGCAGGCGTTGAGGTCCACGAAACCTTGACTGCTGTTTCTGACAACAGCGCAGACGTGGCCATATCCAATCATGCCCTGGAACACGTTCTCTGTCCAGTGCAAACCTTGCGGGAACTGCGGGAGAAGCTGGTGCAAGGCGGGCAGTTAGTGGTTTGCGTACCCATTGACGACTGGCGCACTCAGAAGCAGTTCAAGGCCAACGATATTAATCATCACCTTTACACTTGGACCCCGCTGCTTATGGGAAACCTGTTGGCCGAGGCAGCCTATGAGGTGGATCGGGTGTGGGTTTACACGCATGCTTGGCCGTCTAACTGGCAGAAGCTCGATGCCTGCATACCTGTATGGTTATTTGATCTGATATGTACCTTTACTGCCTGGCGTTACAAACGGAGGCAGATCATGGTAGTTGCAAAAAGAGTGTGAGCGTGTGGCCTCGGATCACATTTGGAATGATCGTACTCAACGGACAACCTTTTGTCCGTTACAACCTGAGAGCGCTTTACCCGTTTGCCCATGAGATTGTTGTAGTGGAGGGTGCTTCGCCATCTGCTGCATGCATCGCCACACCAGACGGCCATTCGACCGATGACACACTGGAGGAACTGAGAGATTTCAAGGCTCACGAAGACACCGAGAAAAAGCTCGTCGTAATTACTGCTGAAGATGAGGGCCATTCCAATGGCTTCTGGCCGGGAGAAAAGAACGAGCAAAGCCAGGCTTATGCTCGCCGAGCCACTGGTGACTACTTGTGGCAGGTCGATGTGGACGAGTTCTACAAACCAGAGGATATGCGTGCTGTTCTGGAAATGTTGCGCGATAATCCCCAAATCACAGCTGTTTCCTTCAAACAGATCAGTTTCTGGGGCGGTTTTGACTACACTGTTGACAGTTGGTACTTGCGGCGAGATGCTGAGATCTACCGCCGGCTGTTTAAATGGGGACCAGGGTATCAATACATTACTCACCGCCCCCCCACGGTACAAGACGCCCAGGGGTGCGACGTGCAGGGGCTGAAGTGCGTGAGCGGATATTATTTGGCCCGGCAAAACATTTTCTTGTACCACTACTCATTGCTGTTTCCCAAACAGGTAATCGAGAAATGTGAATATTATAGTAACGCACGACGGCCCCGGAGTAGGAAAGCCCAACAGTGGGCACGTGAAGTTTTTCTGGAACTGCGAGACCCGTACCGGGCCCACAACGTTTATGACTTACCCGGTTGGTTAGATCGTTTCACCGGTAATCACCCTTTCCAAATCGAGGCACTTCGTGCTGATCTTGAAGCCGGGAGAACCAATTCTGCCATGCGTTCTACTGATGACATCGAGTGCCTTCTGCGGTCGCCAGCATATTGGTTAGGGCGGACAGGGCTCAAGCTTCTGGAACCGTTGGATCGCTGGCTTGGGGGTCTATGGCGATATGGTTTGCGTTGGCTCCCTCGGCTTCTTAGCAATCCAGTAGACAGCATCGGTGAGCTGCAGCGCAAAATGTTGAGGTTGCTGAACAGACTGTTTTGAAATGCCTGCCAAGGACAACAGCCACGAGACCTTTGAAAAACACCCCCTTTCGCCCAATTGAGCGCTATGCTTCACTACGTGTCTGCGTCAGGCTCAAATCCTAATTCTGAAATACTCAATGTATTCCTGTGGTTAAAATTATCGCCTTCCTTGAACTTGAACGAAATTGAGCATTTTTCAAAGGTCTCGCCACGTCAAGACTTGAACAGTCAATGAACATCTTACAGGTCAGCGCTTCCGACACAGTTGGTGGCGCTGCCAAGATAGCGTGGAACCTGTTTCAGAGTTATCGCACTGGTGGGCATCAGGCGTGGTTGGCCGTAGGTGATAAGCAATCAGATGACCCGAACGTCCTGGTAATGCCCAATAATGCCTGCAGAGCTAGTACGCCATGGTTAAGGGTCCGCACGGGTAATCTCTTTTCTTCGCATGAAAGGCGGACGAAAAGAGCCGGGCCGGTTTGTCGCGCTCTTGCCTTTTGCATAGGCCGCACTCGGCGACATCTTTGTATAGGGCTTGGGCACGAGGATTTTGATTTTCCCGCTACCTGGTGTCTCCTTGATCTCCCTCCGAGCCGACCAGAGATATTACACTGTCACAATCTTCACGATCCATACTTCGATCTGCGAGTGCTTCCCTGGCTCAGTCGGCAACTTCCTGTCATCTTGACCCTGCACGATGCCTGGTTGCTCAGTGGTCACTGTGCGCATTCCTTTGATTGTGACCGCTGGAGGACAGGGTGCGGAGATTGCCCTGATCTGACCACCTCTCCACCCATCCGGCGAGATGCCACTGCCTACAACTGGCGCCGCAAGCAAAAGATATTTGCTGACAGCAGACTGTTTGTGGCCACTCCTTGCAGCTGGCTAATGGGCAAAGTGGAGCAGTCTATGTTGGCTTCGGCATTGCTCGATACCAAGGTTATCCCCAATGGTGTGGATTTGTCCGTGTTTCATGCTGGGGACCGATGGGAGGCAAGGAGGGCCTTGGGTCTCCCGCAAGAGGCAAAACTGCTCCTTTCCACGGCTAAAGGGCAAGGCCGAAGTCCTTGGCAAGATTACCAGACGATGCGAGATGCTGTTGTTTTGGCTTCCGAGTCTTTCAGGGGCCAGAGGGTACGTCTCATTGTCCTCGGCAGTGAGAAGCCGCCAGAGAGAGTCGGGGAGACAGAGTTCCTCTTTGTTCGGCAGCAAAAGTATGAGTCCATGGCTTTGTACTATCAGGCGGCAGATATCTATTTGCACCCTGCAAAGGCTGACACGTTTCCGAACACGGTTCTGGAGGCTCTTGCGTGCGGGACTCCAGTAGTAGCGACTGCTGTGGGAGGTATTCCAGAGCAGGTGAAAGGATTGCGGCTTCCGGAACGAGGATTGTCCGACGGGCACTTAAACAGATTTGGGCTGGATGAGGCAACCGGCATATTGGTGCCAACAAGGGATCCAAGGGCTATGGCAAGGGGCATGGAGCTTTTGCTGGAGGATAAGGCGTTACGCAGCCGACTTGGCGAAAATGCTGCTCATGATGTTTGTGAGCGGTTTGGCCTGAATCAGCAGGTGGAGTCATATCTGTCTTGGTACGAAATGATCATTGAAGCCAAAGGCTGGGAATTGGGGGGCCGCCGCCCATCGCCAAAGGACAAAATGGGGTTGTGCAAGGTCTCATGAAATGTCCAACTTTGAATGAAATTCCCCTGCCCCCTCAAGACACGACCGGCTGGCCGTGGACGGAAGAAAGCCCAGAGTCGTCTCATACCATGCCGGACGGCTGTCCGTGGCCTAGGGTAAGTATTGTCACGCCTTCGTACAATCAGGGGCGGTTTGTGGAGGAGACCATCCGTTCGGTGCTTCTGCAGGGCTATCCGAATTTAGAGTACATCGTTATAGATGGTGGTAGCACCGACGGAAGCATTGATATCATTCGCAGGTATGAAGACTGGCTAACTTACTGGGTCAGTGAATCTGACGAGGGACAATCAGATGCAATCAACAAAGGTTGGAAGAGGGGTAGTGGTGAGGTTGTGGCATGGATCAACGCGGATGATACGTACTGCCCGGGGGCGATTCAGGTTGCAGCGGAAATGTTCCGAGAGAACGACGATATTGTCCTGGTAAGCGGAGCAGGGAACACCGTTGATGTTCACGGCAAAACAGTCCCTTCTACAAGGAGATATGAGGACCTAGACCCTTACATCATCCTAAAGCGTGGCGGAGGAATTCCCAATCAACCATCTATTTTCTTGAGAAGACGTGTGCTGGATGAGGTAGGATTTCTGAACACCCAACTGCACTACGTGATGGACTGGGAATTCTGGATTCGCATTGGGCTTCATTACAGACCGGAACAGCTGGCAAGAACAAACAAGGTGTTGTCTAATTACCGGCAATGGGCGGAAACAAAAACTAACGAGGGAGGAACAATAGCATGCCAAGAAAAAAGGCATGTCTTTGATTCTATATTCAGGAAATTTTCTCAGGATAGACGATTGTTACGGATAAAACAATCAGCATATAGCGCAAGTTACCGATTACAGGCCACTTATGCAAGAGAAAACATGGAGACACGTGAGGCCATAAGGTGTTTATTGCGTGCTTGGTACCTAGCCCCGCTGGACTGCAACCCAGGAAAAGGAATGTTGTTTCTTCTTTCCTTGCTAATCGGTTGGAGCCGGCGTGCCAGGTGACAAAGTTTTAGATCAAGGGACAACAAGTTGTGCACGTTCTGATAGTTCCATCCGATACCTATGTTTCAAAAGAGTGTCCCATTGGTGGGATATTTCAGCAACATCAAGCGAGGGCACTTAGGGGAGCCGGACACAAAGTTGGCGTTATTTCAATCCAACTGCTTTCGTTTGAGTTGATAAGAGAAATACTATTTGCCCGGAGGCAAGGGGTTGAGCTTGACAGCGACCAAGGGATTCCTGTGATCAGGCGTCATGGTCGGTATTGGATTCCGCCTTTGCCAAGACGTTTTTGCCATAGTGTACTGCGCAGTCTTGCCAAGGGGCTTCGCGCCGTGGGGTTCAGTCATCACATAGTTCGAGGGGAAGTTCGGCTTGTGTTGCGGGCAGCGATGGCACTTTTTCAGGAATATGTTCGGGAGCATGGGATGCCGGACCTTGTCCATGCGCACAATGCGTTGTTCGCGGGAGTTCTCGGATCTCGAATAAGGACTAAATTCGGGATACCTTATGTTATTACTGAGCATAGTAGCGCTTATGCTCGAGGCCTTATTTCTGAGTGTCAAATCCAATACATCAGAGAGGCGTTTTTGAATGCAGATAGACGACTTGTTGTGAGCAGCTGCCTGGGAAGACTTTTGGAGAGGTTTTTGGGAAATGATGTACGTCCTTGGACGTGCGTGCCCAACATTCTGGACGAGACATTTGCAAAAGAGGTTCTGATCCAAAAACCTGAACAGCACGGCAAGAATCCTTTTCGTTTTCTTACTATTGGCAGATTGTTTGAAGGAAAGGGCATTCGTGGTTTATTGAATGCTTTTGCATCCAAGTTTCGGGGAGAAAACGCCGTACAATTGAAGGTTGGTGGTGAAGGACCGCTTAGGAAGCAACTTCAAAGACAGGCAAATAGATTGGGGATTGATAATCAGGTAAGTTTTCTGGGTGAACTGGCCAGAGAGCAAGTACTTCTGGAGATGCAGAGCTGTCACACATTTGTCCTGCCAAGCCACTATGAGACCTTTGGCGTGGTGTTAATTGAAGCCCTTTCTTGCGGCAAACCGGTAATTTCTACAAAGTGTGGTGGCCCGGAAGAAATTGTAAACCCCCAAAATGGTATGTTGGTACGTAACAAGAACATCCCGGCCCTTGGGGAAGCTATGGAGGCCATGAGAATGAATATTGATAGATATGACAACGCTTGGATTCAAAAGGACTGTACATCAAGATTTGGGCAAAGCGCAGTCGTTGGCAAGTTGTCCGACATATATACTGAGGTGTGCCAGCAAAGATAAGGGCCGTCAAGATTGACGGCTTCGTAAAAAGTCCATCTGCGGCGTTGCGCTTCATCTTTCGTCATTCCGACGTACGATAAGTACGCCTCATTCCTCAAGATTCGCGCGCCTTGCATATGAACTTTTTACAAAGCCGTCTGTTTATTGACTTTTTACGAGACCATCA
>SDBT01000111.1_pt1 | contig 103118 bp, 97 predicted proteins | sample 2277101 | NCBI WGS metagenome assembly SDBT01 (sample SAMN10404973, study PRJNA504765) | marine sediment metagenome | isolation source: marine sediment core GS10_PC15, 103 cmbsf | place: Arctic Ocean: Southern Knipovich Ridge | collected 2010
GGTAACTACCTCATTCACAATAGCAGCCAGTCTGGTGTGGCCGGCTACGTCTCTATGGACACCGATTCGTTCCAGGTCTCCATCATAGTAATAATCGAAAGGTTTTCTGGTATGCTCTGATGAGATAATAACAATGTCGTTAGCCTGACTGTTAGATTCAATAAAAAGTACCGCCTCTCGCCACTCCTCCTTTACATTATGCGTGTAGTAATAGTTTAGTCCAGGCAAGGATAATGCCGTGATAACCAAGAGGATGGGGTATATGAGCCACTTTTTGTCAAGACTGCTTATCCCTCTTGCCGCTACTAGATAAAATGCCGGCAGGGCAGCGATGGTATATCTTGAATGATACTTCTCGATAAAAAATTGAGCAAATATAATAGGTATGATTATGGAGAAGGCAAACCATATCAACAGTAGCAGGACAGCTCGCCCCGATTCGGGTGAAAGGCTAATTCTTGGGAAGGGTCTCCGCCACGTCCATTTACCATTAAATCTTATGATGGTGAGTAGACCGATAAAACACAGCAGAAGGAAGACCAAGAAGAGATACTGTTCCCCCCATTGGTAACCGCTGTACCTTTTGATAGTGTTGACAAAAGTATCCAATGAAGTAACCGGAAACTCAAAGCCACCTAATAATCCTGAAGTTCTTCCCAAAAGAGTGGGTACCCAGAGCGTGAAAATGGCAGCGGTGGCTATCTGCACAGTCAGGAACCTGGCTCTTTGCTGCTTGTATTTGCTCCAGGACAGAAGGAAATAGAAAATTTGGGAAGCTATTACCAGGAGACCATAGACATGGGTATAAACGAGGCAGACATTGGCCAGAAGCAAAAGGGCAAAATATTTCCCTTGGTTATCTGATTTTAGAACCTTGTTAAAAAGGTAAAAAGACAGCAGGGTAAGCATCAAGAGCAGGCTGTAACCCCTGGTCTCTTGAGAGTAGAAGATGTGAAAATAGGAGATTGACAGGATGAAACTGCTTATCAGGCCCGCCTTTTGACTGAAAAGCTCTGAGCCTACCTTATACATCAGAAATATGGAGACGATGCCGAAAATGGCTGATAAAGACCTGACCGCCGCCTCCCCGATGCCGAAAAGCAGCATCCAGAAATGGAGGAGGGTGAAATACAGCGGAGGGGTGTTGTGCCGTTGTCCTGAGCCTTCAATAACGGTGGCTAGACCCTGATTAGACCCGTGAACACTTGAAGCCTCATCATACCAAAGGCTTTCGGCACCTAGATCATAGATTCTGAGAATACTCCCAACGATAAGAATCAGAAACAGCAATAGGACTATTTTTCTAGACCGCAATAGGCGACCTAGAGTACCCAGAAACAACATAAGAATAACCTTTTATCTCACTGCTGAAGGCAATACGCTTGCATTTACTTATCCCTCTAGGTATGAAAGATAGACCATTCTCTCTGTCAATGTCAATGGGCAGCCAGTTGTTCAGAGAAATCCACCTCATGAATTGGAACACGGTAGTTGTGAATATCCTGTGGTAACATTACAAGAAGCGATGGGGGTCACTCCAGTAGGAAAGCGCATCGTTAACCCGCACTATATTAGGTAGTCAAGGTACCCCCAACTTTTCCAAAATCGTTCCTTTTTAGTGGTGTTGACATACTCCCAATAAAGAACTAACCTTAAGAACTATTCTCTACTTGGTCTATGATTTATTAACCTCGGAGGTTGTATTACGAAATAGATTGATTAAAGAGAAAGGTTAGAAAATGTCATTAAGTGAAGATATAAAGGACTTTGCCCTTGACCTCGGCTACAGCAAGGTAGGCATTACCACTGCCGATGGCTTCCTTGGCCATGTTGCTGAACTTAAATCGCGCTACGACCAGTATCGCTTTTATATTGAAGGCCCTCAACGCCCGCTGGATTGGGCTGAGCCCAGAAGCGTCATGCCTTCAGCCAAGTCCATCATAGCGGCGGTTTACGATTTTTCGAGAGAGGCTTTTCCTGAGAAGCTTATCGGCAAGATTGGCAGAGTCTATCAGGCCAGGTGTTATATTACTCCCCGGCACCGCATTAACGGGGCCCGGCGGCAGCTGATGCAAGATTTCCTGGCTATTCGTTGAAACATCATTTTTATACTGTTCGCCGTCAACGGTCTGCCGTCAAGCGTAAGAAAGAAGTTACTAATAATTGGGTTAAACTGCTCTGGCCTGAAATGAAACATGTAACGCAGGAGAGCTTTTTGAGTGGTGGCACCGAACGGTACGATCCTTTCCTTACCGCCCTTGCCTATTACCTTCAAGTAACCGCCCTCAATGTTTATGTCTTCCAGCCTGAAGTTCCTCATTTCGCTGCATCTCAACCCGGAATCAAGAAGCAACGTGAGGATGGCATGGTACCGCACACCTGCATCCATGTGGGGATCTATGCACTTCAGAACCCGGGCTATTTCCTCTTGGCTGAGGACCTCAACGACCTTACTTGGTGCCTTGGGCGGTTTCAGTTTGGCCAGCCTGTGCTCATTGGTGTACCCCTCCCTGTACAGCCAGTTGAAAAAACCGCGCAAAGCCCTGATGTGTGTCTGGATCGTGATGGCGGCAAGTTTTCCTACCTTGTCTGAAACATGGGGATTCTCCTGCCACCTCCTTCTTTCCTGAAGATAAAGGATGAACTCTCTTACCTCCAGCTCACTAATATCACCGAGCCTGGTTGATTTCTCGCTTTTGACGAGGAATCGATGAAACAGGCCGATAGCTTGGTTATACCAGCTTATTGTTTTGGTACTTTTCCCATCTGTCTTGTTGTAGAACTCGAAATACCTGGCGAGTTCTAGAAGCTCGATCAAATCCTTGTCCACTTGCTCCCACCGCCTGTTTCCGCCTTTAGTCATTACTATTTTCGCCCCTCCTGTCCAGCCAGTCAAAAATGAGTGACCGGACTGTGATGTTGGAGTGACCTTAGTGTGACCTCCGGCTTAACGAGGCAGGTTGTCTCTAAAAGATAAAACCTGCCGCATCAGGCGGATTTTGAAGCTAAAGAGCGGGAGACGGGACTCGAACCCGCGACAACCTGCTTGGAAGGCAGGGACTCTACCAGCTGAGTTACTCCCGCAAAATCAAGGCTATTTTAGCTCCAAAACTTCCCTTTGTCAAAGGGGAGTCCCCTGCTCACAGGTTAATTTAGGCGTTATGAATAATAGCTGACGGAGTTTCCATTATTTAAATGCCAGGGGCAAACCATATATTTCCCGAACATATTATCGGCGTGATTCTGGCTTGTCGATTGTAGTATAATTCGACAGTCGAGAAGAGTATCGTATTAATACTTGCACTTATAGTTTCTAAGGGGAGGACTTAAAACGTTGAAATCATATCGAATTAGACCGCTTCCACTACTTAGGCTGGATATCGACATGGGATTTATCACCTATCTCCACAACTATGGAACGAAGTGTCCAACAGTAACATATTGCTGGTATATTGAGGGAGCCGAACAAAACATCTTAATTGATTCCGGCGCCGACGCAGAAGTGGCGAAAAACTGGCGGAACTTACCTGCAGAAGAGATAGTGACGTTCGAAGATGCCCTAGCCAGTCTGGATTTAAACCCCAACGATATTGATTTGGTCATCCAGACCCACCTCCACTGGGATCATTGCTCCAATACCCATAAGTGTAAGAATGCCAGGGTTTTGGTCCAAGAGGATGAATTAAGATTTGCCCAGTCCCCTCACCCGATGATGGTTGGGTATCCGTGGCATCTGTTACGGGGTCTCAATTTTGTCCCTGTCAGCGGGCGCTATGAAGTTATTCCTGGAATCGAACTGATTCCAACACCGGGCCATACGCCAGGAACGCAGAGCGTTGCCATCAATACAGACCAGGGTAAGGCGGTGCTCACCGGGTTCTGTTGCCTTAATGAGAACTTCAATCCGCCGGACGAAGTAAAGAAGCACATGCCGGTAATAGCACCAGGCATCCATCTAAATGCGTCAGATGCCTACGAGAGTATCCTTCGTATCAAGGAATTGGCAGACATCCTGATCCCGATACACGACCCATCCTTCGAAAGGGTAAGGAGTATTCCATAATATGTTCACTGGTTAAAATGGGTATTAGTGGAAAACACTATCTCTATTTTTAAAGCCCTGAAAGAAAATAGTTGATATCCGATTAATCAGGTGTACTAGGCGCTAATATTATTGCAAAGGAAGGGAAAATGCGGCTCAAGAATAAAGTAGCTATTATTACCGGGGGGGCGGGTAACATTGGTAAGGCTATTGCCCTTGCATTCTCCAGCGAGGGTGCGGCTGTTGTGGTAGCTTCCCGCAACCTAGCCAATCTGGAAGCTGTCACCAGCGAGATTAAAGCGATGGGGGGCCGTGCCGCCGCCATCAAAACCGACGTTGCTAATGAGGAACAGGTACAAAAGATGGTTGAACAGACCCTGAGTGAATATGGAAAAATAGATATACTGGTAAATAGCATTTTAAATGTGGGACCCAATGCTAATGTGGTTGACATTAAGCTCGAAGATTGGAACCAGACCATAGCCGTAAACCTGACTGGACCAATGCTCTGCTCGAGAGAGGTGCTGAAAAATATGCTTCCTCGCCGGAGTGGCAACATCATTAACATCTCGTCACTATCGGGCAAAATGGGCATGGTCTTGAGAAGTACTTACTGTGCCTCCAAATGGGGCTTAAACGGCTTTACCCAGACCCTCTCAATGGAAGTGGGTAAATATAATATCCGTGTTAACGCCATTGCGCCAGGTCCCGTGATAGGGGAAGCTCTTGATGGCTCCATCAAAACCATGGCTGAAATTCTGGGGCTTCCTGCTCAGGATTTAGTCGAGAAAATGATAAGCCGGGCTTCATTGGGCAGATTTGTTACTGCTGAGGAGGTGGCTCAGGTAGCAATATTTCTGTCTTCAGACGACTCAAGCGGCATCACCGGCCAGGTCATCAGCATTGATGCCGGCAGGACGAGTTTATAAAGATAGGTTGGTGCATCCAAGCTGGTATTATTCGATCGTAATGTAGCCACCCTCACCTGTCCCTAATCCATGTCTTAAAGCAGTAACAACCTGGGGTAGCTGCCAGGGATTTTTGGGGAGCCTACTTTTAGCCTCATAAGTTGAAATTATTTTCATTGCTTCGACATCGATGGCAACAAGGTCTCCAGAGGCGATAAGAAGTCCAGGCTCAACCAGTTCACCTTTATCGGGGCCACCAGATACGAAGGCTTTCCTCCCGTCCATGAAAATCAGATCTGGTTGCCAGCAAAGGCTGACTTCGGCGAGCTTCTGTTGCAGGTGGCCAAAGTGGAAAGCACGCCGTTCACCGGGGTGAACCAAACCAAAGGCAAGTTTCAAGGCACCGGAATACCAGGCCAGCCTGTGAGTTTTCAGACACGGCAAATATATTATCCTATCGGCTTCATAGGCTGAACGTGGCATGGTAATTGTGCTGAGGTAATCACCGTTAATCCTGATTCTAAGCCAACCGTTAGCTTCATCTTCAAAGGCAACCAGCTTCACATTCAGGCTACGCGCTAGCTCATAAATGCCCAGTTTGTGAAATATATTTCTGGTTGGTCTCCACAACCCGCCGGCGCTTTCACCTATGGTAACCCTTGCCCCCCACCTCCAGCACCTTCTCGATTATGGCACGCAGGAAGTCTAAATCAGTAGAGGCTGGAGGTGGGTCCGGGCTGTTGAAATTCGGTTTTATTAAAACCTTATCACCCCGGCTGATAACCTGTTCCAGATTGCCCAGCAGCGCAATCGTTTTGTCTATGGAAACCCTGATATCTTCTTCTGCGGCCGCTTTAGCCACCAGGGCTTGCCCGTTCCGATGCCAAGGGTTGACTTTACGCGGCTTCGGTTCAACCAGAGGGATATTTCTTGGAGTTGAGTCTCCAAGAAAATGATACAGGCCCACAATCATATCCAGGTTTAGCATTTAACCGAATACCTTTAATTACTAGCCTTCGTCCTTGGCTTTTAGTTTCAGACCGGCACTGAATGCCTTAGCTGCAACTTCACCAAAAGCGATGTACTGCTGTTTTTCCATATCGTAGATAAAGGGCTTAATCTTTCTAAAATCCAGTTTGTCCTTGGTAAGGCAATCCCTGGAGACATGGCTTTCCTCAATTTGACTGACGATGAGGCAATGGCTGCCCAGATTCAACATGTGCACTACCCGACACTCCAAGTTGACCGGGCATTGTTTAATCAGAGGGGCATTACCCAGTTTCCCGTAGAAAATATCGAATTTACAGGTCCGAACCTTGTCAACTTTGGCACCCGATGTAATGCCGCAGTAGTCGGTTTCCTCAATCAAATCGGTTGAAGGTATATTTACCGATAGAGTTAAGTTTTGCAGGATGCCCTTATAAGTGTGACGGTCAAGCCGTATCGCGAGCGAAATCATCGGCGGCTTACTGCTGGCAATACCGCCCCAGGCTGTAGCCATAAAATTAGGAGCGTTATTGACATTGGCACCAACAAGTAAAACCGGCATCGGGTAGAGTAACGTTCTGGGACCAATCAGCACTTTGTCCATTTAAATTTCCTCCTTAGCTATTCTCTTTACTACCCTTTTTCTCTTAAGAAATCCTCAACCCCTCTAATAATATCATCACTTAAAGGCTTACCTGCTCTATGATTTTAGTGCCTCCGTACCCTGATAATCAAGTTAGAGGGGAAATCCAATTGAATTTTGCATAGTAAATAGGTATTGATTAGCGCATCCTCAAAACGCCTGCCCTGCCCTTCCGTTCAGATTCAGAGGAGCAGCTTGAAGAAATAATAAAAATACAGGCTGTTAGGGCGCATCATGCAAAGAGGGCCGGGCTATTGCTCAGGAGTGTTTCCCCCGAAGTTTCGCCATTCAGGCAAAGGTTTCTTTCTTGATAATTGTCGAGATTCCCTTTAACCTGTCGATACCGTAGCGACAGGCTTGAAATGCCTCGTCTCTGTGAGGAGAACTAATCGCAACCAGGGAAATAATATCTCCGATATTTAGTTGTCCAAGCCGCCTTATTATCAATACATCTTCTATTTGCCATTTCCTGCGAATTTCATCGGAGATTCTGCATAGTTCCTCGTTTATGTCTTCTATGTTTCTAGCCGCATGAAACTCAATTGAAATTGTGGTTTTGTTGCCGCTACTTCCTCTCACTCTAGCAAAGTGAAGAACTATTGACCCGGCAGTATCCGTTTTAATAAGGTTGTAAATTTGACTCGGGTCAATTGACTTAGTTGATACTATTTCCATTGGAAATCACCTCTAAGGTAAGTTGAAATGAAACCTGCTATGTTCTGGCTCAATGTTAGCATTCAATGCTGTCTCCTGCAAGTTTTACAGGGGCATGCCAGATAACGAAATCAGTACTGACTCACTTGACAGGAATCAAAAAGCTGATTATAATGTTATATCAAAGAAAAGAGAATAAGGTAAAGGCTGGGAACGAGACTAGTAGGTCCCAAGCGAAGCTAAAGAGAGCCGGGTAAGGTGTGAGCCGGCGCCGGCGCAGGGATTGAATGGGCTCGGGAGCTGCAAACCGAAAGGGACTCCTCCCAAGTAGGTTTTGACGGAGAGGCATCGTTACTTGAGCCTAGGGTATCGCTTCGGAAATGAAGAAGCCGTACCTGCAAAGAGATAGTTGCTTAAAGCAATTGGCAATTAACTAGGGTGGCACCGCGAAGGATTAACCTCTCGCCCCTGTGGCGAGAGGTTTTTTTATTACTCTTGGGAGTTGGGGCTTGACGTATTATCCGACATTAAAGGAAGTTATGAAACGCAAGGATGAGGGTAATCTGGTACCTATTTACCGTGAGATTGTTGCCGATCTGGAAACGCCGGTGTCTGCTTTCCTGAAGATTAATCGCGGTGGTTATTCTTTTCTTCTGGAAAGTGTCGAGGGGGGACAGAAATTAGCCCGTTACAGCTTCATTGGCACTGAACCTTACCGAGTGCTGATTACGAAGGGTGAAGATAAGACCGACCCACTGCCCCTTGTCGCTGAGGAACTGAATCAATACAAGGTAATAACAGTTGATGGCATCCCCCGATTTTCGGGTGGTGCCGTTGGCTACCTGGCCTACGAAACGGTGACCCGCTTTGAGAATTTACCCTCCCCCACGGCTAATCCCTTGAACTTGCCTGAGTCGCTGTTTATGTTCGTGGACACCATGCTTGTCTTCGACCACGTTACCCATAAGATAAAGGTTTTAAGCCATGTCCGTCTGGATGGTGATATAGATAAAGCCTATCAGGCGGCAGTGGATAAGATTGACGACTTAATTGATAGATTATGTCAACCTCTTAAAGCAAACCAGCGCACCAAACCGGTAATTCCATTGGCGAATAGTAATATACTTGCCTCAAACTTCTCCAGGGATGAATTTGAGGCAAGTGTCCTTAAAGTAAAAGAATATATCACGGCTGGTGAGGCTATTCAGGTGGTGCTCTCGCAACGCCTGGCTCAGCCTACCGGAGCAACTCCCTTTGAAATCTATCGAGCCCTGCGCACGATTAATCCATCTCCATACATGTTTTTCCTTGATTTCACTGATTTTCACATCATTGGGGCTTCCCCGGAGATGCTGGTCAGGGTTGAGGATGGCATGGTGATGACACGTCCCCTGGCTGGAACCAGACCGCGAGGAATAAGTGCCACCGAAGACACCAGGCTTGAAGAAGAACTGCGCAACGATGAGAAGGAGCGGGCGGAACATATTATGCTGGTGGACCTGGGACGTAATGACATTGGGCGTGTCAGCCAGCCGGGCACGATTACCGTTAGCAACTTGATGGATATTGAGCGTTACTCTCATGTAATGCACCTGGTTACTCACGTTCAGGGTAGATTGCAAAGGGATATGACTGCCTTTGATGCCCTGCGTGCCTGCTTTCCGGCAGGCACGGTATCTGGGGCACCCAAAATCCGGGCGATGGAAATAATCGCCGAACTTGAGCCAGCAAAAAGAGGCCCGTATGCCGGAGCGGCTGGCTATTTCTCCTTTTCAGGCAACATGGATATGGCAATTGCCATAAGAACCATGGTAGTGACTAAAGGTATCGCCTACACACAGGTAGGCTGCGGTATCGTCTACGATAGTATACCTGAGCGTGAATATGAGGAAACTTTAAACAAGGCAAGGGCATTACTAAAGGCTATCGACCAGGCGGAAAATTCTAGCCTCGGGACTGAGGAGAATCATGCTACTACTGATTGATAACTATGACAGCTTTACCTATAACCTTTTCCAGTACTTGAGTGAACTGGGCGAAGAAGTTAAGATATTGCGTAATGATATGACCACCCTTGAGGAGATTGACCGGATGAAACCTGAGCGGATAGTCATCTCACCTGGCCCCTCGATACCGGAGCGGGCTGGTATCTCCAACAGCGTCATCGAGCACTTCGGCTCAAGGTTACCTATTCTCGGTGTCTGTCTTGGGCACCAGTGTATTGGTTATAGCTATGGCGGTTTAATCGGACAGGCTAAGGAAATTATGCATGGTAAGTCATCACAAATATATCACAGCGCTCAAGGGGTGTTTGCTCGATTGCCCAATCCCTTTTCAGCCATTCGCTATCATTCGCTGGAGGTGCAGCGTCAGGGTCTCCCGGACTGCCTTGAAATAACCGCCTGGACAGATGACGGCACGATTATGGGGCTGCGGCATCGCCGTTATCCGGTTGAAGGTATCCAGTTCCACCCCGAGTCATTTATGACCGAATCAGGCAAAGACTTACTCAAGAATTTCCTTGAAGGAGGCGAAGAGAATGAGCACTAAAGAAGTAATAAGCATATCTGTTGCTCTTGTCGTCTTTGGTATTGCAGTCACTATTCTCAACTTAATGAATATTATTCTTACTGCGGAGACGATAGAGATAGTAATACTGTTTATTCTCGCATCGGCTACTCTCATTTATGCTAAGCGAACTTCAGAAATTGCTGATGCTACTAAAGAACAAGCGAAGGAAGCGAGGGAACAGAGGATAATGACATCACGGCCAGTAATAATTCAGAAGGCTGTTGTTGAAACTGAGACAGAACTTTGTACATTTGGTTCCAGGGACTGGTTTTCTTACTTTGAAGTATACAATGCGGGAAATGGACCCGCCATAGAAGTAGAGATTTCTTTACTAAATAAGGGAAAAGAACCCATACATAGTCAGAGGAAGAGCTTTCTAAGAGCTGGTGAACATCCGATAGAATTCTGTCCCAATGAATTAGCAAATCTAGAGAAGACCATTTACTATCTTGTTTGTGAATATCGAGGTATTTCTTCTCTCAGCCTGAAGCCGATATGGTATCAAACTTGGCTGCCTTTTGAAACGGTTGAAGCTAGTGAAAATGGTAAAATATATGTACAACCTGGCGAGTTAGAATTCAAAGAAGTTACTGAGAAAAATCGGATTGATACATTCGGTAGTAGGAGCAAACCAAAATGATTAAAGAAGCTATTCAGTCTTTAATATCCGGGCGTTCGCTAACCAAAGAAGAAGCTGCTCTGGTTATGGAGGAAATAATGGGGGGCGAGGCTACCCCGGCCCAATTCGGTGCCTTTGTTACTGCCCTCAGGCTCAAGGGGGAAACGGCTGATGAGCTCGTTGGACTGGCTAAGACGATGCGGGCTAAAGCTATTTCAGTGCCCGTATCTGAACTAGTAGTAGATACCTGCGGCACCGGTGGTGATAATTTATCTACCTTTAACATATCTACCGCGGCGGCACTGGTCGCGGCTGGAGCCGGGGTCAGGGTAGCCAAACACGGTAACCGTGCCATGTCAAGCCAGTGCGGTAGTGCTGATGTGCTGGAGGCTTTGGGTGTCAAGATTGACCTTGATGCCGAGCAAGTAAAGCAGTGCCTTGAGGAAGTGGGTATGGGATTTATGTTCGCCCCGATATTTCATCCAGCCATGAAATACGCGGCTTCGCCCCGACGCGAAATTGGAATTCGCACCGTGTTTAATATCCTCGGGCCGCTGACTAATCCGGCTGGTGCCAAGGCTCAAGTGCTGGGTGTTGCCGACGGTTCACTGGTAGAGAAACTGGCGTCGGTGCTCCAGGGTCTGGGTTCTCACCACGTCCTGGTAGTGCATGGTAAAGATGGCTTGGATGAAATCACCGTCACTGGAGAAACTATGGTCTGCGAATTGAAAAATGACTCTTTAAGAAGCTACACCATCAGCCCTGAGGACTTCGGTTTACCCCGAGCCAGTTTAAGCGACCTTAAGGGTGGTACCGCCGCTGAAAACGCCGAACTGGTGCTTAACACTTTAAATGGTGGCACCGGACCTAAACTGGATGCGGTATTGATGAATGCGGGTGCCGTGTTGCTGGCCGTAGACAGGGTGGATACACTCAAACAGGGGATAACCCTGGCTAAAGAGGTAGTAGAAAGTGGTCACGCTTTAGCAAAGCTAAACCAACTGGTTGAATTCACTCAGAGCCTGGATTAAGGGGCATTTAATGATTTTGGAAAGGATAGTCGCCGAAAGTCAGTTGCAGCTTGAGATTAAGAAGCGTAACGAGCCATTGGAAAAGTTAAAAAAGATGGTGCAAACGCAATCTCCACCCCTTGATCTTACTTCGGCACTGCGTGGTGAAGGTATCAAACTCATCGCTGAGGTGAAAAAGGCGTCACCATCAAGAGGTATTCTTCGTCCTGATTTTGACCCGGTGGAGATAGCCAAAATCTACTCAAAGAGCGGTGCTTCAGCGCTCTCGATTTTAACTGAAACCAGATACTTTCTGGGCAGCCTTGATTATCTGAATGACATCAGGACTGCACTGGGGAATAATCAATTGCCCCTGCTGCGCAAAGACTTTATTTTTGACCCGTACCAAATTTACCAATCAAGGGCTTATGGTGCTGACGGGTTGCTGCTAATCGTGGCTATCCTGACGCTTGACAAGTTAAAGGCACTTCTTGAACTTAGCCATGAACTGGCGATGAGCTGTCTCGTGGAGGTGCATACCAAGGCTGAGCTTGAAATTGCCCTGAGGAGCGGCGCCAGGATTATCGGTATCAACAACCGGGATTTAACTACTTTCGATATAGACCTATCTACCACTGAACGTTTGCGGCCGCTTATCCCCCCCGACCGAATAGTCGTCAGTGAAAGTGGTATCAAGAACCGCAGCGATATGGAGAAATTGAAGAATTGGGGCGTTGATGTCGTTCTCATCGGAGAGACTCTGATGTCGGCACCCGATATCGCTCTCAAAATGAAGGAGCTACTTTGACCAAGGTTAAAATTTGTGGACTAACCGAGGTAGAGCATGTCCTGACTGCCGCTGAGGCCGGGGCTGATTTCCTAGGGATAATCTTTGCTCCCAGCCAGCGTCAGATCTCGCGTAAAAAAGCGTTGCAGATAGTGGAAGCGGTTGGCAGTTTGAAAGTCCGACCGGTTGTAGTTGGTGTTTTCGTTAATTTGACGGCTGAAGAAGTGAACCAGATTGCCGACTACTGTAGATTGGACCTGGTTCAGCTCAGCGGTGACGAAAGCTGGCAGTACTGTCGGGGGATCAAATACCCGGTTATCAAGGTTATTCGCGTATCTTCAGGACAGAAGTCCAAGCAGGTTCTAGCCGAGATAGAGATGGGCTATCGCTTGAAGCTAAAGCATGGGCCTATCTGTCTGCTTGACTCCAAGGTCGGCCAGGCTTATGGTGGAATCGGTCAGGCCTTCGACTGGCAACTAGCTGGGCAAGTATCAGCCCGATTTCCTGTAATCGTTGCTGGCGGGCTAACACCAGAAAATGTCGGTCAGTTGATAGAGGAGGCCAGGCCCTGGGGGGTTGATACCTCAAGCGGTGTCGAGAGTAACGGCCGCAAGGATTCTGCCAAAATTGAGACTTTTATTAAAGCAGTTAGGCAAGCTGACGAGCGTATTAGTCAACCTTAAAGCTTTTTATTGGTGAAAGGAGGTAGGTCGTTGTTACCTGATGAGAGGGGTTACTTCGGAGACTATGGTGGCCGTTTTGTACCAGAAACCCTGGTAGCGGTGCTTGATGAGCTTGAAGCAGCCTATACAGAAATAAAGAATGACCTCGCTTTTTGGGATGAGTTTAAGTCACTGTCCCGTGACTACTCGGGGAGGCCAACACCCCTTTACCTGGCAGAAAAACTGAGCCGGCACTGCGGAGGTGCCCGAATTTTCCTGAAGAGAGAGGATTTGGCTCATACCGGTGCCCATAAGATTAACAATGCCCTGGGGCAGGGGCTTCTGGCACGGAGAATGGGCAAACGGAGGATTATCGCCGAGACCGGGGCCGGCCAGCACGGGGTAGCCACCGCCGCGGTATCTGCCATGCTGGGATTTAAGTGTATTATCTATATGGGTGAGGAGGATGTGCGCCGCCAGGCACTTAATGTTTTTCGGATGAGACTCATGGGTGCTGAGGTAAGGTCGGTTTCCAGCGGTAGCCGAACGCTGAAAGATGCCATTAACGAGACGATAAGGGACTGGGTAACCAATCCCAGGGATAGTTACTATCTTCTAGGTTCAGTGGTTGGTCCTCACCCCTATCCAGCCATGGTGCGTGATTTTCAGGCGGTAGTTGGTCAGGAGACCAGAGAGCAGATTCAGGCAATGACAGGGCGCTTGCCCGATTATATAATCGCCTGTGTTGGTGGCGGCAGTAATGCCATTGGTATTTTCCATCCCTTTATAGATGACAAGGAGGTCAAACTAATCGGCGTGGAGGCAGCCGGAAAAGGCATTGCCACCGGAGAACACGCCGCCTCACTGACGGCGGGACGGGTAGGTGTCCTCCACGGGGCAAAATCCTATCTTCTTCAAGATAGTGCCGGCCAGATTAGCCAGACCCATAGTATCTCGGCTGGACTTGACTATCCGGGGGTGGGGCCGGAACACAGTTACCTTAAAGACACCGGACGCGCTACCTATGTGGCGGTAAGTGATACGGAAGCACTTGAAGGTTTTCAACTTCTTTGCCAAACCGAGGGTATCGTGCCGGCGTTGGAGCCGGCTCATGCCATATTCTACACCGCCAAGATAGCCGGTTCATTACCTAAAGAAGAGATTATCATCATCAATTTGAGTGGCCGGGGTGATAAAGATATGGACATAGTAGCTGGGGCACTGGAGCTGAAATTATGAGTCGCCTTGCTGATATCTTTAAGCAACCACGGCATACTGCTCTCATCCCCTATGTTACCGTAGGTTATCCAAGCATTGAAGCTACCCTGAAGATAGTTCCACTTCTTGCTAAAGGCGGCTGTGATATCGTTGAACTGGGCATACCATTTTCTGACCCGTTGGCTGATGGTGCTACCATCCAAAAGGCAAGTTTTCACGCCCTGCAGAATGGAGTTACCCCGCATATTTGTCTTGAGGTAGCCAGACAGTTGAGGCAAGAGGTTGGTCTACCGCTGGTATTTATGAGCTATTTTAATCCAATCCTCAGTTACGGGCTTGAGGAGTTTTGTCTTGCCTGTAGCTCCTCCGGCGTCGATGGCTTAATCATCCCTGATTTACCCCCCGGTGAAGGCTCGGACCTTGAGGCTCTCGCGCAAAAACAAAACCTCGACTTAATTTATCTCCTGGCTCCGACCAGCACCAAAGAGCGAATCAGACTCATCTCTGAAAAGTCACGAGGGTTTATCTACATAGTTTCAATAACCGGGGTTACCGGGGTGAGGGCGACACTACCGACTGAATTGGAGACATTTGTGACCGAGGTAAGACAGGTAACCAATCAACCCCTTTGTGTCGGCTTTGGGATATCTACCTTCGAGCAGGCAGGCCAGATAGCGCAAATAGCGGATGGTGTGATTGTAGGCAGTCGGATAATCCAGCTCATGGAAACTGACGGTGAATTTAAATCAGTCTGTAATTTCATCAAAGGTTTGAGAGAGGTTCTTACTGGAGTGGCTAATCAAAAAGAGCTTAAAACTTAAAACTATGACGAATAACTTAAACAATCTCAACCCTCCAGATAGATAATATCTTAATCCCGCGGTTAGGAAAAGTACTTTTCCCAAAGGTGTGCCTGTGCGATAATGATATGATTTGCTATTGAGTTTGAAATAGGGTGCGAAGTGCTGAGATGTCTAGTCGGCGGACTCAATTAAAAAATGGTTTCACCGCTGGAGTTAAGAAGGGTTGGCACAGTTTTATCTGGATGTGCAAAATCATCATCCCGATTTCTTTTTTGGTGGCTCTTCTCCAGTGGACAGGTTGGTTAAACGAGCTTGGCTTTTTATTAAACCCTTTAATGAACTCAATCAATCTGCCATCTGAGGCGGCGCTGCCGATTATTACCGGATTGTTAATCAATATCTATGCCGTTGTTGCCATTATAACAATTATTCCTTTTTCGGTTGAGCAGATGACGCTGATCGCCATATTTAACCTGATTGCTCATAACCTTATCATGGAGGGGATAATTCAACACAAGTCTGGTGTCAACGTCGTCAAAATAGGGTTGATTCGTGTTGCTGCGGCTATTTTGACTGTTCTGGCTGTCTCCCAATTCTTTGGTGATACCACCCAGAGCGTCGCCGTTCCAGATACAGCTATGGTTGGCATTCCATTCTTTGAACTTCTGAAAGCCTGGGCAATAAACATAGCAGGGTTACTTTTAAAAATCCTGGGGATTATTATGCTGATTATGATTCTATTTGAGTCGTTAAGAGCCCTTGGCTGGAATGAATACTCCATGCGGTTATTCAGCCCGTTGGTAAGACTTCTCGGGCTTTCAAACCGGGTATCAATGCTATGGGTAGCTGCCATCTTATTCGGTGTACTTTATGGTGGCGCAGTTATCGTTGAAGAAGCCAAGAGAGCGGCTTTAACCAAAGAGGAAATTGAACGCTTTCATATTTCCGTTGGGGTTAACCATGCGATGGTGGAAGACCCGGCACTTTTTGCGGTGCTGGGGCCCAACATCTTCTGGCTATGGGTACCCCGGTTTATAACAGCTATAATAACGGTTCAGACTTATCGTGCCATAATATATCTTAAAAATAAACTGCTGCATCGTTGATTTTCATTCCTCCTGCCCAAATAAGCTAAGCAGGCCGCAAGTCGAAGAATTTCAGGGCATTATCGGTGGATGCTTGAGCGATTTGATTTTCAGCAACACCTTTTAGGCTGGCTGCTGCCTTTAGCACTCTTAAGACATGGGCCGGTCTTGAGCTATACTCAAATTCAGTCCCTCGCCGGTAAATTACTGGCGAATCCGTTTCCAGGAGCAACCCTTCGAGCGGAACTTCTTTTATCGCTCTTCGGTGTTCCTGATGATATTCGACCGCTGGGGTGGCGGAGATGAGATAACCGTGATTTATTATTTCCCGTAATACGCCTGAGGTCCCGGTGTACCAGTGGAAAACTACTTTTTCTACCCCCACCTCGTCAGCTAAATTTAGAGAGTCTCGCCAGGCATAGCGGGAATGAATTGTCACCGGCTTGCGGTGATTTTTAGCTATTCTTAGTAATTGCCTAAGCACCTGTTTTTGTAAATCCTTTTCCGCTCGTGCCCTGACCCTCTTATCATAATCCAGTCCGATCTCACCAATGGCTACAGCTTCCTTCAAGTGAGATTCAATAAATTCCAGGTTAAGTGCTATATCGGCGTCTTTCAAATTCCAGGGATGCAATCCTAAGGCTGGATAAACAAAACCCTTATATGCCCGGGCTAAGGATAAAACCTTCCGATTGGACTGGAGGTCAGAGCCAACGGCAATTATGGCGCTCAGCTTAGCCAGTTTGGCTTCGCTGATGGTTTGCTCCAGGTCTTCAATCTCATCTAAATGAGCGTGAGTATCAACCAGTTGGTATACAGGCTTATCCATTTGTCTGTCTCTTATAATAATGCAATATCGGTTTGACCGCAATTTTACCCGGAATGCCGAGACTTTGACACTGGTTAAACAAGCGTGCTAGCATATTTGTAGTGTTTGATAGATGTTTCGTTACCAAAGACCTATGCAGCACTTACCGGGAATACCACTGGCGCGGCGAGATTTTTTAAAGGGCATTACCCTCTTGGGAGGACTGGCGCTTTTATCTTCCTTCATCCCATCCTGTCTGCAGAAAGAGGTTAGTGAGCCCCAACCTGATGAGGAGAGAGCAATGGCCAAGATATCACTGGTGAAGACCTTTGACCGCACCGAGGGTGTGCCCAGGGCAATTGCTTTACTCAAGTCCAATCCGGTACAAGGGAAAGCAATTGTCCTCAAGCCCAATTTTAATACTGCTGACCCACCCCCGGCCGCAACTCACAATGATACTCTAAAAGCCCTAATTTTAACCCTTCAAGAGATGGGAGCAAAGCAGATCACTGTAGCGGAGCGTAGTGGGCCGGCGGACACCCGCAGTGTTATGGAGCAGAAGGGAATCTTCACTCTGGCTTCGGAGCTTGGGTTTGAAGTGGTTAACCTTGAAGAACTAGGCCCTGAAGGTTGGATTCATCTGCATCCCAGAGATAGTCACTGGAAAGATGGTTTTCACTTCGCCCGAGTTTATCTTGAAGCAGAATCCGTCGTCCAAACCTGTTGTCTTAAAACTCACAGCTACGGCGGACACTTCACCCTTTCTTTGAAGAACTCAGTGGGTATGGTAGCTAGAAAAGGCTATTCCTACATGAGTGAACTACACTCATCACCTCATCAACGACAGATGATTGCTGAAATTAACACTGCCTACTCTCCAGATTTAATCCTCCTTGATGGAGTTGAGGTGTTTACCACTGGTGGTCCGACGCATGGCACCAGAGTAGATGCCGGAGTGATACTGGCTGGAATTGACCGGGCGGCGATTGATGCTGCCGGGGTCGCCATCTTGCGGCTTCTGGGCACCACCCCTGAAGTCAGCAAGGGTCTCATATTTGAGCAGGAGCAAATTTCAAGGGCGGTTGAGCTGGGTTTGGGCATAAAAACCTCCCGGGAAATAGAGCTAATTACTGATGACCCGGAGAGTGAAGCCTTGGCTGAGAAGGTCAAGGCTATTTTGCTTAAGGGTTAAGCCAAACCAAACTGGTAACTTTACTGACAGTTAGAGAAGGTCAGCTCGTCCGCCGTCCATGCGGATAATCTGCCCGGTCATAAAGCTTGAGTCATCCGAAGCCAGAAACAGGGCTAGGTTGGCGATATCATCCGGACTGCCAATGCGGCCAAGGATTGACAGCTTCTTCCCTTCCTCAATAAACTGCTTGCCCCCTTCTTCCCCATGAACGGTATAGATCATATCGGTTAAAACACGACCGGGGCAAATGCAGTTAACATTGATTCCATGTGGCCCAGCTTCCCTGGCTGTATTCTTGGTTAGTGAGACAACACCCGCTTTGGCAGCGGCATAGGCTACGGCACCTGGATTATAAGAGCCAAGTGCTGCCAGTGAGGCAATATTAATAATCTTGCCATACTTCTGCTTTATCATCTGCCCCAGAACCGCCTGGGTGCAGAGGAAGACACCCTTGAGGCACACATTCTGAACAGCATCCCAGTTCTCTTCAGTCATTTTTAGCAGTGAACTGGTGCGTGAGATACCGGCGTTGTTGACCAAGACGTGGATTGCTCCGAAATCATCAAGGGTTTGCCTGACCAAATCCTGAATTTCAGTTTTCCGGCTGACATCGGCATTAATGGCAGTTGCCCGACCACCCTGTTTTTGGATTTCCTGAGCCACCTTTTTGGCACCTTCCAGATGCAAGGCATTGATTACTACTGTGGCACCCTCAGCGGCAAACTTCTGAGCAATCGCCTTGCCGATACCTCGTGCCGAGCCGGTTACTACGGCTATTTTACCATCCAGTTTCATTTTTATTTAGTCCTCCCTGGCTACCAGAGACACTGCCCAGTCGGGCACCTGTCTACCTCTTTGGTATGAAACACCTGTAATGAATAACCATAAAATAAAGACCAGCACCAAGCCCGCCCCACCAAAGGTAATTATAACAGAAGTGGTGCTAAGCCAAACAATATCGGTTGGCAAGATAAAGGAGAGCAACTTGAGGATGGAACCGATAACAGCGAAAAAGATGGCAATACCCAAAGTAAACCTCATGCTCACTCCCCGGGCATACCTGGTAACCAGAGCTCCAAGTTGAACGCCGACACTGGAGGCTAGTATCATGATGAAGGCGGTGAAGATTTCCACATTGCCGCTCATGGTATGTCTTACGGCACCATAAAGCCCGGAAAAGATAATCTGGAACATATCGGTGCCTACGGCAACAAAGGACGATATCCCGAGGAGATAAACCAGGGATGGCACCATAATAAAGCCGCCACCGACACCCATCAGACCGGCCAGTATCCCGGTAAAAACACCGATGACTACTATCAACCACAGAGATACGGTAATTTTGGATTTTTTTAGATGAATCATTGGTGGGATGTTAAGTTTTTGTAGTTTTTGTGAGATTGAGGTCAGTCCAGCCACTGGTGGAGGTAGTTTTTCCCCTGCCCTACGCATCCGGTCGAGCTCGGCTTTTCTCATGAGGGATTCGTAGAGCATATAGGCTCCAACGACAGACAGGATGACTATGGAAAGCCCGAGCACCACTTCCTCAGCGACACCAACATCTCTAACCCGATTGAGTAAACGTACTCCGAGTTCAACCCCAGCCATGGCACTAACTAGTATTATGCCCCCAAGCTTTAAGTCAATATTGCCCAGTTCCCGGTGCCTGAGTGAACCGATGATGGAGCTTCCGACCACCCACATCAGGCTGGTTCCAGCGGCGAAGCTGGCAGGTAAACCAATGATAATCAGGGCTGGTGTTACCAAAAAGCCGCCACCAACACCGACAAAGCCTTTGATAACACCGACGGCAAAGCCGAGAAAGATGAGTAAGAGCAAATTAAGTTCGACTCCAGGAATCATGGGGAAGCTGATCATTTGTCATCACCTGCATTTTTGGCTACTTTACTTTGATAACCGCTAACCTCCAGAATCTTCCCCATGAGGGTACCTAGCAGAATACCACTCACAATGGTTAAGCTCATGTTATAAAACACGCTAAGGTAGCTCTTACCTTCTTTGATATAGTTGAACATGGTGAGGTGCACCCCGCTTAGGTACCAATAAATCGTATGCCAGGCTATAAGCCCGATAATTACCAAAAGTGCGATTGATTGAAGTAAAGCTTTCTTCCTTTGGCTCACGCCGAAATCACCTATCCTGTAAGAATTTTTAGCCAGTAGGTTTTGTTTGCCCACTCAACCTTGCTTGAAGCATCCATAACTCTACCTTGTACACTCTCGTCTTCTACCCCATAACGATAGGCTCGAAATAGTATATTGTTTTGTCCGTAGAGAGAATGCCCGTTATAGAACGGGTTAATATATTCCCAGACGATCTCATTGTTGTCGGTAATTTCAAAGACGCGCCCGGTCTGCGACTCAGTGACAAGGGTATTGCCATCAGGTAACCGCTGGCAACTGCCCATAAAGGTGGAGTAAAAGAACAGGGCGGCGGCGCCTTTGTATTCCCAGACCATTTTATTTTCCCTGGGGTCAATTTCAATCAAACGGGAAAATCCACCTGGCATCACACCATAAGGATGCAGTCCGCTATCAAATACCAGGATATTGCCGTTATCCAGCATCGTGGCGTGGTGGGGATGGGCCAGTTCCTTAACCCCCCATTGCCATTTAATCTTGCCGGTTGCCTTTTCAATTATATAAAGGTTATGAGTTCTTGAGAGGCATATCAGGATGTTGCCGTCATCCAGCATCGAGCACGAGTCGCCGTCGGTCCACTGGTCACGATAGCACACCTGGCAAATAGCGTCTTCCTCCGGGTTGAGATGTTCGTGAGCCAGCCACTCCCAGACTACCTTACCCGAAGGATTTACCTCTATTAAAGCATCTTCAAACATGCCTTCTTTATCAGTCCCGGAAATACCACCTTTTACCCTGCCAGCGATATCAGCTGGTACTGGGATACGTCTCAAGTACAGGGTATTACCGTTTTGCAGCCGGTGGAAGTCCTTACCTGCACTTTTGTCCTCATGGCGCCATACCGCCTTACCGTCCCAATCAAGCTCAAGTAGTCCCTTATCGGTAATGCCGAGGAGATGTCCATCCTGAAGGAGCTTACATGAAAAACCAGGCATCTCCCAGTGATGGACAAAACGTCCCTTCATATCAATTAACCAGGCATCATCAGTACCGAATGGACTAATCAGGGTAAAACCACTATGGGTCTGTATTGGGTCGCAGTGTGTTACTGAGTGCTTGCGCCTCGTATAGGTCTGTGTCATCTTTGAGCCTCCGGACCGTAGACTTGATTCAAGCCTTGATAATTATTCGGATCTAAGTCCTTCCCTTTTAGTCCCGGATAATCACGACCATAACGATAAGAACGGAAGATTCCATTCATCCGACCAAAAACGTCTTTTAACCACTGATTGTAGAACGGGTTAATAAATTCCCAGACTACCTCACCCTCAGGGGTAATCTCAAACACTCGCCCGTGCATTGTTTCACAGATTAGGGTATTACCATTGGGCAGCCTTTGACAGCCAGCACAGAGTGCTGAGTAAAACTCCATCGGCGGGTTACCCCGGTACTCCCATTCAATTTTACCCGTTTTCAAATTAACCTCAAGCGCTCGTGACCAACTGATGTTGGTACCATCAAGACGGTGCCCGCCATTGTCAAAAAGCAGGACATTGCCGTTACCGACCAGGGTTGGGTCGTGGGGATGGGCTAACTCCCCTTCTCCCCACCGCCAGATGATGTCTCCCGTCTTCTTGTTAATAATGAAGATTCGAGAGATATGGCGGCAGCACATCATCACGTTACCATCCGGCATTTCGATAACCGAGTTGGCGTGAGTCCATTCGCTGCGCGGGCATAAGGGGCAGATTGGCCACTCCTTTGGGTCCATGTGGTCTAATGAATTCCACTCCCAGACAATTTTACCGTCTGGAGTAACCTCCTGAAGTCCATCGGCCCAGATTACTCTGTTACCCTGAATCGCAAGTTCGGTTCCTGGGAAACCCCCGGCGATTTCAGACATCATTTCATCGGGTACCCGGTACCATCTTAAGACCATGGTGTTACCATTGCTCCAGCGGGTGATGGTGTGGTTCATATAGGCATCTTCCCATTTCCAGACCAGGTTGCCGTCCCAGTCCACCTCAACAATTTCTCCACCACGACCGGCGACGGCCAGTCCGATAACCTGCAGCTCTTCATCACCGAGCGGGGTTTGCTGTGGCCGAAGCAAATTACCTGTGGGTAAGAACACCGCATTCAGCGCCGGCATATTGGCCAGCCGCCACTGGTGGACAATCCTGCCTTCCATGTCAATCAGGTAGGCTTCTCTACCCCCCATGGTGTCAATTAAGGTGTAGCCATCGTAGGCCTTCTTGGGGTCATAGTAAACGACTGAATGCGGGCTTTCGTAAGCCATACCGTCTTCCCCCTATTAGCTTTATGTCAACCAGTTTCGTCTAGCAGACTTCCGTGCTCCAATTTTTTCCCCTCGAAGGCTTCGTATTCTGGCCCGTAGCGGTAGGCTCGAGGGACAATATTATTATGCCCGTAGGCTTGGTTATTGACACGTTTTGGGTTAACAAATTCCCAGACCATGTCACCCTTTCGGGTGGTCTCAAAGACACGACCGGTTGGGGCTTCGGAGATTAGTATATTGCTGGAGTGCAGTCTCTGGCAATTGCCCATAAAGGCACCGTAAAAATCAACCCAGTAATATTCTTTATATTCCCAGGCCATCCGATTGTCATTCGGGTCAACTTCCAAGAGCCGAGAGTAAGCGAAAGCTGGGGCGGGATAATGGTAGCCACTGTCATAGAGCAGGATTCGACCATTACCCAGTACGTTAGCATCGGGTGGATGCTTAATTTCACCGGCGCCCCAGCGCCATTTAATCTTCCCGCTTGCCTTATCAATAATGGCGACACTGTCAGTACGCCTCAGGCTCACCAGGATATCGTCGCTTTGGGGCATAACTTGAATTGAGCTGATTTCAGTCCACTGGCTTCGGGTGCAGAGCGGGCAAATAGAATCAACCTCCGGGTTGAGGTGTTCATGGGCCAGCCACTCCCAGACTACGTTGCCATTGGGGTGTATCTCCTGAAGGGAATCCCCCCACATGACCCCTTCCCTTTCGGTGCCGATAAGTCCACCATTCACTTTGGCGGCGATATTTTCAGGTACCGGCACCCACCGGGCAACAAGGGTATTACCATTATTGAGGCGATAAAAACAGTGATGCAAATACAGGTCTTTGTAATTCCATACCACATTACCCTCCCAGTCAACCTCAACAATTTCACCACCTGAACCCTCAAGGTCAGCTAGTGGGCCATCTTCAACATGTCCGGCGTAAAGCAGATTACCATTGTGCAAAAGCTCCCCATACAGTGCCGGCGTATAAGGCATCTGCCACTTGTGGGCAAGCTGCCCTTCCATGTCAATCAGCCAGGACTCTTTGGCTCCCAAAGGAGAAATAAGTGTATAGCCATTACTAGCCTTGAATTTCATGTTGGCGGTGACACCAACGAGTTTTGTCCGAGCATATCCCATGTATTGTCCTCCCTAGTGCAGTCCTTAGTCTAACCTTAAAGTTTCTTGAAGCTGCCTGAAAGCATCCGGTCCATAGACACCATTCAGCCATTCATATTTACCCGGGTCCAGGTCCTTGCCCTGAAAGGCCGGGTAATCAAGTCCGTAGCGGTAGGAGCGGTAAATCAGGTTGTCGTGAGAGCGCCAGAGAAAACCGCCGTGAATTGGGCAAACATACTCCCAGACTATCTCTCCTTCCCTGGTTACCTCAAAGATACGCCCCCACTCTGTTTCAGTAATCAGGGTATTGCCGTTGGGTAACCGCTGGCAGCCTGACATCAAACTGCTAAAGAACTCAGTTGGCGGGTCATCCTTGTATTCCCATTCAATTTTGTTTGTCTTGGGGTTGACTTCAATTATCCTGGAATAAGGTGGTAGTCCCTGACGGTGGCTGCCATTATCAAAGAGGAGGATGTTGCCATTTTCCAGGAGGGTCGGCTCGTGCTGGTGGGATATTTCCCCACGACCCCACTTCCAGGTAATATTGCCGCTTGCTTTCTCAACAATGGCGATGGTATCGGTATTCCTGATGGAGATTAAGATATTGCCATCAGGCAGTACGGTACCGGTATTCATGTGAGTCCATTCCTCACGCTTATCGCAGGGACAAATGGTATCTTCCTCCGGGTCCAAATGCTCATAGGCATGCCATTCCCAGACAACCTCACCCTCTGGAGTAATCTCCATGAGTTTATCACCCCACATGGTATAGTCGGTGCCCTTTTCAGGCAGCCCGCCCTTAACTTTGAGTTTAATCTCATCAGGCACCTTCTCATAGGCAACCGCAATGGTATTCCCGTTATCAAGACGCCAGAAGTCGTGGTTAATATAGGGGTCTTCATGTTTCCAGATTAGGTCACCGTCCCAGTCTACCTCACATATTACCCCGTAGAAGGTAACCCCAAGGTCGGGCCCTACTCTTTTTCCGGGTAGAGAACCTCCATAGAGCAGATTACCGTTGGGCATAAGGCGAGCGAACATCCCTGGCTTATAGGCCAGTTTCCAGTGGTGAACAATTCGCCCTTCCATGTCAATTAGCCAGGCGTCATATTCACCAAAAGGGGCAAAGAGGGTATAACCCTGATAAGCTTTTGAGGGTTCATAGTGAGTAACACCCTGCAAGATTGACCGTGCAAAAGCCATAAAACATCCTCCTGCTTTGATTTGTCCAGAAAGCTACCCAAGAGGATAGCCAGTACAGATAAAGAGGGCATTCCTCTCAAAGGTTTCATTTTTATATTAGAGGACTACCCTCTTGGCATTTCCTCTAAGAACACCCGTTAGCCTTACTGGTATTACCTTTACCCTAAATTGGTAACTTGCTAATAGCCCAGTGCCTCAAGGCGCGAGCGTACTTTATCTTCCATTTTTGGTGACGGTGGTGCCGCCGCTTTCTCTTCCTTTAGCATGGCTAGTAGAGATGGTCTTTCCATCTCTCTTGGCACCGGTAGACCGATAACATCCAGAACCGTCGGGGCGATGTTAAGCAGTGATATGCCGGAGAGCTTTCCTTTGGCTGGAATTCGTGAACCAGCCATACAGAAGTAACCATAGGGGCTATGTACAGCATAATCAGGCCCCTTTGGAGTATCAGTTGAGTACACCTTGCCTTTGCTATAACCCACAAGGTCACTGGTAGTAAAGCGACACTCATCAAAATAGATGAACATATCAGGCCCGTATTTTACGTAGGGACCAAACTGGATATCATCACGCTTGAAAATTTGAGTGCTGAGCTTTTGTCCATTTTCATCGGGTATTGCCTGTAGTTTTTCGGCAAGTTCATCAAGCAGCTTGTCGGAGTCATCCGCTTCAACCATGCCTTGAGTCTCTCTACCCTTCACATTGAGATAAAGCTGACCAGTGGAACCGGTGCTCCAAGCCCTAGTCTTTGACCAGTCCACTTTAAGTTCACCGGGTGGGCTAAGCTCGGTTGGGTACTCGCTTAAGACCAGATATCCTTCTTGAATCAGCCATTCATTAAGATTGATGCTGCCATCGAGTTTCTGGGAGCCATAGGCGCTCATAACAATAAAAACCGAATCACCGGGCAAGCTCTCCCTGACCTCACCGACATTTTTATCAATCCATTTATAGTAGTCAAGCAGGGCGTCTTTGTATTTAGGGTCAGGGTCATGGCGTTTATGGGTTTCATCGGTGTAGTGATAAAAGTTATGTGCCATTCGCTCCGGCCCTACAAGCACTGCTAGAATATGGTCACAGCGCTTCTGGATAAAATGCTTGAGCAGGCTAAAGCGTTGGCTATCCATATCGTAGATGCGTTTTAGTACCTTATCCTTCTCCATCTGGAGACAAACGAGCCCGTCTTCGCTCACCCGAAAGATATACTCTCCGACCAAGCTCTTAACTTCATCGGCCAGAGTCTCCGGATAAGTATAGTTTTTATCGTCCTGTGTATCAGGGCCGGTAACACAAAATCCGGCCGGGATTTTCTTCGGTGGCCACGAAGCTGGCACATTGATTATTGCCACTCTCTGTCCCATTTTAGGAAGCAGTTTTTGCAGGAGGTCAACCCTATCGGCAGCTTCGGAATCAGCCTGCTTCGGCTCACCGTAGGTGAAATCGTCCCGGTAGGTTGAGTCCCAGAAGCCGAATGCCCCCGGATTACGACCGCTGCGGACGCTGGTCCAGGCCTGAGCCGCCGTGGGTGGCACTGTACTCCTGATGTCTCCCCAAACTCCATTTTGCTGTATTTTGCTTAAGTTGGGCAGTTCACTCGACCACTTCTCAACCAGCTCAGGACTAAAGCCATCCAGGCCAAGCACAATTATCTTGGACATTTTAGCCCTCCTTTATTTAAATTACTAATTCCATTAAATATTTGATTAATCAACTCAAAAACAGAGTAAGACGGCTGCCCATTTCTGTCTTGAGTTGCTAAACAGCCCTCTTAAAGTTCCTTCTTTAAATAAAACCACTATCCTGACTCCTCAGCTTGAGCTGAGGAGTCAGGTACTCACTTTTACAATCGAACTAATCTATTCTGAAAAGAGCAGATAAGAAACCAGCCAGATTACATGTAGCCAAGCTTGCGCAGTCTACCCATCATTTGCTCTTTATCCTGCCTCCGACCGGCTCTCTCGGTGGTGTGTTCGAGGTCCTGCTCCCAGGCAGGAACACCCTCTTCAGCAATGGCGCTGGTCGTCTTGGCCCCCAGGGAACGATAGCCCTGTTCGTAGAGTATGCAGTAAGGGATATCGTATACTTTGTAGGCGTTCCAGACCATTCTCTCGGTGAAGTGCAGGATTGGCTTGATGCGCATGTGCTCGGGTATCAGATGAGCTGCCTCTTTCTTCTCATAGTAGTCATCCTGAACCCTGGCGGACTGTTCATCCCGTCTTAAGCCCTGAAAGATTGCCTTGACATTGTGCCGCTCAATGTATTTATTGAATTCGACGGTCTTCATCAGGTGATTACCGGTGTAGGACTCAGCCTCAAAGGGGAATGAATCTTCTTCAAAGCTGATGCGTTTAAGTTCAGCCTGGTTTCGCTCGTCCAGGTCCTTTACCTTAACAATGTTGTTGAGTTTGCCACCGGCGGCCTTAATTAGATCGTCATTGCGGCACCACTCTAAATCCAGGTTCCATTCCTTGGTGTACTTTTCCATAAAGTCGTGGATTTCTTGAAAAACATCAAATTCGTCAATGGTCATCACCTTGGGAATTTGAATCTTGTCCTCAAGGCAGACCTGGTGAATAAGCCAAAGACCTAAGCCGCTGTCTTTGCCACCAGTCCAGGTGATTGCCATGTCCTCTCTCTTGTACTTGCTGAAGGCATCCCTTATTACCTCCTTTGACTTCTTAACCAGAGGTTCGACCTGTGGTCTTAGCTCTGCCTTCTCTTGTTCAGTGACTTTCATGATTTTCTTTTACTCCTCTCTCTTTTTATTTTCTTAAGTTTACCTGTTCCACCTTCTTACCATTGGCCTAAGTTTATTCTTCAACTCTTCAGCCACTGGGGAAGTATCAACTATATTATCTAATTCCCTGGGGTCAGCTCTAACATCGTACAGTTCCCACTCGTCCAGATTGGCACGGTAGATTATCTTGAGGTCTTCTTCACGATAGCAGTAGATATCTTTCTCAATATCCCCTCCTCGCTGACTCTTCTGGTCAAAAGCCTCAGCGTAGGCACCCTTTTGCGGATAGCCCTCCAGCGGCAAGAGTGAATGCCCCTTGAAAGCGGCTACCGGCTGGAGCCCGAAGAGCTGAACTATGGTTGGTGCGATGTCAATTGTGCTCGCCAGTTTGCCTACTTCCCCGCTCTGTCCACTGCCGTAGATGATTAGCGGTGCGTCAATAAGCTCAGAAAACATCTTGTCATCGTGAGAAAGCCCGCCGTGCTCATTGAATTCATCACCATGGTCATTGGTGATGATGACTACAGAATCCTTTAGGATGTCGAGCCTTTCCGCGGCAGCAAAGAACTCCTGAGCATAGATGTCCACCTCACGCACATGAATGTCATAGAGCCTTTTCAAAATCTCAACCTTGGCTGGGTCGGATGCATCTCTTTTCAGGACGGTATTTTTAAACAGGTCGTACATTTGGTCTTCACTTAAAGTTACGGACGGGTCAACCATGTCAATGTATCTCTTTTCTGGCATATATGGTTCATGGACATCCATATAATGAAGCCAGAGGAAGAATGGTTTATAGTCTCCTTCTTTAACGTAGGACTGGAGCCAGTTAATTACCTTGTTGTTTATTATACCACCTCTGATATAAGGGATTCTAGTCCCAACCTCATCTTCCATGGAATCGTAGAAGACATCCCAGCCACGGTTCCAGCCAACGTAACCACTACAATAAGGGTTGGAATGGAAGCCAGCCGTAAAAATCCCTGCTTCTTTGAGTGGCTCGGAAATTAAAGTTCTTTCCGGGGCAAGCCCCTTTGGTTTCCCATAGTCAAGGTAATAGGAGGAGGTCATAATCCCTGGGAAAGCCGCCTGGGTATATGGTCCGGTGGTTTGCACCTTGGTAAAGACAAGGGACTTATCTTTAAGCGAATCAATGAACGGGCTTAACCCCTTTTTATTGCCATAGATTCCCAGGACATCCTTTCTGGTGGCATCCAGTGTTAGCAAAATTACGTTCTTCATTACCTATCCCCCTTGGCAAATCGCATATTTAGTTCAATAAAGCGGAGTCTCCACGTTGGTAGTTTTGAACTGAGTTTTCAGCTTTGCCGGCTGGAATAATATTCAACCAAGATATCGGCTACTTCCCTTCGGGTATACTGTTCAGGTGGTCTTTCACCCTTGGAAAGCATTTCCCGAAGTTGGGTGCCGCTAATTGAAAGATGGTCCTCTTTGGGATGTGGACATGTTTTCACTGATGCCATCGAACTGCACTTGTTGCACCAGAAAGTTATATCTATTTTAAGTGGCTCTAGCTTAAGTTCCCCGGGCTTTAATTGGTCGAAGATCTTTTGGGCATCAAAGGGGCCATAATAACTGCCAACCCCGGCATGGTCACGCCCGATAATGAGATGGCTGCAACCGAAGTTCTGACGAATGATAGCATGCAGTATCGCCTCTCTTGGCCCCCCATAGCGCATTTCCATCGGATAAACCTTCAGGATTACCCTGTCCTTGGGATAGTAATTATCCAGCAGAACCTCATAACACTTCATTCGTATCTCAGCCGGGATGTCACCCTCCTTTAGCTTACCAACAATAGGGTGAATGAAAATGCCATCACAGACCTCGAGGGCAACTTTGGTCAGATACTCATGGGAGCGGTGTATTGGATTTCGAGTTTGAAAGGCAGCAATGGTCGTCCAGCCACGCTCGGCGAATAAGGTTCTGGTCTCATCCGGTCGAGCAAACTCAGGAAATTTCTTTGGATACTCACCTTCACTGAAGACCTCGACTGGACCGGCAAGATAAATCTCACCCTGTTCGTATATCTTCTGAACCCCGGGATGTTTTTCATCATCGGTGCCGAAAACCTCAGTTGCTTCTATTTTTTTATCGTAAAGATACTTCTCCTTAATGGTCATCACGCCCATGATTTCTTCATCTTCAGAACCAAGTAAGGCTACTTTTTGACCCTCTTTAATACTTTGGCTCCCTTCTTTGGAGACAGCCAGGGTAATTGGGATTGGCCAGAGTAGTCCATTTTTAGTATGCATGTCCTTGACAACGCTTCGATAGTCTTCCTCCAGCATGAAACCTTCAAGTGGGCTAAAGGCTCCCATTGCCAGCATGATTATGTCGGATAATTCCTTCGAGTTTAACTTTACCTTAGGAAGTGCCTCGGCTTCTTTGAGGCGTTGTTTCCGTTCGGTCTCACTGACCAATAGAGGTACTAATTTTCCCCCATGAGGGGGCACTAAACTGGGCATTATTTCCCCTTCCTTTCAATCCTTTACACTAGACTATATCATAACTCGTTAACCAGGTTGTAATTTGCAGAAGCCCGGTTGGATTATTATTGATATTTCCTCAGGTTGCCCACATCAGGTCTGGCAACCAGGTTGCAATTTGCGGGAAGATAGTCAGTATAACAAGGAAGATTACCTGGACTCCCCAGAAGGGCATGATGCCCCTGAATATCGTTCCCAGTGGCACGGTTTTAGCCACTCCAGCAATGATAAACACGTTCATCCCGATTGGAGGTGTAATCTGGCCCATTTCCATCATAATGACCATTACCACCCCAAACCATATCAGGTCAAAATCAAGAAATACAATCGTTGGATAAAAAATTGGCAGGGTGAGGATAATCATCGGGATGATGTTCATCAGCATGCCGAGTACCAGATAAATTAACAGGATTAAGGTAAGAATAATATAACGGTTTATCTCAAGGGCGTTGATCATTTGGGCGGTTATTAGGGGAACTTCACTGGTGGTCATAAAGAAACCCAGAATGAAGACACCAATCATAATCATAATGAGCATACAGGTGGTACGGCCCGTTTCCAGGAGAGCACTGACGAATCTCTGCCAGGTAAACCTTCTCTTAATGATCATCATTATTAGAGCGCCGAAAGCGCCGATGCCACCGGCCTCAATTACAGTAAACCACCCCATGTAGATACCACCGATGACCAGGAAGAACAGTACTAACATCGCCCAGGTTCCTTTGAGGGAAAGGATTTTCTCTTTCCAGGTCGTTGGGGGTCCTGATGGACCGAGGGCAGGATTTAACTTGGCACGAATGGTGATGCTCAAAATAAACAAACTGGCAAGAATTATCCCCGGGATGATGCCGGCAATAAAGAGCTTGCCGGTTGATTCCTCAGTGATAAGAGAATAAAAGATAAACCCCATGCTGGGTGGAATCAGAATACCCAAGGTACCACCGGCGGCTAAGGCTCCGGTGGCCAGGCTATCGTCATATTTATACCGTTTCAGCTCCGGTAGGGCTACTGTGCCCATGGTGGCGGCGGTAGCCAAACTATCACCACAGATAGCAGCAAAGGCGGCACAGCCGCCGATAGTTGCCGAGGCGACACCACCCGGGAGACGCCCCAGCCAGGTATAAGCCGTGTCATAAAGGTCTTTACTTATTCGAGCGTGATAGCAGAATTCACCCATCAGGATAAAGAGCGGTACCACCACCAATAGGTACCAGGCGGCGGTATAATATGGTTTTGCTCCCATTATCATGTAGGAAGCCTCCCAACCACGGAAGTACCATACCCCAATGAGGCCAATAAAACCCATGGTAAAGCCAATCGGCATGCGCATGAACAGCAGTATCATCAAGATAAGGATACCGATAAGCCCGACGGTAAGCTTGCTCCAGGGCAGGTCTACATAAAGGGCAACCAAGGATATCCCGACAATTAAGCCGATGCCAGCTAGTATCCATAATGCCTTACGCCCGCCCACCGTGATTGCACCGTGTAAAGAACGGAGAATCTCGGTTGTCAGCACCAACCAGAAGAAGATGCTACAAAAAACTATCACAAAGACGAATGGGGAGATTGGAACCAATAAGTACTGGGTACGCAGTTCACCTATGTTCATTATGCCCCACTTCAGACTTTGTAGGGCAATGAATACCCACAGCGCCAGGCTGGTTAAACCGGTGCAGGTATCAATCACATGCTGCAGCCAGAGGGGGAATTTATTCACTATTATGTCAACCCTGACATGGCCCTTGATAAGACCTGTGTAGGGAAGCGCGAAAAAGGCCAGTATCACCAGCAGCATCTCTTCCAGCTCGGGTAGCCCGGATAGAGGAGCCAAGAAGAACTTCCGACCAACGACATGGATTACCAGCAGGAGTACCATCAACACCAGCATAAAGACGCCGACAAAGTTGAAACCACGCGCCACCGGCCGGATACGGTTATCTATGGAATCAGCCCAGCTTGCTAAAAAATCCACACCTTACCCTCCTTAGCTTGTTGCTTAGGAATTGCCATATTAACCCTGGCTGAGTATTTGAGTTACCTTACTCTCTCTTAGGTGTAGTACCAAAAGATTTTAAGGTATTACGGCCATATAGGTGTTTTCCCTATATGGCCGTAATAATTCTCTTTACTTCCAGCCTCCGGGCCGGTTGGGGCTGCCATACTGGCCGATAGCATCGGCACCCCACCATTCTGCTTCAGGATAGGGATTTTCGGAGTACTTGGCTACTGCTTTATGCAGATCGAGCAGGAGCCTTTCGGGATCCGAAGCACCGTATCTCTCGGCCTGGTCATACCAATCACCAACGGTAGGTGCCACCAGTGCTGCCCACCTGGATTTCTCAGCAGGAGGCAGGATATAGAATTCATCACCCTTGTCCTTCATGTAATCGATATCTACCAGCGAGCCATTGGTCAGGGTATAACCGGATAGTGCCGATAGTTCATACCCGGCAATCTCGTTCATGGCATTTTGGACGTCTTCGGGTATTGATTCCCATTTCTCTTTGTTCATGACGATGGTGGCGAAGACAAAGCTAAGGTCGATGATAGTATGGTTGACCAGGAACTCGGTCATCTTCTGTGACCTCAATGGCGCCCAGGGCCAAATACCGCCTTCAATAACGCCCTTCTCCAGGGCAAGATAGCCGTCCTGGGTGTCTATCTGCTGTATCGCAGCGCCAAAACCCTTAAACCACTCAATGACCCGGGCATTATCAGCGCCCAGTACCATGCCCTCCAGGTCCTCAAGTGTCTTGACCATTCTCTTGGAGGTGTGGAGGTTCATAATGGCGCTGGTGTGCTGTCCCAGCAATTTTACCCTCGCCCAGTCTTTCATGATGTCAGGATGCGTGGACGTGGTCTCCCAGAGAGAGGGAGCAGCGATTGCCGCTGACGGTGCGATGAAGGGCAGCAGGTACATCTCGCTAATCGGGAAACGCTCCGGCCATATGCTGGCCCAAACCTCACCCATATCAGCCATACCGGATGTAATAGCATCCCAGTTTTCCTTGGGTACTGCCAGGGAGCCGCCACCGTAGAGGATACTTGCTGTCCGGCCATCGGTGCGCTTGTCCAGTTCCTTTATCCAGATGGCATAGGCATCGTAGTTCATCGGGTGCAGGACTGGATAATAGGTTGACCATTTTAGTTCAATGACCTCCTGTGATGGTGCCGGCGCTGGCGCTGGAGTCGGCGTTGGGGTCGGGGTCGGCGTTGGCGTTGGAGTTGGAGTCGGCGTTGGTGCCGCGCAAGCTGCCAAAAAAGGTAGCGACGCAATCACCAATATCAGGCAAATACTGCCAACTACTGTAATTAACTTTTTACTTGTCACTTAGATTCCTCCTTACAGAATACTAACCTGCAAATAGGAAATAATTAAACTTCCCTGTCTTATTTATCCACCTCCTTTCATTTGTGTCACAATCGTATTTATAGATAAAGTAAAAGCTCATATCACACGGATCTTCACCGATTTAACTGGATTTTGATTGATATCCCTTGCCTGAAAGTGCCAATTTTGCTTAACAGGTTTCTATATTATGCGGCATTATAATAACAAGAAGAGATGAATGTCAAGAGCCTTCAGAGCCAGTTAGCGTTCAATTCTGTCAATCTGGTATTTCAGTTTTCCTGCTGGTACTACAACTTCTACCACCTTCCCTACCGCCTGGCCCATTATAGCTTTGCCGATCGGCGAAGCGTCAGAAATCCTGCCTTTGTTTGGGTCAACTTCCCTTGAACCAACTATTATGTAGTGTAGCTCTTCCGTGGAGACTAGGTCGCGCAGCGTAACCTGGTCACCGAGGCTGACCTTGAGGCTTGATTCGTGCTTTTTATTTTTGTCAGAGACGATTATTGCTGACTTAAGGATTCTCTCCAGTTCTCTAATCATGCCCTCCAGACGGTCACGTTCCTCTTTAGCTGCCTGCAGGGGCGCATTTTCACGGAAGTCTTTATCCGCAGCCGCCTTGTTCATTTCCTCAATGGCCAGGAGACGTTTATCCTTGAGCGTCTCAAGTTCAGCCATAAGCCCTTGGTATCCCCTTTGAGTTAGAGAGGTTGGCTCCGGTAAACCTCGTCTGGATACAGGTCGTAGTTTAGTTTCCCGCTTCTTGGCCTTAAGATGGATGACCAGATTGCTTTTACTCCAGCCCTCTTTCCTGGCATGTGTCAGGAAAGCACGCACCAGTTCGAGTTTTTTCAGGTACTCGGTATCCGATAATGAAAGCCGTTCGGCGTAATTGGCTATTTCAGGGGCACTGAGTGCGGCTAGAGGTCTTCCCCGTCCATACCAGCGAACAAATCTATATACCTCTGACTGAATTACCTCCTTATTTTCAGGGGGTAAACTGGCCAGAAAGCGACTGGCTGCTTCACCAAGGTTGATATTTCCCACACTACTGTTCATTTGAAGTTATCCACCTTAAATTCTGGCTAAATCAAGAACCAACTAATCTTAACACTATTATTATCTATATTAGAAGAGTTTTTATTGTCTTGAGGGGTTTAGATATTATGCTTTGCCCTGACACTCTCAAGGCTCTCAGTATCGCTTTAGCATGCCAATCAAAAGATAAATCTTTTGATTTAAGAAGGGTTTTATCAATGCCAGTTGATATTGCAAAGTTGAATAATCTGTCAATCTGTCGGTCACTCAAATGCTGGTACAAAAGGCGTGCGTAATAGTCCACTCGAAGTTCCCGGGCTAACCTCTGCTGCCACTTTCGCTCGTATTGAGCCAGATTCCCGGCAGAGAGGTCATTGGTTTTAAGCGCTTGGTGCAGAGTATCAGCGGCAATATCGGCACTGAGCAGTCCGTAGTAGATACCCCCCCCGGTGATTGGTTTCACCTGCCCGGCGGCGTCCCCGATAGCGATGAGTCGCTTGCCATAGGTTTTAGCTCGTGGTTTGAGAGAGGCTCCACGAGAGATTATTGGCCTCTTAGCTGAGCTTATTTTCTTCTGGTCAGTAAGGGATGAGATAAGTTTTTTCAGGTATAGTTCTGGATTACTACGTGACAGTAATCCAACCAGTGCTCTTTGTGATGAAATTGGCACCAGCCAGGCGAAAAATCCGGGGGTTATCTTTTGCCCGAGATAGACTTCAACCTCATCAAGAATATATGTTTCCACTTCAGTTTGAGCACCGATGGCAAAATCACTCACCTTGCCCAGTCCCACTCTTTCCCCTAGATTTGAGCCAAAGCCGGTGGCAATCACTATCATCCTGGCTTCAAAATTTAACCTCTCTCCCCCTTGGGCAACTTCAACTTTAGCCCCATCGCTGCTAATCTGTACATCCCTGACAAAACAACTTAACCTGTATTGTGCTCCCCTACTTTGAGCTTGATTAGCCATGGCCTGATTAAAGGCTACCCTGTCTAAAATGCAGGCCTGGGGTTCATCTCGCCATAGTTTAAGCAACCTGCCTGATGGTGAATATATCTTGGCACCACTTAACCATTTTAAGATGACACTTTTATCAATAGCAAACGAATCAATACACTCCCGGCTGACAATTCCGGTACAGCAGATCTGTTCGTTTAAGTTTTCCTTTCGTTCTAATACCAAAACTTCATCTCCGGCCCCGGCTAATCTTGAGGCTAGATAACTCCCTACCGGCCCACCACCGATAATTACAATATCGTACATTCCTACTCTTTGCCCAGGGAAAACTGTTTTTTGGATGGTCTGCCTAAATATTTACTGAAATAGTAGATGACCAAAGGTATAACAGTAATGATGAAGATAATTACGGCTGCATTAAAACCAGTAATCATGACTCCAAACAAGAGGTGAAGGGAGAGGATACTGATTGTTACCAGAGCAATGGACAGTCCGAAGGAGAGCGCTGCCCTTTCAAGGATATTTATCGGTTTTCCTCGCAAAAAAACTAAAGTCCAAGCGAAACCAGGCAAGAAAAAGACGATTAAAAATCCTAAAATTGCCCTGATGATGCTTAAACGCTCAAGAAAGGGGAAAACAAGCTTGAATAATTCCTCGATTGGAGATAGCAAGTCCATAACTTACCACATTCTACATCACTTCTATCCACAACACAATTATCTTTTTCTTCAAGAAGAACCTCTGTTCACAATTCGTTGACAGATGTCCTTAACGGTGTTATAATGACGACAATTGTCTTAGTATTCGTGTTGGCCTTTGTGGTCACAAGTCTTGTTTAAAAAATATTAGAGGAGTTTTGATCAGCTTTGACGAGAATATCTTGGTTACGCAGAAAGTTCTTCAACGTAGCACTAGCCTTGACCCTGGTATCAGCTGTTGGTGTTTCTTTGTGGTTTGCCTCCCCGGTTAAGGCACTTGATATAAATATCTCTAACCCCTCACCACTTACCATCGGCAGTAGTATTTCCTTTACGGTAACAGTCAGCATTGAAGACACTGAGCTATTGCCAATCGGCAGTATTCATCTGTACATCTACAAATCAGATGACCGGGCAACTTATGAAGCTACCTACACTAACCTGCCATTGGTTACGGGTACCAAGAGCTATACCAATGCCCAGACAGGAGGTGGTGCCGTTAACGTTAATTCAACGGCGGCAGTTTCCTGGGGCTACGGTTATGGCTATGGCTATGCTACCTGGCAGGGTTATGGCTACTATTTCTTTCCACCGGGAGGCTATGGTTATGGTTACGGTTATTCGTCGGGAGTTGGGACGACATCAGTAACCTACAATATCACCTGGAGTTCACCGACAAATTGGCCTGCTGGAGACTACAAGGCTGAAATTAAAATTGCGGCCAATGGAGAACAATTTATCAGGACCAAGTCATTTGCTCTAACTGCACCCACCGGTGGAGGTGGTTTCCTGCGTCCACAGCCGCAACCAGGTGTTACTAATATTAGTGGTGTTGTCAATCCTAACGGCATATTCGTCGATGATGTTGTGGCTGGCTCTGACGACGGTCTCTCTAACCTTGACATTCCCAGGGGCACTAAAGGGTTGACTAAGGATGGTAGACCTTTGAATTCGATAAGTATAACCACCATGCCTGAAGAAGACCGTCCAGCACCACCGGCTGGAGCCCATGTCATCGGTTTGACCTACAATTTCGGTCCTCCTGGAGCCACCTTTACTCCACCCATAACCCTTACCTTTATCTATGATGAATCGCTCCTGCCCGAGGGTGTTGATGAAAACGACCTGGTTATCGTTTACTGGGATGCCGTCGCCGGGGAGTGGGTTGCGCTTGATGCTATCACCGTTGACAGCGCTAACAATACCGTCAGCGGGCTGGTATCACACTTTACTGCTTTCACTGTATTTGGCTATGAGAAAGCATTGCCACCGACCCCGGCTGTATTTAACCTTGGGCAGTTAAGCATATCACCGGATGAGGTTAAGGTCGGCGAAGAGGTTACAGTTACGATTACACTTACTAATACCGGTGGTCAATCTGGCAGTTATGAAGTAATACTAAAGATTGATAACGCAGTGGTTGACATCGAAAAGGTAACACTGTCAGCTGGTGCCGGCAAGCAAGTAGCTTTTACTACTTCCAGGGATAGCACTGGGACTTATACCGTAGATGTTAATGGCAAGACCGGTGAATTTACAGTCAAGCCAGCACCAGTTTCTCCGCCAGCACCACCTGCGCCGGCACTACCACCGGCCGTGCCTCCAGCCAAACCAATTAACTGGTGGCTTGTCGGTGCTATTATTGCTGGTTCTGTAGCCATTAGTGGCATCATTGTCCTGGTTGTCCGCCGTCGGGTCCAGTAAATGTTTAGAAATTTAGTAGATATATTCACAAAATGGTTGACAAAAGACACTTTATCGTTTATAATGATTGACAATTGTAGTCAGAAAGGAGCAGGGTTGAGAAAATGATTACTACCGTTACAACAAGCACGATAACCACGGTAGCCGCTATGGGTCTGGCGGCCGGGATAACCATAGCCGCGGTGATTTGCCTGATAATATTCCTGGCAACCAAGGAACTGGCTGGAGCCGGGGTTTCGGTTTCTTCTAAACGTATGGCTAAATTTCTTAACGTTGGCATTATACCGCTGGTGTTCGCATTCCTGGTGGTGTTAACCGTAAAAATCACTGAGGTTCTATCTTAGAAAAAGAAGGGTACTACTAAAAATAACATAATATTAGTTATACCGTGGGACAGGGTCACTCCGAAGAGTGACCCTGTTTTATTAACTACCCAACCGAAGAAAAGGGCAACGACAAAGACGAAGACACCATCAAGCCAGGATAGAAAGCCCATATGCAAGATGGCAAAAAGCAGGCTTACATAGACTATTCCCCATCCCCCAAACCTCTGTAATGCAGCACGCTGCATTACCCCGCGGAAGATGAATTCTTCAACAAGTCCGGTAGTTAGCAGCAGTATTATGGCTGGGAACCAGAGTTCCGAGATAGTAAGCTCGGCTATTCTAGCCTCCGGTTTTAAAATAAAGTATTCAATTATTCCCAAGCCAAATCCGGATAACATAACTGCTATTTGAACCAGAGGCATTTTAATATTAAGACCGACCTCACCCAGCCTCCAGCCAAGAAGACGCACTACCTGAACAGCCGCTACCAGTAGCGGGAGATAGATTATTGGCTCCCACCATAGCCGAGGGATGTTGACTAGAGGCAGAGATAGGCTCAAGATTCGAACCAGCGGCACCAGCGCCATTGACAGGAGAAATTGACGATAGGTTGAATCTTTAGCCAGGGCCGAATGTAATATCAATGCTGCCAGTATTACCGCATAGGATATAATCCCCCATAAAACCAGTGTCTGGGTAATAACGGTAACAAGTTCAGCCAGAGTAATTGCCAGAAGATAAACCAGAGCTATTATCATCTCACCTGCTAATTCTAAGTCTTAGTTCCGTGCGGGCGCGCAGGAGTCTTAGCAGACTATCTCGTGTAACCACTCCCAAAACTTTTCCTTCGCTCAAAACAGGTACCTGATTGATGTCACTCGTATTCATCTGCTCAAACAGGCTCATTACATCCTGCTCTGGGTAAGCAACCTTGAGCTGCTCTAGCGGAGTCATTATTCCACTGACCCGAGTCATATCCCAGTCCTCTTGCGGGACAGATTTTATGTTATTTAAGGTGACAATTCCGGTTAACTTCCCCTGGTCAATGACGATGAAAAAGGTGTAACCACTAGGCATGACATGAGTCCTGACCAGTTCACTCAAGGTAATGCTGGAGGAAATTATCGGAAAGCTGGTTTGCATTACCTGCGAGGCCGGGAGTCCTTGCAGAATATTATGCCACTGGAGTTGACGGTAGCTGCTGGAAGCGGCGTTTTCAAGAAACCAGCCAATAAAGGCAAGCCACAAACCGCTGATAAATTGTTCGGTCAGTATTATGATGACGATGCCGCCAAGGATAAATGAGTAACCAACACCTCGCCCTACCCGTGTGGCAATCTGGGTCGAACGGTTGTAGTTTGCGGTAAATCGCCACAAAATTGAGCGAAAAACACGCCCACCATCCAGGGGGAAGCCGGGAATCAGGTTGAAAACCGCCAGGGCGACGTTAATAATAGCTAGCCACTGCATCATATCGGCTACCGGCTGGTTCAGGTTGCGAGTAAAAACCCAGACCAGACCGAATAATCCCCCGATGAAGAGGCTGGCCAAGGGACCAGCGAAAGCCATTTTAAATTCAGCCCCGGGATTGGTGGCTTCTTTCGTCATATGAGCAATGCCACCAAAGATGAAGAGGGTAATACTCCTAATTGGGATACCCTGGGCTCGACCGACCAGGCTGTGAGCTAATTCATGGGCAACTACCGAGGAAAAAAACAAAAGGCTGGCGATAATGCTGATAATCCAGTAAGATGGTTCAGACCAGTTAGGATAAACAAGGTAGGCAGTTACCAGGATGAAGATGATAAACCAACTATAATGAATCCTGAGCTGAATGCCAAAGATCTTGCCAATATTAAACGCGCTACCCATTCCCATAAATTAGGACTACTCCAGAACCCTTTTGTTTATTGGGGTGCTCAAAAACTTTATTAGTTCAACCAGAGCGGCAGTAGCGGCCCGGTGTTTTATTCGAGTCCTGTCTCCAGGATATCTAGCGGTGACTACTTGCTTCTTATTTCCATCATCTATTCCTATGTATACAATGCCAACCGGCTTCCCTTCAAGTTCATCCGGTCCGGCAACCCCGGTGACACCAACTCCAATATCAGCCTTCAAGCTGGACCTGGCCGCCTGGGCCATTGCTTCGGCAACCTCAGGACTTACCGCCCCGTAGTCGGCGATAAGTTTCTGGGAAACACCGCAGGCTGTCTTAATTTCATTGCAGTAGGCAACCACGCCTCCCCTAAAATAATTTGAGCTTCCCGGGGCATCAGTGATGGCGCTGGAAAGCAGTCCACCGCTACACGACTCCATAGTTGCCAGGCTCAAATGTTTCTCCTTAAGCAGGCTGCCTACCAGAACCTCTAATCTATCACCGTCCGTGCCCCAGATATATTCTCCCAAGATTAGCTTTATCCTATCTTCATCATCTTTAATCATTGCCCCGGCTTCATTTTGACTTTTGGCTTTAGCGGTAAGCCTGATGTGAATACCATCTGCCTTGGCATAAATAGCTAAGGTGGGGTTAGCTGAGGAGAATAAGGAAGAAACCAGTTCCCCGACGGCCGCCTCAGATAATCCGAAGATCTTGATTACTCTGGAAAAGATAATGGAACCACCGATTCTCTGCCGAAGTTTGGGCATGACTTCAGTTTGCCAGATCGGTTGCATTTCTCCCGGTGGTCCGGGTAAAGCAACCAGTATATGCCCTGATTTTTCAACCCACCAACCAGGGGCTGTTCCCTGGAGATTGTGAATGGCAGTGGCGGAGGGAATAAGTGTTGCCTGCTTGATGTTGCTCCGGGGCATCTCAATACTTCGTCGGGCAAAGAACTCGGTTATTTCATGTTCAAGTTCCGGGGCGACCTCAAGTTTCTCCCCCAGCATCTCGGCTACAGCCTCGCGGGTCAGGTCATCTTCAGTTGGCCCCAAGCCGCCACTGGTCAGGATAAGGTCGGAACGCCCCCAAGCACGCTTTAACACTTCAACCAATCTTTTTTGATTATCCCCGACTTGTGAGACCCAATAAAGGTCAATACCCAGCATTGGTAGTTGGCTGGCAAGGTAAGAAGCATTGGTATCGGTTATTTCACCCAAGAGAAGTTCGGTGCCAATAGAAATAATTTCTGCCTTCAACGGGCTACCTCAAAATTATGGAAAGTGACTAATTTAAGGATTATTATAATACCAGGCACTTTGATTTAAACCTAACACTTTATCGACGATATGCCTAGATATTTCTCGACGAGCTCCATAGCACAGAATTCACCGCACATACTACAGGCGGTTGTTCCAGAGAGGGTGTGTTTGGCATGAACCTGCTGAGAACGTTGTGGGTCTAAGGAGAGTCTGGCTTGCTCTGCCCAATCGAGTTTTTTTCTCGCCACTGACATCTCCCGGTCGGTATTATCGGCACCTTTGACTCCCTTGGCAATATCGGCAGCATGAGCCGCAATCCGTGAGGCGATGACGCCTTGTCTTACATCCTCAGCATCCGGCAAGGAGAGGTGTTCGGCCGGGGTTACATAGCAGAGAAAATCAGCCCCAGCCGCGGCCGCGATAGCACCGCCAATCGCCCCGGTAATGTGGTCGTAACCGGCCGCAATATCGGTAACTAACGGTCCAAGCACATAGAAAGGCGCTCCTCTACAGATAGCCTTCTCCAGTTCGACATTGGCCACAATCTGATTCAGGGGCAGGTGTCCCGGTCCCTCAACCATTACCTGAACCCCGGCCTGGCGGGCTCGTTCCACCAGCTCGCCGGCGATAAGCAGTTCCTCAATTTGAGCCCGGTCGGTAGCATCAGCCAAGCAACCGGGGCGCATCCCGTCACCAAGGCTAAGGGCAACGTCAAACTCTCTGGCGATTTCAAGCAGCCGGTCATAGTGCTCATAGAGGGGATTTTCACGTTCATTGTAGAGTATCCAGCCAATGAGGAAAGCCCCACCCCGGGAGACAACATCGGCTACCCTACCCTGTTTTTTTAACCGGCCGATAGCTGAGCGTGTTACCCCACAGTGTACAGTGATAAAATCAACACCGTCACGGGCATGCTCCTCAATGACAGCGAACATCTCATCAGCCGTCATCTGGATAATGGCGTTATGTCTTCTAACCGTCTCAATACCAGCCTGGTAAATCGGCACCGTCCCGATTGGTAAAGAACTGGCATTGATAATAGCCCGCCTGATGGCTGAAATGTCACCTCCAGTACTCAAGTCCATAACGGTATCGGCCCTGGCCCCGGTCGCCACCTCTAGTTTTTCCAGCTCAGTATTGATATCGCCAAAGTCGGATGAAGTACCGATGTTGGCATTGACCTTGGTCCTAAGACCCTTGCCAATACCGCAGGGGGTAAGGTTGGTATGCTTAACATTAGCTGGGATTACTATCGTACCTTCAAGGATACCCCGGCGAATAAATTCAACCTCCAGCCCTTCTTGTTTAGCAACTGCCTCCATTTGCGGCGAGATAATACCCTCTCTGGCTAACTCCAGTTGTGTCATCTTGAGCCTCCAAAAATAAAACCAGGGTTTTACTTCTTCACTAGACCCCTGGTTTAAAGTTAATGCCGCTTCCCTCCGCTCGGATTGTCGAGTTCAGGTTCTCAGGGTTGGCATCGGATAGCCTCTCAGCCTCAGGGCACCCCTAGCGATAAACCAATTAAAATCAATCATAAATATAGCATAAAAAACGTTAGATTGTAAAGAGTCATCTCAGCTTTGAGTAGTTTAGTTCACCTAATCTTAATGTAGTATTATAATGAATCTATTATGAAAGAGCTAATTAGTGGTGCCAAAAAACTCGGCTTACAACTTAACTCAAGACAACTTGAGCAGTTTGAAATTTATTACCAGGAATTAATTAGCTGGAACAGGCGAATTAATCTTACGGCGATAACCGATTATAAAGAGGTTCAGCTAAAACATTTCCTCGACTCCCTCACTGTAACCCTAGCCTTAAAGAATCAAAAGATTTCAGCTGATTCTCAGGTGATTGATATTGGCACCGGGGCTGGTATGCCGGGGATACCTCTTAAAATCCTGTTCCCCGGTATCAAGCTGGTGCTGCTTGACAGTATTGCCAAAAAGGCAGTTTTCCTGGAGCATCTTAAAGGCAAACTTGAACTAAGTGATGTGGAAGTTGTAGCTGGCAGGGCTGAAGCAATCGGACATCAAGCTCAATACCGGGAGAGGTTCAAATTGGCAGTTTCCCGAGCGGTTGCCTCATTGCCTGTCCTGGTTGAGCTGGCCTTGCCCTTTTGTGCTATTGGTGGCAGTTTCGTTGCCGTAAAGAAAGGAGATATTGAAGCTGAAGTAACCGCGGCTGATAAGGCAATTACTCTACTGGGGGGTAAATTACATGAAGTAAAGGAGATTGCTTTGGAGGAATTTACCGACCAGCGTCAGCTAGTGGTGATTGATAAAGTGGCTCCAACCCCTGAGAAATACCCCCGCCGAACGGGGATACCAGCCAAGAGACCACTCCTTGCTAAAGGGTCTAGACAATAGTAAAATAAAGACATAAGCTAGTAAAGATTTGAAACCGGGGGGAGATGAGGAAAATGAAAAGTGGCACTTGGAAAGTGAAAACTGGTCTGGCTCAAATGTTAAAAGGCGGGGTGATTATGGATGTGGTCAGTTCTGAGCATGCCAAGATTGCTCAGGAGGCAGGCGCCTGTGCCGTGATGGCCCTGGAGAGGGTGCCGGCCGATATTCGCGCTCAGGGTGGCGTTGCCCGGATGGCTGACCCGACTATTATTGAGTCTATCATGCAGGTTGTCTCGATACCGGTAATGGCAAAATGCCGCATCGGTCATTTTGTTGAGGCTCAGGCGTTGGAAGCCCTTGGTGTTGACTTTATCGATGAGTCAGAGGTGCTTACCCCGGCTGATGAAAGCCATCATATCTGGAAGCAAGATTTTAAGGTACCCTTTATCTGCGGCTGTCGTGATCTGGGTGAAGCCCTGCGACGGATTGGCGAAGGGGCAGCCATGATTAGAACCAAGGGTGAGGCCGGTACCGGCAACATTGTTGAAGCGGTAAGACATATGCGGGCGGTAATGGGCGGCATCCGTCAGCTTCAAGTCGCACCCGAGGACGAGTTGATGGCGCAGGCCAAGGAACTAGGGGCACCCTTTGCGCTGGTAGATGAGGTGCACCGGAAGGGTAAACTTCAGGTAGTCAATTTTGCCGCTGGCGGCATCGCTACCCCAGCCGATGCGGCACTAATGATGCAATTGGGCGCGGATGGCGTCTTTGTCGGTTCAGGAATCTTCAAATCGACTAATCCCGAACAGAGAGCCAAGGCGATTGTCAAAGCCACCACCCACTTTAGGGACGGCGAAATTATCGCTGAGGTCTCGAAGAAATTGGGCGAAGCAATGCCGGGGTTAGATATTAAAGAAATCCCAACGGAGCAACTTCTGGCCTCCCGAGGATGGTAAGATGAAGGTGGGTGTCCTCGCCTCACAAGGAGCCTTTGCCGAGCACATTGAGGTACTTCACCAACTGGGTCAAGAGGCATTGCCTGTCCGTTTGACCAAGGAACTTCCCGGGCTGGATGGCCTAATCATTCCTGGTGGGGAAAGTACTTCAATCAGCAAGTTGATGTTAGCCTATAACTTAGCGACTGAGATTATAAAGTTAGCTCAAGAGGGGCTGCCCATATTTGGGACCTGTGCCGGCATGATATTGATGGCTAAGGAGACTTCAGACTCAGACGCAAAGCTTCTCGAGTTGATGGATATAAGGGTTAGGAGAAATGCCTTTGGCCGGCAGAAGGATAGCTTTGAGGCTGAACTTGAGATACCGGCGCTGGGTGAGAAACCCTTCCCCGGAGTCTTTATTCGCGCCCCGCTGATTGAGCGAACTGATGACGGAGTTGAAGTTTTGAGCCAGCTAACTGATGGCACCATTGTAGCGGCCAGGCAGAACAAACTACTGGTTTCCTCTTTTCATCCCGAGTTGACGCCTGACCCGAGATTCCACCGGTATTTCCTGGATATTATATTAAAGCAGCAGTAAGAACAGACAAATTAAGAGGTAAACTGTTTTTGCAGAAGATAATCACTGATGACCTGGATGCCCTACTTGATATTCTTCCTTACCATATTGGCCACCCTATACTTGAACAACCAGATACCAGTGAGCTGCTTGAGGTAGTACTGGACTTGGGTCGCCAGCCTGAAGCCCGCTTTCCCCAACGAGAGGTGTCTTTAAGCCTGAAAGAGGTAAGCGAGGAGGAGATTGATTATGTCACCTCCCGCATCGGTAGTTTCGGGGATGATAATCGAGCCGGCATTGAGCGCACCTTACATCGTATTTCAGCCATCCGCAATCGCAAAGGACGCATTGTCGGACTTACCTGTCGGGTCGGTCGGGCTGTTTTCGGCACCATCAAGATTATTGAAGACCTAATTGAATCAGGTAAAAGCGTTCTGCTTCTGGGTCGCCCCGGCGTGGGTAAGACAACCATGCTTCGTGAGGTAGCTCGGGTGCTGGCCGATGATTTCGAAAAACGAGTTATTATTGTCGACACCTCAAATGAAATCGCCGGTGATGGTGATATTCCTCATCCCGCCATCGGGCACGCCAGACGGATGCAGGTGCCCACGCCAACCATGCAGCACGCCTTGATGATTGAAGCTGTAGAAAATCATATGCCTGAGGTAATCGTGATTGATGAGATTGGCACTGAGCTTGAGGCTCAGGCGGCGCGTACCATCGCCGAGCGCGGGGTTCAACTGGTCGGTACCGCCCATGGTAACACACTGGAAAATCTGATGATGAACCCTACTTTAGCTGACCTTATCGGCGGTATCCAAAGTGTCACCCTCGGTGATGAAGAGGCAAAGAGGAGAGGCACCCGAAAGTCAATTCTGGAACGCACGGCGCCGCCTACATTTAATATTGTGGTTGAAATACAAGGCCGGGATAAGGTAGCCATTCATCCCGATGTTGGCGAAGCGGTTGATGCGAGCCTGCGGGGCAAAGCTATTGCCACTGAAATTCGCTGGCTGGATGAGTCGGGGGAGGTCAAAAGTAGAAAAGAAACGCCAGTTATCACTCCCTCAAAAACCTCCAAAAGCATAAAGTCGCTTAAAGAAAATAAAATGCCAAAGCTTTACCTCTTTGGCGTCAATCGTGGACGACTGGAGCAGGCAGCCAGAGAGATGCAACTGGATTTAGATATCGTAAGTAGTCTCAGTGAGGCTAACCTCTTTGTTACCGCTAAAAATTACTACCGCCGCAAACCACAGAAGGTCAAAGATGCTGAAGCCTCAGGTCTGCCCATCTATGCCGTCAGGAGCAATACCCCACCCCAGATGAGGCAGCTGCTGACGACCATATATCCTGTCGGCAGCACTAAAAAGTTAAGCTATCTTGAACTGGCCCTTGGTGAGGCGGAGGAGGCGGCCAGCCGGGTTAGGGGTGGTGAAGAGGCAGTCGAGTTAAGCCCCCAGAGTGCCTATATCAGACGCCTGCAGCACCTCGTTGCCGAGCGAAACAGTTTCCAATCAGCCAGCTCTGGCAAAGACCCGAACCGAAGGGTCAGGATTTACAGAGAGTAGATAAAGGTATAAACTATGTCTTTATTCATCACCTTTGAGGGGGGAGAGGGAACGGGTAAGAGCCTTCAGACTAGAGCACTGCATAGAAGGCTGGCAAGGCTCGGTATACCGGTGCTGCTGACCTATGAGCCGGGCGGAATGCCGCTCGGTAGGAAGATAGCTCGCCTGCTCAAGTGGTCACAAAATACTGATATATCACCGCTGGCCGAGTTACTGCTGTTTAATGCTTCCCGGGCGCATCTGGTGAATGAGGTGATTAGACCCGGTCTTCAGGATGGTAAAGTCGTTATCTGTGACCGCTATACGGACTCCACCCTTGCCTATCAGGGTTATGGGCGGGGGCTAGATTTAGAGACGGTCAAGACGATTAATGATTTAGCTGCAGGCAAACTCGGACCTGACCTTACCATACTGCTTGACCTGTCGGTAGAGGCAGGGCTAGCGCGCAAGACGCAGAAAAGGTCAGACCGTTTTGAAGAGGAAACCCTGGATTTTCATCGTAAAGTAAGACAGGGTTATCTCGAACTGGCTCGTAAAGACCTCAAGCGCTGGCTGGTGGTTGACGCCAGTCTGCCTAAAAAGGAAATAGCTGAAATTATCTGGCAGAGGGTGAAGGGGCTGTTGTCAAGGCAGGTTGACCATGGCTAAAAAGATGAAGGTTGCCGTCGCCATGAGCGGTGGGGTAGACTCCTCAATGACGGCGGTGCTGCTTAAAGAAGAGGGTTTTGAAGTCTACGGCGTCCACATGTTGCTTTCTCCAGACCACAGTCCGGAACACAAGCTCTCCGATTTGGAGCAGACCTGCGAGCTTCTGGATATTCCCCTCTATAAGCTTGATTTTGAGTCAGTGTATCAAAGCAAGGTCATTGATTATTTCTGCCAGGAGTATGCCTCGGGTCGGACGCCAAACCCCTGCGTTGCCTGCAACCGGCACATCAAATTTCGCCTTCTTTTAGATAGAGTGCTCAAGATGGGGGCCAGTTATCTGGCTACCGGGCATTATGCTCGAACCAAAAGCTCGCTTGATGGTTTTTCACTGCTTAAAGGGATTGACCCAAAAAAAGACCAGTCCTACTTCCTCTATACTCTGGGTCAACGTCAACTCCAGCATCTCCTGTTGCCGCTGGGAAATCGCCGCAAAACTGAAATCAGAAAACTGGCCAAAACCCTGAATTTACCCACCAGCCAGAGTCCAGAGAGCCAAGATGTCTGCTTTATTCGAGGCAAAGATTACCGGGCATTCATCGCCCAACGCATTCCACTAAAGCCGGGTGATATCGTTGATGCCAAAGATAAGGTTCTGGGCAAACATCAGGGACTTGCCCTCTATACTGTGGGACAAAGGCAGGGCCTGGGACTTAGCTCAAAGCAGCGCTATTATGTAATAAAACTTGATGCCGGGGCTAACCGATTAATGGTTGGTTCTGAAAATGAACTCCTGGCAAGTAGCCTCATCGCCAGTGAAATAAACTGGGTATCAGGGCAGGCTCCTCAAAAGCAAAGTGGTATAACAGCTAGAATCCGTTACCAGTCTCCTGATACCAAGGTTGAGCTTTCTATCAAGGGTAGCCAGGTGGAGGTCAGATTCAAAGAACCGCAGAAGGCAATTACTCCGGGGCAGGCCATAGTGTTTTACCGGGGAGATGTTGTCTTGGGTGGGGGAATTATCGATGGTTAGAGTCGAGGAATGAATTGTCAGAGCCCTCTTTCGACGAAGAAAATAGACTTCTTGGGCAAGGCTACCGGTTAGTCGCCGGTATTGATGAAGTTGGGCGTGGTGCTCTGGCTGGGCCGGTGGTAGCTGCGGCTGTTATCTTGCCTAACCATCTGGATACTCCCTGGCTTGGTCAGGTGAAGGATAGTAAGGAGCTTAGCCCACAAAAGCGTGACTTCCTATCACAACGAATCCACCAAGAAGCTTTAGCAATAGGGACCGGCATAGTGAGCCACAAAGTAATAGATTCCAGGGGTATTGTTCGGGCGACGAGGCTGGCAATGAAGTTAGCCGTAGATAAACTTGAACCACCGCCTCAGGCGCTGCTTATAGATTACTTAAATCTGCCCGAGGTGAAACTGCCGCAACAGGCAGTAATTGACGGTGATAGTCGCTGTCTTTCCATCGCCTGTGCCTCAATTATTGCCAAGGTAGCTCGCGACCAGTTGATGGTTGAGCTTGACCAAGTTTACCCTGGCTATGGACTGGCTCGGCATAAGGGCTATGGCACTGAAGAACACCTTGCCTGCCTGAAGAAACTTGGCCCATCTGCTATCCACCGCTGGTCCTTTCGTCCCATTAAAAAATTATGAAACGCCGAGAAACTGGTATCCTGGGTGAAAGCCTGGCCCGGAACTATCTTAAGAAACTGGGTTATCATATCCTTGAGAGCAATTATCGTTGTCCTGAGGGTGAGCTTGATATTGTCGCCAAAGACAGAGACTACCTTGTCTTTGTTGAAGTACGAACCAAAAGGAGCTTCAGTTTTGGCCATCCTGAGGAATCAATCACCCTGTCAAAAATGAAGCGACTCAGGGCTTGCGCTCTTTATTACCAGCAGACTCATCCCGATTTGCCCGAACTATGGCGGATTGATGTCGTAGTAGTTGAGTTAAACTTTAAGGGAGAGCCACTGCGAATTGAGCTTATTTCGAATGCGGTTGGCGAAAATTAATCAAGATAAGGCTTGACCCTTATTTTATGGCTATGCTAGAATTACACCCTTGACAAACTCAAGGGGATGGTAACTTTGTCAGGGATACTATCTGGAGAAATATTACGCGTTATTGACGCCAACTTAAATCGGCTCGGCGAAGGCCTCCGTGTTCTTGAGGATATCGCCCGGCTGGTACTTGATGACGCCACCTTAACTGAGGAGCTAAAAATTATTCGGCATGAACTACTTGAAGTGGATTTGGAACTAAGCGGACAACTGGTTGCGGCCAGGGATTCAGAGGGTGATGTTGGGGCTGATTTAGAAGTGCCCGGACAGGAAAAGGAGCGGGAACTTCCCCAGCTCATTGTAGCCAACTCAAGGAGGGTTCAGCAAGCACTTCGGGTACTTGAAGAGATGACCAAGGTGGCAGCCATCGAACTGGACCCGGAGAAGTTCAAGCACGCCAGGTTCAAATTCTATACCATTGAGAAGGAGTTACTATCTAGACTGAAACGTCAGGCTGACCAGTCTATGAGAAAATAGATGAACCGATTAACGGATAATTTATCGTCAATCGTTGAGCGAATCCGTGTTATATTTTTGGCTAAGGACGCAGCCAGAGAAAAAGCATTACCATTGTGCCGTGAAAGTATCCGCTACTCAAGTAATGCCATTCGGGCAGTGCACCGCCGTGAATTTACTCAAGCTAAGGACCAGCTCAAAGCAGCTCAAAGCCGAGTGAAAGAGGCAGAACAGGCAATTACTTCCTGTGAAGAGCTTAACCACACTGGCTTCCTGCGAGATGCCCAGAAGGAGTTTGCTGAAGCCAGCATTACTCTGGCTTTAATAACCGGAAAACCGCTGCCGGGCCATGACCGGCTAGGTATTGACCCGGCGGCTTATCTAAATGGCATGGGTGAAGCGGTTGGAGAACTCAGGCGTTACTTGCTAGACAGTATCAGGCGGGGCGACCTCTCCATTAGTGAGCAGTTACTCTCAGCCATGGACGATATCTACAGCATCTTGATTACCATAGACTTCCCTGATGCAATTACCGGCGGACTACGCCGTACTACTGATATGGTTCGTGGTGTTGTGGAGAGAACACGCAGCGACCTGACGCTGGTTATCAGGCAAAAAGACCTGGAGGATAAACTTGAAAAATTCGGAGGGCGCACTTAATGGATATTAGGATATGGGTTATTTTAGCAGGGGTAGTTGCCTTGGTTTTCGTTGGCTATCTGGCCTTCAACATCTTGCGTCAAGAGGAAGGCAACGAGAAAATGCGCACTATTTCCAGGGCCATAAGACAGGGTGCCATGGCATTTCTGCGCCGAGAATTTCTCACCCTCGCCTTCTTCACGGCAATAATGGTTGTCATTCTGGCGCTATTAATCGAGCCAAAACCCTGGGTGGCTCTAGCCTACCTGTTTGGTACACTCACTTCAGCTCTGGCCGGTTTTCTGGGAGTCAGCATCGCCACCCGAGCTAATACCAGAACTGCTAATGCCGCTATTGGGAGCTGGGCAAAGGCGCTGAAGCTTGCTTTCTCCAGTGGTGCCGTTATGGGCTTTAGCGTGGTCGGCCTGGGCTTACTTGGTTTAAGTATTATTTCAATCTTTTTCGAGGATATCCATGTCTGGTTGGGTTTTGCCTTTGGGTCTTCAGCGGTTGCCCTGTTTTTAAGGGTCGGCGGTGGCATCTTTACCAAAAGTGCCGATATCGGTGCCGATTTGGTGGGTAAGGTAGAGCAGGGAATACCAGAGGACGACCCCCGCAACCCGGCTGTTATTGCCGACCAGGTTGGAGATAACGTTGGCGATATCGCTGGCATGGGCTCTGACCTCTATGAGTCCTATGTTTCGGCTCTGGCGGCGGCTATGGTCCTGGGAGTTATTGCCTTCCAGACTAAAGGGATGATGCTACCACTTCTGCTCGGTGGTGTTGGGATAATTGTCTCCATCATTGGCGTCCTCTTTGTCAGGCCTAAAGAGTTTAAGGGCAATTTCGAAGAGCAGGTTAAGAAAGCTCATGGTGCTATGAACCGAGGGGTATATGTCAGCAATGTTCTGATGATAATTGCCGGCTATTTTGTTATTACTGGCTATCTAGGTCCGGGCGGGCTTGGCATATTCTGGGCTTTGATTGTTGGGCTGGTGTGCGGCTTCTTAATCGGTCTGGTAACTGAATACTATACCTCGGAGCACAAACCAGTAAAGGATATCGCCAAGGCCAGTCAGACTGGTCCGGCAATTAATATCATTGAAGGCCTTTATGTCGGAATGATAAGTACGGTTATCCCACTAGTTCTGGTTGCCGTTACTACCGTAGTTGCTTACCACTTTGCCGGGCTACTGGGCATTGCTATCGCCGCAGTGGGTATGCTGATTAACCTCGGAATGTTGCTGGCGATGGACTCCTACGGACCGATTGCCGATAATGCTGCTGGTATTGCCGAGATGGCTGGATTGGGTAAAGATGTAAGGGAACGCTGTGAAGCACTGGATGCGGTCGGCAACACCACCGCCGCCCTGGGTAAGGGCTTTGCCATTGCCTCGGCGGCTCTGGCATCCCTAGCCTGGCTCGCCACCTACTTTGAAGTGGCTAATATAAGTGTTGCCAGTATAACCAATGTGGAAGTAATCGCCGGTTTATTTATTGGGGTGATGATGACCTTTCTCTTCAGTGCCCTGGCACTTAAAGGTGTCAGTAACGGTGCCTTCAACGTAGTCAATGAAGTCAGAAGGCAGTTTCGAGAAATTAAGGGCTTAATGGAAGGTACGGCCAATCCCGATTATGTAAGTTGTGTTGATATCGCCACCAAAAGCGCTCTAAAATCGATGATGCTGCCAGGGGTGCTGGTAATTATTGTACCGCTAGTTATCGGTTTTACCCTGGGGGTAGAAGCGGTGGCCGGGCTGCTGACTGGAGTGCTACTTTCTGGTTTTCTGGTAGCGGTGATGATGGCTAATGCCGGTGGTGCCTGGGATAATGCCAAGAAATACATTGAAGCCGGTAACCTCGGCGGTAAAGGTAGCGAGGCTCACAAGGCGGCAGTTATCGGTGATACCGTGGGTGATCCCTTTAAAGATACTGCCGGCCCTTCGCTTAATATCTTAATTAAGTTAATCGGAAAAGTAGCGGTCATTTTTGCGCCGCTCCTCCTGCTGTTCTCCTAGATTAACCGAAATTTTGCAGGAATGGGTTACCGCGGCGCTCAGCCACAATAGTGGTTTCCGGACCATGACCGGTGTAGACAATAGTCTCATCAGGTAACACCATGAGTTTAGTGTGAATGCTATTCATTAGCTCAGGGTAGTTGCCACCCTCCAAATCATACCGGCCGATGCCGTGATTAAACAAAGTATCCCCGCTAAAAACTACTCCCTCACCTAAAAGACAAATGCCACCCGGGCTGTGGCCTGGGGTATGAAGCACTGTAAAATGCAGGTTGCCGACATCAATGCTGTCTCCTTCACTTAGATAACGGTCAGCCGGCGGCGGGTCATCGTAGGCGGTACCAAATATTGTCCCGCTTAACCATCGTTTTGAACCCTGACGAAGCGGGGCGTCCTCAGGGTGAAAGCAGACTTGAGCCCCGGTTGCCTCTTTTACTTTTTGAGCGGCACCAGCATGGTCGGTATGTACATGAGTGATGACGATGAACTTTATGTCAAGCCCTTCCTGGTTAACCATCTCTAAAATCTGTTCAGCATCAGCACCGGGGTCGACGATGATGCCCTGCTTGGTCTTCTCAGAACCGACAATGTAACAATTAGACTGGATTGGACCAACCACTAGCTTCTTAATAATCATTCTATTACCCTGCTCGATGTGTCCGTGTTATTCAACTAAAAAGTAGGCTCCTTCACAATTCCTTCTGCTTCAGAAGCCTACTTTTTAGTTACTAACCCTGCTTCGTCCCCTACTTCTCCTCTTTGGCTATAAGCCAAATTGCCCATTTTCTTTATGAGCCCTGTTAAACAACTTGCGAGAAGCTCGGGAACCTTCTCACCGCTCCTCGCCGATATGCCAAATTTACTTTCTGCCATCTACCAGCGAAGAGCCCAACTTGGGAAAAATCCAGACGCATAACAAAGCTTGCTTCATTATCCATCACCTCCTTCACTAGTCTCAGGTGAAGATGCTATTTTATTGTATCTTAATTTTAACAGAATTTAATACTCGGAGTCAAGGGAAGCGAGGGTTGTTCTTAACGGTCTAGAACCTTTTGACATTTAGACCCAAAGCTGATAACTTAATATTCAATAGTTTTTACGGGGTATATAAAGTCAGGGGATGGCTTAACCGGGTAGGATTTAAGGAGAAAGCAATGAGTCAGGCTCGAGCCAAGGTGGATATGGAGAAGATTGTCTCTCTCTGCCGGCGACGCGGTTTTATTTTCCCCAGCAGTGAAATCTACGGCGGGCTTTCCAGTTGCTGGGATTACGGGCCTTTAGGGGTTGAGTTAAAGCGGAATATAAAACAGGCCTGGTGGCAGACGGTGGTTCAGGAACATGATGATATGGTCGGTCTGGATACCAGCATCCTGATGCACCCTGAAGTTTGGAAGGCTAGCGGGCACCTTGAGGGTTTCAGTGATCCCTTGGTGGAATGCAAGAGTTGTCATCTCAGGTGGCGCGCTGATGAACTGGAGGGTGATAAGTGTCTTTCCTGTGGCGGTGAGCTAACTGAACCTCGTCAGTTTAATTTGATGTTCAAGACCTTTATGGGGCCAGTTGAGGAAGAGGCTAATACAGTTTACCTTCGCCCAGAGACTGCTCAGGGTATGTTTGTCAACTTTGCAAATGTGCTTGATACCACCAGAAAGAGGCTGCCCTTTGGCATTGCCCAAATCGGTAAGTCTTTTCGGAATGAAATTACCACCGGTAACTTCATCTTCCGCAGCCGAGAATTTGAACAGATGGAGATTGAGTTTTTCGTAAAACCCGGAACAGATAAGGAATGGCTCGACTACTGGCTTGAAGAGCGCCTCAATTGGTATGTCAAATTAGGTATCAAGAAAGAAAATCTGCGTTTGCGTCAACACACCGAAGGGGAACTGGCTCACTATGCCAGGGATTGCTATGATATTGACTATCTGTTCCCGATGGGTTGGGCGGAACTTGAGGGCATCGCCAACCGCGGCGATTTTGACCTGGTTCAACACTCCCGTTTCAGTGGCAAGAATCTTACCTATTTTGATGAGGAAACTAAAGAACATATTATCCCCTACATCATCGAACCTTCAGCCGGGGTTGACCGGGCGGCTCTGGCTTTCCTCTGCGATGCTTACGATGAAGAACCTGATAAAGATGAGATAAGGGTCTTACTTCACCTCCACCCCCAGTTAGCCCCGGTTAAGGTGGCAGTCTTACCCTTAAGCCGACGGGAGAAATTGGTCCGGGTGGCCAAAGAGATATATAGCGACCTTCGGCAGTGTTTCATGGCTTACTATGACGATGCCCAGAGTATCGGGCGGCGCTACCGCCGACAGGATGAGATTGGTACCCCTCTTTGTATCACTATTGACTTCCAATCACTTGAAGATAATGAGGTCACCATCCGGGAACGTGACACAATGAACCAGATACGGGTTCCAATTACCGAGTTAAGAGCAACAGTAGCAGCCAAGCTTGGTGGCGAGTCCTTTGCCACTCAGTCTCTATGGTCGGCAAAATGAAATTAATTCACTTTGCCGACCTGCATCTTGGGGTCGAAACCTACGGACGTCTTGACCCGGAAACGGGCCTATCGACACGTTTTCTTGATTTCCTGGCTGTCCTTGACCAGGTGGTGGACTATGCGGTAGAAAATAAAGTTGACCTGATCATCTTCTGTGGTGATGCCTATAAGAGTCGAGAGCCAAATCAAACCCAACAGCGGGAATTTGCCCAACGAATCAGTCATCTCTCAAGAAATGACATCCCAATCTTTCTTCTTACCGGCAACCATGACCTGCCCAATGCTATTGGCAGGGCAACCACGATTGAAATCTTCAATACCCTCAAGGTCAGGAATGTCTATGTCTCTAACCGCCCCGATATCCACCTTATTCCAACTAAGAGTGGTACCATCCAGATAGCTTCAATGCCCTGGCTGAGACGAAGTGCCCTGCTCTCCAGAGAGGATGCCAAAAACCTTAGCCTTCAGGAGCTAAATGAAAGGCTGGAGCAGATATTAACTGATATTATTGCCTCCCACGCCCTGAAACTTAAACCCGAACTACCGTCTATTCTCGCCGCCCACGTCTGGGTTTCAGGGGCTAAGGTCGGTTCAGAGGAGCTTGGGATTATCGGGCAGGAGCCGGCACTCCTGCTGAGTAATATCGTTCATCCAGCTTTTGACTACATTGCCCTGGGTCACATTCATAAACACCAGATACTTTCCTCAACTCCACCCGTAGTCTATTCTGGTAGTCTTGAGAGATTGGATTTTGGTGAGGAAGGGGACGAGAAGGGCTTTTATGTAGTTGAGATAGAAACCGGCAAGGAAACTGGCAAAGGAGAGGTATCCTTTAAGTTCCACCAGGTGAGCGGGCGCCGCTTTCTGACGATTGAGGTCAATATTGACCCCCAAGAAACGAATCCGACCGAGATGGTGCTTGGTGCAATCCTTGAGCAGCAAGACAAGGTAAAAGATGCTATCGTCCGGTTGAACGTTAGTCTGTCATCTGAGTTAGAAGTTCAATTTAGAGATGGTGATTTGAGGAATGCTTTAAGTGAAGCCTACTTCTTTACCATTGCCAGGAACATTAAGCGAGAGACACGCCTCAGGTTGGGGAACCTGGCAGGTGAAGAGATCACTCCACTTAAAGCGCTAAAGGCTTATATCGAATCCAAGGCTCCCCCCTATTCCCCGGAACAGGCCAAGACATTGCTTGAATATGGCGAGAGAATCATCCGGGAGCATCAGGTAGGACAGGATAAAAGAACTTGAGGAGGCCAGGATGCCTCATTGTGAATTTAAATGGGAAATGTCGGTTTATACTACTGCAATATGAAGTGGTATTATGAAAATAAGGTCTACTGGACTTTGATCCTGCCGAGATGCATAAGTATTTATCAAAATATTCCCTGGAGATAATTGTAGAAGTTGGTCATGAAGAGTATCTTGAACGCTATATAAAACCCAAAGGCCGTGATTTAGCAGTGACGGATATTGAGCGTACAGTTCTGGCAGAGGTGAAATAAGACGCTATTTATTATCAGATAGAAATATATTGCAATCAATATCTATCACTAAAACATAATCATCGTACACTATTGTCTGGGAAAAGGAACATTGAAACCGCCAATTATGTAATTTAAAAAAGAAGGGGGCTGCTCGTGAGTCAGCCAAGAGCAGTCGGACAATAGCCTTAACACCTTCAACTATTCTTATGCTTAGAGAATACCAAGAACAGCAAAAGCTAGCGCTATACATGTCAGGTAATTCTTTGACCGATGTCGACCTTGTTTTCAGCAATATAGAAGGAAAACCACTTCGCCCTAATACCATTACCAGGGCATGGACTACGCTTGCCACCAAATTAAGCCTCAAAGTAATACGCCTTCATGATGCAAGGCATACCCACGCATCTCTAATGCTTAAGCAGGGTATACACCCGAAGGTTGTTCAGGAGAGACTAGGCCATTCTAGCATCCAAATGACTATTGATACGTACAGCCATGTAGCGCCAGGAATTCAGGAAGCAGCTGCTAAACGCTTTGATGAATTGCTTAGTAAACTCCATAGTCCAAAATAAAACAATAGGAATTGAGGAAACAAATTAATGAACGCCATCAATAAACCTAGTAAATTATTTATCGAGCGTAAGTTGATCATACACTTCATAAACTGGGTCACAAATCAAAAACATTCGCGAATTAATAATCTCGATCGTGATACTAGCCGTAGCCGCCCCGACTATGCTTTCTACTATAATCATAATCCAAAATACGTAATCGAACTTGAGCGATGGCTTCCTCCTAATGTGCGCCGACTCGAGGCTCAAGCCCAACGAAATGTAGTAAATGTTTTGGGGCAATCCATACTAGGTACCATCGTATGGTCACTACCGCTAGACTTATTTCCCAATGGTGTAATACCATCTAGTGTAGTTAAAACAACTATCGCCGATATGAAAGCTCTCCTGCCAAATCTTTCAACATCTCAATCTATATCATCAGGAACACTGATACCAATCTCTAAATCAGGTAATAGTCTGGTTGTTGAAATCACTGCGATGGAAGCAGTAAATATAGCCAGAAGCCCTCGATTAATGCGATCCCTTAAAATTGGTTTAAATACCATATTATCTAAATCAGAAAAGAAATTTTACAAATACCGTGGCATACGTGTACTACTTCTTCATCTCGAACAATCTTTACTTGACATCGATTACCACGCATCCCCTTCTAAATATAGCCAAGGTATAATCTGCCTTTGGCTTCGAGATCGTATTCCGAAATCTACAAAAATCGATTATGTATGCGTTGGACAAGGTATGCGAGTGTGGAAAGATGCAGACACAAGATTACTCACCGGCCACAAATGGGTAGATGAACCCATGCCTAACTATAGGGAAGTATGGCGTAGACAAGGCTTACCTCACATACTTGAATCTTACTCAACCTTTTCATCAAAGCCTCTGATACATAGCTAATAATTAGCAATAAGACTTCCATAATGCCTTTACCATAACTCTCGAAATAAATCGGTTAGCAATCCGTTAGCACAACCTTAAAAAGAAACCCCCTGTATCAGCATATTAGCCTCAAAACAGGGGGTTATTTTTGCTTTGGTAGCGCATACCGGATTCGAACCGGTGATCTCCTCCTTGAGAGGGAGGTGTCCTAAACCCCTAGACGAATGCGCCTTAAGTCAAACAGAAGCAAAAAGTTCACAATTGAGTTGCTAGAGAAGTTTATCACATCTCGTCCGCAGGGAACAAGTTTCCGCAGTATTGAGGCTTATCACTATACCCTTGATTGTTTTGTGGATTATCCTGCCACCGCTCAGGGCATCACTGCATATCTTAAAACTCTGACATGTAATAACCCGGTAAAGCTAAATTTTATTCCTGTCTTAGAGCACTTTGTAATTGGCTTCATCAGAATGGTTATACTTCCACTAACCCAATCAAACAGGTATCTCCGCCAAGAATAACTATTAGCTCAAAACCTACCATGATAAGTGGTGCATTTATAAGAACTTATGAATTATCCGACAACGGATTATTAGAAGTTAATTCATGAAGATTCTCAGCCTTGATTAGCTTCACGAGTTCTGTTTGGTCTTTGTTGATATTGTGAAAGGAAGCAAAAATAAGAGAGGAGCTATAAATGATATCAGAAGAAAGAATACGAGAAATAATAAGGGAAGAAATAGAATACTATGCAGGTATGCCATTTATGGCTTGTAGTCTTATGCACATAGATGAGTTAAACAGGTGAAGAAATGAGGTAAAACTCGGTATAACGACACTTAGTGCAGACCCAGATGGCAAATTTATCGTGAGGCGGTAATTCATTTGGATACATTTTCTCATCAAGAGTGTCAGTTTGTACCACACGAAACTTGGCTGTTCTTTTACCCTAAATTCCTTTTTCTCCACAATTTGGGCAAGGGTGTTTTGGCATTTCCATACTCAAAATATCTACCGAGTGAAAGTGATAGTCAACACAAATACTATAAAACTTACTAAAATATTTACTGGTATAGACACTAGGCTAAATACTTTTGATTGCTTAAGGGGGTTGGCTTTAATCTGTCGTCTCGGTAATAAGGCAAACCCCATATTTTATGATTTAAATAATATGCAGGTTGCCCGGCGGTGACCTGCAATAGAGATTGGAGAGCGGGTGTTTGTCTACTAATGAGCTAGCCGGCTTCCTGCGGGAGCAATGTCGGCAGCGGGGCCTGTCCCTGCGCGGTCTGTCCATAAAGTCTGGGCTCAGCCCGGGGACGGTTCACAGTATTCTCAAAAGAAAATACCAGCCGACCCTATTTTCACTGAATCGGCTGGCAGATTTTCTTGGTGTCAGGCGGGAATATCTGTGGCAGCTGGCTGGTTTGCTCGATGATGAGGACTACGACGCTGAAACTACCTTTAGCGACTCCAAGCTGAAGTCGAACTTTACCCGGGTTGATAGGCTGCCTAAGACCGCCAGAAACCTGATAATTGGCCTATTTGGGGCGGGGATACTCTCCCTTTTATGGTTAATCCTCATGCGTATACCTCCTGGATATGGATAGGGAGAGCAGCTAGGTCTAACCACTTATGGTTGGTCTCTTTTATTGCATAATACAATTAAATCCATCTATGTAAACGTTTGTACCCAATTCAAATCCCAATATATGCTGAAGCCGTCCTCAGAGGACGGCTTCACTCCCTGCCACCGAAGCAACAGGGAAATTCTTATGTACACTCTGTAAAGACCCGTTTGGTTTAGTTCATTTATTGAGTTTCAAATTGACCCACTACCCATCTTGCTAAGCATTGACAAATCCACACATGGGATTACACTATCAAATGTGAGGTTTTGATAGGGAGGATATTGATATGGGTGGATGTAATTGGGATTAGAGGATGCTAACACTTATAACTAAATTCCTAATATTACTTGGATTTGCCATAATTATATCTGTCCTGGGTTGGGCACTTAGAAATCATGAGAAGGCCATCATCGTTCAACTGACAGTATTTATCCTAATCTATATACTGATAATTTGGAGTTTGAGCAATTGACAGTGGTAAGTGAATGGTAAATGCATACGCTTGAAAACCTCCGCAAATCCGCTTGCGTAGTATTCTTTCACTCTAAATTCCCCCTGTTATTCTGTTGCTTATCATAGTAGCAAGCCACCTAGAACATTGGGGGGTTGTTCGGTCAGGCTGGGGTTCGTTGTCATTAAGGAGTCTTCTCGAAGGGTTCTCTTCCAATTTTTTGAGTTCAGTTGGCTTTGGTTTAGTTCCTGGTTTCATTTCCTTCCTCAAAACCTAACTTGCGAAATCTTGCGTGAAGTTGCCACTTCGGTCTAAAATCATCATCCTCCAGAGATTTAACCTGCCCTGCCCTGCCCTGCCCTGCCCTCCCCTCCCATACTTTATATATTATAGTTTATTATCTGGGAAAGATATTGGGTTACCAAACGCCCCGTCCTCTTTTGCCGTCTTTGAATCGTGGTGATGCGGCACATACAATATCACCATTGCAGTCTGGTCAATACTACTATTCTACTACGACTGTATATGTTTGACCCCGGTACGAGAACCGCAGAGTATTTAGGTGAACAGAGATGGTTATTCAAAGTGTACGGTTGGTGCTGTGTTTTCTTTAGGGTTGACGGTATGGCACGTATATACTTCTGCGAAGACCTCTCGGAGGGGGAGCGTCGTGCAACAGACCTATATATGCTAGAAATAACAGCAGTCTTTTACGAAAAAGGTAGCACAATCGAGGTGGTATCCCTCAAACAGTTTCTTCGTTAGAACCCTTAACTCTGTCACCCTGATAAGAAAAAGTCGATGCGATATATACAAACGTTTCAAGTTAACAGTATGACGCAAGGTGAACTTCCTCTAAAAAGCTCACCTGAATTTAAGAATTATCGCTTCGCTTCTCTTCATACAAAGGCAACTTCATCGGTTAGTGGCTCGTAATTCCCCTTTAAGTATGTCCCGTAAAAGTATAGACTTTTTATGGAAAATAGTATGGATATATCCAGAAAATAGTACTGGTTTTTCTAGAAAATAGTATAGACTTTTTCGGTAAAATATAGTAACCTTTGTAAGGTTGTGTTTCTAGCATGCCAGAGAAAACATTTGCCCAAGTGGAACATCGTTAAAAGACTAATAGAAAAGTGCCATTCCTGGAGAAACGCTGTCAACCGGGTTTAGCAGCTAAGAAGAGAATATTGGGCTGGTTAGTGCTGCTGAAAACCGGTAATAAAGAGGTAAAGGAAAGCAAAGCTATAAAATATTCTCAAATATGAAAGCAGGCTCAATTAAAGAAAGGAGGCAGAACAGAGAAAAGCTACCCAGTAAGATAAAGACTAAGCGAGTGGTTGAAGGGCAACCTGTTCTCATTGGAGCAGCATTCCAGTTGCACCATATGGTCAAAGAACTAGTTGACACAAAACGGGAAGGTATATATTGGGATGCAGGAAGTGCTACTCACGGAAGGAAGAGGAAGGCTAGTGATGTTCAAAAGAATTCTCGTATGCCTGGATGGTTCCGACCTTGCTGAGCAAATCTTACCTTATGCTGCAGAAATAGCCTCACAGTTTGACAGTAAAATTATTCTGGTAAGGGTAGTTGACTCAGCCGATGCTTTGACCGCGGTGGGAGAATCAGTCTTCGTTAGCGAGAAGACAATAGCCGGTGACATTGAAGGGGAGGGGAGTAAGACAGGGGTTTATCTAGAACACGTGGCGCAATCGCTACGAGAAAAAGGGCTGGATGTGGAGTGCCTTATACTGCGCGGTGCATCCTGTGAGGCCATAGCCAATTACGCTCGCAAGGGAGACATTGACCTCATCGCCATTACTACTCGTGGACGCAATAGCATTGGACGACTTATCTTTAATGGTGTAACAGATTTAATGTTAAAAAAATCCGGCTTGCCGGTATTAGTGACAAAGGCAGTAGGGACGGAAAATATCGCTCACCCATATTAAAGTAGATCAAATAAAGAAAGGAGGCAATAGTGCCAAGTTTTGTAATTATGGAGAAGTGTGATGGTTGTAAAGGGCAAGACAAGACTGCTTGCCAATATGTTTGCCCCAATGACCTAATGACTTTGAACACGGAGACCATGAAGGCCTACAATCGTGATCCAGCAATGTGCTGGGAATGCTATAGCTGCGTTAAGATTTGTCCCCAGCAGGCTATGGCAGTTAGGGGTTACGCTGATTTTGTACCTATGGGTGCAAGCGTTACACCTTTGCGCGGGACGGAAGACATCCTCTGGACAGTCAAATTCAGGAATGGTAGCCTCAAACGGTTCAAGTTCCGCACCAGAACTACCACAGAGGGCTCCGCCGTACCTGACGGGGGATTTAAAACAGCACCAGAGGCAGAAGACCTCAAGAGCCCGCTACTATTTACCGAGCCTGAGTCACTGGGTGTACCGGAACTTCCCACAATAAAACAAAAATAAAGCAAAATCGGAAAGGGGGGAAAGATGGCGGATTTCGAAACTGTTGAAGTAAATACTGATTTACTCATTGTTGGTGGTGGGATGGCAGGTTGTGGAGCTGCCACCGAGGCAGCTTACTGGGCGAAAAAGCATAACCTCAAGGTAACCCTGGTAGATAAGGCAGCATTAGATAGAAGCGGCGCCGTTGCCCAGGGACTTTCAGCACTTAATCAATATGTTGGAATGAAAGTAAAGGGAAGGTCTCCGGAAGACTATGTCCGTTATGTTAAGAATGACCTCATGGGAATCACCAGAGACGACCTGGTTTATGACATCGCCCGGCACGTAGACGGATCGGTTCATCTCTTTGAAAAATGGGGACTGCCTATCTGGAAGGATGCAGAGGGTAATTACATATTTGAAGGCCCCTGGCAGCTCATGATTAACGGCGAGTCCTATAAAGTCATTGTTGCCGAAGCAGCCAAAAATGCCCTGGCCACCCTGGGCGATGATAACATCTATGAAAGGGTGTTCATCGTGGAGCCACTGATTGAGGGCGATAAATGTGTAGGGGCATTAGGATTCGATGTTAGGGAAAACAAGTTTTATGCGTTTAAAGCTAAGGCAGTATTACTTACTATGGGCGGAGCGGTTCATGTATTCAGACCTCGTTCAACTGGCGAGGGTTTAGGGAGATCATGGTATCCACCCTTTAATACCGGCTCCAGCGCTTATTTTACTCTTAAAGCTGGTGCCGAAATGACCTGCCAAGAAGTTCGATTTGTCCCGGTCCGCTTTAAGGATGCCTACGGTCCGGTCGGAGCCTGGTTCCTCCTCTTTAAGTCAATCGCCACTAACGCCCTGGGTGGAAACTATATGCAGGAAAGGCAGGGTGAACTAGAAAACTGGGCTCCTTATGGCTTGGCAAAGCCGGTTCCAGCTAATTTGAGAAACTGGCTCATGATGCTGGATCAAAAAGAAGGCAAAGGCCCAATCTACATGAGAACGGAAGAGGCAATTGCCAAGATTGTAAGCGCCATTGACGACGAGAAAGAACGCAGGAAGAAATTAAAGGAAGTTGAGTCCGAAGCCTGGGAGGACTTCCTTGACATGACCATTTCCCAAGCCATCCTCTGGGCAGGCTCCAATATTGCTCCTGAAGAAAAACCATCTGAGATTCAGGCCTGTGAACCCTATTTCATCGGTTCCCACTCGGGTGCTTCAGGTGCCTGGCTTAGTGGTCCGGAAGACCTCGCTCCACCAGAATACTTCTGGGGTTACAATCGCATGGCTACCATTAAAGGCATCTTCTGTGCCGGTGACGCCTCGGGTGCCTCAAGCCACAAATTCTCTGATGGCTCTCACGCTGAAGGCAGGATTGCCGCCAAGAGCGCGCTAGCCTACATTGTTGACAATCCAGGACAGCCGGAAATAGATACGGCTAAGATTGAAGAACTTAAAAAGACAATCCTTAACCCCATCGATACCTTCAAGCAGTATTCCGGCCAGACGGATAATCCCGACGTTAATGAAAACTATATCCGGCCGAAACAGTTTATGTTCCGACTGCAGAAGCTCATGGATGAATATGCCGGTGGGGCTTCAACCATGTTTACCACCAACAAACCTTCCCTGGAAAAGGCAATTGAGCTTCTTGACTTTTTGAAGGAAGATTCGACGAAACTGGCGGCTGAAGACCTTAACGAGCTAATGAGATGCTGGGAAAACGTACACCGAATGTGGCAGGCGGAAGCACACGTCAGATCCGTACTCTTCCGTGAGGAAACCCGCTGGCCCGGATATTACTTCAGATCGGATACACCAAATATGGATGACGAGAACTGGAAGTACTTTGTAAACTGCAAATGGGATCCACAAACCAACCAGTGGTCAGTGTTTAAGAAAGACATAACCGAAATAGTTGACTAGCAATTTATAAAGTGGCATTGGAGAAATTTTAGATATCAGAGGATTCCAGACTCAAGTTAGGGAGTCTGGAATCCTCTAGCGAAAAGGAGAGCTAGTATGGAGGCTGGTGAAACTATAACCTCTCCAAAGGGTATCCTCGTTATTGGCGGAGGTATCAGCGGAATCACTGCCGCAGTTGAAGCTGCTGAAGCCGGTTATGAAACTTTTCTGGTAGAGGAAAACCCGTATCTAGGTGGTAGAGTGGCGCGGACAAACCAGTATTTCCCGAAGCTCTGTCCCCCGTCCTGTGGCCTTGAGCTAAACTTTAGACGGATTAAGACAAACCCGAATATCAGGTTCTTCACCTTAGCTCAGGTCGAAAGCATTTCCGGCGAGGAAGGCGACTGGGAGGTAATCCTCAAGATGAAACCTCGCCGAGTGAACGATAACTGCACCGCCTGCGGCAAGTGCGTCCGGGTTTGCCCGGTTGAGAGACCTGATGATTTCAATCTTGGGCTGGATAAAACCAAGTCGATTTATTTACCCCATTTTATGGCCTTCCCCATGAAATATATAATTGATGAGAGTACCTGTCTTGGTGAAGAGTGCGCTAAATGTGTTGCTGCCTGCCCTTACGATGCTATTGACCTTGGTATGCCTGTCGAAAAGTTAAAACTAAAGGTCGGGGCAATTATCTTAGCTACAGGCTGGGAACCTTATGAGGCTGGCAGAATTGATAATCTAGGCTTTGGAAATTACCCGAACGTGATAACTAACGTGATGATGGAAAGACTGGCCGCACTCAACGGACCAACTCAGGGCAAGATAGTTCGCCTCTCTGACGGGAAAGAGGTTAAGAGTATAGCCTTCGTCCAATGTGCCGGCTCGCGAGACGAGAATTACCTTCCCTACTGCTCCGGAGTCTGTTGTTTAGCCTCTTTAAAGCAGGCTGCCTACATTAGGGAGCAAAACCCAGATGTCAAGATAACCATCTTTTATATTGATATACGCACCCCCGGTACCTTTGAAGACTTTCTCGTTAGAGCCCAGGAAAACAAGAAACTCTCCCTGGTAAAAGGTAAAGTAGCGAAGATTGAGGAAGACCCGCAAACCCATGACTTAATTGTTGAGACTGAAGACATCGCTTCAAACGGAAAGGTGCGTGAGCAGGTTGGGATGGTGGTCCTGGCTACTGGTATGGTTCCTGCAGCCAGAGACAAAAAGATACCGGCTACAATAAATTACGACGGTTATGGATTTATTGCTTCGGAAACCCCGGGCATTTATGCCGCCGGTTGTGCCATAAAGCCATCTGACGTGGGCACGTCGGTTCGGTCTGCTACTAGCGCAGCACTAAAGGCAATCCAGTCGATAGTGAGGAAGGGGTCAAATGGATAAAAAGATTGGAGTCTATATTTGCAGCGGTTGTGAGATTGGGGACTCTCTTGAGATAGCTAAACTATCTGAGGTAGCCAATAATAAAGAATATCAAACAGCAGTCTGCAGAACCCATCCCTGCTTCTGTGGCGAAGAGGGTGCCCAGCTCATTAAAAAAGATATTGAAGACGGCATTAATACGGTGGTCGTTGCTGCCTGCTCACCCAGGGTTAACTATGATGTCTTTTCCTATAGTCCTCCTACCATCGTTGAGCGAGTCAATTTAAGGGAGCATGTCGTCTGGTCTCATAACCCTAAAGAGGAAGATACCCAGATGCTGGCTGAAGATTACCTGCGGATGGGACTTGCCAAAGCTCAGAAAGTTTTGCCACCTGAACCTTATCTGGAGGAGATTAGTAAAACCGTACTTGTCGTTGGTGGCGGCATCAGCGGGATGACCTCAGCCCTTGGAGCCGCTCAAGCCGGTTATGATGTCTGTCTTGTAGAGAAAAACCCTTCCCTCGGCGGCTGGATGGCGAAACTCCATAAACAGTTCCCGAAGCACCCTCCCTACCGGGAACTGGAAGAAACAGGCATTGAAGCTAGAATCAACGAGGTGAAACAAAACTCGAAGATTAAGGTTTTCACCGAAGCCGAAATTGAGAAAATTCAGGGTTCCCCGGGCATGTTTGATGTTTATCTAAAGCAGAACGACAACCAAACCAATTTCAGGGTTGGTGCCATCGTTGAGGCTACCGGGTTTAAACCATACGAGGCTGGCAAACTGAAATATCTTGGCTTCGGCAAGTATCCGGACGTGATAACCAACTTCCAGATGGAAGAATTGGCCCAGAAGGGCGAGATAAAGCGCCCCTCGGATGGCAAGGAGGTAGAAAGCGTAGCCTTCATCCAATGTGCAGGGCAAAGGGATAGCAACCATTTACCCTATTGCTCCTCCTTCTGCTGTCTTACTTCACTTAAGCAAGCACTCTATGTAAGAGAGCATAACCCTGAAGCTAAGGTCTATATCTTCTACAAGGATATCAGGACACCAGCCCAGGGTGAGGACTTCTACCGAAGGGTGCAGGAAGAGGACGGAATCTTCCTCGCCAAGGGTGAGGTGCAATCTGTTTCCAATGGCTCGGGGGAAAACCTGGTAGTTGAAGTTGACAATACACTCCTTGGTGAAAAGGTCGCTGTTGAGACTGACCTGGTGGTACTGGCCACTGGAATGGTACCAAGCGCGATGCCAGAAGAAGGGGAAGAGAAAACAATTAAAGTGGAGTCTGCTACCGGCGAGGGAGAAATTAAAGCAGCGGTCTGCCCTCCGGATTCAGGGTTCTACGCGGCACCAGCTCTTAACCTTGAATACAGGCAGGGTCCAGAGCTTCCCATCCTGAAATATGGACTTCCCGATTCTCACTTCATCTGTTTTCCTTATGAAACCAGGCGCACCGGCATCTATGCGGCTGGCTGTCTGAGACAACCCATGGATAGCAGCGCTGCTATTGAGGACGCAACTGGTGCCGCCCTCAAGGCGATACAATGTATTGAACTCACTTCAAAAGGGTATGCTGTACATCCAAGGACCTGGGATCAGAGCTATCCGAGTCTATTCATGCAGAGATGTACCCAATGCAAAAGATGTACCGAAGAATGTCCCTTTGGTATGTATGATGAAGATGGGAAATTTAATCCCCTGCCCAATCCGACCCGCTGCCGAGGGTGCGCTATCTGTATGGGTTCATGTCCGGAGAGGATTATCTCCTTTAACGACTATTCAGTCGATATTATCGGCTCGATGATTAAGGCGATGGAAATACCGGAAGAGGAGGAGGAAAAGCCAAGAATACTGGTCATGCTCTGTGAGAATGATGCCTATCCTGCCCTTGATATTGCCGGTATTAAGCGGATTACCTATAACTCCTTCGTCAGGGTAATTCCGGTAAGATGCCTTGGCTCGGTAAACCTGGTTTGGATTGCCGATGCCCTCTCCAAAGGTATTGACGGCGTGCTGTTGATAGGGTGCAAATACGGTGATGACTACCAGTGCCATTTCATCAAAGGTAGCGAGCTGGCGAATTACAGAATAGAGAAGATTCAAGAGACATTGCAAAGACTGGCACTCGAATCCGAGAGGGTTCAGGTGCATCAATTATCAATCTCCGAATATGAGAAACTGCCTCAAATTCTCGATAGTTTCCTAGAAACGATAGAAAAGATTGGACTAAATCCTTATAAGGACCTTTAAGAGGATGAAGGAAAGATATTTAATCAAACCGGATACGAAGTTTATTAAAGAGGTGAGGGAGCTCGGCGGGGAAGCACTTAAAAGCTGCTTCCAATGTGGTACCTGTACTGTTATCTGTACCCAATCTCCCAGCGACAATCCCTACCCGAGGAAGGAGATGATCTGGGCGCAGTGGGGGCTAAAGGACAGGCTCCTAAAAGATCCTGATATCTGGCTCTGCCATCGATGCAACGACTGCTCCACCTCCTGTCCCCGGGGTGCCAAACCAGGAGATGTGCTGGCCGCACTCAGAAGCAAAGCAATCATGCATTACGCCGTTCCCCGTTTTATTGCTAAAGCCTTCTCCTCGGTTAAGTATCTACCGCTGATTCTTGCTATCCCGGCGGTACTTTTATTCGTCTTCCTGTGGGCTTTAGGGGATTTGCCCTTCCCCGAGGGTGAAATAATCTTCAGGAACTTTATTCCCATTAGTCACGCCTACATTGGTATGGGAGCAATTGTTGCCTTTGTATTCACCGTCGCCGCCATCGGAGGTTTAAAATTCTGGAAAGACATTAACCGGTCTGAAGTCAGTCAAAAATCAAACCCGGGTAAAAAAGATGGCTTTCTCAAAAGTTTCATTGCTGCCTTTATCAATATATTAAAACACAGCGATTTCTTAAAATGCGGAGTGAGCAAGTCGAGATATCTTGCCCATCTTGGAATATTCTTCGGTTTTGCCCTGTTCCTGCTTTCAGACTTTTTCGCTTCGGTCTATCACCTTGCTGGCATAGAGTCACCATATCCCCAGCTCGGCCTGGTTAAAATAGTGGCGCATATGGGCACGGTGCTTATTTTAGCCGGCTGCAGCGTTGCCATCTACCGCAGGTTCTTCGGCAAGAATAATGAGAAGACAACCTACTCCGACTGGTTTCTAATCTGGATGCTTTTGTCTGTTGTCTTAACCGGTATAGCCGTGGAAGTCCTGAGGCTCAGCGAGCTGGCAACACCAGCTTACTCACTCTATGTTGTCCATCTATGGACGATGTTCACGCTACTAATATATGCACCTTTTTCCAAAGGTGCTCATCTGCTTTACAGAACACTGGCCATGACCTATGCCAAACAAATCGGCAGAGAAGCCTCGGCTTAACGTATTACCATTCTGCTCAAAGCCAGAAACCAACTATACTACGGAAGACCGGCTCTTTCATCCCGGCAGAATTGTTTTCCGCAAGATGGTACTCAGCCCCCTCTAGTCATGTCCTCCGTAGGCTTCCCTGTGGAGAGGCTCATCATAACTCTTCCGGTGCGGATTAGTGCCATATTATCCACTCCAAAGGGACAGAGGATATTGCAGCGACGACACATGGTTGTCTCTATCAATCACAATAATATTATACGCAGCCCGTGGGTTTGGGTAATCCTGCCACCTTACAGGCTCCTTTGGCTGGTCCACCGGGGAATAATTTGTAAATATACTTAAGGTCCAAGTCTGTTTGCTTGGTTAGCATTCGGATAGGAGGAGCAATCCCAAAGTCAATGTAATACTTCCTGAGATAGTTTACTAGCTTCCAAGCATCCTCACTCATGGGATAGGCTTCTTCAGTCTTGGCCAGGTCCTCAGCTATTTCTTTGTTCCATTTTTCAGGTTCCTGAATGAAGCCATCCTCATCAACCTCGATTTCTTGTCCGCCAAGCATTGCTTTTGCCATGTGTTACCTCCTGTTTAAAAATAAATTTCATCCCTGTTATGAATTCCCTTCGGATTTTCAGCGGTGTGAGGCTGAAAGTGAAGGCTGCTGTTTTCGCATTGCCAGAGAGACAAATGCTTCTGCCCAATCGGGTACGCCTAAAGCGTATAGGTGAGTATAGACAGCCAAAACGTTCTTATACACGATTCCATCTACCTGACCATCTATTCCCCGCCCACGTCGCACCCGATAGGCAAAATTAAAACCATCCGGGATGGATAGTTTTGAATGGTGGAACTCATGACCCCAGAAAGTAAAACCAACCGGAAATAAAGGGTTCTCATTGATGACGTCCACCGTCACATAACCGTGGCCCTGTGGCCTCGGACACAGCTCAATCTCAGCAGGAATCGCACCAACCATTTCAAATTGCTTGTTGTGCCAGCGGATGCTTCGGCTTAAATACATAAGACCAGCACACTCAGCGTAAACCGGCAGATAGTCTTCTATCGCCTGTGCGATACATCGTCTTAAAGAGAAATTGGCCTCCAGTTCTTTCAAGAAGAGTTCGGGAAAACCGCCACCAATGTAGAGCCCATCGATATCGGGTAAATCCTGGTCTTTTAATGAATCGATGAAAATAAGTTCAGCCCCAGCTTGAATTAAAGCCTCGAGATTTTCTCGGTAGTAAAAGCTGAAGATATGGTCGCGAACAACACCAATCTTAACCGGTGCTCTCTTTTTAGTTAGGGTTTCTAACTCAGCTGCATGGACAGCCTCAGCACTGCGGGCAATAGCTAAAATACGGTTTAAGTCAAAACACCCTTCAAGTGTACGCTCAATCCCCCCGATTATAGACTCCGCCTCCTCAGCTTCAGGAAAGGGAACGAGCCCCAGGTGACGCTGAGTAATACCTAAATGTTGGTCTCGAGGAACGCTCCCGACTACAGGTATCCCACAGTACTTCTCTACGGCATTTGCCAGTTTTTGCTCATGACGGCTATTGGAAACATTATTTAAAATTACTCCAGCGATACCAGTCTCCGGCTCAAAACGCTGGTAACCGCCTATCATGGCGGCGATACTGCGGGCCATACGACTGGTATTGACTACCAGAATAACCGGGCAATGAACCAGCCGGGCTACCTGGGCAGTGCTTCCCCACCCGTTTGAATCACAACCGTCATAAAGTCCCATCGCTCCTTCAATGATGGCCACATCGGCCCCCAGACAAACCCGTTGAAAAGAAGCTACAAGTATCTCCTTGGGTGTTAAGACAGTGTCTAAGTTATAGCAACCCCTACCAGCTGCTACAGTAAGCCAAGAAGGATCAATGTAGTCGGGCCCTTTCTTGAATGGTTGCACCACCAGACCCTGGCGTCTGAAAGCAGCACATAGTCCAATACTAACAATCGTCTTACCCGAGCGACCCTGAGGAGCAGCAATAACTATCCGCGGCGGCCACTTTCGGGCACCACTTCCTGACTTGTTACCCGACATCATGACTTACGTCTTTTATTTCCCCTTGAGCTTAACAAACGATGTGCCCAGATAGAGAAACTCAACCCTATCTTCCTTGGCGAGTTTGTTTATTACCTTGTCCACGGCATGTTTTTCAATCCCGAGAGCATTGGATATGTTCCTGTTCTTTGTCTTGTCAACCGTGGACAGGTATTTCAGGATCTTTTGCTCAAGTTCCTCTTCGGTTAATTCATTCAATTTATTCACCTCTCCTCATTACCATTTGAACTGGGTCGTCGCCCTAAAAGTGTCTACAGCATGAGTAAAGTCATCAATAACCTGTTCGGTGAATGGTATCCGGGTCAGCGCAAAGAATCTCTCCCAGCCTACCCTCTCTATCCACTCGCCCATTCTTTCCCAATTCCGAGCATTCTGATCGTAAACCTCAACGATGTTCTTCACCGCGCTCACAAGCTCCGGCCAGCGAGGGGGTTCGTTCGGAATAAAGGGGATAACCAGCCTGGAGAACATGGGGGCGCTCCTGGCGTTGGAGACCTTCCCGCCAACGAAAATGGCCAGGCCATCCCCATCAGGGTCGGCGATAGGCATCGCCGGGCAAACCGTGAAGCAATTGGAGCAGTACATACACCGTTCCTCATTGACGACCACGCTTTTTATATTCGGGTCAGGATGCCGGCGAATAGCTCCGGTGGGACAGCTTGCCAGGGTAGTCGGGATCTCGCAGGTAACAGCTAACCTTTCGTGGTCTATTTTCGGCGGCTTTCTGTGTATACCGACAATAGCCAGATCTGAGCAGTGAATGGCACCACACATGTTAAGACAGCAGGCAAAAGAAATCCTGAGCTGAGCGGGAAGTGTCATTGAAGTAAAGTAGCCCTCTAGTTCATCCATAATCGCTTTTACCGGGCCTGAGGCATCCGTGGCGGCACTATGACAATGAATCCATCCCTGGGTGTGAACAATATTGGATATTGAGTTTCCAGTACCACCTATAGGGAGATTATACTTCTTAATCTCTTCTTTTAGGGGTTCTACCTTAGCCTTATCGGGAACCATGAACTCAATGCAGTTGCGACTGGTAAATCTAAGGTAACCGTCACAGTACTTATCGGCAATGTCACAGATGTCACGTATAAAGTCAATGCTCACCAGCCTGGGAGAGCCAACCCTCACCGTATATACCTCACCACCGGTCTCAGATACATGTTTCAGCACCCCTGGCTCCAGTATCTCGTGGTACTGCCACTTACCGTAGTTTTCCTTTATCACCGGATGCAGCATTGTTTTATAATCTGGAGGACCGATATCAATCATTATTAACCCCTTTATCTTTTTTGAACTATTGCTTCTTTATTTAACTTGTTCCTGAGGCCAGAATACATATGGGTTTGATCTAGGCTTAGATATCATTTGCGGGACTGGTTTAAGCCCGATGTCACGCAGGAACCTTACCATTCCCAATCTTTCAATCAGCTCGCCAACTCTTTCTCTGGTGCGCCCGTTTTCATCCCACCAATCCCATACCTTGCGAACCAGTTCCTTGAACTCTTCATAAGGTGGCTCAAACTTCATAAAAGGAACCAGCACCCAGGAAAGTAAGGCACCCTTCATTATCGGTGCTTTGCCACCGATGAGAATGGTCGCCCCCCTCTCAACACCCGGTCTTATGGCTTTGGGCATCCGGTTGATGCAGTGCATACACCTGACACAGTCTTCAACCTTAAGGTTGAGTGTGGCATTTTTCTCATCCCAGTCAAGCGCCCGGCTAGGACACATGTTGACCACTTCATTTTTGATGTCAAATCCGCTATTTACGTAATTTCTCACTTCATCCTGGTCAATCCTGAGTGAGTCTCGCCATGTCCCGATAATTGGCATGTCGGAACGGGCAATAGCGGCGACGCAATCATTGGGACATCCGGAAATCTTAATCTTGAATTTGTAGGGCCACATCGGGCGGTGTAGCTCATCCTGAAAGGTGTGAGTCAGATCGTTACATAAGTCAAGGGTATCAATACAGGACCACTCACACCGGGCTGGCCCGACACAAGCGCTTGGTGTCCTTAAAACCGAGCCGGAACCGCCTAAATCAAATCCTGCCTCATCACTTAAAGCGTCAAAACAGGACTGTAGATTCTCTGTGACCGTTCCCAGAAGTATGATGTCACCAGTAGCCCCATGGAAATTGGTAATACCGCTGCCGTATTTCTCCCAGACATCACAAATCTTCCTTAGTGCCTCGGTGGTGTAAAACCAGCCACTGGGCATGTTTACCCTCATGGTGTGGAAAGCAGCAATATTGGGGAATTCCTCTGGGGAGTCAGAGTATCTACCGATAACACCACCACCATAGCCTCTCACACCCACAATGCCCCCGTGTTTCCAGTGCGTTACTCTGTCCCTGTAGGAAAGCTCCAGCTGACCCATAAGGTCCTTGGCAGCTGAGTTCTTTTTCGCCATTCGCTTCATTTCAGTTACGAAGCTTGGCCAGGAACCTTTCTCAAGTTCATCAAGCATCGGGGTTTCGCTCTCACCCATCAAGTTACCTCCTTGTTGAATTTGTATGTGATAGTGAAGTCAGAAAGCCGAGATTTTACAATGCCTAAATAGTAACACTCATGCAATTACATTGTCAATAAAACACACTGTTGTTCTCAATAAAGATACGGATAATTTGGGGGAATAATGATGGGTATTTTCTGAAAATAATATGGACATTTTCTGAAAAATATAGTAACCTTCATAAGGTTGTGTTTGCAACAAGCTAGAGAAAGTGTCTGCCCAATCGAAACATTATTAATTAAGAATAATTTAACTAATAATGTTGCTTTCAGTTCCTGAACCCTTGAGATTGGCTGAGGCCATAAATTCTGTGGTGGTTAAGGCGGCTGTCTGGGGTTCGGAATTAAATTAGGGTAGCTAGGTTTTTTGTTTTGGAATATTTTCTTTCGCAAAAGAGAAACCTTATCCTGAAAAGGTGGGTCAAGCTCGTACTCGAGACCTACCCTGCAGATACGGCCAGCTTTCTAAAACAGGAAAGGGACAGGTTTGTTAATCCGGTTGGGTACACCTTGGCCCAGGAACTAGAGACGATATATCAAGAATTACTTCATGAAATGGAGCCGGAGAAACTGACTCATTCCCTGACCAATATTCTTAAGATAAGGTCAGTCCAGGACTTTCTGCCCTCCCAAGCTACTGGATTTATCCTCTTGCTCAAGAAAGCGATTAGAGATGAACTGGCTGCTGAGATTGAAAAAAATCGCTTCACCAAGGAACTGCTGGAATTTGAATCCAGAATTGACCAGCTAACTCTGCTTGCTTTTGATGTCTACGAACGGTGCCGAGAAGAGATTTATGAAATCAAGTTAAAACAGGTAAGAGGCGAAAGGGAAATGACATTTAAGTTACTTGAGCGAGCAAGTAAGGCCTTTGAAAGCCAGAATGAAATCCCAAAAGAGAACCGGGCCTAGTATTTATAACTTGGATGAACATGTTAAAGGCACATTTTAAGAGTTACGAAAGCCAGGTATAGTAAGAAATGTATATTTTGTACGCACTTTCGGCGGTGGTGGCAATTATCGTACTGGTCATCATCGGGATATGGGGGTTGGGCTGGCATTTTCTTTTCGGGGTCATCATCCCCTACCTTGCAATCGGCATCTTTCTGGTTGGATTTACTTATCGCGTCATCAAATGGGCAAGGGCACCCGTTCCTTTCAACATACCCACCGTCTGCGGACAACAGAAGTCCCTATCCTGGATTAAGGATAGCAAGGTTGAGAGCCCTTCCGGCACCCTTGGCGTGATAGTCAGGCTGGTACTTGAGGTCTTTTTATTTCGCTCGCTCTTCCGCAATGAAAGAGTAGAACTAAAAAGGGCACAAAAACTGGTATATGGTGGTAACAAATATCTCTGGCTGGGCGGGTTAGCCTTCCACTGGTCACTTTTTATCATTCTCTTCAGGCACTTAAGGCTTCTTATCGAGCCGGTACCTTCCTTAATCGTTTTTGTTCAGAACTTTGACGGAATTTTCCAATTTGCTATACCTACCCTGTTTATCACCGATTTCATCATCCTGTCAGCTCTAACTTATCTCTTCTTCAGGAGGGTTATCTTCCCGCAGATACGCTATATCTCCCTTTCATCCGACTATTTCGCTGTTTTAATGCTCCTAAGCGTGATAATTTCCGGCGTGCTGATGCGAGTCTTTTTTAAGGTGGATATTGTTGGGGTAAAAGAGTTGGCGATGGGGGTACTTCGGTTTCAACCCGCGATACCTCACGGAATCGGCTTACTTTTTTATGTCCACCTATCCCTTGTTAGTATTCTAATTGCTTACTTTCCTTTCAGCAAGATGATGCATAGTGCCGGAATCCTCCTTAGCCCGACCAGAAACTTAAAGAATGATAGCCGCCTACGCCGGCACATAAATCCATGGAATTACCCGGTTAAGGTTCACACTTATGAGGAGTGGGAGGATGAGTTCAGAGAGGCGCTCAAAAAGGTTAACTTACCCTTGGAAAGAGAGTAGTAATGCCGAAGAAAGAAGTAAAACCAAAGGAATTATTAGAGCAGGTAGATTATAAACCACCCAAGAAAAATTGGATGGAACCGGCGGTCCAGTTCAGGAAGGGCACCTTCTGTTATGGTTCGGTGCCCAAGAGGCAGGAGTACCTTGGGCTTCCCAACCCCAGGCAATGGCAACCCTATGAAGACGATTGGCAACTCCCGGATAACTGGAAAGAGGTGATACTGGCCGGTATGAAAGAGCGTTTGGCCAAATATCGCTCTTTCCAGCTTTTTATGGATATCTGCGTCAGGTGCGGCGCCTGTGCCGACAAATGCCATTTCTTTATTGGTTCTGGTGACCCCAAGAATATGCCGGTCATCAGGGCCGAACTTTTAAGGTCGGTCTACAGAAGGCATTTCACCCTGGCGGGAAAGATACTCGGTAAGATTGTCGGAGCAAGAGAGCTTACTAAGGATACAATCAAAGAGTGGTTCTATTATTTTTATCAATGTACGGAGTGCCGGCGTTGCTCCGTTTTCTGCCCCTACGGCATCGATACCTGCGAGATAACCATGATGGGCAGGGAACTACTTGACCTGATTGGTTGTGACATCAACTGGATTGTGGAACCGTCAGCAAACTGCTTCCGGACCGGGAATCATCTTGGTGTCCCCCCACACGCCTTCAAGCCAACACTAGAGGCTGCTCTGGATGAAATAGAAGATGTCACCGGCATCAAGGTCGAAGCGCCAATTAACAGGAAAGGGGCTGAGATACTCTTCGTCACCCCTTCAGCTGATTACTTTGGCGTGCCGCACTGGTTCACCCTCATGGGCTATCTGATGTTGTTTCATGAAATCGGGCTTGACTATACCTGGAGTGCTTATGCCTCTGAAGGTGGCAACTTCGGTCTCTTCCATTCTGCCGAGTTATCCAAGAGACTTAATGCCAAGATATACGCCGAAGCCAAGAGACTGGGCGTGAAATGGGTTCTCGGGGGTGAATGCGGTCACATGTGGCGAGTAATTCATCAGTATATGGACACCTTTAACGGCCCCGCTGATTTCCTTGAGGAACCGGTTTCACCGATAACCGGTACCAGATTTGAAAATACCAAATCTACAAAAATGGTTCACATCTGTGAATTTACCGCCGACCTCATCAAAAACTCCAAGCTGAAATTGGACCCGAGCCGAAACGACCAGTGGAAAGTCACCTTTCACGACTCCTGCAACCCGACTAGGGGCATGGGACTGCTTGAAGAGCCGCGATACATAATTAACAACGCCTGCAATTACTTCTACGAAATGCCAGAGAATACCATAAAGGAACGAACCTTCTGCTGTGGCAGTGGCTCCGGACTGGGCACCGACGAAAATATGGAGATGAGGCTAAGGGGCGGCTTCCCCAGAGCCAATGCTGTAAAGTATGTCCACGAGAAACATGGAGTGAACCTGTTAGCCTGTATCTGCGCCATTGACAAGGCTTCCTTCCCACCCCTCTTGGACTACTGGGTGCCCGGGATTGAGGTTGCAGGCATTCATGAACTATTAGGCAATGCGCTGGTAATGAAAGGGGAAAAGGAGAGAACTACTGACCTGCGAGGTGAATCTCTCAAGATAAAAGAAGGGGCGGGAAAGGATGTATGACGCAAATAAGATAGTTACAGGGCTAATTATCTTTATCGGCTTAGTAACCTTACCCATCTGGTATGGTTTACTCAGTGCTGAAGCCGCCCAGGTGCCTGAACTGGTAATCATTACCGATGAAGAAGAATGTGTTGAACCAGCAGAGTACATGAGAAATGAGCACATGGAACTGGTAGAGGACTGGAGAGAATCGGCAATTCGCAAAGGAGAAAGGACCTATCTATCAAGCGAAGGCAAAGAATACGAGATGAGCCTTACCGGCACCTGCCTCAGCTGTCACTCGAACAAGACTGAATTTTGCGACCAATGCCATAACTATGTAGCGGTGAAACCCAGCTGTTGGGATTGTCACAACGTGCCTGAAAGTGCTTTAAAAGATGAAAGTTAATCGAAGGGGATTCTTAAAGGTAACTGGACTCTGCTTGTTGGGTGTTTTAATTAAACCAACCGTTGATTTGCTCTCCAAAGCCAAATCGCCTAAAACTTCCCTGGGAGCACAGGCCCAAATCGGCAAGAGATGGGCAATGGTCATCGACACAGAGCTATGTCGGGAGGAAGACAAATGCATCAGCTGCATCGAGGCCTGTCACTATGTCCACAACGTACCCGACTTTGGCAACCCAAAGGATGAAATCAAATGGCTCTGGACCATCCCTTACGAGAATGCCTTTCTGGAAGGTGAGCATACATTCATTAAAGAAGATTTGAAAGGCAGCCCGATTCTGGCGCTCTGTAACCATTGCGACCATCCTCCCTGCGTAAAAGTCTGCCCAACTCAAGCCACGTGGAAGCGAGAAGATGGAATCGTCATGATGGACTACCACCGCTGCATCGGCTGCCGGTACTGCATGGCTGCCTGTCCTTATGGCTCAAGAAGTTTTAACTGGAGAAACCCGAGGCCATTTATCAAGGAGATTTATCCTGACTTCCCCACCAGGACGAGGGGTGTGGTTGAGAAGTGCAACTTCTGCGTCGAGAGGCTTGCCCAGGGACTCCAGCCGGCATGTGTCGAAGCCTGCCAGGAAAAGGCACTGGTTTTCGGTGACCTCGAGGACCCGAACTCAGAGATAAGAGAAATCCTTAATTCAAAGTATACTATTCGGCGCAAACCAGGCTTGGGCACCATGCCCGAAGTTTACTACATAGTGTGAGGCAATATGTTTGAAAAGGCGCTTGTTGGAGACCGACGATACTGGACATGGATAGCCATACTGCTCCTGCTTGCCGGCACAGGTCTCATCTTCTATCTGGTGCAACTTAGCTACGGCCTGGGTATAACCGGCATGAGCCGAGATGTTTCCTGGGGTCTTTATATCGCCAACTTTACCTTTTTTGTTGGAGTCGCCGCTTCGGCAGTCATGGTAGTCCTGCCCTACTACCTGCACAACTACAAGAAATTCGAGCGGATTACCACCCTGGGGGAATTCTTAGCTGTGACGGCGGTAATAATGGCGGTATCGTTCGTCCTAGCTGACCTTGGGCAGCCAGCCCGGCTCTTTAACATCATGCTTCACCCATCCCTTAGCTCGCTCCTGTTCTGGGATGTGATTGTCCTCTCGTTTTATCTGCTGCTTAATATCCTGATTGGCTGGACAACGCTCGATTCAGCACGTAAGTCGGAACCCGCACCAGTCTGGGTAAAACCGCTCATTTTTATTTCTATCCCATTGGCAATCAGCATTCATACCGTTACGGCTTTTATTTATTCCGGTCTTGTCGCCAGACCTTTCTGGCTTACCGCCCTGATGGCACCCCGCTTTCTGGCTTCGGCATTTGCTGCTGGTCCCGCCCTGCTTATAATAATATGCCTCATCATTAAAAGGTTTACCAAATTTGACCCGGGCAAAGAAGCCATTCAGAAGATAGCGGTGATTGTCACCTATGCCGCGATTCTCAATATATTTTTCCTGGCGGTTGAATTCTTTACCGTTTTCTACAGCCAGATACCGGAGCATGTGAGGCACTTTCAATACCTTCTTTTCGGATTGGAAGGACAAGCCATCCTGGTGCCATGGATGTGGACCTCTATTACCCTTGCCATCGCCGCTTTAACCCTTTTGATTAATCCAAGAACACGACGAAGAGAAAGTATTCTGATAGTTGCCTGTATAGCAATATTTGTCTCCATATGGATAGATAAGGGGCTTGGTCTGATTGTGCCCGGCTTTATTCCATCACCTGCGGGTGGATTATTTGAGTACTGGCCAACTCTACCCGAAGCATTAATCGTCGTTGGAATCTGGGCTATGGGATTCCTGATACTCAGCATCCTCTATAAGATTGTCATCTCAGTCTCGGCGGAAATGTCGACTTAAAGCAAAGAGAAGCTACCCTTAGCCTTGCCTCGGGAGTCTTTATCCATTCCCCCTGTTTAGGGGTCTGGAAATAAGCTTGGTACGCAATTATTGGGAAAAAGATAGGGTTGGGCTATGGTAGCAAAGCGGGAATCTCTCCCGGCGCTCACCGCCTCAGATGTAGCTTGATTAAAGTAAGCACAGGTTACGAGTTTTCTAAGAACACCAGTTGTTAAACAGGAGACAGGTAGCTGTTGCCGAGCTGGAACTAGTTGCTTTTCCTCAAAGAAGAGTTCGGAATGCTTCCAAAATTGGCTGGGCACTCTGGACAGTTCCCGAACTTTCTGCGAACCAACTTAGTACCTAGATTGCGTGAACTGCTTGACAAGTCATCAGGCGTGTAGTCTCAACGCAACCGTTCAAATTCATCAACGCTAATTTTTACATCCTTGAGGATTTTCCTCAAGATTCCTCTCCCTAAATCCCTACCTTTATGTATCGGCACGGTTGTCCATCTTCCGTCAGCATGGTGATAAACAGCGTGACTCCCACTCTGGCGAATACGAGCAAACCCCAATTTCTCTAATATCCTCCCAACATCATTGGGCTTAGCTGGTCTAAGCTTAGGCAACTACTCGCACCTCGTCAACAGCAACTTCTATGGGGACAGGCTCTCCCATTGCTTGACGAGCTTCAATATGTAATCTAATAGCATCCTTGATATTCTCTAATGCTTCTTCATAGGTTTCCCCTTGAGTATAGCAGCCCTGAAGAAGTGGAACAGAGGCTATATAAAGCCCGCCCTCATCCTGCTCTACCACCACCGTAAATTTATAGTCTGGCATACCTAATTCACCTCTCTTTCCCCAACTGCACACCAGAAGGACGAGGATTCGACTTCAAACAATCGAAATCGATTAAAGCGCATATTCTTAACCTTGTCCCTATCTACCGGTGTAAAGCAATCTCGGATAATACTCAAAGGTACCGGCGATTGTAAAGCCTTATAATTGTAGTAGACAGTAGAACCCTCCACATAGCATACTTCTCCGATACCTAGGACTTCCATACAATGTCCGGGGTATGAGGCAGCACAATACAGTAGCACCTTGCCACCTTTGGATATACCAATGTTGTTAATCCAGCCCTCATATGGTTTATAATGCCCTCCGTCTACTGGGGCTTCGGTAGCATATTTTTTTCCGAATATCGCCATAAAATAGCGAGACCCTTGCTTCATTTGCTACTCTCCCATTAGCCGCAATCCTTTTATGGCTGGGGAAGAAGGATTCGAACCCTCGCTTACGGATCCAGAATCCGCTGTCCTACCACTAGACGATTCCCCAGCACACCAGAGATTATAGCACGCAAACTTTCCGGGGACAATATTTGACAAGCCACCTAAAGCAGGCTATTCTAAACTGTTAAGTCGAAATAATTGAAAAGGAGATCTAGCCAGTGGCCGGTTTAGAGATTTTAGAAAAAATCTTAGGTATCTCTTTTGATGACAGCTCTTTACTTGAGCAGGCTCTGGTTCACAGCTCCTACATTAATGAAAATCCTGGTTTAACCTCCAATGAAAGGCTCGAATTCTTTGGGGATGCTGTTTTAGGCCTGATAATTGCCCAAAAACTGTATCAGGATTTCCCTGAGTGCAATGAGGGTGAGTTGACCAAACTCCGTGCCGTGTTAGTTCAGCGTGACAGCTTGACTCGGGTAGCTAAAGGTTTAAGACTCGGTGATTATCTTTACCTTGGTAAAGGCGAGGAATTAAGCGATGGCCGCAACAAAGCAGGTAACTTAGCCGGAGCCTTGGAGGCAATAATCGGCGCTATTTTCCTTAACCAGGGATTTATTGTTGCCAGCCAATTTATCTTGAAGCACTTCGAGCCGGAGCTACGAAAAGCGTTAATATCTGGAGAGGGAGCTAACTACAAATCACAACTTCAGGAGCTTATTCAGGCTAAAGGGCAAAAGACTCCTACTTATCATGTGGTTGCTGAATCAGGCCCAGAACATGATAAAGTGTTTACCATTGAAGTCAAGCTTGATAACCGCATACTCGCTAGAGGTTCAGGTAAAGGCAAGAAGAAGGCTGAAACTGAAGCCGCCCGCTCGGCTCTAAAGGAGTTGCTGGACAACTTTACAGAGTAATCTGCCTTTGCTAAACTTTACTTAGAGATACCTTTCTCGATATTGCCTTGATGGAGTAGTGCAATGGGAAAACGAGATTATAGGCACAGGGAATCAAAGAAATCCAAAAAGGATACCAAAAAGATCGCCCTCAGTGATATCTTGCCGCCACCGGCGATAGTGGAGGTAATCAAAAAGGGTAAAAAGGAATCAAAAGAGGGGGAATAGAACAAATCGTCGCTTACCAGAAACTCTCTCATACTGGAGAACTAAAAGAGCGAGTTCAAAGGGCAAAAGAGTTACTTGAGTAATTCGCTTATGCCCTTGCGATTGTGGGGTTAACCGCCTAGCTGGGGAAAGAAGTCGATGTCCGGTTACCAGCCAGGTCATGGTTTCAGACCATGGACCTCATTTTGGAGAAGAGGCACTTATTCCAATATAATGGCTCAACCTCACCCGTGTTATCATGCTTATGACCTACCCTGCTAAAGCACCCCCAATCAGCGGAGAGGAATTTGCTCAAGCTCAAGAAGCAGCTTATAAGCGAGGTCCTCACCACCTGGATATTCCAATCAGGTTCCTTCTAATAGGAAGATGAGCGATGGCTGAGTTAGTCTCCGTCAGGATTACAGTCTATGGTCGGGTTCAAGGGGTTTTCTTTCGCGCCTTCACTTCGCAAAAAGCCAGAGCCTTAGGCTTAACCGGCTATGTGCGTAACTTACCCGGCAGCAATGCGGTTGAAGTTCAGGCTGAGGGCGAGAAGAAAAAACTGGACAAGCTCATCGCGCAACTCAAGATTGGACCATCTGGCTCCAAGATTGAAAAGGTAATAATCAGCTGGTCAAAATATGGTGGGCTCTACTCCAATTTCAGCATCAAATACTGACTTTAAACCCTATGCCCTAGTACTGGTTACTTTCAAGAAAGCAGGACAGGATCTCAACGAAAGTGCGACGGGTATCACCAGTACGCCACTACTTTTATCTTTATGTAAATTTACATCTCAAATTCGGCTTTGGCAATCCGAATGAGGTCAAGATATCGTGTTTTAATTCCCAGAGTCCCTGAAACCTCATTATCTACCTCATAAGGCTCACCGATAAAAACTTTGCCGCATTCTTCAACCTTACCTCGAGTCGGATTACCTGAACTAGTGAATTTTTGGCGGGCATCTACAATTCCCAGGTCAAAGGGTAAGGTAAAATAAAGGTCAGTAATCACTCGGGCTATTCCCAGACTATATAAAACATCCCAATTTCCATTTGTTTCGCTGGTATACTTAGCGATTGGCAGTAACGAAAGCAGATTCATAATGCTGAGGTATGCCCTGCCCGCCAGAACCTTAAGTGGAGCTACTGAAATCAGATAGTCGCTGGACAGGATTACATTAGGCACCCAGAAAGTCGGCACTGTCAAAGCCTTAGATAGAGGATTATCTACCTCAACCCAAACAGAATCCTTGACATCCAGGGTTAAAACTCTGGGGAAATCATATCCCAAGGTTTGATACAGTGGATAGATTGGGCTTCCATCAGGGGTGCCTTCAAGCAGCAGAATATCAGCATCAGAAATTTGTCTAATACCGTCGATTATGACTGAGAGTATCTCCCGACCGGTAGTTACCGGATATGGTACTGTATAGTTTGCGGCCGGCTTAATTAGCACCCGACGTGCCCTTGATATTATCGGCGGCGCCTCAAAAACAAAGTTATCTGCTTCAAAGATCAAGGTTTGCTCCTACTATTCTTCGTTCCAGTCCAGCATTATCACCTTAACTTTTTCTCCTGCCTCCACCGACGGCTTATCCTCTGGGACAATTACCAGACCATTGGCTAAGGACATTGAAGTCAGGATTCCAGAACCCTGTGGCCCGGTAAGTCGAGCAAAATACTTACCCCGGCGCTTCTCCACCATGGCACGAGCGAAAACACGCCGCCCATCGGTGTTGACAACGCGGTCTTCTACGACTGCCTCTATAGTGGGTTTCTCGAGATTCCTTTTACCCATCATCTTGAGTATTGCCGGGCGGGCAAAAAGCTCAAAGGTGACCATACTGCTAACCGGATTGCCGGGTAGACCAAGCTGAGGAATACTTCTTGGGTTGCCCCTCTCATCAACTGTCTTAAGTGTCCCAAAAGCTAGGGGTTTACCCGGCTTCATCCTGACCGTCCAGAAGGCGATTTCTCCCTCAGTTGCCAAAACATCCTTGATCATATCGTAATCACCCATGGAAACACCACCAGTCGTTATAAATAAGTCAGCGTCAAGCCCTTGACGAAGCTTGGTCACCAGCGAAGACTCATTGTCCTGGGCGATGCCAAGTATCTGGGGTATGCCCCCGTAACGCTTGACCAAAGCGGCCACACTGTAGGTGTTACTATTGTAGATTTTTCCCGGTAGTAGAGGCTGGGTAATGTCTACCAGCTCATCTCCAGTTGCCAGAATGGCAACCACTGGTCGACGAATAACCTTAACCTTGTTTCGTCCCAGTGAAGCTAATATCCCGGCCTCCGAAGGTCTTATTACTGTCCCCTTACTCAGGACTAAAGAACCCCGGGTAATATCTTCACCGGCGCGCCTGATGTCGGCACCCGGCTTCACCTCTTTAAGTATTCCAATTTCACTTACGGAACCTTGGCGCTGCTCTTCATCAGTATCTTCAAATCTGACGATGCTATCGGCACCTTGTGGAATTACGGCTCCAGTCATAATCCGAATTGCTGTACCTAATTCTACTTCGTGCTCGGTAATGTAACCCGCCGGAACAGTGCCAACAACACGCAGGAAACGCGGTGATTTTTCGCTTGAGCCGCGAGTGTCCTCAGCCCTGACAGCGTAACCATCCATGGCGGTATTATCTGCCGGTGGGATATCGAGCGCTGAATATATATCCTCAGCTAGAACCTGACCCAAGCAGTCAAGCACATATTTCTCTTCCGTTTCTAGAATATGCACATAGCTGAGAACCTTCGCCAGAGCCTCTTCAACACTAATCATCACTTAAACCCCCAACTAGTTCTTTAGCTCTTTCCAAATCAGCTTCGGTATTCACATTCAAAAAGCTCAGATGCTTGGGGTCAAAACGTTCAATCTCTCCTGCTTCAACATATCTTACTTTAACTAACTTGAAAAGGTTAAAAATGCTCAAGTCTCCTTTTTTTAGCAGATATTCTATCGGCTCAAGGCAATGCTTTGAGTAAACGGCGTGAAGCGGCTCAACCAGTTTACCCACCCGAGGCACTACCAGATCGTAATCACTGGTAAGTCCTATCATGTATTGCAGCAAGTCTTGATTTAAAAATGGCATGTCGCAAGCAACCACCAGATTATAAAATGAACTTGACTCAACCAGTCCGGTATAGATGCCACCGAGTGGCCCTTTACCAGAATAGGTATCAATCGTTTTTCTTAATCGCGGGTAGCCAGATAAGTTCGATGGATAGTAGTTTTTAGCAGCAACTAAAATAATATCTCCACCAAGCAGGCTAAGAGTAGCGAGCACCCGCTCGAGCAAACTTCTATTACCGACTATTTCCAGTGCTTTGTCCCGACCGAGACGAAGGCACTTACCACCAACTAGAACAATACAACTTATCTTCAATTACATTAACTAATCTTGAATAATTTACTTCTATATAATATTTTACCACGATAGTCAACGACCTTTGAGAGGTGATAAAGACTTTAGATGCTGGCCAACCAGGCTAGTTTTTAGTTAAGGAAAGGGTTAAATTTACCAGAGTTCTTACCATTACGCCGGTGGCTCCTTTCACCAGATAGCCTCGGTCCTTCTCTGACACAAAGGTGCCGGCAATATCGAGATGAACCCAGGGGATATCGTCGACATACTCAGCTAAAAACTGGGCTGCGGAGATAGCGCCACCATATCTACTGCCCACATTCTTCATATCGGCAATATCGCTCTTGAGTTGTTCTTTGATCTCTTCGTAAAGAGGGAGTTGCCAGATAAACTCACCAGCTTCCTTACCGGCTGAAATCACCTTATTGAGCAGTTCCTGGTTATTAGTGAAGGCACCACTGCAGCCATCACCCAAGGCAATATGGCAGGCGCCGGTTAGCGTGGCCACATCAACTATCTTTTTGGCGCCAAGCTTAATTGCATAGCTTAAGGCATCAGCCAGGATGAGCCTGCCTTCAGCGTCAGTATTAATAATCTCAATTGTCTTGCCGTTCATTGCTTTCAGGACATCACCCGGCTTAACAGCACCGCCACCAGGCAGGTTCTCGGTACAGGGGGCAAGGGCTATGATGTTAAGTTTGGGCTTGAGCTGAGCTAGGGCACTCATGGCAGCAATAACCGCTGCTGCCCCAGACATATCCCCTTTCATCTCTTCCATTTTCTCCTGAGGCTTCAGGGAAATGCCACCGGAATCAAAGGTTACCCCTTTACCAACCAGGGCCAAGTCCACTTCATCGGTATTTAGTCCCTGGTACTTGAGGACAATAAATCTCGGCGGCTGGTGGCTTCCCTGATTTACCCCCAGGAGTGCCCCCATACCGAGTTCCTGCATTTCCTTCTCTTCCAGAACCTTAAGCTCAAGTCGGTAGGTTTTTGCCAGTTTAGCCGACTCTTGAGCAACACGAGCGGGGGTCATAATGTTGGCCGGTTCATTGACCATGTCCCGGCCCAGGTTGGTTGCCTCGGCTATTACTTTACCCCTCCAGATACTCTGTTCCATAGTGACAAGTTCACTTTCTCCGCCCACCATCAGGAACTTTGAAATCTCGCCGTATTCAGCCGGTGTAGTCATATGGCGACGGAAGGAATAAAGACCGAGCAATACCCCTTCAATCACAGCTTGGACAGTATCCTCAGGATTAGTGTCACCTAGCCTAAAGATTGTGGTAGCAATGTTATCAGTGCCCTTCAGTCGAAGCAGACGGCAGGCTTCGGCAATCGCCTGCCGCATTCTATCCGGTGATAGTTCCTGTCTCTTGCCCAATCCAACAATCGCTACTCGGGTTGACGGTAATTTGCCCAAGCTATGGACAAGGCTTAGCTCTTTAAACTTGCCCTTTATCTCCCTCTGTTTTAGCATTTCGGAGATGGCACCCCCAAGGGCTTGGTCAACCGCGGCGATGTCACCCTCAAGGTGTTCTGTATCTTCAAACACTCCAATCAAGATTGCACCGGCTTTGACCTCGGTGATATTGCCCGCGATAGCTTTAATTTCCACGAGAAACCTCTTTTATTTTGACTAACTATGTCTCAGTTACCCAGTCAATTCCCAATTCCTGCAGTTTGCCCAGAGAGGGGGCTCCGGTCTCTTTATCCCAGCAGGCGATGTTGTAGTAGCTGTCTCTGGCCTTCTCAAAAGCTGCCTTATCAATCTTGCGTCCCTTAAGAGGACCACCTGGTAAGGAGGTAAAGAACCGTTCGGGGAGTCGGTCTTCATCCTTGGACATGCCCTCGCGGATATCGTAGTAACGGGTCATTTGGATGCTGCGTTCACCCATTTTCATTAATTCAAAGGCGCTGGTCGGCCAGCCGGTAGCAGCCTTGAGCAAATCGACCACCGTCTGTACTGGAAAGCTGACAAAATAACAAAGGCCAATGCAGTTGAGCATGTGTTTCCAGGTACTGCCGTAGTAGAGCAACCTCACCTTAGCCGGGCTCAAATCATCAAGCGGCAGGGGTTCATAGACGCCCAGGCTGTTAAGTTCGTTGGCAATATTTGCCTCATACGCAATGTCATGGATATTATCGTTATGGTCTGCTCCCTGGGGGCTAAAGATATAACCAAGCCCCATGCCCTGTTTCCAGCGCGGGTCGTGCATCGGAATTTCCTGCTTCTTAACATGCATGGCATATTCGTCAGCCCCGTTACCGATTGTCTGGGCGGCTCGGGCAACACCTTCAGCCAGGATATTGCCAAAGCCCTCTCGGCGGGTAATCATCCCAATCAGCTTGAGCATCCCATCAGCATTGCCGAAGTTAAGCTTCAGTCCATCGGTATCCTTCTCCGAGAGGATTCCTCGTTCAAAGCATTCCATGGCAAAAGCGATAACGACACCGGTGGATATAGTATCCAGTCCGTAGGCATTACATAATTCATGTCCTTTGAGCATTGCTTCAAGGTTATCAACTCCGACAAACGAACCGAGAGAGGCCTGGGTTTCATATTCAGGACCGCCATAAACTGGGTCAACATTGTACGGCTCTCCAACCGATACCACTGGCTTGCACTTCACTGGACAGGCATAACAACCCCTTCTTTCTTTCAGGGCACCAGCCTCCATGGCGTCAGCAGTTAAATTTTCCGCCCCCTCAAAGCCACCCTGCTGGAAGTTGCGGGTTGGCAGTGAACCTTTATCATTAAAGCCCTTAAACAGACCGGCGGTACCGTGCTTGCTTAAATTAGAAGGAAACTTAATATCCTTGAAGTTATCTCGATACCATTTAGCAATCTCGCTAACCGCCTCAGGGTCAGCCAGAGCTACTTTCTCATGTCCTCTGACGGCAACGGCTCTTAATTTCTTAGAACCCATGACGGCACCAATACCACAGCGACCGGCGACGTGCCCCAAATCATTAACCACGCCGGCGAATCGAACCATGTTTTCACCAGCCGGGCCAATCTGGGCAACACGAATATTCTGGTCTCCCAACTCCTCTCTTATCGCTTGCTGGCATTCCTTGGTTGGTTTGCCCCACAGGTGCCCGGCGTCTCTTATCTCTGCCTCGCCATCTTTAATCCAGATATATACCGGGTTGGGCGATTTGCCTTCCACGATTATGGCGTCATAACCGGCACGTTTGAGTTCGGCATTCCAGTAGCCACCGGCTTCACCGTCACCGTAATACCCGGTTAGCGGTGATTTAGCCCCAACGCTGTTGCGGCCACTACCAGCCACTGGCACACCACTAAGTGGCCCATTGGCAAAAATCAGTTTATTCTCCGTTCCTAACGGGTCGGCATCCCTGGGCACCTCTTTGAGCAGGAAATAGCTGACAAAGCCCCTGCCTCCGAAGTAACGTCGGTAAAATGACTCACTTGGCTCATCCACCGAGATTTTACCACTGGATAAATCAACCCGCAGTATCTTCCCTGTATAGCCACTCACGACTCAAACCTCCTTAATAATAGTTTTAGTCTATATTGTAACAGATAATGACTGAGTTGCGAAGTCTAATGTCTTGCCTCCCGAACAATCTTGTTTAAAACCGGGGTAATATCTCGGGAGGTGTCCACCACATAGTGGTTACGCTGGATTTTTTGAACCGAGGTCTTCATCCGCTGGTATACCTGCCAGTCAGCGTCTGAAGTATCCTCCGAACTCGCCTTTCCCGCTCTGGCTTTGAGTCGTTCGTATACTAATTGGGCCGGTGCCTCAACCCGTACTAAAATCAGCTTGGTATTCTGTCTTTCGGCAATATTATAAAGTCGCTCACGATAGTACTCGGATAAATTAGTGGCATCCAATATAATGGGAATTCCTTTCTTTAAGAGCCTTTCGGTCAGGAGATGGATTGCCTGAAAAAGGTGTGAGCTTTCAGCCTGACTATAAGTTACTGAGGGAAAAAGAACACTGCGCAGATTGTCACTCTCCAGAATTTTAACGGACAGTCTCTCGGCTAATTTAGCCGAGAAATAAGACTTCCCTGTCCCTGGCAGTCCACTGACGACAATGAAGACGGGTCTTGCTTCCGGCTCAGGAAGTTGCCCCAGGCTTTCAAGCATCCGCTCAACATCGGCAGTCTGAGCGCTTCGCATAGCCAGTAATTATAAACGGTTTACTTCGATTTCACCAGCATTCTCAATCTTGAGGCAGGATAACCTGCCTAATCTTCACTCCAGAAGGCAACACCAATTAGTCCTGGCCCGGTGTGAACCCCCATTACCGGTGTGAACTCAGTAATGAACAGCTCAGCACAGTTGAACTTGCCGGCAATCTGTTCCCGGAGTGATATCGCCGTATCTTGAGCATCGGCGTGCATCACTGCCACGTGAAGCGGCTGTCCCTTAGCTACTTTCCGTGCCATTATTTTTTGTATTTGTTTCAGGGCGCTCCTGGTAGTCCTTGGTAAAGCTACGGTATGAGCCTCACCACCTTCAATGGTGAAGATTGGTTTAATCTTGAGCACCGAATTAACCAGGGCAGCTGCCTTGGGTACACGACCTCCCTTGACCAGATAATAAAGGGTATCCAGAGCAGCGAATATCCTGACCCGAGTCATTACCTTCTTGGCAGTGGCAACTACTTGGTCAAGGTCACCACCTGAAGCAGCTTTCTGAGCGGCAGCTAAAACAACCAGTCCCTCAGCCGCCGCAGCCGTGCCACAATCAAGTACTTCGATAATTACATCAGGCAGGCTCTCTTTTATCATTTCCCTAGCCAGGAGCGCCGAGTCGAACATGGCACTCAACTTAGCCGAAACAATAATACAGAGGATACTTTTTACCTGGTGGCCGGCTTCCTTAAAGACCTCAAGATAGGGTTCAGGCAAGGAGCCTGAAGTTGTTGGCAGTTCTTCCGCCTCTCTTATCAGGTTATAAAATTCGGTGGGGGTAGTATCGATTCCATCACGGTAGACTTTATCTCTAAAGATAAGGTCTACCGGTACTACCTTAATGCCATACTTTTCCACCTGTTCGGGGGGGATGCAGGCGGTGGTATCAGTTACAATAGCTACTTTAGCTGTCAACGAAAGTTAGTCCCTTCAAGATTCTTCTGTATAAAAGGCAATTAGCAGAGTCCCCTTGCCCGTGGCATAACCCATTATCGGTGAGAAATCACTAAAATAGAGATCAGCACAATCAAACTCGGCTGCGATTTGCTCTTTAAGCCTCTGTCCTTCATCAGGTACATTAGCATGGGTTATAAATATATGGGCTGGCCTGCCTTGAATCCTCTCTTTCATCGTGTTAAGCTGTCGCCTTAGCCCGATGGCTTTAGTTCTGGTAACACCGGTAATGTGAACTGAACCACCCGATATGGAAAATAGGGGCTTAATATTGAGTTTAGCCAGCACCTGGGTGGCTATCTTTGGTATCCGTCCCGTCCGATAGACATGGCGTATGGTTTCAAAAACACCAACAGCACTCACCCTGTCTTTCACCATCTCAACTACTTTAATGATTTCAGCCAGGCTTTTCTCCTCAGCAGCAGCCCTAGCCGCGGCCAAGACTACAAGCCCCTCTCCGCTAGCAGCATTTAGTGAATCAAGTACCCTAATGTTCGTCTTCGGCAGTTTATCTTTGGCTTCTTCCCTGGCAACCCGGGCCATATTGTAAAGAGTACTTAATTTAGAGGATAGGGTGATGCAAAGTATGTCCCGGTATTTCTCACTTACCCCCCGGTAGGCTTCAAAGTAATCACCGGCTGAGCCTGGTGAGGTAGTAAACTTATCCGGGTCTTTTTCCAGTAGCTCGTAGGCTTCAGTGGGAGTTATGTTAACCCCCTCTTGATATACTGTACCGTCATAATAGATATTAAGTGGCACGATTCGTAGGTCGTATTGTTTTACTACCTCCAGAGGGAGGCAGGCAACACTATCGGTGACAATGCCTACCTTTGACATCAGCCCACTCCTGCCCTGCTATACCTTAGTTTTCGTTCCACCAAAGAAGGGACCAAGAAAAGACTTAGCATCAGCATGGTTAAAAGCAAGAAAGTAGGCAGGCTAAGTATACCCTTGGCACAATAAGCGACCATAACCAAGGTCAGAAGTCCTAATATAAGTAATGCTGCTACCTTAAGCAGGCGCTGTCTCAGGCGAATGAATATGGCGACCGTTGCTCCCAAAATTAAGAAACTGACTGCAATCCAGGGGGCAAAATTTTGGAGGCGCTCAAGACTGGACTCGGGGAATTTCTCCCCAGAGCCGGTAATCAAAACCCAACCGAGGATGACCGGTACTGGAAGCAACATTAGGGTGCTGTAAAGCCAGTCTCTTTTTATCGTCTGAACTATGATTGAACCAACCAGCCATAAAACCAGTGGTATATAGAGAAGCACTACCAGCCAGGACCACGCCCTGGGTAGATAGAGCAGCAATAGCCCAGCCGCTACCAGCGGCACCAGCGAATAGCCTAACCAGGGGAAAAGCCAACTTGGCTTGGAATGCCACCAGCCATAAAGAGCGATACCAATGATTAAAACAATGGCGATTAAAAGCCAGCCGATGTCCTGCCACCAATTGAGGGCGAAGAGAAGACCAAAGAGCAGATGCGGCATCGAAGCTAAAAGTGTTTGTTTCCAGGTGCCCTGGCTATGAGCCTCGTATAACTTACGGGCTACCAGTTTGGCCGAACCAAATAGCCCGAGACAGCTGGTCGCCGCCTCCTCTTCAGAAAGCCCGGATTCCCGTAGTTCCTGAAGTCTGTCCTCGAAGTGAGACTCAAGTTCACTCAGGACCTCTTGTTTCTCCGAAGGGTCGAGCTTTAGGTTTTCCTTAACTACTTCTAGGTAATGACCTAGTGTCGTAATCACTTCTCTACCCCAAACTAACTAGATGTTGGCTCGATAATCAACCGTATTGCTTTTAAGAAATTACGCCACTCACTCTTCTTCTCCGCTAACATGCGCAGTCCCTTATCGCTGATACGATAGTACTTTCTTCGCCGTCCACTTGGCAGTGATTGCCACTTTCCTGTGGCCAAGCCACTTTTTTCCAGCCGATGCAAAGCCGGATAAAGAGTCCCTTCCTTAAATTTAAAATAGCCAGCACTCCTCCTCTCAAGTTCCTTGATAATCTGATAACCATACATTGGCTGCTGGCTCAATAAGAAAAGAAGCAGGGAATAAGCCGTACCTTTCATTGGTTCGCCTTGCAGCATCATCCCTTTTACACCTCTCACCAAATAATACCTAGTTCACCTATGTATAAATCCTAGCATTTATTTAGCCATTTGGCAATAGGGTTTTGGAAGGTAATTATCTTCTTAATATTTGAACTGGCTTAAAATCAAGGAGGCATTGACACCACCAAAGCCGAAGGAATTGGAAAGCGCTACCCTCACCTTAGTTTTTCTGATGATATTGGGCACATAATCAAGGTCACACTCGGGGTCAGGCGTTTCATAATTTATGGTTGGCGGGATGATACCCTGAGTTATAGTCAAAATGGAAAAAACCGCCTCGACTGCTCCGGAGGCACCCCATAGATGCCCAATCATCGACTTATTGGAACTTATTGCTATCTTTTGGCTATGCTCCCCAAAAAGACTTTTTATTGCCCTGGTTTCAGTTAAATCATTTATTGGCGTTGAGGTACCATGGGCATTAATATAGTCAACCTCACCAGTTGTAATACCAGCATCAGTAAGTGCCATCTTCATGCAACTGGCGGCTCCAATGCCCTTAGGGTCTGGGGCTGTAATATGGTAGGCGTCATTGCTTGAACCGTAACCCAATACCTCAGCATAGATTCTAGCCCCCCGGTTTACAGCAAATCCCAACTCCTCAAGGATAAGCATCCCGGCGCCTTCGCTGCTTACAAAGCCATTACGGTTTTTTTCAAAGGGACGGCTGGCTTTCTCTGGCTGGTCATTTCGGGGAGAAGTGGCTTTCAGGGCATCAAATCCAGCTACCATAATTGGAGTAATACCAGCTTCGGCACCACCGGCAATCATCGCCTCAGCCTCGCCTCTTTGGATACTCCTAAAGGCATCACCGATAGCACTCGTCCCGGAAGCACAGGCAGTTACCGAGCACATATGGGGTCCTCTGGCGCCATACTGGATAGCGACATAACCGGCGGCCATATTAACCAGAAAGCCGGGGACAAAGAATGGGGAAACCTGATGAAGTGTCCCCTGGAGTACCAACGGGTGAATCTTCTCTATAAATTCCATTCCACCCACGGCACTACCGATCGAGACTCCAACTCGATCGGCATTATGCTCTACGGCTAATTTAGAATCCAAAACTGCCATCCGGGCAGTGGCCAGGGCAAACTGAATGAAGCGGTCTATCCTTCTTATCTGTTTTTGCTCAATAAAATCTGACGGTTCAAAGCCCTTGACCTCACCGGCAATCTTGGTTCGGAAATTGGTCGTGTCAAATCTGGTAATTGGAGCAATCCCGGATTTTCCCTGACAGAGGGCTTGCCAGTTCACTTCCACCCCTATTCCCAGAGGGGTTATCGCCCCAAGCCCGGTTACCACTACCCTTCTTTTCATCTATCACCCTCACTAGTAGCCATTTCCATAGCTAGCTTTATGATATCTCCTGAATTGAGCCTTTGAGATTCTGTTTCTGTATCTCACCAGCAACAGTTCATGGTAGAGAATCAACGAATACAACCTCTTTGGGCAATCTGAAATCAGCCATATACTCCCGGCAAAATTGCTTCATCTCCTGCTCGGTAGCCACTTCACCCTTCTTGAGCCTGATTATTGTTCTTACCCTCTCCCCTCGTGTATCATCAGGCACTCCAACCACAGCTACTTCGGCAACCTTGGGATGGTTAATCAGCACGCTTTCAATATCATCCGGATGGATATTCTGGCCCTTGACAATGATAAAATTATTCTTTCTGCCCTCCAGAAAGACGAAGCCATCCTCATCAATCCTGCCAATATCACCGGTATAAAGCCAGTCGCCCCTGACCACCTCGGCAGTAGCCTGAGGACCGTTATAAATTCCAGCCATTATTGGCCCCCTGACGATTAGTTCGCCAGGCTCATTAGGGGGGAGTTCACAACCGTTATCATCCGCTACCTTAAGCTCAAACCCCCGGAGAGCCTTACCGACTGAGCCCAGTTTCACCAAACCGTCCAGTGGTTGACAGGTAATGTGAACTGAAGATTCGGTCAGTCCCCAGAAGTCATTAAGCAACATGCCGTAGTGCTGCTTAAACCGTCCTATAATATCGAGTGATAAGGGTGACCCGGCACTGCCCCAAAAGCGAAGAGAACTCAAATCGCATTTTATTCCTTCCGCCTCGGCCATATTGATCAGCAAGTGGTAGATAAAGGGTACTCCTATAAATAAAGTAGCCTTCTCCTTTTCAATCGTTTCAAGAAGGTTGCTGATTGATACCCCGGGCACCATTACTACGGTGCCCCCCCTGGAGATTGTTGTCAGCAAGATAATGTCCAAGCCGAGAATGTGATGCAGTGGCAAAGCAAACAGAATGGAAATGTCTCTGTCGGTTTGCCCAAATCCATCACCTGATATATCCAGGGCATTTAAAATACTTTGATGCGACAGCATCACTCCACGCGGGTGCCAGACAGGTCCTGAGGTATAATGAATCTGAGCGATGTCGTCGGGCTTTGGCTCTACATCAAGACCCCTGGCTGAACTACTGTTGATGATTTGGCGATAGGCAACAAACTTCCCATCATATTTAGAACCCAGGTCAATGACATGTTCTATTGACTTGAATCGCGGTAAGCTGGGGCTTATTAATTCAAGGGCCGGGTTCTCAGTAACCAGAACCTTGGGCTGAGAGTCACCAAATATTGAAGCGAGCTCCTCGACTTTATATCTGATATCCAGAGGTACTGCAATACCTCCAGCCTTGACAACACCAAAGTAAAAAGAGACAAATTCCGGGCTGTTGGCAAGTAGCATGGCAATGCGGTCGCCTTTTTTGACCCCCATTTCTACCAGGGCATTGGCAACCTTGCTTGAGGCTTCATCCAGTTCAACATAAGTCAGCCGATGTTCACCCAGGACAACCGCCGTCTTCTGTCCATATCGCCTGGCTACCTTTTCCAGCATCGATTTAAGATTCGTCATTACTCTCCTTCAGATGAGGGTACTATCATCCAGTCCCGTTCTTTTTGAGAACGGATGAGTCTAGCTATATTGCTTCCCAGTGCCCTGGCTTCCTTCATACCTCTGAGATTAACTGCGGAACCATCATTAACATCCCCTCTTTCTTCACCAAAGCCAGCCGCAAATCCTACCGGCAGCATCCTCTGCAAGTAGAAAAAACCGGTGAAGGCGGCGAAGACATCGGTAAGCCCCAGTCGCTCTCCAATCGCTATTACGCCGGCGGCTTTACCTCTTAGCTTGAAATCTTTGGAAAACAAAAAGGTGCGGTCAATTAGGGCTTTGGCCTGAGCCGTTAGCGTCCAGTAGTAAACCGGGCTGCCGAAGATAATCCCGTCAGCCTCCAGAAACTTATTGTAAATAGCCTGCATATCATCCTCGATATGGCATTTCCCCGTTTTCCGACAGGACTGGCAGGCATCGCAGGGAGAGATGGTTTTTTTAGCCAGAGTTATCAGCTCCGTCTCAGCCCCCTCTTCCTGAGCCTTAGCCAGCGCTTCCCGCATCATAATCTCTGTATTGCCACCCAGTCTCGGGCTGCAGACAATCCCCAGAATTTTCATCATCCCTCCTTAATGAGCCACATTTTATGGTACTGGTTAATGGCAGTTAGTTTATCAGATTTTATTCCTTTTGCAAAGTAGCTTTAGAGCTTGACAAATCTCTACTCCTATGTTATGAATTTAGCCAGCAATTTAATAAGCAAAGGCTGCGAACAAGAGTAGTAGGCTTCAAGCGAAGCACAGAGAGTCGGAGAAGGTGTGAACCGATGCTGGCGCAGAAGTTGAATGGGCTTGGGAGCCTCAAGTTGAAAGCCAAATACGATGGCAAGTAGGCTTTGACGCAAGGGGAGCGTTATTTAACCCCAGAGTATCGAGGTAAATTATAATAACCTCTGTACTTGAAAAGAGATGGTCAGTGGTTTCTGGTTACTCTTGGCTGACCAAGAAGGGTGGTACCGCGGAAATAAGCCCCCGCCCCTTTAGGAGCGAGGGTTTATTTTTATTGAGGAGGTAATTATTTACGGTTATCGTATCACGGAGATAGCTCCATTGAGGGCCAAGAAAGACAAGGTAAGACATGGGTTTAAGAATCTTAATAAATTCTAAGGAGGGTAATTATTAATGGAAAGAACAAAGTTTATTCTCGATGAAAAGGATATGCCAACTCGTTGGTATAACATCCAAGCTGACCTACCAGAGCCATTACCGCCACTACTCCATCCCGGCACTAAGGAGCCGACTCGTCTGCCACCTCCTCTATTTACAGAAGCTGCCAACGAGCAGGAGTTCAGTACCGAGCGTTACATTGAAATTCCAGAAGAGGTACAGGCAATCTACCGCACCTGGAGACCAACAGTTTTACACCGGGCGCATCGGCTGGAGAAGTTCCTGGATACACCAGCCAAGATTTTCTATAAGTATGAAGGCACAAGCCAGGCCGGTAGTCACAAGCCAAACACGGCGGTAGCTCAAGCCTACTATGCCAAGAAGGAAGGGGCCAAGCGCCTGGCCACCGAGACCGGGGCCGGCCAGTGGGGCAGTGCTCTGGCCATGGGCTGTATGTTCTTTGGTCTTGAGTTAAAGGTCTATATGGTCAGGATTAGTTATAACCAGAAACCATACCGCCGCATCCTGATGGAGACCTGGGGAGCCAAGGTGGTACCCAGCCCCAGCCCAGACACTGAGGTTGGCCGCCGTCTCCTGGCTGAGAACCCGGAACATCCAGGAAGCCTGGCGATTGCTATCAGCGAAGCCCTTGAGGACGCCTTCGCCAACGATGATACCAAGTACTCCATAGGCAGTGTCGTCAACCATGTCCTGCTTCACCAAACCATCATCGGTGAGGAAACTAGGAAGCAAATGGAGATGGCCGACGCTTATCCGGATATTATTGTAGGCTGCGTCGGTGGCGGTTCGAACTTTGCCGGCCAATTCCTGCCCTGGATCAGAGATAAGATTAGTGGCAAGAAACCAGACATGCGCATCATCTGCGTTGAACCTCAAGCCACTCCCACCCTGACCAGGGGTCCATATACCTGGGACTTCGGAGACATAGCCGGGCTCGCCCCGATAATCAAGATGTATACCCTGGGTCATACCTTTATTCCATCTCCAATCCATGCCGGGGGACTGCGCTACCACGGAATGTCACCGATAATCTGCCACCTCTACAAGCTAGGTTTAATCGAGGCCAGAGCCGAGCACCAACTGGCTACCTTTGAAGCCGGGGTAACCTTTGCCCGAACTGAGGGCATTATTACTGCCCCGGAACCATGCCATGACCTCAGGGTAGCCATTGACGAAGCCCTCAAGTGCAAAGAATCAGGGGAATCAAAGACCATTCTGATTGCCCACAGTGGTCACGGACATTTTGATTTGGCTGCCTATGATGAATATCTCTCCGGCAGGATGCAAGATTATAAATTCCCTGAGGAAAAACTAAAGGAATCGCTGGCATCATTGCCTGAAGTACCTGCTCAATAAATACCGCCGGTAAGATGAATAAGCTAAGGGGCTGGGTAATACTGGCCCTTTAGTTTTTCTCCATCCCATACCTGTGCTATAATATGAATCACTATGAAAAAGGGAAAGATAAAATATCTGGCTCTTTCCTTAATCTTAAGTTTAGTTTTCGCTTTAACGCTGTCTGGCGGCTGTGCGCTACTACCCGATATAGAAATTATACCTGCGCCCCAACCAAGCCCACCACCCTCACCCGGTGCCACTTCTCCGATCAACCCTGAGTGGTCACCTGACATCAACCAAGACAATGCCTCCATTTTGCCCAATATCGCTGAAGTAGTGGCTAAGGTTAAGCCCTCAGTAGTAGCCATCGATGTTGAAGTGGTAACCTACGACATCTTCAACCGACCCCTAACCCAGGAGGGTGCTGGTTCGGGATGGGTGATTGATGGTAGCGGGCTCATCGTAACCAACAATCATGTCGTTCAAGGGGCACAGACAATTACCATAACCTTTGCTAATGGTAAAACCTTTACCGCCGAAGTAATACGGACTGACCCGTTGACTGATTTGGCAGTGGTTCAAATTGAGGCTCAAAATCTACCGGCGCTTGCAATCGGAGATTCCTCAGAGTTAAGGGTCGGAGACTGGGTAATTGCCATTGGCAATCCGTTAGGACTGGGCATCAGCGCCAAAGAAGGTATCATCAGCCGTAAGGAGGTCTCAATCATGGTATCCTCGGGGCAGAGGCTTTATGACCTGATTGAAACCAGCGCTGCCATCAACCCGGGCAATAGCGGTGGACCTCTGGTGAATATGGCTGGAGAAGTAATCGGTATTACCAGTGCCAAACTTTCAGCGATTGGCATCGAGGGTCTTGGCTATGCCATAAGCAGCAATACTGCCCTGCCAATTGTCGAAGAGCTAATCCAGAAGGGATACGTGATACGGCCCTGGCTTGGTGTTGGACTCCAGAGCGTCAATGAGTGGATTGCCATAAGATACGGGCTGGCGGTTGAGCAAGGGGCACTGATTACTCAGGTTGCTTCCGGTAGCCCGGCTGATAAAGCCGGACTTGAGCAGGGTGATGTTGTGGCCAATATAGACGATAATGAAATAACTGATGCCCAGGACCTGATACGGGCGATACATTCAAACCCGATAGGACAAAAGGTAAACCTAACCTTCTGGCGCGGAGAAACTCAAATGACCACCGAAGCGATACTTGTTGAAAGTCCACCACCCTAGGATAACTTCTTCACCGCTAGCAGCATATCGTGACCATCTAACTTGTAATTCTCAGTAAATACGTTCTCCTTGGGAATCCCCTCAATCAACTCTCGTGATAGTGTTTCCTGCTTAATATAGTCAGCAAAACTGGCCATTACCTCTCTTGTATAATCATCCCCCTGATAATACGTGGCGATGTAATCGGTGATATCAAACCCGGCTGAGCGGCGCATTATCTGGAGCCGATGCACTACCTCACGCGCCATACCCTCAGCCTTAAGTTCAGGGGTAATTTGGGTTGGCAATCCAAACCTTAAATCTCCTTCCGAATTGACAATCAAGCCGGGTATGTCTAATTTATTTACATCGCCAACAAGTTGCAAATTCTTCAGGTTAAGTTCCTCCAATAATTGCGGCTTGGAGCTCTCCAGCATTTGTTCTGCGGCTAAACTACCGCTGATGTAGCCAACTGCCAGCGGCTGGCGCACCTTGATACCTGCCTGCATACGGGCAGCTCTGCCCAGACTGGCTACTTTCATCGCCAGTCTGGTATCTTCTGACAGGTTATGGTCAATTTTACTTTCGTCTGCTATTGGAAAATCAGTCAAATGAACACTCTCCTGAGCATCGGGGAACACCGAACGCACCAAATTCTGATATAGTTCCTCGGCCAGAAACGGGGTGAATGGAGCTAAAAGTTTAGATAGTGTCACCAGGCACTGATAAAGTGTCGTGTGGGCTGACATTTTATCGGCGTCATTTTCACTCTTCCAGAAACGTCGCCGGCTGCGACGCACGTACCAGTTTGACAAACCCCCAACGAAGCTCTCAATTTTTCTTCCCGCCTCAGTCGGGTTATAGTTACCCAACGCAGTATCAACATCAATTATGAGCCGGTTTAATTCCGAGAGAATCCACTTATCAAGCCCCGATTCGCTTGACGTAAATTCACCCGAACCGGGTACAAAGCGGTCGATATTGGCGTAGGTAGTAAAAAAGGAATAAACATTCCACAACGTCAAAAAGAAGTGGCGGGTTACTTCAGCCACTTGAGCCTCAGCAAAGCGGCGTACATTGCCGGGCGGTGATGAAGTAAAGAAATACCAGCGCAGGGCATCAGCCCCGTATTTATCGAGCATCGCCCACGGTTCAATCACATTGCCCTTAGCCTTACTCATCTTCTCACCTTTGGCATCAAGGATATGCCCCAGGCAAATAACATTCTTAAAACAAGGACGGTTAAAGAGAAGGGTTGATATGGCGTGGAGGCTGTAAAACCAGCCTCTGGTCTGGTCAACCGCCTCGCAAATGTAGTCAGCCGGAAATCGCCCATCTTCAAGCAGGGTCTTACTTTCAGGGTCAAAGGGATAATGATACTGGGCAATCGGCATGGCGCCTGAATCAAACCAGCAGTCAATTACCTCCGGTACCCGCTTCATCCTGGCTCCACAGTTGGGACAATCAAAGATTAATTCGTCAATAAAAGGGCGATGTAAGTCCAGTGGCTCCTTAAAACCGGAAAACCCAGGTTTTTCTGTGAGTTCAGTGGTACTACCGATGCACTCATAAGTATCACACCCTTCACACTGCCATATCGGAACCGGTGTTCCCCAGTAACGCTCTCGGGAGAAAGCCCAGTCAACATTATTTTCCAACCAATCACCAAAGCGACCGTACTTGATATGCTCGGGATACCAGTTTATCTCGTTATTACCTTGAATCAGGCTGTCTTTTACCGCCGTGGTTCTGATATACCAGGTCTGCTTGGCATAGTAAAGGAGTGGCGTATCACAGCGCCAGCAGAAAGGATAGGTGTGCCGGATGGTCTCACTGCGATAAAGTAATCCCCGGCTCTTCAAATCAGCGATAATATCTTTATCAGCCTCCTTGACAAACTTGCCTGAGAAAGGATAACTCCCCGTAATTAAGCCCTGTAAATCAACCGGGTGGACAAAGTCCAGGCCCTTATCCCGACCGGCATCATAGTCAACCTCGCCATAAGCTGGAGCCATATGCACTATCCCGGTGCCATCCTCCATAGAGACAAAGTCAGTCTCAATCACCGGATAGGTCAGTTTTTTCGGAGTCTCTTGCACTACCAATTCAGAACCGATTAACTTACCAGCTTCGCTATGTAGAAACTCAAAACGTCGTCGCTCAGTTCCAAACTGATGAGGGTTATAGAGAGGTTCGTATTCAAGTCCAGCTAATTCGCTTCCCATTAATGTCTCTATTATTTTATTGTTCTCAAGCCCGGCTGATTCAAGCAAGGCTGAAGCCAGAATAAGATACTCATTATCAACTTCTACCACAGCATACTCTGCATCAGCAGCTACTGCCAGAGCCGTATTGCCCGGCAGTGTCCAGGGGGTGGTCGTCCACGCCAGAAAGTAGGTTGACTTGTCTCGCGCTAGTTCATAAATTCTCTTCTGTCCGGCGGATTCCGATACTGGTGGTGGTAAAACCTTAAACTTTATGTAAACCGATGGGTCTTCGGTATCATCCTTATAGCCAAGGGCAACCTCATGCGAACTTAAAGAGGTGCCACATCGGGGGCAATGTGGGGTTACCCGATATCCCTGATAGATTAATCCCTTATCCCACATCTGTTTGACTGCCCACCAGCCGGTTTCAATATACTTATTGTCCATGGTAATATAAGGATGCTCAAGGTCCATCCAGAAGCCAATTCGCTCGGTCAATGCCTCCCACTCTTTAAGGTAGCGGAAGACATTCTCCCGGCAGCGGGCGTTAAACTCGGCGATACCGTACTCCTCGATTTGAGTTTTGCCAGAAAAACCGAGCTCCTTTTCTACCTCAAGCTCAACCGGCAAGCCGTGGGTATCCCAGCCAGCAATGCGTGGAGTATAATAACCCTTCATTGCTTTATAGCGAGGTATAATATCCTTGAAGACCCGTGAAAGCACATGATGGATACCGGGGCTACCATTAGCCGTTGGCGGTCCCTCATACAAAACGAAACGGGGGCTACCCCGACGAGCCTCGATACTGCGCCGGAAAATATCGCCGTTCCTCCAAAAATCAAGCAGCTTCTGCTCGAGTTGTGGGAAACTCACCTTGCTATTTATCCGTTGAAACATGCTAAAAAACCTGCCTCAATAAAATAAAAACCCCGTCCTGCCGGGACGGGGTTTTTCACACCCGCGGTACCACCCCACTTCCCCCATTGGGAGGGGCACTCTTCAGGGCACAACCTTATGCCCTTGCTCATAATAACGGTTGAAACCACCGACCAAGCCTACTAGGTCTTAAGAACCGTTCAGTTGGCAGTTCGGGAGGGATTTTCAGGGGGTAGCCACATCTGCTTCCACCGTACCAGACTCGCTTTGGGGCTATCCGTCCCCTTACTCGTCTCCGTCGTTACCTTTTCTGGTTAAAGATTAGCATACTTAATCAAATCAATCAAGTGAGTCGGATTTAGGGTATCAATAAGACGTGGTTGGTTTAAAAAAGTATCAGATAATTATACGTTGACATTACGCATGAGTAATTATGGGCTTGAAGAACCCTTTACTTTGAAAAGAGTAATGCGAAATCGAATGGCTAGGCTGGAAAAAATACTTGAGAAACTATAAGGTAGTTTCAACTGACAACTTTTACAATATCCGCTATTGCCAAATCTCAATCTCCCACTTACAGTTGCTTGAAGCAATTACCTCAATGACAAATTCCCCTTTACTGGCAAATGGGTTGGGATGAGAAAAGGAAACTGGGATACTACCATACATTACTTTATATGGATTCCCTGCAATTGAAGGATTATTTACTGAGACAGAATGAACATCGAAAGCGAAGTAGGCATCTTTAGGTGTAGCATACCATACAACCTTAAATTCTATAGGCCAACCTTCATCCCCCTTCACTACAAATGCAGGGGTGATAGCATTATCTCTACCCTGAAAGGTGAGAATACGTACAGGTGCTTCGGCAATATCAGGCTCACCTCCTGAACAAGCGTATCTAAAAATGAATACCATTATGATAACAAATATGAC